>Ga0307373_10000418_pt1 | contig 80774 bp, 80 predicted proteins | sample OX2MG_FD_202534 | JGI IMG/M metagenome (GOLD analysis project Ga0307373, IMG submission 202534) | Soil microbial communities from Risofladan, Vaasa, Finland - OX-2 | ecosystem: Environmental > Terrestrial > Soil > Coastal area > Acid sulfate soil | place: Finland: Risofladan, Vaasa | collected...
CGTGCTCGGCTGGCGCGACGTGCCCGTCGACCGCCGCCACGCCGGCTCGCAGGCCAGCCTCTTCGCTCCCACGATCCGCCAGCTCTTCGTCGGGGCAAGCAGCGAGGCGGGCGACGACCCGCTCGCCTTCGAGCGCAAGCTGTACGTGATTCGCCGCGTCGCCGAGCGCGAGGCCGGGCCCGACCTTGTGATCCCGAGCTTCTCGGCTCGGACGCTCGTCTACAAGGGCATGCTCACATCCCCTCAACTCGGCCGCTACTTCACCGACCTGGCCGACGAGACGATGACGAGCGCGCTCGCGCTCGTGCATTCGAGGTTCTCCACCAACACGTTTCCGAGCTGGGAGCTCGCGCACCCCTATCGGATGATCGCCCACAACGGCGAGATCAACACGCTACGCGGCAACGTGAACTGGATCCGTGCCCGCGAGTCGCAGCTCGCCTCGGAGCTCTTCGGCAGCGACAGCGCCAAGCTCGCGCCGATCGTGCGTCCGGGCGGCTCCGACACGGCGGTGTTCGACAACGTGCTCGAGCTGCTTGTGCTCTCGGGCCGCTCGCTGCCGCACGCGCTGATGATGATGGTCCCCGAGGCCTACGGCGGCAGGGCGGATGTGTCCGACGCGTTGCGCGGCTTCTATCGCTTCCACGAGTGCCTGACCGAGGCGTGGGACGGCCCGGCCGCGATCGCCTTCACCGACGGCACGTTGATCGGGGCGACGCTCGACCGCAACGGCCTGCGGCCCGGGCGGTGGCTCGAGACGACGGATGGCCTGGTCGTGCTGGCCTCGGAGACGGGCGTCCTCGACATCCCCGCCGACCGCATCCTGCGCAAGGGGCGGCTGCAGCCCGGCAAGCTCTTCCTCGTCGACCTCGCGCAGGGTCGCATCGTGCCCGACGTCGAGGCGAAAGAAGAGGTGGCCGCTCGCAAGCCGTACGGCGAGTGGTTCGAGCGCGAGCACGTCCGCCTCGCCGACCTGCCGCCGCGGACGCGGGCGGAACATCGCGACGAGCCGGTCCGGCTCCTGCAGCTTGCGTTCGGGTACACGCAGGAGGACATGAAGGTGATGCTGGCGCCGCTCGCCGTGAACGGCGAGGAGGCGATCGGCTCGATGGGCAACGACACGCCGCTGGCCGTGCTCTCGAACCGCAGGCCCCTCCTCTACTCCTACTTCAAGCAGCTCTTTGCGCAGGTCACGAATCCGCCGATCGACCCGATTCGCGAAGCCGTCGTGATGAGTGTGCAGTCGCTCGTCGGCTCGGAGCACAACCTGCTCGCCGAGACACCGGCGCATGCGCGGCAGCTCGTGATCGACAACCCGATCCTCCGCGACGAGGAGCTCGAGAGCCTGCGACAGGTCGACTCGGACGTGTTCAAGGCGCACACGATCGACTTCACCTGGCCGGTGGCCGAAGGCGTGGACGGGCTCGAGCCCGCGCTCGAGCGCATCTGCGCCGAGGCCGACGCAGCGCTCGAGGAAGGCTCGAACATCCTGATCGTCTCCGACCGGAACGTCGGGCCCGACCGGGTGGCGATGCCGTCGCTGCTCGCCGTCGGCGCGATCCACCATCACCTCGTGCGCGCAGGGACGCGCCTTCAGGCCGGGCTCGTGGTCGAATCGGGCGAGCCGCGCAGCGTGCAGAGCGTGGCGGTCCTGATTGGCTACGGCGCGGCCGCCGTCAACCCGTACCTGATGCTCGCGACGATCGGCCAGCTGGTCGACGAGGGCCGCATCGAGCTCGACCGGGCGACGGCTGAGGAGCGAGCGCTCAAGGCGGTCGGCAAGGGCCTGTTGAAGACGATCTCGAAGATGGGGATCTCGACCCTCTCGTCCTACTGCGGCGCGCAGGTGTTCGAGGCCGTCGGTCTTTCGAACGAGCTCGTCGACCGGCACTTCACCGGCACACCGTCGCGGATCGGGGGCATCGGGACGGGCGAGCTGGCCGAGGGAGCGCTCACCCGCCATGCGCGGGCGTATCCGGGCAACGCCGGCGAGCTCCTGCCCGTCGTCGGCCTCTATGCGTGGCGGCGCGACGGCGAGCATCACCAGTGGAACCCCGAGACGATCGCGCTGCTGCAGCACGCCGTGCGCGGGGGCGGGCGTTCCACCTACGAGCAGTTCGCAGCCGCCGTCAACGACGACTCCGCCCGCCGCTCGACCCTGCGCGGCCTGCTGCGCTTCCGGACCGCAGGCGACGGCGGCATCCCGCTCGACGACGTCGAGCCCGCGTCCGAGATCGTCAAGCGTTTCTCGACCGGAGCCATGTCGCTCGGTTCGCTGTCGCGTGAGGCGCACGAGACGCTGGCCGTCGCGATGAACCGCATCGGCGGCCGCTCGAACACCGGCGAAGGCGGTGAGGACCCCGAGCGCTACCTCGACGAGCGCCGCTCGAAGATCAAGCAGGTCGCTTCGGGTCGCTTCGGCGTCAACATCGACTACCTGACGAACGCCGACGAGATTCAGATCAAGATGGCGCAGGGGGCGAAGCCCGGCGAGGGCGGCCAGCTGCCGGGCCACAAGGTCGACGCGTACATCGCCGGCGTGCGCTTCACGACGCCCGGTGTCGGCCTGATCTCGCCTCCTCCGCATCACGACATCTATTCGATCGAGGACTTGAAGCAGCTGATCTACGACCTTCGCTGCGCGAATCCCGGGGCGCGCATCTCGGTGAAGCTCGTGTCCGAGGTCGGCGTCGGCACCGTCGCAGCAGGCGTCGCCAAGTGCAACGCCGACCACATCCTCATCTCGGGTCACGACGGTGGAACGGGCGCATCGCCGATCTCGTCGATCCTGCACGCCGGCGTGCCGTGGGAGATCGGGCTTGCGGAGACGCAGCAGACGCTCGTCCTGAACGGCCTGCGCTCGCGCGTGTGGGTGCAGACGGACGGGCAGCTGAAGACCGGCCGCGACGTCGTCGTCGCCGCGCTCCTCGGAGCAGACGAGATGGGCTTCGCGACGGCCCCGCTGATCGCGACCGGCTGCGTGATGATGCGAGCCTGCCACCTGAACACCTGCCCGGTCGGGATCGCCACCCAGGACCCAGAGCTGCGGCGGCGCTTCACGGGGCAGCCGGAGCACGTGATCGAGTTCTTCTTCCACGTGGCCGAGGACGTGCGGGAGATCATGGCGTCGCTCGGGATCGCTCGTTTCGAGGACCTCGTCGGCCGCGTCGACCTGCTCGAGGCCGACGGCGCGCTGGTCCACTGGCAGACGCGCGGGATCGACCTCAGCAACGTGCTGCGCATTCCCGACGTGCCGGAGGGCACGCCGCTTCGCCGCACCGAGGCGCAGGTCTCGCCGATCCTCCATGCGCTCGACTGGCGGCTGATCGAAGCGGCCGCCCCTGCGCTCGACGACGACACCCCGGTCGAGGCGACCTTTGCCGTTCGCAACGTCGACCGGACCGTCGGCGGGCTGCTCTCCCATCAGGTCGCAAAGCGCAGAGGGCGCGCCGGCCTGCCGCCGGGCTCGGTGCGCTTCGAGCTGCGCGGCTCCGCCGGGCAGTCGTTCGGCGCCTGGCTCGCTCCCGGAATCGAGTTGACCCTCGTCGGCGACGCGAACGACTACGTCGGCAAGGGTCTCTCCGGCGGTGTCGTCGCCGTGCGGCCCCCCGGCGACGCCGCCTACCGCGCCGAGGAGAACGTGATCGTGGGCAACACGGTGCTCTACGGGGCGACATCGGGCCGCGCCTTCTTCCGCGGCGTCGCGGGCGAGCGGTTCGCGGTGCGCAACTCCGGCGCCCTTGCCGTCGTCGAGGGGCTCGGCGACCACGGCTGCGAGTACATGACCGGTGGCCGCGTCGTCGTGATCGGGCCGACCGGGAGGAACTTCGCCGCCGGCATGAGCGGTGGCATCGCCTACGTGCTCGACGACGACCGGTTCGCGGCGCGCTGCAACACGCAGCTCGTTGCGCTCGAGCCGCTCGAAGAAGCCGACGAGATCGTCGTGCGCTCGCTGCTCGACGAGCACGTCGCCCGCACCGGCTCGCCCGTCGCCGACGCGCTCCTCGCCGACTGGGACCCCGCGCGCTTCACCAAGGTGATCCCGCACGACTACAAGCGTGCGCTCGCCGTGCACGGCGAGGCGCGCTATTCGGATCAGCCGATCTCGACCGGCGGCGGCGGCTTCTTCACCAAAGAGAGCGAGGAGGCCGCCTGATGGGCCGGATCGGCGCCTTCCTGAAGGTGGGGCGGACCGAGGCGCCCGAGCGGCCGCCGGCGGAGCGTGTCGCCGACTACCACGAGTTCGTCGGGACGCTGCCGCTCACGGAGCTGCGCGAGCAGGCCGCCCGCTGCATGGAGTGCGGCGTGCCGTTCTGCCACCACGGCTGTCCGCTCGGCAACCTGATCCCCGACTGGAACGACCTCGTCTATCGCGACCGCTTCGACGAGGCGATCCAGCAGCTCCACCGCACGAACAACTTCCCCGAGTTCACAGGCAGGCTCTGCCCTGCGCCGTGCGAGGCGGCGTGCGTGCTCGAGATCAACGAGGGGAACGCCGTCTCGATCAAGCAGGTGGAGCTCGCGATCATCGACCGGGCCTGGGACGAGGGGTGGGTCGTGCCGCAGCCGGCCGCGCAGAAGACCGGCCGCAGTGTCGCGGTCGTCGGCTCGGGGCCTGCCGGGCTCGCCTGCGCACAGCAGCTGCAGCGGGCCGGCGAGGACGTCGTCGTCTACGAACGGGACGAGGCGGCCGGCGGCCTCATCCGCTTCGGCGTGCCGGAGTTCAAGATCGAGAAGCGCCTCGTCGAGCGCAGGGTGCAGCAGCTCGCGGCCGAGGGGGTCGAGTTCCGTTTCGGCGTGAACGTCGGCGTCGACGTGACGGCCGCCGAGCTCCAGGCTCGGCACCGCGCGGTCGTGCTCGCGACCGGTTCCCGCATCCCGCGCGACCTGCCCGTCCCCGGCCGCGACCTGGTTGGCATCCACTTTGCGATGGACTACCTCTACGACCGCGCCCGGGCCGTCGCCGGTACCGCGAGCGGCGGGATCAGCGCGGCGGGTAAGCACGTCGTCGTGATCGGTGGCGGCGACACGGGCGCCGACTGTGTTGGTCATGCGCACCGCGAGGGCGCCGCGTCGGTCACGCAGATCGAGCTGCTCGGCACGCCGCCGCCGTCCCGTCCCGACGACCTCACGCCGTGGCCGCTCTGGCCGATGAAGCTGCGCACGTCGTATGCGCTCAAGGAAGGCGGCGAGCGTCAGTTCGCGATCTCCACCACCCACTTCAGCGGCGCAAACGGAACCGTCGAGGCGATCCACTGGCAGGAGAACACGGGCACCCCGCCGTTCGAGCTCGTGCCGGGCACGGCAGAGTCGAGGCCCGCGGAGCTCGTTCTGCTCGCGCTGGGCTTCCTCGGCCCCGAGGTCGAGCTGCTCGATCAGCTCCAGGTCGAGCGCGATGCGCGCGGGAACGCCGCGGCCGCCCGCTACCTCACATCGGCCGACGGCGTGTTCGCGGCGGGCGACGTGCGTCGCGGCCAGTCGCTGATCGTCTGGGCGATCAACGAGGGCCGGCAGTGCGCCGAATCCGTGCGGGCATGGCTCGACGCCGAAGGACGCTCCGAGCGGCCGAACGCTTTTGTTTCGATAGCTACGACCGGGACGTCTGAGTAGACTCGCCGCTATGAAGCGAACGATGAACGACACTCACGACAGCGGCTGCGCTGTCGCCGCCACGGCGGAGATCATCGCCACCAAGTGGACGCCGTTGATCGTCCACGACCTTTCCGAGGGCCCGAGGCGGTTCATGGAGCTCGAGCACTCCTGTCCCGGCATCAGCCCGCGCACGCTCTCTGAGCGGCTCGACATGCTCGAGCGGCAGGGCGTCCTCATCCGTCGCAGCTATCCCGAATCGCCGCCCCGTGTCGAGTACGAGCTGACCGAGAAGGGGCGCGCGCTGCTCCCGATCATCCGCGAGATGCGCAAGTTCGGTCACGGGTGGATGGTCCACGAGCCCGCGAAGCGCCGTCGTACGGCCGCCGCGCGCCGGTAGGTCGAGCCGGTGTCGAGGCGTGTAGCGATCCTCGGCGCCGGCCGTCTCGGCGAGTCGCTCCTTCGTGGCCTCCTCAGCTCGGGCTGGCGCGAGCCGGGTGAGCTCGCGGTCACCGCCCGCCGTCCCGAGCGGGTCGGCGAATTGCACGAGCGCTACGGCGTTCCAGCCGGGACAACGAATGCCGAAGCCGTCGCCGGCGCCGGGCTCGTCGTCCTGGCCGTCAAGCCGCAGGACATCTCGGCCGTGCTGGCGGAGATCGCGGGTCTCGTCACCTCCGACCAGGTGATCCTCTCGGTCGCAGCCGGAGTCACGACCGCATTCATCGAGCGCCATCTCTCGCCCGAAGCGCGGGTGATCAGGGCGATGCCGAACGCGCCGGCGCTCGTGCACGAGGGGATTGCCGGTATTGCCGCCGGGAGCTCCGCAAGCGAGGCGGATCTCGCGCTCGCAGAGGAGGCGCTCGGGCATCTCGGAGCGGTCGTGCGTGTCTCGGAGCGCGATCTCGACGCCGTCACCGCCCTTTCGGGGTCTGGCCCGGCGTACTTCGCGCTGCTTGCCGAGGCGATGATCGAAGCTGGTCTCTTGCTCGGTTTGAGCCGCGAAGTCTCGACCCAGCTCGTCGTCCAGACCATGTTCGGCAGCGCGCTGCTGCTCCGTGACGAGCACATGCACCCCGTCGAGCTGCGCGAGGCCGTCACCTCGCCCGGTGGGACGACCACGCGGGCGATTCGCGAACTCGAGCGGTCGGGTGTGCGGGCGGCCTTCCTGAACGCGATCAGCGCGGCGACCGAACGGTCGCGCGAGCTGGCCGATCAGGACTGACAGACGCCCGCCAATCGCTTGCGAATCCAGAGAATGTCGCTTCACATTCTGAAGCTTGACAACGCGAGCATCTGTGGGCACACTGATTCGACGATGACTCGTACGGGCCACCTTCTGCGCACTCCGTCGCCGCTCGCGGCGCCGTCGACGCGCGGCATCGTCCTTCTTACGGTCATCGCCATTCTCCCCCTCTAGGGGGAGATCGCACTCACGCGGCCGTCAAAACGCCGCACACGCCGACGTCAGACGGGAGCAGTGCGCCCGCGAAGCGGGCCCGACCGAGGAGTAGAACGAGTGCGCAGGATCACGATCTTCGACACGACCTTGAGGGACGGCGAGCAATCGCCGGGCGTTGCCGTGCGGCCGGACGGGAGAGCCGGCGTCGCCCAGGTGCCCGTTGGCCAGGAGGTGCGTGCGTGACCCAATACGGCGTCGGCTCGACAGAACCGTCCAGACGAAGCGGCGGTTTCGCAGCCCGGACCGCGGGCGAGACCGTTGCCTGCCTCGCCGGGGACGGCGTCGGGCCCGAGTTGATGGCCGCGGCGACGCGTGCGCTCGATCGCGTTGCGGAGCTGCACTCGTTCCGGCTCGACGACGTGCACCTGCCGTTTGCCGGCGAGGGTGTGACGCGTTCGGGGCATCCGCTGCCGGCCGAGACGAGAGCCGGGTACCGGCATGCCGACGCGATCCTCGTCGCCTCGCCGGACGAGCCGGCGCTCGAAGGCGTCAAGGCCGATCTGCAGCTGGCCTGGCGGGCGGCCCGCGTACAGCTGCACGGCGGCGGCGATCTCTTCGTGGCAGGGCCGGTCGGCGACTGGGCGAACACGATCGCCGTGGGACGGGCGTTCGCGAGCGCAGCTTCCCGGCGCGGCCGTGTGCTCAGTGTCGGGGACACGACCGCGTGGAGCGTCGCGATCGACGCCGAGCGCCCCCGCTGGAGCGGCCTCGAGGTCGAGGCGGCATCGCTCGGCGAGGCGTTGATCCGCCTGCGCGAGCGTCCCGAGTCGCTGGACGTGATCGTCACGGAGGCACACTTCGTCGGCGCCGTGATCGACGCGGCGGCGCACTTCGCCGGGTCGCGCGCCTCGGTGGCCCAGGCCTGGCTCCCGGACGAGGGCCCCGGTGTGTTCTTCCCGGGCGCGTCCGAGTCCGACGACGTCGCCGGCTTCGGCGTCGTCGATCCGAAGGGAATGCTGCTCGCCACGTCGCTGATGCTCGCGGAGGGGCTGAAGCGCCGGTCGGCGTCGCGGACGCTCGAACGAGCCGTGGGTGCGGTCGTCTCGCGCACAGGCCCCTCGGCCCACGACACACGGTCGTTCACCGATGCGGTGATCGAGCTGCTGCCGCAGGCGAGGACGGACGTGGAACACTTCGACGAGGTGTGGCGGTGACCAGGATGTTGGGATCCGATGCGATCCTGCGTGCGCTCGAGCTCGAGGGGGTCGACGTTGCCTTCGGGATTCCGGGCGGTGCGATCCTCCCGACCTACGACGCGATCGCGCGCGGCACCACGGTGCGGCACGTGCTCGCGCGGCACGAGCAGGGCGCCGGCCACATGGCCGAGGGGTACGCGCGTGCGTCGGGCAAGGTCGGCGTCGCGATCGCAACCTCGGGGCCGGGCGCGACGAACCTCGTCACGCCCATCGCCGACGCGTGGATGGACTCCACGCCGCTCGTCTGCGTCACCGGTCAGGTGCGCGGGTCGCTGATCGGCACCGACGCGTTCCAGGAGATCGACGCGACGGGCATCACCATGCCGATCGTCAAACACTCGTGGCTCGTGCAGGACGTCGAGGAGCTCCCGGGCGTCATGAAGGCGGCGTTCCACATCGCGCGGACGGGCCGTCAGGGCCCGGTTCTCGTCGACGTCGCCAAGGACGTGCAGGAGGCCGAGTTCGACTTCGTCTACCCGGATGACGTCGACCTGCCCGGCTGGAAGCCGCCCCGCAAGGTCCACGCCCGCCAGGTGCACGAGGCCGCGCTCGCGATCGCCGAGGCGCAGCGGCCGATCATCTACGCCGGCGGCGGCGTGCTGAACGCCGACGCGTGCGCCGAGCTGCGCGAGCTGATCGATTCGGCGCAGCTTCCCGCGGTCGTCACGCTGATGGGCAAGGGCTGCCTGCCCGACTCGCACCCGCTGAACTACGGACCTCCCGGCATGCACGGGTCGAAGTACGCGAACTGGGCCTTGAACAAGGCCGACCTCGTGATCTCCGTCGGTTCGCGGTTCGACGATCGCGTCACCGGCAAGCTCTCCGCGTTTGCGCCCGGCGCCAAGGTGATCCACTTCGACATCGATGCGGCCGAGGTCGGGAAGATCCGCCACGCGGAGATTCCGGTCGTCGGGCCGCTCAAGCTCGCGCTGGCGCAGCTCAGCTCGGAGCTGCGCGCTGTTGTCGCAGACGGCCGTGCGGCCCGGGAACCGTGGCTGCGCCAGCTCGAGGAATGGCGGGCGCAGTTCCCCTTCCGCTACACGAAGACGGACGGGGTGTTGAAGCCGCAGACTGCGATCGAGGCGCTCCGCGATCTGGCGGGGGATCGCGACGACGTGATCTGGACGACCGGTGTCGGACAGCACCAGATGTGGGCGATGCAGTACCTCGTCTGCGACCAGCCGCGGTCGTTCATCACCTCAGGCGGCCTCGGGACGATGGGCTACGGCCTCCCGGCGGCGATCGGCGCCAAGGCCGCCAGGCCGGACGCCACCGTCGTCTGTATCGACGGCGACGGCTGCTTCCAGATGACCTGCCAGGAGCTCGCAACGGCCCAGCTCGAGCGGTTGCCGGTTGTTGCGGTGATCGTCAACAACGGCTGGCTCGGGATGGTGCGGCAGTGGCAGGAGATGTTCTACGACGAGCGCTTCGGCCAGACGCACCTGACGCACGCCGTGCCCGACTACGCCCAGCTCGCCGAGGCGTACGGCTGCGCCGGGTTCACGGTCGAGACCGAGGCGGAGCTCGAGGAGGCGCTGGCCGCTGCCTTCGCCGCGGGCCGGAGCGCGGTCGTCGACGTCCGCTGCGACCCGGAGGAGAAGGTGTTCCCGATGGTCCCCGCAGGCGCCGCCGCCGTGGACGTGCTCGAGGCGCCCGACGAGGAGGTGGTCTCTAGATGAGCGCGCACACCATCTCTGTGCGCCTCGAGAACAAGCCGGGTGCGCTCGCGCGCGTGTCGCAGCTCTTCTCGCGGCGCGGCTACAACATCATGAGCCTCGCGGTCGGGCCGACGGAACGGCCCGACATCTCGCGGCTCACGCTGCGTGTCGACTGCAGCGAGCATTCGCTCGAGCAGATCGAGAAGCAGATGCACAAGCTCGTCAACGTGCTTCGCGTCACCGAGCTTCGGCCCGACGAGGCAGTCGAGCGCGAGCTCGCCCTGATCACCGTCAGTGTCGCCACCGACCGGCGCGCCGATCTCGTCGCGCTCAGCCAGGTGGCGGGCGCACGCGTTGCGGACATCGGCCGTGACGCAATCACGTTCGAGTTCGTCGGTCGTCCCGACCAGGTCGAGGCGTTCGAAGAGCTCGTCCGTCCCTACGGCGTGCGTGAGCTCGTGCGCACGGGCCGTGTCGGGCTTCGCCGCCCGAGCACGAGCGGTCGCACCCAATCCCCCTCCGTCCAAGTCTGAAAGGAATCGAAGTGGCAGAGATCATCAAGACTGGCAACGTGGACCTTTTGAGCGGCAAGGTCGCCATCCTCGGCTACGGGAGCCAGGGGCACGCCCACGCGCTCAACCTGCACGAATCCGGCGTCGAGGTCGAGGTGGGGCTCCGTCCCGGTAGCGCCTCCGCCCAGGCCGCAGAGGATGCCGGGCTGACCGTTCGTTCGGTCTCCGACGCCGTCCGTGGTGCGCAGCTCGTCGCGTTCCTCGTTCCCGACGGCGCCCAGCCGCGCCTGTACGAGGAGGAGGTCGTCCCGAATCTCGAGCCGGGCGCTGCAATTCTCTTCGCACACGGCTTCAACGTGCACTACGGGTGCATCACGCCTCCCGCCGGCCACGATGTGATCATGGTCGCGCCGAAGGGCCCGGGCCACGTCGTTCGCCGTCTCTACACCGAGGGCTACGGCACACCCGCGGTCGTCGCCGTGGCGCAGGATGCGAGCGGCCACGCCCAGGAGCTCGCCTTCGCCTACGGCGCCGCCCTCGGCGCGGCACGCGCCGGGATGGTCGTGACGTCGTTCGCCGAGGAGACCGAGACCGACCTGTTCGGCGAGCAGTCGGTGCTCTGCGGGGGTGTGACGCAGCTGATCCAGCTTGCGTTCGAGACGCTCGTCGAGGCCGGGTACCAGCCCGAGGTCGCCTACTACGAGTGCTTGCACGAGTTGAAGCTGATCACCGACCTGATCTGGGAAGGCGGCATCGAGCGGATGCACTTCTCGATCTCCGACACCGCCGAGTACGGCTCGCATGCAGTGGGCCCGAAGGTGGTCGACGAGCACGTCCGTGAGAACATGCGCGCGGCTCTCGGAGCGATCCAAGACGGGTCGTTCGCCCGCGAGTGGATCGCCGAGATGGATCGCGGCCAGCCGTCGCTCGACGAGTACCGCAGCAAGCTCGCCAAGACGCAGATCGAGACGGTCGGCGCCCGGCTGCGGGCCCTGAACGTGCGCGAAGAGGCTGCGGAGGTTCATGGCGTCGGTTGACGTACCGATTGCCCTGCTCGGGTACGGAACGGTTGGAGCGGCGGTCAACCGCCTCCTGACGGAGTCGGCGGACGACATCGAGCGCGCGACGGGCCACCGGCTGCGAATCGTCAAGGCGCTCGTGCGCGACGTCGGAAAGGAGCGTGATTACCCGCCAGAGTCGTTGAACGACAACGGCGGGGTGCTCACCACGGAGTTCGCCGAGATCGCCGACGACCCGTCGATCGCCGTCGTGGCGGAGGTGATGGGCGGCGTCGAGCCGACCGGCGACTATGTCCTCGAGCTGCTTCGGCGCGGCAAGCACGTCGTGACCGCGAACAAGCAGCTCGTCGCCCGGCGGGGCGCGGAGCTCTTCGCGACCGCGTCGGCCGCCGGCGTGCAGCTGCGGTTCGAGGCCAGCGTCTGCGCCGCGATCCCTGTGATCAAGGTGCTGCGCGAGTCTCTCGTCGTCACGAACGTGCACCGGGTGCTCGGGATCGTCAACGGCACCACGAACTTCGTGCTGACCGAGATGGAGGGCGGCAAGACCTACGACGAGGCACTGGCCGAGGCTCAGCTGCGCGGCTACGCCGAGGCGGATCCGACCGACGATGTGTCCGGCGCCGATGCCGCCGCCAAGATGGCGATTCTCGCCACGGTCGCCTTCAACTCGCGCGTCGAGCTCGCCGACGTCCGGTACACGGGGATCACGACGATCGACCCGCTCGATGTCGTCGCGGCACGGCAGCTCGAGATGGTGATCCGCCTCGTCGGCGCGGCACGGCTCGTCGACGGGCAGGTCGACGTGAGCGTGCAGCCTGCGCTCGTCGACAAGCAGCATCCGCTTGCCAAGGTCGACGGCGCGTTCAATGCGGTGATGCTCCAGGGCGATGCGATTCGCGAGATCACGCTCGAAGGGCCGGGGGCCGGCGGCGTCGAGACGGCGTCTGCAGTGATCGCCGACATCACGAGCGTGATCGGCACGATGGGCACGGGCTTCCTGCAGAACGACGCCGCCTGGCGCGAGTTGCCGAAGCTTCCCCCCGGCGACAGCTCCTCACCGTTCTACTTCCGGCTCCAGGTGGAGGACCGCCCAGGTGCGCTCGCCCGGGTCGCCGAAGAGCTCGCGGAGCGCGAGATCTCGATCGCGCGCCTGCTCCAGCACCAGAACAGCCACGGCGCGGTGCTGCACGTCGTCACGCACGAGGCTCGCGCCGGTGCGCTCGCGGAGGCGCTTGCGGCTCTCGCCGTCCTTCCCGACGTCCACTCGCACTCGGTGCCGCGCCCGGTCATCTCCGACCGCGGGGTCGCGGAGCTTGGATGGGCGTGAGCGCCGTCGGCTCCTGGCTCTCGCTCGGCGAGGGCGCCACGCCGCTCGTGCCGGCGCGTCGCCTCGGTGAGCGTCTCGGCGTCGACCTGCACCTGAAGTGCGAGGGGCTCAATCCCACCGGCAGCTTCAAGGACCGCGGGATGGTGGTGGCCGTCGAGCGTGCCGCCGGGTCGGGAGCCCGCGCCGTCGTGTGCGCGTCGACCGGGAACACTGCCGCGTCGGCCGCGGCGTACGCCGCGCGCGCGGGGCTCGAGGCGATCGTCCTCACGCCTGCCGGAGCGACCGCCACCGCCAAGCGCGCGCAGGCGCGCGCCGCGGGAGCGCGCCTGCTCGAGGTGCGCGGCACCTTCGACGACGCCCTCCAGCTCTGCCGTGCTCTTGGCGAGCGCGACGGCTTCGTGCTCGTCAATTCGATCAACCCGGACCGGGTCGAGGGCCAGAAGAGCGTGGTCGGCGAGATCGTCGAACAGCTTGGCGGTGCCCCCGACGTGGTGGCCCTGCCCTACGGCGGCGGTGGCAACGTCAGCGCTGTCGCGGCCGGGCTCGCCGACCTCGGCCTGTCGGCGCGCATCGTGATCGGCGAGGCCGCCGAGCGCGCGACCACGTGGGCGACGGCGATCAGGATCAGCGTGCCCGCCCATGCGGAGAACGTCGCGGCGCTCCTCGCCGCCGGCCGGGTCGAGGTGGTGACGCTCACCGAGGACGAGTTGCGCGGCGCGTGGGAGCTGCTTGCGACAGAGGAAGGCGTGTTCTGCGAGCCGGCGTCGGCCGCCGGCGTTGCGGCGCTCGAGCGGACGGCGGACGTCTCCGGTGCGACCGCGGTGTGCATCATCACCGGACACGGGCTCAAGGACACGGAGCCGGTTGCCGCAGGTGGCGGCGAGGAGATCGACGCGACCCTCGAAGCCGTGCTGAAGGCGATCGGATGATCCACGCCGTGGCCCCGGCCTCGACCGCCAACCTAGGCCCAGGGTTCGACGCTGCTGCCGCCGCCCTCGACCTGTGGAACGAGGTGGAGGTCGAAGCTGCCGCCGAGCTCGGGGTGAAGATCTCAGGCGAAGGGGCCGACGAGCTGCCGCGGGACGACACGCACTTGACGCTGCGGGCGTTCTCCCAGTTCGTGCCCGTCGAGCGCTACCGCTTCCGGTTCGAGAACCGCATTCCGCTCGAGCGAGGGCTCGGGTCGAGCGCCGCAGCGATCGCGCTCGGGCTCGTCGCCGGCGCGGCTGCGGCCGGCCGGGGGGCCGACAGCGACACGCTGCTCGCCTTGGGGGCGGAGCTCGAAGGCCACTGCGACAACCTTGCTGCGGCACTCCTCGGCGGCGTCTGCATCGCCTGGACGCGCGACGACGGAGCCCGTGCGGTGCAGATCGCGACGGACATGCCGCTCGTGCCGATCCTCGTCATCCCCGCGGCGCGGACGAACACGGCCCGTTCGCGCGGCGTCCTGCCGCTCACGGTCAGCCACGGCGATGCGGCGTTCACGGTGGCGTCGGCGACGCTGCTCGGCGCCGCGATTGCCGGGGGCAGTGCGACCCTCCTGCACGAGGCCTTCCACGATCGCCTGCACGAGCCCTACCGTCTCGAGGACTCGCCGCTTCTGCGGACGCTGCGCGACAATCCGCCGGCCGGGTCGACGGGTGTCACCCTGTCGGGCTCCGGGCCGTCGGTCGTGGTCTGGGCCGACCCGGGCCACGTCGACTCGGCCGCGCGTGCGATCAGCGCAGCCGTTCCCCCCGACACGACGGTGCTTCCCCTGCGGGTGGCCCAGAAGGGAGCGCATCTTGAGACGTAGGCTTGACGGAGTCGATCAAGAGCGGAGGCGGCGGCTTGGCCGCCGCTGGAGCGGAACGCTGTGAGCTTCTACGGTCCGAGCAGTCCCGCGAAGCGGCACAGCGCCGCGCTCACCGACGGTGTCGACCGCGCGCCCGCGCGCGCGATGCTGAAGGGCGTCGGCTTCGACGATGCCGACCTCGCCAAGCCGCTCGTCGGCGTCGCGACGATGTGGATCGAGACGATGCCGTGCAACCTGAACCACCGCCGGCTCGCGGGCTACGTCAAGCAGGGCATTCGCGCTGCGGGCGGCATGCCGATCGAGTTCAACACGATCTCGATCTCCGACGGCGTCACCATGGGCACGACGGGGATGCGTGCATCGCTCGTCTCACGCGAGGTGATCGCCGACTCGATCGAGCTCGTCGCGCGCGGCCATCTGTTCGACGGCATCGTCTGCGTCGTCGGCTGCGACAAGACCATCCCGGCTGCGGTGATGGCGCTCGCACGCCTCGACCTGCCGGGGCTCGTGCTCTACAGCGGCTCGATCGAGGCCGGGCGCTACCGCGGCGCCGACGTCACGATCCAGGACGTCTTCGAGGCGGTCGGCGCGCACGCGGCCGGGAAGATCTCCGACCAGGAAGTGCACGCGCTCGAAAGCGTCGCCTGCCCCGGTGCAGGGGCCTGTGGCGGCCACTTCACCGCCAACACCATGGCGACGGCGCTCGACTTCCTCGGCATCAGCGCCCCGGGCCTGAACGAGATCCCGGCCACCCATCCCGGCAAGCCGCAGGCGGCCGTCCGCGCCGGCGAGCTTGCCATGCAGCTCGTCGAGTCGGATACCCGCCCGTCGCAGGTGCTGACCCGCGCGGCGTTCGAGAACGCGATCGCCGCGATTGCCGCAACCGGTGGCTCGACCAACGGTGTGCTGCATCTGCTCGCGATTGCGGCAGAGGCCGGCATCGAGCTCGCGATCGACGACTTCGACACGATCTCCGCGCGCACACCGATCGTCGCCGACATCAAGCCCGGCGGCCGCTACGTCGCGACCGACCTCTTCAAGGCCGGCGGCGTGGCGCTCGTCGCACGCGAGCTGGTACGTGCCGGTTGCGTCGACGAGAACGTCGTCGGCGTCGACGGGCGCACACTGCGCCAGGTCGCCGACGGAGTGCAGGAACGGCCCGGGCAGGACGTCGTCGTCTCGTGGGACGACCCGCTGAAGCCCTCGGGCGGCCTCGCGATCCTGCGCGGCAACCTGGCGCCCGACGGGTGCGTCGTCAAGCTGGCCGGTCACGAGCGGCTGCGCCACCGCGGGCCTGCACGGGTCTTCGACTCCGAGGAGGCGTGCTTTGCCGCGGTCAAGGGACGCGAGATCCACCCGGGCGACGTCGTCGTGATTCGCTACGAGGGTCCCGCGGGCGGCCCGGGCATGCGCGAGATGCTGCACGTCACGGCGTCGCTCGTCGGCGAGGGGCTCGGAGACGAGGTGGCGCTGATCACCGACGGGCGCTTTTCGGGGGCGACGCACGGGTTGATGGTGGGCCACGTCGCGCCGGAGGCGTTCCGCGGCGGCCCGATCGGCCTGATCCGGGACGGCGACTCGATCGTGATCGACGTCGAGAGCAGGCAGCTGAACGTCGAGGTTCCCGATCACGAGCTCGCGCGTCGCGCCGCAGAGTGGCGTCAGCCGGCGCCCCGTTACGAGAGCGGCGTGTTCGCGAAGTACGCGGCGACCGTCGGCTCGGCCTCACAGGGAGCGCGAACGGAGTGAGCTCAGGCTTCGAGCAGCTTCTTGATGGCGCGGGTCGCCTGCCCGATCCGCTGCTCGTTCTCGACGAGCGCGAAGCGCACGTGCCCGTCGCCGCCGTCGCCGAAACCGATTCCCGGGCTGACGGCGACGCCGGCCTCGCGCGCCAGCAGCAAGGCGAACTCGAGCGAGCCGAGCTCCCGGAACCGCTCCGGGATGGGTGCCCACACGAACATCGTCCCGAGCGGCGGGTCGACGTGCCAGCCGGCGCGGTCGAGCCCCCGGCACACCGCATCGCGGCGCAGCCGGTAGATCTCGCAGATCTCGGCGGGGTAGTCGTGCGCCTCCCGCAGCGTCACGGTCGCGGCGATCTGGATCGGCTGGAAGGTGCCGTAGTCGAGGTACGACTTCAACTTGGCCAGGGCCGCGACGACGTCGGCCCGGCCGACGACGAAGCCGACGCGCCAGCCCGCCATCGAGAAGGACTTCGTGAGGCTGTACAGCTCGACGGCGCATTCGGCGGCGCCTTCCGCAGCGAGGATCGAGGGCGGCCGGTGGCCGTCGAAGGCGACGTCGGCGTAGGCGAAGTCGTGCACCAGCAGGAACTCGTGCTCACGGGCGAGGTCGACGAGCTGCTGCATGTCCTGCGCCGAGGCGACGGCGGTGGTGGGGTTGTGCGGGAACGAGACGATCACGACTTTCGGGTGCTGCGCCTCGACTGCTTCGGCGATCGCCTCGACACCGCCGGCCGCGGCCGGCGTCACCACGCGGGCGCCGGCGAGCGCGGGGGCGACCCGATGGATCGGGTAGGCGGGCGTCGGCACGACGGCGGTGTCGCCGTCGGCGACGAGCACCCACATCAGATGCGCCAGGCCCTCCTTCGCGCCGATGGTGCTCACGACCTGCGTCTCCGGGTCGAGCTCGATGCCGAAGCTCCGCAGGTAGTGCTCCGAGACGGCGTTTCGCAGCTGCGTGATGCCGCGGCTCGCGGAGTAGCGGTGGTTGGCCGCCTTGCCGGCGGCCTCCTGGAGCTTGGCCACCGCGAGCGGGGGAGAAGGGATGTCCGGATTGCCGAAGCCCAGGTCGATCACGTCTCTGCCCTCGCGCCGCAACTCGCGCTTCAGCTGGTCGACGGTCGCAAAGACATACGGCGGCAGGCTGTCGATTCGGCAAAACTTCATTTCGGAAAGTATTGTAGGGGTACCTATGGCCGTTGACACTCTCAGATGCCGGATCTGCGAATCCGAGTATCCCGCAGTCGCGAGCGGTGTCTGCCTGCGCTGTTTCGGGCCGCTCGAGCCGGTCTACGACTGGGAGCAGGTCGCGAAGGAGGCGACGCGTGAGGCGATCGAGCGTGGACCGCGCTCGCTGTGGCGTTACGCAGCTCTGCTCCCGACCGAGGTGCCGGTCGACGCCACGGCCGGGCCGGGGTGGACGCCGCTCGTGCCTGCTCCACGGCTCGCTCAGGCGGTGGGCGTGCGCGAGGTGTTCCTGAAGCTCGACCACACCAATCCAACGCACTCGTTCAAGGATCGCGTGGTCGCCGTCGCTGCCGCGAAGGCCGCGGAGCTCGGCACCGACACGCTGGCCTGCGCGTCGACCGGGAATCTCGGCAATGCCGTCGCCGCTCGCGCCGCTGCGAGCGGTATGCGGTCGGTGGTCCTCTATCCCAACACCGTCGAGCCCGAGAAGTTGCTCGCAACCGCGGTTTACGGAGGCGAGATGTATGCGGTGCGCGGTAGCTACGACGACTGCTCGCGCCTCGTGGTCGAGCTCGCCGGTGAGCTCGACTGGGCGTTCGTGAACGTCAACCTGCGCGCCTACTACGCCGAGGGGTCAAAGACGCTCGCCTTCGAGATCGCCGAGCAGCTCGGGTGGCAGACGCCCGACGCCGTCATCTCGCCGGTCGCCTCGGGGTCGCTCTTCACCAAGCTCTGGCAGGGCTTCGAGCAGTTCCGCCGCCTCGGCCTCGTCGAGGGGCCGAGCCCGCGCATCTACGGCGGCCAGGCGGAGGGTTGCGCGCCGGTCGTCCAGGCGTTCACCGAGGAGCGGCCGGTGTCGCCCGTGCGGCCGCAGACGATCGCGCATTCGCTTGCGATCGGCGCTCCCGCGGACGGCGATCTTGCGATTGCGACCGCCCGTGCCTCGGGCGGTGCGCTGTACGCCGTGCCCGAAGACGAGATCGGGGCGAACATGTCGATGCTCGCGGCAATGACCGGGGTGTTCGGTGAGACGGCCGCCGGCGTGACCGTCGGCGCGCTGCGCGCTGCTGCGGCCGACGGAGCAATCGGGCCGGGCGACCGCGTCGTCGTGCTCGTCACGGGGACCGGCTTGAAGACGCCGAAGGTGGTCGACGCCCGCGCCGGGATCGAGATCGGCGCCGACGTTGACGAATTGCTCGAGCACATGGGGGTGACCGCGTGACGGTGAACGAATCGACGGTCGATCCTGCCGTCGCGGCGATCCGCGAGGAGATCACGGCGCTCGACTTGCGCCTCGTCGCAACGATCAACGAGCGGATCGAGGCTGTGGAGCGGTTGCGCCGCTACAAGCAGCAGAACGGTATCGCCTTCTTCGATCCGAACCGGGAGGCGTGGCTCGTGCAGCATCTGAAGGACGTCAACAAGGGGCCGCTGTCGGAGGAAGGGCTGGAGGAGCTGGTCGCGTTCGTGCTCGGGCTCGTCAAGCGCGAGGTGACCGACCCGCGTGGCTGAGCCTCGGACTGAGCGCGCCCTGATCGCGTGCCTGCCCGGCGACGGGATCGGCCCGGAGGTGCTCGACGTGGCCGCCCGGGTCTTGGAGCGCCTGCCGGTCGACGTCGACCTCATGCGGTTGCCGTTTGGCGGCGCCGCGATCGACGAGACGGGGACGCCGCTGCCCGAGACCACGCTCGCAGCCTGCCGGTCGGCGGGCGCGGTGCTGCTCGGCGCTGTCGGCGGGCCGAATTGGGAAGGCGGCTCGGTCCGGCCGGAGCAGGGCCTGCTCGGTCTGCGCAAGGCGCTCGACGTCTACGCCAACCTGCGTCCCGCAAAGGAGGGAGCGGTCGATCTCGTGATCGTCCGCGAGCTCGTTGGCGGCCTCTACTTCGGGGTGCGCGGCGTGCGCGAGGACGGAACCGTCTTCGACACGTGCGAGTACCACCCGGCGCAGGTCGAGCGCATCGTCCGCCGCGGCTTTGAGCTCGCGCGTAGCCGCCGCCGCTCGCTCGTGTCGGTGGACAAGGCCAACGTGCTCGACACGTCGCGGCTGTGGCGCCGGGTCGTCGGCGAGGTCGCGGTCGACTATCCCGATGTCGCACTGCGCCATGCGCTCGTCGACAGCTTTGCGATGGAGATCGTCACGTCGCCGGAATCGATTGACGTCGTCGTGACCGAGAACATGTTCGGCGACATTCTTTCCGACATCGCCGCGGCCGTGACCGGCGGCCTCGGCCTGGCAGCCTCCGCCAGCCTCGGCGACGCGGGCCCCGGAATCTTCGAGCCCGTGCACGGGTCGGCGCCCGACATCGCCGGGACCGGAGCTGCGAACCCGGCCGCGATGCTGCGCTCGCTGGCGCTCCTGCTCGAGCACGCGTTGCACCGCCCGGAGCTCGCGGCCGCTGTGGCGGAGACGACCGACGACGTGCTCGTTTCGCATCCGACCCCCGACCTCGGCGGCACGGCGACCACCGCCGTGTTCGCCGAAGCGGTGCTCGCCTCGCTCGGCCAACGCTTGCCTCTGAAGGAGGAACCATGGACACCCGCGCTGTCGTGATCCAGACCTGCACCTGCCCCGTCCCGATCCCCGAGGTGCGCGCGACCCACAAGGGCGCGGCACACACGCACTGCGCCAAGTGCGGCCTGCCGGTCCGCCTGGATTTCGAGAGCCGGTGAGCGTCAGCGTCGGATACCCGGGGCCGCGCGGAAGCCACAGCGACGCCGCGGCCTCGGTGCTCGTGCCGGACGCGTCGCGCAACGTCGATCTGCCGAGCTTCACCGCCGTGATCGACGCGGCCGCGGCGTGGGAGGTGAGCCTCGGTGTCCTGCCGATCGAGAACTCGCTCGTCGGCCCGATCGCGGAGACGCACGACCTGCTGTTTCGCGCACCGCTCTCGATCATCCGTGAGGCGACGCTGCCGATCCGCCATTGCGTGGTGGGTTTGGCGGGCTCCAGTCTCGACCGTGCGCACACCGTGCGGTCGCATCCGGCGGCGTTCGACCAGTGCCGCGACCTGCTCGGGGCACGCGATGTTCGCTGCGTCCCCGCGGCGACGACCGCCGATGCCGCGCGCGAGGTGGCCGACACGGGCGACCCGCAGCAGGTTGCGATCGCGAGTGCCGAGGCGGCCGCTGCGTACGGGCTCGAGGTGCTCGCCGACGACGTCGGAGACCACCGTGCGTTCACGCGCTTTGTCGCACTCGCGCCCTACACGCTGGTAGCCGGAGGCGAGGGCTGGCGCACCGCGATGTCGTTTGTCACCGACCATCAGCCCGGCGCGCTCTTCCGCGCGCTCGGCCCGCTTGCCCGCAACGGCGTCAACCTGGTGCAGCTCGTCTCGCGTCCGTTGCCGAACTCGCCCTGGCGCTACCGTTTCGACGTGGTGCTCGACGGGCACGTGTTCGACGAGAACGTGGGGCCGGCGCTTGCCGAGCTGCGCCCGATGACCCGAGAGCTGCGGCTGTTCGGATCCTACGCCGCGGAGCGCGAGCGCTGAGCGGCAGCACCCTCTTCCGCAAGATCTGGGACGCGCATCTCGTCGCGGAGCAGCAGGGAGCGCCGTCGCTCCTCTATGTCGACCTGCACCTCGTGCACGAGGTGACGAGCCCGCAGGCATTCGAGTCGCTGCGTGTGAACGGCAGGCCGGTTCGTCGCCCGGAGCTGACGATCGCCACGATGGACCACAACGTCCCGACGGTCGACGGGCCGATCACCGACGACCTCGCCCGCGCACAGCTCGATGCTCTGCGCCGGAACTGCGAGGACTTCGGAATCCGGCTCTATGCGACCGGCAGCGGCCGCGAGGGGATCGTGCACGTGATCGGACCCGAGCTCGGCATCACCCAGCCCGGGATGACGATCGTCTGCGGTGACAGCCACACCTCGACCCACGGTGCCTTCGGGGCGCTCGCGTTCGGTATCGGGACCTCCGAGGTCGAGCACGTGCTCGCCACCCAGACGCTGCCCCAGGCGCTGCCGAAGACGATGCGCATCCGGTTCAACGGGACGTTGCCGTTCGGCCTGGCAGCCAAGGACATGGTGCTCGCCGCAATCGGCAAGATCGGCGTCTCGGGCGGGCAGGGGCATGTGGTCGAGTATGCGGGGCCCGCGATCGAGGCGCTGTCGATGGAAGGGCGCATGACCGTGTGCAACATGTCGATCGAGGCGGGCGCACGCGCCGGCATGATCGCACCCGACGAGGTGACGTTCGCCTATCTCGAGGGCCGCCCCGGCGCGCCGTCGGGCGCCGCCTGGGAGGCGGCAGTCGCGCAGTGGCGGGAGTTGCGGACCGACCACGACGCGACTTTCGACCGCGAGCTGGAGGTGGACGTGTCGAGCCTGAAGCCCCAGGTCACCTGGGGCACGAACCCGGGCATGGTGGCGCCGGTCGACGCGGTCGTGCCCGACCCGGCCGACTTCGGCGACCCGGCGGAGCGCGAAGCAGTCGAGCGCGCGCTCGCCTACATGGACCTCGCCCCCGGCACGCCCCTGGTCGACATCCGCATCGACAAGGTGTTCATCGGGTCCTGCACGAACGCCCGGATCGAAGACCTGCGGATCGCCGCCAAGGTGGTCGCCGGCAAGCAGGTCGCCGGTCACGTGCGGGCGATCGTCGTCCCGGGCTCGGCCCAGGTGAAGCTCCAGGCGGAGGCCGAAGGGCTCGACGAGATCTTTCAGGCGGCCGGGTTCGAGTGGCGCAGGGCGGGCTGTTCGATGTGCCTCGGCATGAACCCGGACGTGCTGGGGCCGGGCGACCGCTGCGCATCGACGTCGAACCGCAACTTCGAGGGGCGGCAGGGCGCCGGTTCGCGCACGCACCTGCTGAGCCCCGCGATGGCCGCCGCTGCCGCGGTGGCGGGCCACTTCGTCGACGCCAGAGAGCTCGTATGAGCCGTAGGCTCGACGGAGGCTCCAAAGAGCCGAGGCGCCGGTTTGGCCGGCGCCGGGAGCGGGCATGAGGGAGCTTCGCTCTGTCACCGGCAAAGCTGCGGTGCTCGACCGCGCCGATGTCGACACCGACCAGATCATCCCGAAGCAGTTCCTGAAACGGATCGAGCGCTCGGGCTACGGGGAGTTCTTGTTCTTCGACTGGGTCAAGGATCCCGCGTTCTTCCTGAACGACCCCGAGAACCGTGAGGCGCCGATCCTGATCGCCGGTCGCAACTTCGGCTGTGGCTCGTCGCGTGAGCATGCCGCGTGGGCGCTCGAGGACTTCGGCTTCCGGGTCGTGATCGCACCGTCATTCGGCGACATCTTCCGCACGAACGCTGTCAACACGGGGCTCGCGCCGATCGTGCTGGCCGAGTCGCGTATCGCAGAGCTGCGCGAGGCGCTCGCGGGCGAGAACGAGCTCACGGTCGATCTCGAACAGCTATGGATCACTCACCCGGGCGGCCTCCGGATCGAGTTCGAATTCGACGCGCACGCGCAGGAGACGCTCGTCAACGGCCTCGACGACGTCGCGCGTACGCTGCAGCGGGCAGGCGAGATCACCGCCTACGAGTCAACGCACGCCGCGAGGTTCGACACGCGCGCGCTTCCGATCTAGATCTGCTTGTAGAAGACGGTCGTGGCGCAGGGCCGCCCGTCCGGGTAGAGGGCATAGCCGGGGATCACGCCGACTCGCGTCCACCCGAGCCGGGCGTACAGCCGCTCGGCGTCGTCGCCGGTCACGGTGTCCAGCACGAGCAGCGTCTTGCCTTCCGCCCGGGCTTCCGCCTCGGCGTGCTCCATCAGCAGTTGCGCGATGCCGCGCTTGCGCGCCGAGCGGTGGACGAGCAGCTTTGCGATCTCCGCACGGTGCGGCTGGTTCGGTGGCAGCGCGAGGACCACCTGAACGGTGCCGACCAGCCGGCCGTCTGCAAACGCAGCGAGAATCAGCCTGCGGCGCTGTTCGACCTCGGCGGCCCACACTTCGAAGACCGCACGCGCATCCTCTTGCGAGAACGGTGCCAGGTAGCTGACCGATGCACCACCGGCGACGCAATCGGCCAGCACGGTCGCGAGCCCGTCAAGCTGCAGCTGGAGCTCGGCTCCGCCAAGACGGCGAATGTCGATCGGGCCGGCTGGCATCGCCGACATCATTCCAGCCGGCGCGTTCTCGGCCGTCTGAAGCGCCTTCCCGGGGCGAGGCCCGCGGCGACCATCCTCGGCACACGCACCCGATCGTTACCGATACTAGGTCCAGCATGGCAATCGTCATCGAGCGTCGATTCCGTGGCCCGGACGACTCCGGCAACGGCGGCTACTCCGCCGGCCTGTTCGCGCGGGCGCTCGGCGGCGACGAGGTCGAGGTGACGCTGCGGCTGCCGCCGCCGCTCGAAACGCCGCTCGAGCTCGACGCCGACGGCCGCATCAGGCACGGTGACGCCGTGGTCGCGCACGTTCGGCCCGGGCAGCTCGCGCTCACCCCGCCCGACCGTGTCTCGTGGGCCGAGGCGCTCTCCGCTCAGATCCCCGACCTCGCCTCGCCGTTTCCGCAGTGCTTCGTCTGTGGGCACGCCCGCGCCGGCGACGGCTTGCACATTCACGCCGGCCCCGTCGAGGGGCGTGGCGTACATGCGGCGCCGTGGACGGTTCGCGACGACACGGTCGGTCCGGAGTTCGTCTGGGCCGCACTCGACTGCCCGGGCGCGTATGCGACGGGCGTGACGGGACGGGGCACGGTCGTCCTTGGCCGGCTCACCGCTCGCGTCGACCGCGTGCCGGGCCCGGGGGAGGAGTGCGTCGTCGTCGGCTGGCACCTCGGCAGCGAGGGCCGCAAGCATGCCGCGGGCACCGCGCTGTTTGCCGCCTCGGGCGAGCTGCTCGGCCTGGCCCGAGCGCTCTGGATCGAGCCACGCCAGGACGACACCGGCGTGCGTTTCGGCGCGTCAGTCGTTGAGGCTGATCGTCGGCGTCGGCGCCGGCAGCACGTTTTCTCCGGCCGACGGGACGATGGCGGTGCCGACGGCGAAGAACTCGATCACGTGTGAGCCCCAGCCGTGAGAGCGCTCTTGCAGCTGGACGCCGACGATGCCCTCTGCCTGCAACGCCTCCGCCTCCTTCTGCATGCGCTCCATGGCGAGCTCACGGGCGTCGTAGAGCGCCTGTGTGAAGTTCGGCATCTCGACGTTCTGCCCGACCTGTCGCATCGACGCGAACATGCTCTGGTGGGCGACGTGGTAGACGCATGAGCCCATCACGAGACCAACGGGGCGGTGCCCGGATGCAAGCAGCGTCCAGAAGTCCTGGCCTGAGAGGTCGCTCGTGAACGGCCGGCCGTTCGGCGCCCGATGCACCTCTCCGTCGCGGTGCTTGACGGCCGTCCCGATCGCGATGAACTCCGCCAGGTGCTCGCCCCATTCGTAGCGCCCGATGTCGAGCCGCACGCCGACGATGCCGTCGGCGCCGAGCTGGTCCGCCTCTTCCTCCATCCGCGTCATCGCCAGCTCGCGCGCGTCGTACATCGCCTGCGACAGGACCTCCATCTCCATCGACTGCTTCCAGCTCGATTGCTGGTAGCCGATGTGGTAGATCGAGCTGCCGATGACGAGCCCGAGCGGGTCGAATCCGGCCTGCTTGACGAGCAGGAACTCGTTGACGGAGAGGTCGGAGGTGAAGAACCCTCCGTGCAGCTGCGCGAGTCGTTCGCGCCCGTGCTCGGGAACGCCTTCGGTCGAGGTCGGGTCGTAGCTCATGAGTTACCTCCTAGAACGTGCTCGGGATGTGGGTCGGCGCTGAGGTCGAGCCGGACCGCCGGTGAGAGCTCGTGCGACGTATCGCCGAGTTCGGCGATGCTCGTTCCGAGCACGTGCATGGTCACGATCAGGTCGGTGCGCCTCGAGCCGCCGGCATCGACTTCGCGCTCTTCGATCGAATGAGCAATCGAGACGCCGACCATCCCGGCGGCGCCGTGGCTTCGCGCCTCGCTGCTCGCTCTGCCGACGACCGCCTCCCGAACGTCGTAGACGCCCTGCGTGAAGTCGCGCAACTCCCGGTTCGCCCAACTCGAGAACATGCCCTGCTGCGCCTGACGTTGCTGCCAGCCGGAGACGATGTAGTAGACGGCCGAGGCGCCCACGACCCCCAGCGGGCGATACCCCGCCTGCGTGAGCTGCCAGTAGTCCTGCACGGAGAGATCGGTGAGCACGGGCTGCTCGGCAGGTTCCGCCCCGTCGATCCGGACCGCCGTGCCCACGGCGATGTACTCGATCGCGCCGGCCGCCCAGTCGTGTCGCCCGGTCGTGAGCTGCACGCCGACGACCGCGTGCGCGCCAAGTAGGCGCGCCTCCTGTTCGAGCCGGCCGAACGCGCGGCGTCTCGCCGTGTTCCAAGCCTCGGACAGCATCGTGAGCTCCTGCGAGGTCCCACCGAGCTGCCAACCGCCGCCACCCCAGGTCCCGGGGCTCTGCTGCCAGCCGACGTGGTAGATCGAGCTTCCCATTACCTGCGAGAGCGGGCGCAGGCCGAGCGCGTGAGCGAGTGCGAACTCGTTCACCGAGAGGTCCGACGTGAAGAGCGAATCGGCGGAGAACTCGGCGAGCCGCTGCTGCGCGCGCAGCGGCAACCCGCCGCGTTCCAGCGCTTCGACAGACGCGGCCTGTTCCGCGGCGGCGGCCTCGCGCGCCTCGCCATCTCCGTCGTCTCGGCGGCGCAGGAACGGCAACGCCTACTCCGCCAGCAGCCGTTGGAGCGCGAGTTGCGCCTGCGCGCTCGTGCCGGCTTCCTTCGCCAGGTCGCGGGAGAGCTCGTCGAGCCAGTCTCCGAGCGGCAGGTCGTTCGTCTTCAGCACGACGCCGCGAACCAGGGTCGCGCGCCGAGTCTCGACGGCCCCGCCGTGTGCTTCGAGCAGATAGCGCCGGTCGCCGAGGTCGCATTCGATCCGCTCGACGTGCTTCTGCTTGCCGAGCAGGCGCGCCGCGCGGCGCGTCACCTTGACGCGTCCGGGGAGCACGCCCTCGAGTTTGTCGGCGAGCACCTCGACGAACACCGCGAGGTCGGCGCTCGACGCACGCAGTGTGGCCGCCAGGAGGTCGACGTCGATTTCGTCGCCGCTCGCGGCCCGCGTGATCGCATCGGCGTCCGTCACTCCGTGCAGAGTAGATCGTTCCGCTGCCCCGGGCGCCGGAGAGAGCCGGGCCCAGAGGTGCCCGCGGCGTCAGCCGGTATTGCGGAGCGCCGCCGCGATGCCCGCGATCGAGCGCAGGAGCGGCAGCTCTGCCGTCGTGTCGCCCGCACGGTGACGGCGGAGCAGCTCGACCTGCACGGCGTTCATCGGGTCGACGTACGGGTTTCGCAGCTCGACCGAGCGGCGGAGCACGGGCTGGCGCTCGAGCAGGCGCTTCACGCCCGTCGCTGCGAGCACGCCCCTGACCGAGCGCTCGTGCTCGGTCTCGATCAGCTCGAAGAGCGACGCGTCGCGGACCAGCGGAAGGTAGCCGCGTGCGATCGAGAGGCTCGACTTCGCAAGTGTCATCTCCAGGTTGTCGACGACCGCGCGGAAGAACGGGAGCCGCTGGTACAGCTCGCGGAGCGCCGCGCTCCCTGCCTCGTCGAAGGCCGAGCCGCAGCCGAACCAGGCCGGCAGCAGCACGCGGTTCTGCGTCCACGAGAAGACCCAGGGGATCGCCCGCAGCGAGCCGAGGTAATCGGTGTCGTTCGGACGCCGTGACGGACGTGAAGCGATCTCGAGCAGCGCGAGCTCGTCGACCGGTGTAAACGAGCGGAAGAACTCGACGAAGTCGGCGCGTTCCCAGACGAAGGCGCGGTAGGCCTCGCGCGAAGTGCGCGCCAGCCGGTCGAGCAGCGCCCGCTCGCCGTCGCCGGGCGGTGCGGGCAGATGTTCCGGAAAGGTCGCGAGCAGCGTCCCGGAGAGCGCCGCCTCGAGGTTTCGGCGCGCGAGGCCTTCGAGGCCGTACTTGAACGACACGGTCTCGCCCTGCTCGGTGAGCTTGACGCGACCCGGCGGGTGGCCCGCGGGCTGCGAAGCGATCGCCGCGTGCGTCGGGCCGCCGCCGCGGCCGGCGCTACCGCCGCGGCCGTGGAAGATGTGGAGCTCGACGCCGCGCCGTGCGGCGACAGCAGCGAGTTCTTCCTGTGCACGGTAGATCGCCCACTGCGCCGCCAGGTAGCCGCCGTCCTTGCCCGAGTCGGAGTAGCCGACCATCACCTCGACAGGCCGGTCGTGCCGTGCGAACCGGTCGTCGCCGAGCAGCTCGTCGAGGATCGCCGGCGCCGCCGTCAAGTCGTCCAGGGTCTCGAACAACGGCACCACCGACAGCGGCTCGGAGCAGAGCTCCACGGCACGCAGAACGTCCGCGGCGCTCGAGGTGCCCGACACGATCAGCGTGTCGAGCGCCTGCGGACCGTGCCTGCGCCGGCCTGCCTCGGCCGCGGCCACCGCTTCGCGGGCCCGCGTCTCGCCGAGCTCCCGTGCGTGCAGGCGCAGATCGAGCTGCGCGACGTGGAAGCCGAAGATCTCGACCATCCGCTCCAGGCGGGCCACGCGGCCGTCGGCGATTCGCTTCCCGCCGTGTGCCGCGAGGCTCGCGCCGATCGTGCGCAGGTCGGCGAGCAGCGCATCAGGCGACGCGTAACCGTCGTGCTCGAGCCGCCACCACATGAACGACAGCTTGCGGCGGTAGGGCTCGCGCTCGTTGCGGGCGCCGATCTCGGCTGCGTATTCGGCCAGCTCGGTCTCGTCGTGCGCGAGCGACTCGTCGAGCTCGACCGACACCTCGACCAGCGAGCGCGTCGAGGCGAGCTCGACCGCGAGCCGGCGCACCTCGTCGCGGTAGCGCGCCAGCGCGAGCCGGCGAGCGCTGTCGAGCGCCTCGTCGATCGACGCCGGGCCGGCGGCGGGGTTCCCGTCCAGGTCGCCGCCGATCCACGACCCGAACGAGAGGGGCGGCGGCGCATCCGGCAGCCGGGCCCGCCAGGCCTGCAGCAGGTCCGTCGCGGCCGAGAACAGGCTGTGCTCGAAGAACCAGAGGCCGTTCTGGATCTCGTCGGTGAGGCGCAGCCGGTCGTGGCGCACCTCGTCGGTCTGCCAGAGCAGCGTCACCTCCTCGGCCAGGCGGTTCTCGGCCTCGTCCTGCTCGGCGGGCGAGAGCCGTGCGTCGTCGAGCAGGACGAGCTGTTCCGAAATGCGAATGTGCGCGAGCAGCACCGTGCGGCGCGTCGCTTCGGTGGGGTGGGCCGTGAGCACGAGGCGGATCGACGTCGTTGCCGCCCGGGCGGCGAGCTCGTCGGCGGGGACATCGTCGAGGCTGCGAAACGCGTCGTCGAGTGACTCGCGCGCCACGACGCCGGCGTGTGCGTCTTCGCGCCGCCGGCGCAGCCGGTGGTGCTGCTCGGCGAGATTCGCGAGCTGGAAGTACAGCCCGAACGCGCGCAGCACGAGCCCCTGGTCGTGTGCCGACGTCGTGGATGCGGTGGTCGAGACCCTGCTGTCGCGCCGGGCTGTGCGCGCCTCGCGACGGATCGCCTCGACGAGCTCGAGCAGCCATGCGCCCTCCTGCTCGACGAGGACCGCGCCGAGGATCGTCCCGAGCCGGCGGATGTCCCGGCGGAGCGGAGCAGCGCTGTCGCCGCGGGTCGTGGCGGCGGTCATCGCATCCTCGGCTACGAACGCAGGCCCAGAGCCGCGAGCACGGCGTTGGCGTCGGGCTCGATCGCGGTCAGGCGGGCCACGTCACTCTCGACGGGCTCGGGCCGCGCGCCCGTCACGACGAGCACCACGCGGGAGTCCCGCGCGATCTCGCCGCGGTCGAGTGCCTGCACGAGCGCGCTGAGTGCCGCGCCGGTCGCGCAGTCGGCGTCGATGCCGGTGGCGTCTGCGAACAGGGCGGTGTTCGCAGTGATGTCGGAGTCGGCGACGGGCACGATCGTGCCGCCGGTCGCACGGGCTGCGCCGATCGCCAGGTCGCCGTGTGACGGGTCACCCACGGCGAGCGAGGCGACCTCGGTTTCCGCTTCGACCCGCAAGATGCCACGGTCGCCGGCGAATGCGGCTGCGATCGGGCTCGAGCCGAGCGCCTGGGCGGCAAACATCCGGGGCACGGGCTCGGTTGCGAGGCGGGCGCGGGTCAGTTCGGCGAATCCCTGGGCGAGCTTCGCGAAGAGCGTGCCGCTCGCTGCCGGGCAGACCACCGCGTCGGGAAGCTCCCACGCGAGCTGTTCGGCGATCTCGAAGGAGATCGTCTTCGCGCCCTCGCTGGCGTAGGGGTGGAGGTTCCCGTTCACGAATCCCCAGGGGAAGAGGCTGCCGAGCTCGAGCTCGAGCCGGCTGCAGTCGTCGTAGGTGCCTGCCACGGCGAACACCCGCGCGCCGGGGTGCCTGGCCGCAACGGCGGCCGCCTCGCCTCCGACGGGCGCGAGCACCATCGCCTCGAGGCCGGTCGCTGCGGCTGCTGCCGCGACCGCATGGCCGAGGTTTCCGGTCGAGGAGCAGCACAGGGTAGTGACGCCGTGGTCGAGCGCGGCGGCGGCCGCAATCGTGGCGACGCGGTCCTTGTAGGAGTGCGTCGGGTTGTGGCCTTCGAGCTTCAGCTGCAGCTCGATTCCGAGCAGCTCGGAAAGCCGGTCGGCACGTACGAGGGGTGTCCAGCCGGCCTCCACATCCGTCCGCGCTCCCACCGGCAGGAGCCCGGCGTAGCGCCACAGCGACGCCGGGCCGGCTGCGATTGTCTCGCGGGTGACCTGCCGCGCGATGCGATCCCAGTCGTAGGCGATGTCGGTGGGGCCGTCGCAGCGGCGGCACGCGTCCAGCGGCTCGGGCAGCGAGACGGTCTCGCACACTCGGCAGCGCAGCGCGAACGCGGTCATCGGTGCGTGACCCCCGTCCGAGAGATGGAACCTAGCCGGGAGGACGGGTGTGTCCGGCTAGGCCATTTGCGCGCAGGCGATGACCGGAATGAAGGCAAACATCTTCTCGGCCAGGTCGCGCATTGCCCGGAGTCTAGCGACAACCCAGCGAAACTTCAAAGAGTACGACGTGCTGCTTTCGTTTCTGTAGTATTGCGGCCGTCCGGCCGGCGTCGTCGTCGATCCGGTGAGGCATCGAGGCCTCGGGAGCACCGTCTTGGTGCCTCCGGGGCCTCTTTTTTGTGGGACGAGAGGAGACGTGTCCAGAATCGACGGTGCGAGTGTTCGGCTTGCTACCCCCCGGCGACGGCCGGGAGCAGCAGGATCTGCGACGTCGCGGAAACGGCCGTGTCGAGGCCACCGAGGAGGCGGATGTCGTCACCGTCGACGAAGACGTTGAGGAAGCTGGGGACACCAGCCCCTTCCCGGACACGCGCTGCGAGCGCCGGGTACTGCGCTACGAGCAGGTCGAGCGCCTCCACGACGGTGCTCGCATCGACGTCGACCAGCCGCTGCCCGCCGGCGTCCGGGCGCAGCACCGGCGGAATGCGGATCTGTGCCATAGCTTCAAAAGATAAAGCATCAGGAGGTTCGGTGCGGTGACACTCGAGGGATTGCGCGTTCTGATCGCCGAGGACGAGACGATCATCCGGCTCGATCTGAAGCAGATGCTGGAAGAACACGGGCTCGTCGTCTGTGGCGAGGCACGTGACGGGGTGGAAGCGGTCGACCTCGCACGCGTGACGAAGCCCGACCTCGCGATCTTCGATCTGAAGATGCCGAACCTCGACGGCGTCGAGGCTGCACGGCGGGTCTACGCGGAGAGCCCGTTGCCGATCATCATGCTGACCGCGTACTCCGACCAGCAGACCGTCGCCCGCGCGGTCGGCGCGGGCGTCTTCTCCTACCTCTCGAAACCCTTCGGCCCGAACGACGTGATCCCGGCCGTGCGGGCGGCGGTCGCCCGTCACGGCGACCTGCTCGCCGCGCGGCGTGAGGTCGGGCGCCGCGAAGAGCCCCTCGAGGTGGAGCTGCGCTCGCCGAGCGGTCACGTGTGGCCGTTGCGGGTCCGCAGGAAGCACGACGGCTCGATCGCAGTCGATGTGCTACCCGAGTAATACTTCACAATGTAAAGTGAACCGATGAGGACGGGACCTCGCCACGGGTTCACCTGGAACCACCAGACGATCGTTTACTCGATCGATCTCTGGCACCGCCGGCATCTGCGCACGCCGACGGTCGCGGAGTGGGAGAGCGCCGGGCCCGATCATCCCTGCCGCCGAACCGTCCAGCGCGTCTTCGGGAGCTGGAACGAAGCGATTCGCGCCGCCGGCTTCCGCGCACGTGCGCGCGGGCGGCCGCGCGATCCGTGGCGGCGCCGGCGCTGTCCCGAGACCGGCAGGTGGCTCCCCGCCGAGTCCGCCTGACGCGGCGCCGGGCTAGCGCGCGTCTGCGAGCTTGCTGTCTTCGCTCCCGGCGCGCAGGCGGCGGGCGACACCGTCCGTCTCGGCGGCTTCGCGGACCGCGTGGGCGATCGTCGAGGCGACACTCCGGTTGAAGACGCTCGGAATGATGTAGTCAGCCGACAGTTCCGCCGGCGGAATCGTCGTCGCGAGTGCCGCGGCCGCCGCCGTGCGCATCCCGGGAGTGATCGACGTGGCTCGCGCATCGAGCGCGCCGCGAAACACCCCGGGAAACGCGAGCACGTTGTTGATCTGGTTCGGGTAGTCGGATCGTCCGGTCGCGAGCACGGCGACCTTCGAGGCCACCGCCTCAGGGCTGACCTCCGGCGTGGGGTTTGCCATCGCGAAGACGATGGGGTCGCTGCTCATGCCAAAGACGCCGCCGGGGCTGATTGCATCGGGCGCCGACACGCCGATGAAGACGTCGGCCCCGCGCAACACGTCGTCTGCCGTACCGTGCAGGCCCTCCGGATTGGTGCGCGCCGCGTAGGCGACCTTGATGCCGTCGAGATCCGGGCGGCCGGCGTAGATCGCACCCTTACGGTCGCAACCGATGATGTTCGTCGCGCCCGCGTCGATCAGCAGGTCGGTGACGGCGACGCCTGCGGCGCCGACCCCGGAGATGACGATCGTGACGTCCTCGAGGCGCTTGTCGACGATTTGGAGCGCGTTCGTCAGCGCGGCCAGGGTGACGATCGCGGTGCCGTGCTGGTCGTCGTGGAAGACGGGGATGTCGAGCGCCTCGTCGAGGCGGCGCTCGATCTCGAAGCAGCGTGGGGCGGAGATGTCCTCGAGGTTGATGCCGCCAAAACCAGAGGCGAGCGCTTTCACGGCTGCCACGATCTCGTCCGGGTCCTTGGTGTCGAGGCAGATCGGCCATGCGTTGATGCCGCCGAACTCCTTGAAGAGGATTGCTTTGCCCTCCATCACCGGCATCGCCGCGACCGGACCGATGTCGCCGAGCCCGAGCACCGCGGTGCCGTCGGTCACGACGGCGACCGCGTTTCCCTTGATCGTCAGGTTCCACGCCGTCTCGGGATCGTCGGCGATCGCCATGCACACGCGCGCGACGCCCGGCGTGTACGCCATCGACAGGTCGTCGCGCGTTTGCAGGGGAATCGTCGAGGCCACCTCCATCTTCCCGCCGAGGTGCAAGAGGAACGTGCGGTCGGACGCGTGCTCGACCATCACCCCGTCGACCGACTCCACGGCGGCGACGATCCGGGTCGCGTGCTCGGCATCGGTCGCGAGCACGACGATGTCGCGCACCTTGCGGTCGCCCTCGACGCGCACCAAGTCGATCGCGTCCAGGTTGCCGCCGACGGTGGCGATCGCGTTTGCGAGGTTCGCGAACGCCCCCGGCTCGTCGTCGAGATGCACGCGCAACGTCACGCTGTAGGAGGCGGAGAAGTGAGGCATCAGCGAGGTGCTCTTCCCGGTCGGCTCGATGGCGCGGAGCGGATCGGGCAGGAAGGATATCGCAGCGGATCACGGCGTTTTCCCGAAGACCGCCAGAGCTTCTAAGGCTATAGAAAAGGTAGTAATGTCGCGGATCCCGTCGTCAGGAGGAACCATCGCACTCCAGGAGCACGCGCTGCTCGCGTTGATCCGCGGTGAGGCGCAGGAGGCGCGGGCAGCGGCAGCGCTGCTCCGTGACGACGCGGTCGACGAGGCGCTTCGAGCGGCGGCGCGGCGGCTCGAGTCGGAGCGGCGGCGGGTGCTCGACGCGAATGCCGGCGACGTCGATGCGGCCAAGAGCCGGCTCGACGAGGGTGCGCTCGACCGTCTGGCGCTCGACGAGGCACGGCTTGCCGACATCGGGCGGCAACTGCTTGCGATGGCGGCCATGCCCCCGCTCGAGCGCGACCTTGAGACGTGGACCCTCCAGAACGGCCTGACCGTCTCGACGCGGCGGATCCCGATCGGGGTCGTCGGCGCGAACTTCGAGGCGCGGCCGAGCGTGGCGGTCGACGTCGCCTCTCAGCTGCTCAAGAGCCTCAACGCCTGCGTCCTTCGAACCGGCGGAGCCGCGCTGCAGACGGTGTCCGTGCTCGTTGACTATGTGCTCCGCCCTGCCCTGAACGACGCGGGGCTACCGGGCGCCGCGGTCGGCCTCGTGCGGGCGGGCGAGCGGGCCGGTGCGTTCGCGCTCGTCTCGCTGCCGCGAGATATTCCGCTTGTGATCCTGCGTGGGAGCGGCGAGACGACTGCGGCACTTTCGCGGGCCGCCGCGGCCAACGGCGTTCGGACGCTCGCGCATGCGGAGGGAGGGGGCGTTCTCTATGTCGACGCGGCTGCAGACCTCGACCGCGCGTGCCGGCTGATCGATGCAAGCCTCGACCGGCTCGGCGTGTGCAACCGTTTGAATCTCCTGCTCGTGCACGAGTCGCTCGGCGCGTCGCTGCCGACCCTCGTCGAAGCCGTCCGCGGCCGGGGTGTCGAGGTGCGTGGCACGGAGCAGGCCAGGGCGTTCTCGCCTATGCCCCCGCTCGAGGAGCCGCTCGGGCATGAATGGGCGAACGATCCCGAGCACGTTGCGACGGTGTCGGTAGCGACGGTTGCGACGCTCGCCGATGCCGTTGCGATCGCGAACCACGAGACCTCCGGCCTTGCCGCAGGAATCGTCACGGAGGACGCCCTGGCGGCTGCAGCGTTCCTCGACACCTATCGAGGCACCACTGCCTTCTGGCATGCGCCCACGCGCTTCACCGACGGATTCGCGCTGACCGGGGCCCCCGAGACGGGCATCAACGTGGACTGGGCTCCCGGGCCGCGCGGGCCGGTCACGTATCGCGATCTCTGGCTGCGCCAGTTTCGCGTGACCGGCGACGGGAGCCAGAGTCGTTGAAAGCGCCGGTCGTCGTCAAGCTCGGGTCGAACCTCGTCGTCGGCTCCGACGGCCGGCCGCGCCGTGACGTCCTCGGCGGCGTCGCAGCGGAGTTGAATGCGCTGCGCGGGGCGGGCACGCCTGTCGCCGTCGTCTCGTCGGGCGCGATCGCTCTCGGCTCGACCCTCGCCGGCCTGCGCAACGGCCGCCGGAAGCTCGCCTGGCTCCAGGCCGCCTCGGCGCTCGGACAGGCAGAGCTTCAGCGCGCGTGGCACGAGGCGTTCGCGCCCTTCGAGCTGCACGCGGCGCAGGTGCTGCTGACCGGGGCGGAGATCGCCGAGCGGCGGGCGTACATCAACGTCAGGAACGCCCTGCGGGCGCTCTTCGACCTCGCCGCCGTGCCGATTCTGAATGAGAACGACGCCACGTCGACCGACGAGATCAGCTTCGGCGACAACGACGTGCTGGCCGCTCAGGTCGCAGTGCTCTTGCGCGCGGCAAAGCTCATCCTCCTGACTTCGGCCGACGGCGTCATGAGCCACCCACCCGGGTCACCAAATGCCGTCGTGATCGCGGACGGCTCGGAGTTGCGCGAAGCGACGTTCGGGGCACGGTCACTGCACGGCACGGGCGGGATCGAGAGCAAGATCCGGGCGGCGAGGCTCGCCGCGGCCGGAGGAGTCGAGACGGTGATCGCGTCTCCGGCCTCACTCGGTGCGCTCGTGCGCGGAGAGCGCGCGGGCACGCGGTTCGCCGCTCAGCAGACCTTGGAGACGGCCTTCAAGCTGTGGCTCCGCTACGGGAAGCCGCCGCAGTCGACGGTGTCGATCGACCAGGGTGCCGCAAAGGCGATCCTCGAGCAGGGACGGAGCCTGCTCGCGGTCGGGGTGATCTCGTGGACGCGCGACTTCCGTGCGGGCGACGGGCTCGACATCTGCTACCCCGAGCACACGGTGATCGCTCGGGGCATCAGCTCGGCGGACGCGAAGGACCTCGCAGCCCGTCCGGTCGACGTCGAGGTCGTGCACCGCGACAAGCTGGTTCTCATCTAGATGCGGCTGAGCGTTGGGAGGGGTGACCGTTGAGCACCGTTGAGACCGTCCGCGGCCCCGTCGACGTGGCGGAGCTCGGCCCAACGTTGATGCACGAGCACGTGTTCGTCATGCAGCCGGAGGCGCTGCAGAACTACGGCCATCTCTGGGGCGCGTCCTACTGGGACGAGGACGAGCGCGTCGCCGACGCGGTCACGAAGCTCGGCGCCCTCCGCGAGCGCGGCATCAGGACGATCGTCGATCCCACCGTGCCCGGGCTCGGCCGCTTCATCCCGCGCCTGCAGCGCATCAACGCCGAGGTCGACCTGAACATCGTCGTCGCCACCGGTGTGTACGCGTTCCTCGAGCTGCCGATGTTCCTTGCCAACCGCAGCGGCGACGCGATCGCGGAGATCTTCGTCCGCGAGATTCGCGAGGGCATCGACGACACCGGCGTCAGGGCGGCGTTCCTCAAGTGCGCGATCGAGCACCACGGGATCGCGGGCGACGTGCCGCGGATCCTCGGCGCCGTCGCCGCCGCACAGCTCGGGACCGGGGTGCCGGTGATGGTGCACACGAACGCGGTTGCGCGGACAGGCTTGCTCGCGCTCGACGCCTTGACGAAGCTCGGCGTCGACCCGGCGCGGATCGTGATCGCCCACGCGGGCGACAGCAACGACCTCGACTACCTCCACGCGATCGCCGATACCGGCGCCTGCCTCGGCTGCGACCGCTTCAACATCGAGCACTTCAATGCCGACGCGAACCGGATCGAGACGCTGCTCGCCCTGTTGCGAGACGGCTACGGCGACCGCGTGCACCTCGGACACGATGCAGCGTGCTTCTACGACTTCATGGTCTCCAACCCGATCTTCGCGGGCGAGCAGCCCGACTACCTGCATCTTCAGAACGCGATCCTGCCCGTGCTCGCCGAGGCCGGCGTCACGGAGGAGCAGATCGACGAGCTGCTGGTCGAAAACGCGCGTCGGTTCTTCGTGTAGGCGAGCCGGTGCCGGCGCGGCGCCGCGGGCCCTCTTACGTGCTAAAATCCCTGTACGGCGCCACAATCTTCGGGGCCGTAGAAGTCCCGCCCTCAGCAGAGTAGGTCGGAGCCAGCCGGTGGCGCATCTGCGTCAGTCCGGTGCAGAGCTCGGCGAGAGGGAAGGGATCAAGATGAGGCTGATACGGAGACGTTCGAAGGCGACGCCGGCGATCGGGCTGCTCGTGCTCGCGTTGCTCCTGGCGTTGACAATCGGCGGCAGCGCAGGCGCGGCGGCGACGAACGTGCCGCTCGGCACTGCCGGCAGCTTTGCCGTTCTGGCGGGTTCCGGGATCACGAACACCGGTGCCACCACGGTCGTCGGTGACGTGGGCACGTACCCGACCACGACGATCACCGGCGCCGGATCGATGACGGTGTTTGGCACCAACCACGCCGGTGACGCGGTCACCCAGCAGGCGAAGACCGACCTCGTCACGGCGTACAACGACGCTGCCGGCCAGGGGCCGACGTCGCCGATCGTCGCGGACCTCGGTGGCCAGACGCTGGCGCCGGGTGTCTACAACTCGGGCTCCACGATCGGACTCACCGGCACGGTCACGCTGAACGGCGGCGGCGATCCGAACGCGGTGTTCGTCTTCCAGGCCGGCTCGTCGCTGACCACTGCGTCCACGAGCCAGGTGAGCCTGATCAACGGCGCACAGGCCTGCAACGTGTTCTGGCAGCTCGGCGCCTCGGCAACGCTCGGCACCGGGTCCACGTTCAGTGGCTCGATCCTTGCGTTGACTTCGATCACCGTCAACACCGGGGTGACTGTGCACGGCCGCATGCTCGCCCGGAACGGCGACGTCACGCTCGACCACGACGCGATCACCAGGTCGAACTGTTCGACGCCCGTGCCGCAGTCGTCCCCCAGCGCCAGCCGCGAGATCTACTGCGCACCCAACGGGACCGCGTACGACCTCGTCGTCGGCCAGGACAAGTTGCCGCCGTACAACACGCTCGGGCTCGTCCCGGCGTATGTCGATCCGGTGACCGGTGCGGAGACTTGCGTGTTCCCCGTTGCGGTTACGACGACCGCGACGACCACGACGACCACCACGACCACGACGACGGTTGCGCCGCCGCCGCCTCCGAAGCCGCCGGTCGTGGTCAAGAAGGCGAAGGCAGTGGCGGCCGCCAAGAAGACGGTCGTGCTGAAGCCGAAGGCGAGGCCGGCGAAGCACAAGTTCGGCTTCACGGGGTGAAGTCGACTCGGGGAGTCAGGAGCGGACGCCTGCTGCGTCCGCTCCTGCTCGTCGCCGCATTCGCCACGCTGAGCGGTGCGGGGACGGTGTCTGCGGCGCCCGTCCCCGTGGCTCCGAAGCAGGAGCTCGTTGCACTGCTTCGCTCGCACCAGGTGCGGGCGGCACCCACTGCTCGCTCGGCGCTCGTCGACACGGTGCCGGCGACGACGCCGATCACCGGGGAGCAGACGGTGCTGCCGCTGCTCGCCCGCCGCGGGCAGTGGCTCCGGGTGAGGCTGCCCGGGCGTCCGAACTCGCACACGGGGTGGATCGCTCGCGCAGCGACGACGCGCTTCGCAACCTCGTGGCACCTTGTGGTGAACCGGTCCAATCGCCGCGTGACCGTCTATTTCGCTGGTCGCTCGGTGCGAAGCTTTCTCGCTGTCGTCGGCAAGCCGTCGACTCCGACACCGGCCGGCCAGTTCTTCGTCGAGGAGTCGATTGCACTCACACCCGGTGAGATGGGCGCGCCGTTTGCGCTCGCGCTGAGCGCCCGTTCCGACGTCTTGCAGGAGTTCGACGGCGGCCCCGGTCAGATCGCCCTGCACGGCCTGTCGAACGTCGGCGGCGTCCCGGGGACGGCTGTCTCGCACGGCTGCGTGCGGCTCGAAGACAGTGCGATCAGCTGGCTTGCGGCGCGCATCGGTCCCGGCGTGCCCGTGACCGTCATGCGCTGAACCGAGGAGAAGGCCCGCTGCGCGGGCCTTCAAGTGGGCCGAACCGAGTATTACGCGAACCGCGATCTTCTCGTCGCCGGGTCGCCGCTCGCGCTCGCCTGACTCTTCAGGACATGGCCCAGCCGAGACCCTCGGCACGATGGACGAGTGAAGCTCCGCGAGCTCATTCGGTTGCTCGAAGACGATGGCTGGCGGATGGATGGCTGGCGGATGGTGGCGCAGCGCGGAAGCCATCAGCAGTACGAGCATCCGAGTAAGCCGGGCAAGGTGACCGTGGCGGGCAAGCCTGGCGCAGACGTGCCGAAGGGCACGGCGGCTAACATCCTTCGACAAGCAGGGTTACGGAGGCCGAGCCGTTGAGCGAATATCTGGTGGTGATCGAGCACGAAGGCGAGTCTTGGGGCGCCTACTGCCCCGACCTTCCCGGCGTCGGCGTGGTCGGCGATTCGCAAGAGGAGGTCGAGGAGCTGATCCGCGAGGCGATCGCCTTTCACCTCGACGGCCTCCGACAGGCAGGAGAACCGATCCCGGAACCGACCGCGGTCGGTACGACGCTCGTCGAAGTGCCCGCCGCCTAGGAGCGGTTCGCGCAATGGTGGGTACGCCTCCGCGCCGGGAACCGGCTGCACGGAGGCACAAACGATGATGGGCCGAACCGAGTATTACGCGAACCGCTCAGATGCCCACGTGGTCGCTTCTGCCGTCTCGGTGTAGCGACCGTAGATCCAACAACCGGCTCGCCCTTGACCGACACTCGCGTCTTCCTTTCCTCGTGGTGGGCCCTCCCGGGTTCCGCGGAGACTATCTCCGTCAAACCCGGGATGGCTCATGGCGGTTGAGTGGGTGCGTGTAGAGGACGGAGCGTGCTCGATGCGAGCTCGACGGCCCACGGCTGGACGAACTTCCAGCCGCCGCCGCTGACGCCGCGGAGCTGCACTCGGGTACCTGTTCGGGGTCATGGCCCTCGACGCGAGCACCGCATTCGGGTCGGTTCCAGGAGCAGACGAGGTCCTGGCCCGCAGCCGCGACGACGAAGAGCGCTTCGGGCAGGCAGCCTGATCTGCCTCAAACTCCTTCACCCTCAAGACATATTTTAAAAGGCGCTCATGGAAGACAAGGGTCAGAATCGGCCTCTTTGAGACATCGACGACAGAGCCGCCCAGGGTTGGATCACTTGCCGGCGAACCAGGCGGCAGAGATCTGGGACGTCACAGGGTAGACGTGGGCGGTAGCTTGCTGGACGCTGCGCGTTGTCTTGATCGTCCAGATGGCGTGACTGCGGTTGACCGGACCCGTGGCAAACGCTCCCCCACAGCCGTAGAGCAGAACCGGCGGGCGGCCGGCATGGCGACGGAAGGGCGATACTCCGCTCGTGCACATCTGCCCATTAGCGAGCTCGAGCCCCCAGGGCTCGGCCACCATGGGATCGTAAGCCGACTTCGCGGGTTTCGGGCGATTCGCCACGCGGATGCGTACTTCGGATTTAGCGATCGCACCGCGTCCCAACTGCGTATCGAGCAACGGGGTCAACAGGCAAACCAACGAGAGTCTCCGACTTTGGTAATCGCGCCAGCAGGCGTTGTACTCGCAGCCATTGCTGCACCCAGGAAGCGAGGACGGCCGGGTTGTGACGCAGGTATAGACGTTCGTGACCAGGATTTCTGATCCTGGGTTGCAACTGCCGAACGTCTCGGGGAGGCGAGGTCGTGGCAATGGCTTTCCATCCGCCTCGAACGGCGTCAACACGTGAACTCGAGTACTCGTGAGCGGTGGCGGATGGCCGCCTCCGCGACTCGCAACAAAGCAAGCAGCGAGAACGCGACTAGAGCGGACAGGGTGGCGGCGTGGATAATCCCAGAAGACGATCACGTTGCCGCGGATGCTCCGCAATGACGCAGCAACAGCTTCACTCGGCGGCTTCGGGGCGGGTGTCGCGATACTGATCACAAGACGCTCGTTGTACCCAGCCACCGCCCGCGCAGCGTTTGCTACTGCAAGGGTCGGCGTCCGTTCGAAGAGAAGCAGAGCACCGTCCATGGTCGGTCCGGGATCGACACCACGCGCATTTCCGGTTTGCTCGATGCCGATCGCGCCAGTTAGGCCAGGGAGGCCACTGAGGTGCGGGTCAAGATCCCCGGCAGACAGAGATTCGTAGTTCAGATCGTGTGCTCTGAGACACAAGAGCATCGTCGCCCGCGAATAGCTCTGGAGAGGCGTCAAGACGGTCGCCACCGCCGAACGCTTCGGGGTCGACACCCCCGCGCAGCCGGCCATGCTCAGAGCGCAGAGCGCGAAAACAAACAGGAGTCCGACGCTGAAGCCCCGACTCGCTCCGTCCCGCCTACGCACCGTCGCCCTCGCCACATGCTGAGTAACACGAGATGCCGAGGCGAACGCGGCCCGCCAGAGTTGAACTGATCGAAGCTTCACGAAACGAGCAGGGTCGCTCTAGTCACGGCCCCGGCAGTTCGATCTCGATCGGGGGGACTTTCTCGAGAATCTCAGTGATGACTTCGGCGGTAGCCGCAAGCTTCTTCTTCGCTTCGTCAAGGACATCCGTTAGCCACTTGGGAAGCGGGATGATCGGGGGTTCCGGGGTTGTAGTGAGTGGATGAAGTCTTATGGTAATCGCGTACGTCACGGCGAGCGAACCGCCATTGTTCGGCAACGGCTCGCGAACCGTCACCGCCGCCTCCAGTTCGAGCACGGGTTGTCCGCCCTCCGTGGCGGGACCCACTTTGAACTCGACGTTACCGGGTGCGCTGATCCTGACTCCAGCGCCCTTTAAGCCGACCGTGATCACGGCGCGACTTCGATCCCGACGCTCCCCGCGCCTCTTGCCACCTGATTGGAAGAATTGATTCAGGTCGAGAGCAATTGTCGAATCGGAGATCGTCACTGGTCCGTCAGTGATCGACACACCGCCGGCCGTTAGCTTCACCTCCGGCTTCTTGCCACCCCCTGACCATGTGAGGGTTGCGCTTGCTTGCATGGTTCCAATGAACGCAACACCACCAACTTCGGCGAACACATATCGCTTCTCGGACACTCCCTCAAGGGTGTGAGCGAGCGGAGGTCTCGGGGTCCTCATTGCCGAGGCGAGGATCCTCCCGTTGCGACTCGAAGACGGCTGTACAGCGGAACCGACTGCCGCCGCGGCAGGGGGCCCCTGACCTCCCCGCCGCGCCGTCCCTGAAGTTGTGGGAATCCCCGATACATGAGGTGTGGCAGGAATCCCCGGCCTTCGAGTCTGCGAGACGGGGTAATAGGCGTAGTAGCCTTGCCCGCGTGTGAAGCCGATCTCCTGGCCCGACTTGAGGGGGACGTTTTGGCGGTAGGTGTAGTAGCGGACGCCATAGCCGTGGCTTGATGCGGCGTCGGAGATCGTCTGTGATGCTGGTGCTGAGCTCTTCGAAGCGATAGGGGTCGCTTGGATGGTTGGTCGATCGACTGGGCTCGTCGGCGTTGCGCCCGGCGCGGGGACCGCGGGGATAGGACTCGGCCGGACGGGTGATGGTTTGTCAACCGGTGTCGCCGGCGTTGCTCCCGGCAGGGGCGGCGTGGCAGGCGTCGGCTGAATCGCAGCCGGCTTCGCCGTCCCCGGGCTTTGGCCCTGGCCGTGCTCGGAGAGCGGTTCGGGGGTTCCTTTGGCGTAGTAGCCCTTGCCCGCTGTGAAGGCGAGGGTTTGCCCGGGCAGGAGCGGAACCTGGCGTTTGTAGGTGTAGTAGATCGGCACCGTCTACCTGCTCATGTCTGGCTCGTCTGATGATCCCGACTGGGTTGTCTTCTCGCCGCCGCGGTTGGCCTAGGTCTTGATGATCTGGTTGACGACGAGGTAGGCAGGTGTGTCGGCTGGGTCGGTGGAGACGCCGGTGCCGATGGCGATGCCGGTGGTGGCGGAGGCGGTGTTGCCGGCCATGCCGGAGCCGTAGGAACTGACGAGGCCTTCTCCGTCGCCGGATGATTGGTAGACACTGCCGTGATAGTGGCCGGGGTCGCTTTTCGAGGTCTGGTGCTTCGGACGGCGATACGCGAGCGCGACCCCTTCGTTCGCGCCGAGCGTTGAGACATCGCCGTGTCCGCCGGAGGCGGCGTAGCCGACAGGGACGCGGCCGCGCAAATCCGGAAGGTTGAAGGTCGTTGAGCCGTCGCCCGCGCCGTAGTCAGTGCCGATCGCGGCGAACAGGAGCGAATAGGTCGTGCGCGAGATCGCGGAACCGTCGCAGATCAGCCAGCCGGTGGGGGCGGTTGTGCCGCCGAAGGAGGCGATCAGACCGGGCGGCAGGACCGCTGTCGCGCCGGAGGCGGTTGCGAGGTCGAGCCAGCCTGTGCTGTAGGTGACGCCGGTCGTTTTCATGTAGAGCACGCCGCCGTTGGTTTGGACGCCGTCGCGGCGCATGTAGACACTTCCCTGCGGCGCGTAGACCAGTCCTTCCGGGTCGCCGCTGCCATGGAGCAGCATGGGGTCACCGGTCGGGCGCGGGAACGGGTCGGCGGCGCCGGAAACGGTGATCTGGCCGTTCTTGTAGGCGTTGTTGAGCGCGTCGGCGACTGCGTCGCTCGTCAAGTAGAGCGAGGTGGCCGAGGTGTCGTCGACCGTCAGCTGGGTGCCGACGCCGGCGCCGAGATGGAGCGGACCGAAGTAGATGTCGGCGGTCGACCGGTTGGTGACCAGCATCGCGGGACCTACGCCTTGGTGACGCGCAGCCAACCGGGAACAAGCGCGCCCGAGCCGCCCGCACCGACGGTGACCGTGAGCGTGCCGGCACTCACAAACGCCTTCACCGTATACGTGTGCGCACCGACGGCGGGCGTATCGAAGAGCTCGAACTCGGTCCCCTCAAGCGTCGTGTTGACGGTGCCACCAAAGACCTGACCAACGACCGTCGAGTCGCGGTAGATCACGAAAGTGACCGTCTGCGATGCCGACGAGGAGAGCTTCGGCACGAAGAACGAGAGCTTGACCCGCGAACCGTCGTAGTAGACCGAGTTGCCGGCGATCACGGTCTCCGACGTCGCCTCCGTCGTCGCCGTGATCCCAGCCGGGTTCGTGGTGATCTGTGCGTAGTCGAGTTCCTGGCCGGGAAGCGCGAACCAGCCTGTGTTGACCGTGACCGCGGTCGTCTTCACATACAGATGCCAGGCGTCGCCGCCATCACGGCGCAGAAACAACGACCCCTGCGGCGCATAAGTCAGCCCCTCCGGCGAGCCGTCGCCGTGCAGCACCTGCGGCATCCCCGTCGGACGCGGAAACGGCGACGCCGCGCTCGAAACCGTGATGTACCCCGACGCGTACAGATTGTTGATCGCATCGGCGACCGCATCGTCGGTCAGATACAGCGACGTCTCGGTCGTGTCGTCGACCGTCAGCTGCTCTCCGACCCCGGCTGCCAGATGCAACGGACCAAACCAATAGTCCTGGGTCGTCTGGTTCGTAACGAGCACGCCCTACCTCCTCGATATACGACCCTTCGTCCGTGTGCGCAAACCGATGACCTCGGTTCGCGGACCTCAAACACGAGTAAACAAGGTGCTGCTGAGACGATCAAGTGACACCGAAGTCATGTCGCGCGATGCGGGTCGTGTTGCATCTGCGCGTCCGAGTCAGGAACTGAGCTCCCGCCTCTAACCAGCGACCGCGCATCGACGGCCATACTCCGACGCCGCTCCAGCACCCGATTGTGACTAACCGCTGACACGCCACCGACACCCGTTGACACAGGGCTGACCGCCACCGATACGCTGCCGACTCGTGAAGAGCCGACTCGCGGACAAACGGCTGACCGCAAGGGCCCGACGGCCAGGTCCTCTTGTAAATGTCTCGTAAGTCTTCGTGGCGGGTGGTGGGCTAGTTTTCTCCGGGCTGGTGCGCTGCCACCATTGCGGCCGTGCATACGTGGGCACCTCGGCGCACGGACGCAACGGCCGCTACACCTACTACGCCTGCTCGACCCGCTACAAGTACGGCCCCGCCAAATGCAGTGGCGACCGGCTCCCCAAAGACCGGCTCGAAGCCGCGGTCCTCACCCAGCTCGCCGAGCCGTACCGCGACGGCCACGTGATCGAGCGAGCACTCGTCGACCTCGCGGCGGTGACCGAAAGCGAGCGGCCCGAACTCGAAGAGCGACTTGCCCTCGACGCGCGCGGAGATCGCCCGCGTCGAGGGCAAGCTGGAGCGCTACTTCGAAGGCTTCGAAGAGGGCCGGCTCGCAGCCGAGCTTTTCCAAGACCGCATCCGTGGCCACCGTGACCGCCTCGAAGCCCTCCGCGAGCGAGAGCCGACCTCAAAGCGCGGCTCGCCACAGAGGCGCACGCACCGCCCGACGGCACCGCCCTCATCCGCCTCGCCGAGCAACTCGAAGCAATCGTCGCCAACGAGAACCCCGAACAGGCGAAAGAGCTACTCCGACTACTCGTCAAAGACATCCAAGTACACGACCGCCGCCGGATCATCCCCACCTACAGGATTCCGGCGGCGGTTCGCGCAACACCTTCTAAGGTGGGCCGAACCGAGTATTGCGCGAACCACACGGAGTTGGAGATCGTTGGTCTCGGTCTCTTGGTTTGACCACGCGGGTATCGAATGGCTGATCCGACCGAGGGCGTTCAGGCGCGGCCAGCCCGCAAGCCCGAGGGTTCCAAACCGCGGGGTGGGGCTGGCCGCTCTTGAAGCATGGCGCATCCGCCCTTCCCGGGGAAGTTCCCACCGGCCGTTGTCTATTTGACAAACGTCAGTGGCAATTGCTACCTTCGGGCCTCGGGTTCCAAGCCAGTCTGTGCGGGGGAAGATGATGGAGTCGGTTGAAGGCTCCTGCGGCTCGGGTGTCGGCTTTCCGGACGGCCCGGACGGTCGCCCGTCGATCGTGGCACGCGCACGTTCTTGCGGTGGCGCGCCGCCGGACAGGGTCGACCATGACGCTGACGCCGTTGGTGTCTCTCGCGCGGCTACTGGCCTCTACACGCGAGGGAGGTAGACGGTGAAGAGTGTCTCCCGATTCACCTTCTTGAAGCGAGCCGGATCCGTGGCGCTCGTCGTCTCGGGGGCCGGCGCAGTCGCACAGCTTGGACGCGCCGGCTCGGGCGACGCCCGTCCGCCTACGCCGCAGTTCTACGGCATCGTCACTGACGGGACGGGCGACGGCTTGCTCGTCCGGCCACCCCACACGCCAGCGAGCGCGTCGCCCGCGTGGACGCTCGTCGCCGCTCCGGGCGCCTTGGTCTGGCATCTCGACGGTGCCAGTCTCTCCGATTTCTCCCCTGGCGAGGAGGTGATCGCCTTCGGCAACTGGGTCAGCCCGACCGAATTTCAGGCGTCGCGGGTGGCCGTGATGCTTTACCCGCTCAGCGGTCGTGTGCAGGGCCGCAGCGGTTCCCAACTCGTCACGAGCAAGGGGACGCTCGACCTCTCGCATCTGCGGCCGGGACAAGCAGCGCTGCAGCGGCTGAGCCCAGGTCAGTCCTTCGACGCCTCCGGGCTCCGCAACATCGACACCGGCCAGTTCCACGTCTTCGACCTGGCGATCGAGTCGGCCGGCAACGCGGGCTGACGAAAGGAGGGCTAACGAGATGCCGTCGGCGGGGGCGATCCCGATTCTGATCGCGCTGTTCGTAGCCGAGGTGCTGGCTTGGAGCGGCGGCGCGAAGGCGACGCGCGTACCCGATGTCGCGCTCGCACTCGCACGCTTTCGCGTAACGAAGAGACCGAGACCCACGGCTGCGAGGCTGCTTGTCGCTGGCGAATTGCTCCTCGCAGTGTCACTTGCTGCGGCGAGCTTCGCCCTCCGCGGGCTGCTGGCAGCAGTTCTCGCTGCGGCGGGCGCGGTCTTCGCCTCGTTCCTCGTCGTGATCGTGCGGAGCATGCGACGCGGCGAGTCCTTCCCGTGCATGTGCTTCGGCTCGACCGAGGACACGCTGACGGCGCTGACCGGGGCCCGCGCCGCCGCGTTGTGCGTGATCTGCGGTGCCGGTGTGGCAGTCACGATCGCCCGCCCCGTGTCTGAGCTTCCTGCGCAGGACCTCGTCAGCGGAGCGTCCATCTGCGCCGCACTGCTCGGACTGCTTGTGCTCATCCCGGCGGCGGCTCCGCTTCGCGCGCGACTCGATCCGTTCGATTTCTCGGATCCGGGTTCGCTCGCCGCCGCCGGGCTTCCAAGCCTGGAGGGAAGATGACGATTCTGACGGAGGTGGGCCTCGCGGCCGCCAGTGTCTGGATGGTCGTCCTGACCGTCGCCATCATGTTGTGTATCCGTCAACTGGGCGGCCTGACGGTTCGTCTGGAACTCGTCGCCCGCGGCGGAGGCGGGTACGCGCACGGTGCCTCAGTGGGCTTCCGGATCAGCGACGCCCTGATTCGGCTCTACCCTGACCTCGGTCGCGGCCGTCGGATTCTCGTGCTCGTCTCATCGACGTGCACGACCTGTGCGCGGCTGATCGAGGAGTTCCGCCAGTTCGGGCCGCCGCCCGCGATCACGGCGCCGGAGGAACTGATCGCGCTCGTCGCCGGGCACGAAGAGCAGCAGGCAAACCAGATCGTCGAAACGCTCGAAGGGATGGCGGCGATCATCCGCGAACCGCTCGCAACCGAGCTCGCGCGCGGACTGCGGCTCGCAAACGTTCCCTCCGCACTGCTGATCGACGACGGTCTGATCACCGGGAGCCTCGTCTTCGTCGACCACGTGGCGCAACTCGAGGAACTCCTCCGCGGCGCCCCTGAGACGCTCCAACTCGACCCGGCGCTCGCCGGCTAGGAAAGGAGATCGACTGTGAGCACCACCACCGCCGACAGTCAGCTCGATGGCGAGCACCGTGCGACCGCATACGCGCCGCCGGTGCCAGCCGATCCGCTCGGCCCTGACGAGATGGCCAACGTGCCCTTCGGCCGCAGCCGGCTGTTGAAGATCCTTGGCGGTGCCTGCTTCGGCTTCGCTGTCACGTCGGCGATCGAAGCAAGCCCTGCCCTCGCCTGCACGCTCGGCTCCCCGCCGCCGTGCTGTGGCCCCTCCCACGAGTGTTGCTGCTGCAGCGGCTACTCGGGCTGCTGCAGCTCCGACTGCCGTGACCGCGTCGGCGAGTGCGGCGGCCCCGGAGGCGACGGCTGGTACACCTGCTGCAACGGCTACTACATCTTCTGCCACGACTACTGGAGTGGAAGCGACAGGTGCATCTGCCGCTTCGTCCTCTCCACATGCTGACGCCTACCAGCGCCAGAACGGCTCGACTGGAGTGTCCCAGGTAGTCCTCGCAGCAGGAATCGCCGCCGCGCTCGCTGCTGCACTCGCGCAGCAGACGATTCCCTGAGGCCCAAACGCCGCGCTCGGCGCGGCCTTCTCCGGCGTGTTCCGGGGACAGCCCCTTGGCTACCGACGGCGCGTCTACCTCCGCAACGCGACTGTGCTCGCAGCCACCGCCACGGGCGTAGGCGCGACCGTCGGCAGCGCGCTCGGCCTAGCCGGGGCGCACGCGAGCGGCGCGACCCGCGCGCTCGCGCTCGTCACGCTCCCGCTGCTCGTCATCGCCCTTGCAGCGGATGCCGTCGGCATCAGCGTCGCGATCCCGCAGCGCAACGTCGAAACGGCGATCTCGTCCCTCGACGAGAGCTGGCGTCTCTGGGCTGTCTACACGGGCGCAATGCTCGGATTCGGCGGCCTAACCCGGATCGGGTTCTGGATCTGGTACCTCATCCCAGTTGCAGCACTCGCATCTGGTTCCTTGGTCGCCGGCGCGCTCATCTGGGGCGCTTATGGCGCCGTCCGAACAGTCGCCGCCGTCGCGCTCGGCTACCGCCGCTTCCGATCCCCTCCGGACTTCCACCATCAGCAGGCATGGCGGCTGCTGACCTCCCGCAGCATGGCGCGCATCAGCAGCGACCTCGTCGGACTAGCGGCTGCCAGTGCCGTGATCGTCGCCGTCGCGAGCTAGCCCCAGCCAGGGCGGATCGGCGTCCGCTCATGCACCGATGCCACACTGCCGTCGGCATAGTGCGCCGTGATTCGCAACGACACAAAGGCGGGATGCCGGCCAACCCAATAGGTCCGCCCTTCGTCCGGCTGGATCTTCAGCGGCCCGTTAAGCAGCCCTGCCGGCTGCAGGAAGCCCACCCAGAACGTGCCGCGGACAGCGTGGGGGGCGTACTTGGACGTCGTGCGCATGCTGACCGCGCGCCCCTCCGCCAGGACATCGATCCGCACAGCCGGTCGAAGCAGTTGCACCGCAATACCGAGGCGGTCGCACGCGATCGAATTGAGAGCGCCCGGACAATCGACCCCGACGTACGGACCTGGCGCCGACTGCCACGGCACGCGCCCAAGGACGAGCGCCGCCTCTGCAGGCGCGACCGCACCAGGACCGCTTCGCCACGGCGCAGTTAGCAATACTCCAGTGGCGGCTGCGGCCGCGGCCGCAGCCAAGCCAGCGAGCACAACTGCCGACCGCCCCCGGCTCGAGCCGTGCTGCCCGCGGAGGCGTCGCCGCCTCCGAACGGGCGGCTGTCCCGCCGAGCGGCGGAGCACGTCCTCCCATTCATACGGCTCCTCCGCAGCCGGCACAAGCGTCTCGAGCGCTCGGCGCAAAGCCTGCTCATCGGTCATAGCTGCGCATCCTCCTCTGCGAGAATCCGAAGAAGGGTCTGCCGGGCAGCGTGCAGCGAAGCTCCGACGGTGCCAGGCGCAACCTGCAGCACCTCCGCGATCGCCCGGTAGTCAAGGTCAGCGTAATAGTGGAGGAAGACCGTGAGCCGCTGCCGCTCGGGCAGCAACGCAAGCGCGGCCGCGACACGCTCAACCTGCTCGCCGAAATCCCCGTTCGGTGACGGTACTTCGTCCTCCACTGGCAGCCGCCCCACCGCCTGCCTCCGACATCGCCGCTGCTCGCTGATAGCCCCGTTCACGACCATCTGCCAGATCCAGCCCAGCGGAGACCCGTCACCGCGAAAGCGAGCCCGGTCCCTGACCGCAGAGGCAAACGCCTCTTGCACAACATCCCGGGCCGCGTCCGCATCTCCCACGATCGCGCGAGCAACACGCCGCAAACGCCCGAGCTCGGCGCGGTAGATCACCTCGATCTCATCAACCTCAAGCCGACTCGTCATCGTTCCTACTGAATAGACGCCTGGCCAATCTACGTTCTTTAGGTCCTCTACATCTGCGGCTTGCCCCGAGAATGCGCCGCACCGCCCGACACCCGCGTCTACCTCGCGCCGCTTAAGCTCCCGGCCGCCCAACCCAACGTCGACGGCTCCGTGCCTCGCGTCTCCGTGCGCGGGAGTCGACTGTCCGTCACTGACCCGCGACGGACACGGGCGCAACCGCACCGCTGCCGTTTGTAAGAGTCTCGTAAGTCTTCGCTGCGGGCGTGTCAAATATCGGGCCTGAAAAGCGCCCATCTATGTAGAAGGATCGTCGCGCCCCCATCGGGCGTATCCGTCTTGGCGGGTGCGGCGTTGATGTTTGGCTCCTCTGCCGGCGCGTCGACAACCGATGGAAGATCACGACGCGCCGCGCGGCGGCGGGAAGCTGGTGCCGCTGCGCTCGAAGACAATCGATGATGGTGAGATCAGGCTTGGCCCGGTCAGGGTCGAGCCGCTCACCGCTGCTCAGGAAGCGCAGGCGGTCGAGTTGCTGGCCGCACTCTTTGCGGCCGCGGCTCGCCGTGGACGTTCAGCGAGTCGGCTGCGGAGGGCGGCGTGATCGCCGCCCGGCTCTTTGCCAGTCGGTCCGCTGCTGACTGGCAAGCCGAGATGCGCTCGTTCGCGCGCACCGACGCGGCTTCTGCGGATCGGCTGCGCGCCCGACTGTACATGGAGGTCCCATCCTGATCGATAACTACTCGCGCGGCGGCCGCGCTCGCGTGCGCCGGCTGGGCCGGCGCGACGCGCTCGCGTCCCTCACCGATCTCGACCGGCGGCCGCTCACGCTGCTCGCAGAGCAGCGCGTGCTGACGCAAACACAGCTCGAGCGGCTCCTCGCCGACACACCTGCACGGACGCTTCGCTACCGCACGGAACGGCTCACTCGTCACGGTCTTGTCGGTCGTAGCCGTCCCTACCGCGACAGGGGCTCGGCGCCGTTCCACTACTGGCCGACCCGTGCCTCGGATGCGTTCGTGCGTGGCGAGCCGGTCCCGCGTGGCGGCGAACGATCCGAGCCGAACCCGCAGTTCCTCCACCACGCCGAACGGCTCTCCGAGCTGTACGTGCTGCTTCAGGTGCAGGCGCCGACCGTCGGTCTGCACCTGCACGCCTTCCGGCGCGAGGGTGAGGCACGAGAGGTGTTCCGGGCGGAGGGGCGCGAGCGAGCGCTCGCTCCCGATGCCCTCGTCCACCTCCACGACGACAAAGGACGCGGCTTGCTGGCGTTCGTCGAGCTGGACATGGGGACGATGAGCCACGCTCGCCTCAAGACAAAGGCGGCCGGCTACGCCGCCTACGCTGCCCAGGCGGCGTGGACGGAGCGGCACCCGTTCTGTCCCTGTCTGCTCTTCCTCACCACGACCGAGACGCGGGCACTCTCCTTCCTGAAGATGCTGACCGCCCTTCTCGAGAGGCGGGGCGGCGGCAGTTACTACGGCCGGCGTCGCGGCTACCTGGACTGGTTCGCCGCGGCCGCGTGCGCGCATGCGCGCGACCCCGAGCGTGCGTTCAGCGAGAGATGCTGGGACGACCTCACGCTCGCCGGCGGCGGCCTCACCCTGACCGACTGTCTCAACAAAGCGCTGGTCGCCTATGACGCCACGCGCGCGAAGGAGGAAGCGGAGCAACGCACACGCGACGCGCAGCGGGAGCGGCTGCGTGCGAAACCGGAAGCGCGCCGTGCCCATCTGCAAGAGAAGCGCCTGCGGTTCCACGGCGAACATCTCGCCCAGTTCGGCGAGGCGGCCGCGACCGCGCTCTCCTTGCTGCTCAACGCGAGCGAGCCGATGAACGATCTCGAGCGGGACGCGTTCGCCGCACTCGCCCGCCAACTCGACGACGACCCGCTCGAAGCTCAAGCCGCACCCGAACCCGTGCCGCCGACCTGGACTGACACTCAGGCGGTCGCAAGGCTGGTCGACGTCTACCGCCGCCGACAACGAGCACGCGTGGAAGACCTCGCGCACCGCTACGGCGAGGGTCCAGCGCTCCGCCGCGACCGACAGCAGCTCGCCAACGACGGCCTCCTCGGCAGCTACAGCTGGGACTCACTCCAGGAGCGGGCCAAACGCGACCAGGCGGCACGCCAGGAACAGGAGCAACGGCGGGTCGCCTACCTCGCCCGGCGCGACAGGGAAGCACGCCAGCGCAAACACGAGGCCGGACTCGCAGCACGACTCGCACACGGACGCGCAGCCGTCTATGCGATCGTCGACCGAGACCGGCTCCGTATCTGCAAACGCTGCGACGAGATCGCCTACCCGCCCGAACCCGAACGGCACGGAACCGTCCGCTTCGAGGATCGCCACCAGCCGACGCGCTGCCACTTCTGCGGCGCCTCCGAGCTCGACCCCTGGGACACCGCCTACGAATCCGAGCTCGAGTACGGCCCCGGCAAGCGGCTCCTCGGTAGCGACTTGACGTCTGGCGGGATCGATGGCCTCATGGACGACCACGACAACGGAGGGGGTCGCCTGTGATGCGTGTCTGTCTCTACCAGCGGATCTCAACCGACGAGGACCACCAACCCACCTCGCTGAAGACGCAGCGGGAGCGGCTGGAGCGCTATTGCGAGGCGATGGAGGACTGGCGCATCGTCGCCGCCTACGAAGACCAAGCCTCCGGCACCAGCCTCGACCGTCCCGGCCTCCAACAAGCACTCGACCTCGCCCGCGAAAAACGTATCGACCTGCTGCTCGTCTACCGCGTCGACCGCCTCTCACGCAAGGTCCGCCAGCTCGCCGGGGTCTGCGAGGAACTCGACCAGCTCGACGTCGTCCTCAAGTCCGCAACCGAGCCGTTCGACACCGGCTCCGCGGCGGGGCGGATGATGCTGCAGATGCTCGGTGTGTTCGCCGAGTTCGAGCACGCCACCATCGTCGACCGCGTCACCGCCGGACTCGAACGCCGCGTCCGCGAAGGCAAATGGATGAGCGGACGCACCCCCTACGGCTACGCCCGCGACAAAGAGACCAAGCTGCTCGTGCCGGACCAGGTGAAGGCGCCGGTCGTGCGTCGCATCTTCAACCTCTACGCGGAAGGGAAGCTGGGCACGACCGCGATCGCACGCACCCTCGACGCCGAGGCGGCACCCTCACCACGCAAAACAGGTTGGTCGCCGAACGCGCTGCAACTGATCCTCGCCAACCCCGCGTACAAGGGTCTCGTTCGCTGGAACGGCGAGACCCACCCCGGCCTCCACGACCCGCTCGTCGAGGACGAGACGTTCGAGAAGGCGCAAGAGATCCTCCGACGCCGCGGCGAAGACGTCTCGCTGCGTCGCGGCAACCCGACCGACTACCTCCTCTCCGGGCTCGTTCGCTGTCACCATTGCGGCCGCGCCTACGTCGGCACCTCAGCACACGGACGAAACGGCCGCTACACCTACTACGCCTGCTCCACCCGCTACAAGTACGGCCCCGCCAAATGCAACGGCGACCGGCTCCCCAAAGACCGGCTCGAAGCTGCAGTCCTCACCCAACTCGCCGAGCTGTATCGCGACGGCCACCTGATCGAGAAGGCACTCGCCGACCTCGCAGCGGCGACAGACGGTGAGCGCCCCGAACTGGAGGAGCAACTGGCATCGACGCGCACTGAGATCTCGCGCGTCGAGAGCAAGCTGGAACGCTACTTCGAGGGCTTTGAAGAGGGACGGCTCGTGGCCGACCTCTTCCAAGACCGCGTCCGTGGCCACCGTGACCGCCTCGAAGCGCTCCGCGAACGAGACACCGACCTCACCGCCCGGCTCGCCACACACGCGCACACGCCGCCCGACGGCGCCGCCCTCCGCGGCCTCGCCGACCAGCTCGAAGCGATCGTGGGCGGCGAGAACCCCGAGCAAGCGAAAGAGCTGCTCCGCCTGCTGATCAAAGAGATCCAGGTACACGACCGCCGCCGGATCATCCCCACCTACAGGATTCCGGCGGCGGTTCGCGCAACGCCTCGTAAGGTGGAGCTAGGCGGGCTCGAACCGCCGACCTCCTGGGTGCGATCCAGGCGCTCTCCCAACTGAGCTATAGCCCCGGGCGGCGGTCATTGTAGCGTCGCGCCGCCTAGGATACGGCCGTGCGCGCGGTCGTCCTCGATGCGGACGGGCTGCCCGAGCTCGCCGACCTGCCCGAGCCGACCGGCCCCGGCGTGCTCGTTCGCGTTCGGGCGTGTGGGCTGTGCGGCTCGGACGTGGAGAAACTCGGACGGGCCGCAGCCGGAACCGTGCTCGGGCACGAGGTTGCGGGCGAGCTCGACGACGGCACGCGGGTGACGGTGCTGCACCGCGTGCCCTGCGGGACGTGCGGACGCTGCCTCGCCGGGCACGAGTCGACGTGTGTCGGGTTTCGCACGCTGCGGATCGCTCCCGGAGGCTTTGCCGAGCGGTTACGGGCCGAGCACTACCTGGTGCTGCCCGACGAGCTCGGCGACCACGGCGGGGTGTGGGTCGAGCCGCTCGCGTGCGTGCTGCGCGCGGCCGAGTCGGTGCCGCCGGGACGCGTGCTCGTCGTCGGCTGCGGCGCGATCGGCCGCCTGTGGGTGCAGGTGCTGCGCGGGCGTGGCGATGACGTCGTCGCGCTCGATCCGCGGAGAGACCGCCTCGTCGCCGCGCAGGCGCTCGGCGCCGGCACGGACGGAGGGTCGTGCGACGCGGCCGTCCTCACTGCACCCGGCGGGATCAACGAGGCGCTGCGCCGACTCGAGCCAGGCGGGACGCTGCTCGTGTTCGCCGCGGCCGAGCACGACGTGCCGACGTCGCTCGACGCCGTCTATCGGAGCGAACTGCGCGTCGTGGGGTCACGCTCGGCGACGCCCATGCACTTCCAGGCCGCCGTCCGGCTGCTTCCCTCGCTCGTTCTTCCCGCGGTCACGACGATGCCGCTCGAGCGGTTCGCCGAGGGCGTCGAGCTCTACCGGGACGGCGAGGCGCTGAAGGTTGTCTTTACGCCGTGAGGGCCGCACGGCTCTACGCGCCGGGCGACCTGCGCATCGAGGAGGTGCCGAAGCCGGAGGCGGGGCCGGGGGAGGTGCTCGTTCAGGTCGAGGTGGCGCTGACCGACGGCACCGACCTGAAGACCTACCGGCGCGGCCATCCGCTGCTCCTGCGCTCCTCGCCGGCGCCGTTCGGCCACGAGTTCTGCGGCCTCGTCGACGGGCGGCGCGTCGTCGCGGCGAACTCGGCCCCGTGCGGTGCGTGCGCCGGCTGCGCACGCGGCGCACAGTGCGGCGACCTGCAGTTCCTCTCCGGTGCCTACGCCGAATGGATTCTCGTTCCCGAGCGGATCGCCGCCCTCAACCTGCACGAGGTGCCGGCGAGGCTCGCACCCGAGGTCGCGGCAATGGTGGAGCCGCTCGCGTGCTGCCTGCGGGGCGTCGAGCGCGCGGGGATCGAGCCCGGGCACTCGGTTGCCATCCTCGGTGCCGGGCCGATCGGGCTGATGCTAGCGGCGTGCGTCGCCGACGCCGGCGGCTGGCCGGTTGTCGTGGGCGGCCGCGAGGAGCGGCGCGCGCTGGCTGGGGAGTTCGGCGCGGAGACCGGCGACGGTCGCGGCGCAGACGTGGTGATCGAGGCTGCCGGCACCGAGCAAGCGTGGTTCGACGCGGAGGAGCTCGTGCGTCCCGGCGGCACGGTTGTCATGTTCGGCGGACTGCCGCGCGACGCGCGGCCGCCGATCGACGCGTACCGGTTGCACTACGAGGAGCTGACGATTCGCGGCTCGTTCCACCATACGCCGGCGACGGTGCGCGCCGCGCTCGGCTTCCTGGCAAGCGGCGCGTATCCATGGGAGCACCTCGTCACGCACAGTGTCTCGCTGGCCGAGCTGCCGTCGCTCTTCGCAGACCCGCCGCGTGATCTGCTCAAGGCCGCGGTGATCCTCTGAGTTAGACGGCGAAGAGCGTCAGCTCGGGCTCGCGCTCGCCCCGCAGCACTCCGAGGTCGACTTCGACGCAGCCGAGGCCTCGCTGCTCGGCGAGCGCGACCGCCTGCGGCTTGATCTGCTGGGCGACGAGGATGCCGCGGCAGTCCGCACGCGCGGGGTCGATGCGGATGCAGTCGAGGTAGCGGGTCAGTTGCTCGATCGCGTCGATCGTCCCGACTCGCTTGATCTCGACCGCGACCCAGCCGTCGGTTCGGTCGCGGCACATCAGGTCGACGGGGCCGACGTTGGTCGGCCACTCGCGCTTGACGAGCCGCAGCTCCGGCTCGATGTGGGTCGGGTCGCCGGCGAGCAGAAGCTGCAGGTCGCGCTCGACGCCGTCCTTCTCCAGACCGGCCGCCTCGCCCATGTCGTGCCTGACGTCCGAGAGCACTTCGACGAGGCGGATCTCGAGCCGGTCTTCGCTTCGGCCCGCTCGTTTGCGCACGACGACGAGCTCGCCGGTGTCCTCGATCACCGTCGGCGGGGTCATCCAGTTCAGCGGCTTGTAGCCGCCCGCGTCCGCGTGCACGAGCACCGAGCCGTCGTCCTTCAGCAGCAGCAGGCGCGTGGATTCCGGCAGGAAGGCGTTCAGGCGGCCGGAGTAGGTGACCTCGCAGCGGGCGACGATCAGGCGCATCGCGCCAACCTACCGTCCGTTTCGGACACGACGGGGCCGGACACGACGGGGTCTTCTGACCCCGTCGTGTCCGAAGGGGTCAGGCCCGGCGGATCAGGGTGAGGCCGTCGCGGACGGTCAGGATCACCTGGATCGAGCGCGGGTCGGCGGCGACGTGCTCGTTGAAGCGCGCCACCGCGGCACTGCCGTCGAGCACCCGTCCGCCGGCGAGGGTGTTGTCGGCGACGATCAGTCCGCGCTCGGAGAGACGCGGCAGCACCGCCTCGTAGTAGCCGACGTACCCCGCTTTGTCAGCGTCGATGAAGACGACGTCGAACGTGCCCTCGAGCGACGCGATCGTTGCGAGCGCGTCGCCGGCATGCAGCGTGATCTTCGAGCCGTGCGGCGAGCGATCGAACCACGCTCGAGCGAACGCCGCCCGCTCCGGATCGAGCTCGCACGCGTCGATCCGGCCGCCCTCCGGCAGCGCGGCCGCCATCGCAAGCGCCGAGTGGCCGCTGAAGGTCCCGATCTCGAGCACGCGCAGCGGGCTCGAGATCCAGACGATTAGCTCGAGCAGCCGTCCGGCCACCGGCCCCGTCAGCATTTCGGCCGCACCGAGAGAGCGGGCGGTCTCCTCCGAGAGCTCCGCGAGCAGCGGATCGTGCGGCGACGACAGCCGCTTGACGTAGGCCTCGATCTGCGGGTCGACGATGAATTCGCGATCAATCATCTAATTGCGCTCCACGTTCGAGCCGCCGACGATCGCGTCGGCGCCGTCGTCGAAGCGCACCCAGGCCTTGCCCTTGCCGTCGTAGTCGGGCGACCAGACGACGAGCGTCGCGTCACGGCCCGAAACACGCACGCGCTCCGTCCCTTCGGGCTCCGCGCCGCGCCAGACGCGCACGAACGGGTTGTGCTCCCACTCGGCGCCGATCGTTGTCTCATCGGTGTGCCCGGGAAGCACGCGGCGCTCGTGGGGCATCGACATGTAGATGTCCATCACGGCGCCTCGCACTTGCTCGAAGTCGCCACCGCCCACCGCGTCCTTGAAGAGTGTGTCGCCGGAAAAAACCACCCGGTCGTTGATCACGAAGCAGACCATGTCGTCGGAGTGGCCGGGGGTCGCGATCGCGTCGACGAACAGCCCGCCCGTCTCGATCGAGTACCGCACCACCGGCAGCCCGAGTTCGTCTTCGTGCTGGACATGGTCAGGGTGGGAATGGGTGCGCAGGACATGGGTCGGCGTCACCTCCCAATTTCGGGCGGCCTCGAGCAGCGGAGCGAGCGGAGCGCCCGAGTCGACGTACACGGCGGTGCCCCCCGGCTCATCGGCCACGAGGTACGCGTTCGAGAGCCAGCGAGAATCCATGCTCCGGGCGACCAGCACGTCGTTAGGCTAACCGTGCACCCGACCGCGAGGAGAACTGACGAATATGCCCGGGCTGATGGCACGCCTCTCTCTGATCTTCAAGGCGAAGTTCTCGAAGGCGCTCGACCGCGCCGAGAACCCGAACGAAACGCTCGACTATTCCTACGAGGAGCAGCTTCGCCAGCTGCAGAACGTGAAGCGCGGCATCGCCGACGTGACCACGGCGAAGAAGCGGCTCGAAATGCAGTACACGACCATGCAACAGCAGGTCGAGAAGCTCGACGGCCAGGCGAAGCAAGCGCTGCAGGCCGGTCACGAGGATCTCGCGCGCGAGGCGCTGACCCGCAAGGCGGCGGTGCAAGCGCAGCTCGACTCGATCATGCAACAGGGCCAGCAGCTCGAGGCCCAGCAGCAGAAGCTCGTTGAGGGCGAGAAGACCCTGGCGGCCAAGATCGAGGCTTTCCGTTCGCAGAAGGAAGTGATCAAGGCGCAGTACTCCGCCGCCGAGGCGCAGGTGCGGATCGGCGAGGCTGCGACCGGCATCGGCGAGCACATGGCCGACGTCGGGCTCGCGGTGCAGCGCGCCAAGGACAAGACCGAGCAGCTCCAGGCCCGGGCCAGCGCGATCGACGAGCTGACAACGGCCGGGTCGCTCGAGGACTTCACCTCGTCGAGCGACGACCTCGACCGGCAGCTCTCCCAGATCTCGCAGGGCACGCAGGTCGACGACGAGCTCGCGAAGATGAAGGCCGAACTCGGCAAGAGCGACGACCCCCCGAAGCAGCTCGAGGGCGACACCGCGTGATCGTTCGACTGCTGGGCGAGGGGCAGTTTCGCGTCGACGACGCGTTGCGCTCGCGGTTGAACGAGCTCGACGAACAGGTGGCTCGAGCGGTCGAGGAGGGCGACGAGCGTGCCCTGTGGACCGGCCTGCAGGCGCTCGGCGACGCGGTGCGCGAGGGTGGCGAGAAGCTGTCCGACGAGGAGCTTCGGCCCTCCGATGCGATCATCCCGCCCGAGGACCTCTCGCTCGAGGAAGCGCGCGACCTGCTCGCCGACGAAGGCTTCATCCCGGACGTGCCGGTGGCGTCATGACGCAGGAAGTCGTACTGCTGGCGCGCCCGCGAGGTGTGCCGCAGGAGGCCGACTTCGAGTTGCGCGAGGCCGCCGACGGCCCGCCCGGCGAGGGCGAGGTGCTCGTGCGCAACGTGTTCTGCTCGGTCGACCCGTACATGCGTGGCCGCATGACCGGTGTGCGCACCTACGTCGGCCCCTACGAGATCGGCGGCCCGATCGACGGCGGCGCGGTCGGGCGTGTTGTCGAGTCTCGGCACCCAGGTTTCACGAAGGGCGACTGGGTGCTGTCGATGCTCGGGTGGCGTGAGCGGGGAATCGCCCAGGGAGACGGGTTGCGCAAGCTCGACCCGGCGCTTGCGCCACCGTCCACGGCGCTCGGTGTGCTCGGCATGCCCGGGCTGACTGCGTGGGTCGGGCTCACGGACATCGGGCGGATCAAGGAAGGCGAGACGCTCTACGTCTCGGGCGCGGCCGGCGCCGTCGGCTCGGTCGCGGTTCAGATCGCGAAGCTGAAGGGGCTGCGCGTGATCGGCAGCGCGGGCTCGACCGAGAAGGTGGAGTGGCTGCGCTCGCTCGGGATCGAGGCGTTCGATTATCGCGACTCGCCCGCCAAGGAGGCACTCGCCGACGGTATCGACGTGTACTTCGACAACGTCGGCGGCGAGCAGCTCGAAGCGGCGCTGAACGCGCTGCGGCCGTTCGGGCGCGTGATCGCCTGCGGCGCGATCTCGCGCTACAACGACGAGCGCCCCGAGCCCGGGCCGCCGAACCTCACGTTCATGGTCTCGAAGCGGCTGCGTCTCCAGGGCTTCATCGTCTCGGATCACTTCGACCGCTTCCCGGCGTTCCTCGCCGAAGTGGCGCCGTGGATCTCAGCGGGCAAGCTCGCCCACCGCGAGACGGTGCTCGACGGGATCGATCGGCTGCCCGCGGCATTCGTCGGCCTCTTTCGCGGCGAGAACATCGGCAAGATGCTCGTGCGCGTCGGCCCGGACGATTAGCTCGGCCGATCGAACCCGATCACGGTCGAGCCGAGCAGCGGCCCGCCGCGCAGGGTGAACACGCACATGCGTGGGCCGCGCGAGCGCGGCACCGTGATCGTGCCGTACCACGACGGCAGCCCGCCGATCGTGCGGCGCAGCACCGGCGTCCCGTCGAGATCGACCTCCAACGTCTTCGTCTCCTTCGGGAGCAGCGTCAGGCTCAACACGCCCCCGCCGCAGTTGTAGGCGGTCACGTGAGCGCTGCCGTAGATGTCGCCATTCGGCTTGATCCCGTCGGTGACGGTGGAGAGCCGTGCCGGATCGTCGAGGCGCCACAGGGCGAGCCCGAAGCTGGTCGGCCCGAGCGACTGCCGGGCGACGATCTCGCCGACGAAGCTGTCCCGCGTGCTTGCGACCGCGTAGTGCTCGCGGATCGGAAGCAGGCCGCCGGGAAACACGGTGGCGGGCGTCTGCGTCATCGGGCCGGGCACGACCGACGAGAAGAGCAAAACGACCTGTGTGATGCGACGGTTCCAGAACCGCTGCTGCCAGACGACCGGCCACGCGTTACCGCCGAAGACGTAGGCGGCGTGCTCATGGATCGTACGGTCGACCCAGTCGGGTGGTGTGCCGACGAGCGTGCTCTGGCTCGTCTGCACCTGTGCGGCGATCATGTTGGAGGCGAGGACGGATGAGACGACGAGGAAGCCGAGCACGACGGCCGGCACGACGATCTTGAGGCGGCTCGGGGCGAACATGAACAGGGCGAGCAACGCGGCCGCGCCGACGGCGACGAAGTTGGCAGGCGAGCCCCAATGCAGCCGCGAGATGAGCGCCAGCCCGAACGTGTCGGGCAACGCCGTGGAGACGACCAGGCCGTTCCACGGTGCGAACACGACGGCCGAGAGGACGAGGAGCGCCGCCGCCGCCCTCGTCAGCCAGCGCCGAGGCCGGGCGCGTGCAGTCCACAGCGCGAGCACGAGAAAGAGCAGCGGTGGGAGCGCGGCGAGGTCGCGTCCGAGCAGGTGCGGTGCGTAGCGGGCCGCGAAGAAGCCGACCTGGGCGACGACGAGCACGACGGTGCAGAGCGTCACCACGACAAGGGCCGACGCCGCGGGGTCGCGTTCGCGCCCACGGACGGTCTCATAGCCGAGGACGAGCACCGCAACGGCAGGAACGACTCCGACCATCAGCACTGCGTAGGCGAGGTGGTAGTAGGTGAGCTGCAGCGAGAGGGCGAGTGGATAGCCGCCGCTGAGCGTTCCGGCGTAGGCGCCGAAAAGGCCCGGAGCGACCGCCGTTGCGACCGACGCCATGCCCAGCAGGAGCCAGACGGGCCAGAACGCACGAACGCGCGACGGTGTGCGCTTCAGCAGCGCGTCGACGACGATCGCCGCTGCGAACACGGCGACGAAGACGACGGCCTGGACGCGCGTGCCGATCGCCGCGGCTACCAGCAGCAGCGCGACGACCTGATCGCGGCGCGTCGACGTCTCGACGGCACGCGCGATCGCGAGCAGCGAAAGCGCCGACAGAGGGTAAGACAGCACCTCGGTCATCACGAGGCCCGAGTACAGAAGCAGGGGAGAGGCGACCGTGAGTGCGGCGGCGGCCAGGGCATAGCCGGGCTGCATCATGCGGCGGCCGTACAGGAAGACCGGCACGGCAGTGAGCGACATGACGAGCGCCTGGAGGAGCTTCAGCGACGCGTAGCCGGTTGCGAAGTCGCCGACCGAGAGCGGCAGCCCGGCGAGGAGTGGATAGACAAGGCCGTAGCCTGCGCCGCTCCCGTGCAGGACCGGCAGCGACGCCTGCTGCCAGAGCGCTTCTGCGCGGGCGGCATAGATCGCCTCGTCGGGCATGATCCAGAGGCCGGGCAACCGACGCCCCGCGAGCCAGTGGAGGATTGTCGAGGCGCCGACGACCGCCGGCAGTCCGAGTGCTAGACCGGGGCGTCGAACAGCGCGAACCATCGCGTCAGGTCCTGCTCGATCGGGAGCTCTTTCTCGAGCTTCGCCTTCAGCTCCAGCTCGGTTGCGTTGTCGCGTTGTTCCTTGCCGATCGGTACGAACGGCCAGAAGGCGCCACGCTTGAAGCCGTAGATGAAGTAGACGGGATGCTCGCCGCCTGCGAACGGGAAGGCCGCGGCCAGCAGTTGCGAGCCGAAGCCCTGCGCCGTGAGCTCGGTGGCAAGGGTGTGTGCGGCCCCCACGAGATCCTCGAGGTCGGGATCGTGGACGACGATCCAGTCGAAGCCGTACTCGTCGGAAGACCGCTCGATCTGCGAGCCGGACTGCTGCGCGATCGCGTCGACCAGTTTGTCGACGTCGTCGAAAGCGCTTCGGAACTCGCCGGACGACTGCGGCTTGAAGGCGATTGCAGCAGCGCCGGCGGTCTTGAGGCCGAGCTCCGTCTGCAGCGTCACTGCCGCCGTCGTCAGCGAGAAGAGCCGGTCCTCGCTCGGCTCGCTGAGCTTCTTCCGGCCGAACAGGACATCGCGGAACGCCACGCGCTAGGCGACGGGCCGGCCCATCTCGCGCGCGATCTGGGAGAGCGCGGCGATGCGCTTCTCGAGCGGCGGATGATCCATGAAGATCTCGCCGAAAGCGCTCTTGGCCTTGGCGGGGATGATGAAGAACGCGTTCATCCCTTCGACCTTTCGGAGATCCTGGTTCGGGATCAGGGTCATCTGCGACGAGATCTTCTGCAGTGCGCTCATCAGGTACTCGGGGGCACCGGTGATCAGCGCCGAGCCGCGGTCAGCGGCGTACTCGCGGTAGCGGGAGATGGTGCGAATCAGGATGAAGCTGACCACGTAGACGACCATCGAGACAACGAGGATGATCAGCCAGACCGGCGGGCCGTTGTTGTTGTTGCCGCGCCTGCCGCCGCCCATGCCCCCGCCGCCCCACATGCCTGCGTAGAGGCCGAAGCGGGTGAGCATCGCGGCGAGCATGGCGAAGAAGCTCGCGAGCGTCATGATCAGCACGTCGCGGTTTGCGATGTGCGAGAGCTCGTGGGCGAGCACGCCTTCGACTTCCTTCGGCTCGAGCCTGTCCCAGAGACCGGTCGTCACGCAGATGGCCGCATGCTTGGGTGAGCGTCCGGTGGCGAAGGCGTTCGGCACCGGGGTGTTCATCATCGCGATCTTCGGCTTCGGCAGGTCGGCCATCGCGCACAGCCGCTCGACCATGTCATGAAGCTGAGGCGCCTCTTCGCGGGAGACGATTTTCGCTCCGGCGGCTCTGAGGGCGAGCTTGTCGGAGGTGTAGTACTGGAAGAACGCGAGCCCGATCACGATCAGGAGCATCGGGGCGAGGCCGACGTTCAGCACCTGGAACAGCACGACGGCGAAGATCACGTACAGCAGGCCGAGCAGGGCTGTCGTGAAAACCATCCGGAGCGTGAGGCCGGCGTCGCGGCCGTAGGACCTGCGCTTCATACAACGGATTGTAGTGGCCCTTGCGGTCGCGCCGGGTGGCGCTTAACGCGGCCGCAACAGCGGCGCCGGTCAACCGGGGTCCGTCGCGTGCCGGCTGTATAGACTCCGCGCTCGTGCGCCGCCTTGTTCCGCTCGCGATCATCCTCGTCTTCGCCGCCGGTTGTTCCACCTCCAAGCCCGGGGAAAAGATCGTTTCGCCGCTCCCGACGACCGTCATCGGCACGGTCCTGAAGGCGCAGACCGTCAGCGTGCCTGCGGAGTACAAGAGCGGCGATCCGACGGCCGGCAAGCAGGTGTTCTTGAGCGCCGGCTGCGTCGGCTGCCACACCCTGGCCGACGCGAACGCCCACGGCACCGTCGGCCCGAACCTGGATCAGGTGAAGCCGCCGCTGACCAAGGTGGTCCTCCAGGTGATCAACGGTGGCGCCGCGATGCCACCGTTCAAGAGCTCGCTCAGCGCGAAGCAGATCGCCGACGTCGCCGCCTACGTCGTGAAGGCGACCGGCGGCAACCCGAACGGCTGACCGTCCTTCTCCCCGAGACCTTCCCGCCCGCGGTCGGCGTCGTCGCGACCGACTTCGACCGGACGCTCACCTGGGACGACGCACGACTGCGGCCGCGCACGATCGCGGCGCTGCGCGCCACGAGGGCCTCGGGCCGCGACGTGATCGTGGTCACCGGCCGCATGATGCAGTCGGTCCTGCGGGCGCTCGAGCCGGCGCAGCTCGACGAGCCGGTGATCTGCTACCAGGGCGCCGTCGTCGCGGGCGCCGACGGAACGTGGTTGCGGCACGAGCCGATCCCGCTCGTGCAGGCGCGGGAGGTGATCGGCCTGGTCGAGGCGGAGGGCTTCGGATTGAACGTCTACGTTGACGATGAGCTCTACGTCTCGGAGGTCACGCAGGGAGCGCGCGACTATGCCGGTTTCCAGCACCTCGAGATCCACCCGGTCGGCGACCTGCTCGCCTGGCTCACCGTGCCGCCGACGAAGCTCGTTTGCGTCGGCGAACCGCTGGCGCTCGACGGGCTGGAGGTACGGATGAAGGTGCACTTCGGCGACCGGCTCTACATCTCGAAGTCGTTGCCCTACTTCCTCGAGTTCGCGGCCGCCGGGGTCACCAAGGGCGCCGGCCTCGACTTTCTGGCCGCGCACATGGGCTTCACGCCCGAGCAGACGATCGCCTTCGGCGACGGCGAGAACGACGTCGAGCTCGTGGAGTGGGCCGGTTTCGGAATAGCCGTCGAGAACGCGCATCCCCGGGTGAAGGCGGTCGCCGACTGGATCTGCCCGTCGGCCGCCGACGAGGGCGTCGCCCAGGTGCTCGAGGCGATTCTGGCTCTAAACTCGGATCGGTGATCGACCTTCGCGCAGCCCGCAACGACCCCGACGGCTACCGCGCTGCACTTGCACGCAAGGGTGCGACGGCGATCTTCGAGGAGCTGCTCGTGGCCGACGAGCAGTGGCGCTCGCTGCAACAGCGGGTCGACGAGCTGCGCGCCTCGCAGAAGCTGAAGGGCAAACCGACTCCGATCGAGCTCGCGGAGCTGACGCTTGTGAAGGAGCGGCTGCAGCCGCTCGAGGGCGAGCTCACGGAGGCCTGGGGCCGCGTCCAGGGGCTGCTCGACCGCGTGCCGAACCCGCCGGCCGAGGACACGCCGGACGGCGACACCGAGGAGGACGCTGCGGTGGTGAAGCTCGTCGGCGACCCGCCGGTGTTCGACTTCGCGCCGCGCGACCACCTCGATCTGTCTGCGGCGCACGGCTGGATCGACGTCGAGCGCGGCGCCAAGGTGGCCGGGTCGCGGTTCGTCTACCGGGTCGGCGACGTCGCGCTGCTCGAGATCGCGCTCTACCGCTGGGCGCTCGCCCGGATCGTGCAGAAGGGCCACGTGCCGATGCTGCCGCCTGTGCTCGTGCGCGACGCGGCGATGTACGGCACCGGCTTCTTCCCCTCCGACAAGGGCGACTTCTACGAGGTTCCCGAGGACGGGCTCTACCTCACCGGCACCTCCGAAGTGCCGCTCGCCGCCTTTCACGGCGACGAGGTGCTCGAGGGCCTGCCGCTGCGCTACGTCGCGTTCTCGACCTGCTTCCGCCGCGAGGCTGGCGCCGCCGGCAAGGACACGCGCGGCATGTTTCGCGTGCACCAGTTCGACAAGGTCGAGATGTTCGTCTTCTGCGAGCCGGGCGCCTCGCGCGACGAGCACGAGCGGCTGCTTGCGATCGAGGAGGAGCTCGTGCAGGAGCTCGGCCTCCCGTACCGCGTGCTGAACATCGCCGCCGGCGACCTGGGGGCGTCCGCGGCGAAGAAGTACGACATCGAGGCGTGGTTCCCCGGCCAGTCGCGCTACCGCGAGATCACCTCGACGTCCAACACGACCGACTACCAGTCACGCCGTCTCGAGATTCGCTTTCGGCGCGAGGACGGGAAGCCCGAGCACGTGCACACGCTGAACGGCACCGCCGTAACGGCGCGGGCGATGATCGCGGTGCTCGAGAACTTCCAGGACGAGGACGGCTCGATCTCCGTGCCGGCGGCCCTGACGGAATTCGGCGCGCCGTCACGCCTCGGCGTCGAGCGCGTGCCGGCCAAGTAACAGTCTGTTACAAGGAGTCTGCGCGGCGGGGTGCCGGAGCGGCCGAACGGGGCGGTCTTGAAAACCGCTGACGGGGCAACTCGTCCGTGGGTTCGAATCCCACCCCCGCCGCTCGTTGTTGTCATTGCCGGATCTCGAGTCGTGCGAATGGCGCTGCTCAGCGGCATGATTCGAGTGAGTGGTGGGGTCCTCCAGGCCGTCATCGGTCGGCGCCGCGTTCGCGATCATCGTCGCGTGTCTTGCCGCGTCCAGCAGTCGGGGTGCGCTGGCGGCTGCGCCCGGCAGCGTGACCCCGGCGCTCACACTGTTGACTGCGCAGCAGGTTGTGTCTGGGCAGAGGCCCTCGTTTCGCTGGCCGACGACCGGGGAGGTCGCGGTTGCGGTCGCCGGCGTCGGTCTGGTCGGCGAGTCGCCGAACCAGCGGCAGGTCCCGGTCGCGAGCCTGACCAAGATGATGACGGCGCTCGTGGTCCTGCGCGACCATCCCCTGGCACCCGGACAGGCCGGACCGTCGGTCACGATCACGTCGTGGGACGTCCACGACTGGAATCAGGACGTGCGAGCCGGCGACAGCGTCGTCGAAGTGAGGGCCGGCGAGGTGCTGACCGAGTACCAGTTGCTCGAGGCGCTCATGATTCCTTCTGCGGACAACATCGCCGACCGTCTCGCGATCTGGGACGCCGGGAGCATCGACGCTTTCGTCGCGAAGATGAACAGGATGGCCGGGATGTTCCGGCTCGGCTCGACGCACTACGCTGATCCGAGCGGCGTCGACCCTCGTTCGGCCAGCACCGCAGCCGACCAGGTGCTTGTTGCCTCGAAACTGATGGCCGATCCCGTCGTGCGTGGCATCGTCCGCCGGCGGCGTATCAGCCTCCCGGTCGTGGGGATTCTCTCCAACCACAACCCCGCGCTCGGCATCGACGGGATCATCGGGGTGAAGGGCGGCTACAGCTCGCAGGCGCGCAATTGCCTCGTCACCGCGGCCTTCCGTGGCCACCACGCCGCCCTCGTCGTCTCCGTCGCGCTCCGCCAGCCCTACGGCCTGGGCTCGGCCCGGATCGACGAGGCGCTGCTCGAAGCCGCAACCAAGCGGCTGCGGCGCTATCCACTGACCGCTCCCGGTGCCGCGGTCGGCACCCTTACCGCCCCGCGGGGTGGCCCGAGTGTGGTGCTCGTCGGACCGGACACGCCCCCGACGACGGTTGTGTGGCCCGGGCTCGTGCTGACCTATGAGATCACGGCCAGTTCGGTTGAGGCCCTCAGATCGGCGCGGCCCGGGTCGGTCGTTGGCGTTCTCACCGTCTCCGCATCCTGGGGCGCTCTTGCCTCGGTTCCGGTGCGAGTCGCCGCCGCACCCCCTTCCAGCCCTGTGCCTCCCGATATCCAGCCGTCGCCACACCGGCCGGCACCGGGTGTCGGGTTGCTGTTCCCCTGACTTAGAGGCTCTCACAGAATGAGCGGTTGTGTCGCCCGGCCGCGCTCGGCGGCGCGATGCTGTGTCCTCGGTCGCCTCGATAGCCTTGGCTATCGAGGCTCCCTGCGTCCTTGCCTCGCACTCGCCGATCGCACCCGGATCGACGAACGTCATTCTGTGAGAACCTCTTAGCGGGGGAAACCATGTTTCCCCCGCTAAGTCCCCGTCTTCTTGCCGTGTCTAGGCCGCTGCCTCCTCGGCCAGGTACTCCGATGCAGCCGCGTCGGTTGGCACGGTCGCGATCGTCTGCACGATCCGGCCGGCGATCCGGTAGGGATCGCCGAGCGAGTTCGGGCGGCGGTCCTCCAGGTAGCCCCGGTAGCCGTTGTTCACGAAGCTGTGCGGGATGCGGATCGAGGCGCCGCGGTTCGCGAGCCCGTACGTGAACTCGTCGATCGCTGCGGTCTCGTGGAGACCCGTCAGGCGCATGTGGTTGTCAGGGCCGTAGACGGCGATGTGCTCGTCCTTGGTCTCGTCGAATGCGGCCATCAGCGCCTCGAAGTACTCCTCGCCGCCGACCTCGCGCATGTGCGCGGTCGAGAAGTTCGTGTGCATGCCGGAGCCGTTCCAGTCGTGCTCGATGCCGAGTGGCTTCGGATGCCAGTTGATGTCGACGCCGTAGCGCTCGCACAGCCGGATCATCAGGTAGCGCGCGATCCAGACCTCGTCGGCGGCCCGCTTCGAGCCCTTGCCGAAGATCTGGAACTCCCACTGGCCCTTGGCCACCTCGGCGTTGATGCCTTCGAGGTTGATGCCGGCGTCGAGACAGAGGTCGATGTGGGCGTCCACGATCTCGCGGGCGATGTCGCCGACGTTCTTGTAGCCCACGCCCGTGTAGTACTCGCCTTGCGGAGCCGGGAAGCCCTCGCGCGGGAAGCCGAGCGGCACGCCGTCGCGGTAGAGGAAGTACTCCTGCTCGAAGCCGAACCACGTGCCGGGGTCGTCCGGAATCGTGGCACGGGTGTTGGACGGGTGCGCTCTCCCGTCGGGCAGAAGCACCTCGCACAGCACGAGCAGGCCGTTCCGCTTCGCGGGGTCGGGGAACAGTGCGACCGGCTGCAGCAGGCAGTCGGAGTTGCTTCCCTCTGCCTGCCGCGTCGAGCTGCCGTCGAAGCCCCAGACGGGAAGCTCGGCGAGGGTGGGGATGTCGGCGAACTCCACGATCTTCGTCTTGCTGCGGAGGTTCGGGACGGGCTCGTAGCCGTCGAGCCAGATGTATTCGAGCTTGTACTTGGTCATCGGTTCCCTCTCGCTCCTCTGGTCGGAAATGGCCGGAAAGCCGGAAAAAACGCACAAAAAAAGGCCCAAGAACTCGTCAAGAGTCCTCAGGCCTCATCGCCTCGGGCCGCCCGCGCAGGCGGCTCCTGCTCACGTTATAGCGATCCTGTCGAGCCGGCGTCAAGGGCAAAGCGAGGCCCCGCCGGCCCAGCTTTTGTTAACATCTGAAGATCGCTCGGCCTCACGCCCTGGCTGAGCGGCTCGCCTGACCTCAGCGACTGGTCGGAATCCGCCGTTTGCCGGCAGCAGAAACCGGCTCCAGGTTCGCTCAAGGAGGCCACGAATGCAACAGGTACAGGAACGCCCCGTCAGGCTCGAGGTGCAGCCCGCCCGCGGCTCGCAGCGCCGGGGAGCGGCGCTCCGTGAAGGCCGCCGGGCCGGGAACCGGAAGCAGCGTGGGCTCGACGCCGATCTCCGTTGCGAGTGCGCGGAACTCGCCTGCCGGTCGGTCGTCCCTGCCCTGGCGGAGACCCACCGCGGCCTCGATGACCGGTTTCTCGTCGCGCCGGCGCACGCCGGCCCCGACAACGTCGTCAAGGCGGCCGATCGATTCTTCGTCGTCGAGTCTCGGCTCACCGCGAAGGCGTACCTTTAGCGAGCAGAGAGGCGCCGTGACCGGAACGCAACCACCCGAGCCCGAGCACGAGCCGAGCCCCGGCGGGCCGCCGCCGGAGCCGCCTCCGCCCGCCGGGCCACTCGAGTCGCGGCGGGAGCGGCTTGCCCGCCACGCGCTTCGCGTTCGCCTCTACACCGGGGCGGTCGCGTTCGTCGCGCTGATCTCCGTGCTGATCGTGCTCATCTCCGTGAACACGCGTACCGTGAAGCTGTCGTGGGCGTTCGGCTCGACGACGGCGTCACTCGTCTGGATCATCCTCGCGACCGCTGTGATCGGGTGGCTGCTCGGCATCGCCACGGCGGTCGTCTTTCGCCTGCGCACGCGGCGTCCACGCTGACGATCACCGCTCGGCGGCACCCTCCGGCCAACTTCTCATGCAAGCTATGCCAATCTCCTGCGTCTTGGGTCTGTAACCGACACGAAGGAGCCCTCTCTCTCATGAAACGCCTGATCCTGATGCTCGTCGCGGCGGCCGCGTTGCTCGTCCCGTCCGCCGCGCTCGCGAGCGGCATCGTGCTCAAGGTGCAGCGCGCCTCGCAGCTCGTCGCGGTCGCGCAGACGCACTCGCACGTCGCGCTCGTCCATACGTCTGCGAAGCTCTCCGTCGGGCAGCGTGTCGTGCTGAAGACGCGCACGTTGCGCAACGGCACGCTTGCCGCATCGAGCGTCAAGGTGCTCGGTCGCGCCCGCAGCGTGAAGTTTCGCGGCCTCCTGCTGGCGAAGACCGGCTCGACGTACGTCGTCTCGGCCGGCGGCGCCGTGATCACGCTGCAGCGCAAGGGACGTGCCCTGGCATCGGCGCTCGACAGCGGTGGGCCCACGCCGGGGAGCACGATTGCGGTGACCGCGACCGTGGGCTCGAGCGGTGAGCTCGACGAGAACAGCGCGACCACCGTCTCGCCGACCGCGCTCGGCGGCCAGATCGAAGGGCAGCTGACGGTCGGGACCGGGACCGTGACCGTCACCTCGGATCACATGAGCCTCGCGCTGACCGTTCCGACGGGTCTCGATCTCTCGACCTTCAAAACCGGCGACGAGGTGCTGGCGAACTTCTCGCAGGCAGCCGACGGCAGCCTGACGCTCACCACTCTGTCCGCGAACGGGAACGCGCAGCAGGCAGACGGCAGTGGCGACCAGCAGAGCGGTAGCACCGGCTCGGAGCAGAGCGGTAGCGCGGGCTCGGGGGGCTCGACTGAGGGAAACCAGGGGAGCGACGACGGTCAGGGCGGAGACAACGGTGGCTCGAGCTCCGGCGCGGCGGCGGGCTCGGGCCCCGTTGTCTCGATCGACGGCTCCGGCACCGGTTCGAGCTCGGGTACCGGTTCGAGCTCCGGTACCGGTTCTAGCTCGGGGGGAGCAGTGTCGGGCTCCGGGGACGGCGGCGGCAGCGACGGTTAACTCAATCCGTACGCCGTTCCGTGCCGATAGAGGTGGTGTGAGCCCGCTTCTGCTCAAACGCCTCTCGGACGAGCAACTCGGCGGCCGCCTCGCCTCGGGCGAGGCGGCCGCGTTCGACGAGCTCTACCGGCGCTACGCGCACCGGCTGTCGGCGTACGGCGCTCACCTGCTCGGCGACGGCGCCGCCGGCGAGGACGTTTCACAGTCGACGCTCCTCAAGGCCTACGGGGCGCTTCGCGACGGCCAGGTGCCCGATCGCATCAAGCCGTGGCTCTACCGGATCGCTCACAACACGGCAATCGACCTCGTGGTTCGCCGGCGCGAAGTCCCGTCGGCCGAGTTGCCGGAGCAGCCCTCCGGCGGAGGCGAGCCGGTGGCCGGGGCGCTCGTCGCGGCGCTTGCGTCGCTGCCCGACCGGCAGCGACGCGTGTACGCGCTCCGCGAGGTGCACGGCCTGCGGATCGACGAGACCGCGAGCGAGCTCGGTCTCACCGCCGCACAGGTCGAGCAGGCACTGTTCGCAGCCCGGAACCGACTGGCAGAACAGCTCGTGTTCGGCGACCGGCTGAACTGCGTGGCGGTGCGGCGGCTTGCCGACGGTCCCCTCGACCTCGACGAACGCCGTGCGCTGAAGACGCACCTGCGTTCGTGCGCTTCCTGCCGCGGCGCGCTCGGGACGCGCAGCCGGGTGTTCGGTGTCTTCGGGCCCGGTTCCTTCGACTGGTTGCGCGGCCTCTTTGCGGGGCTCGCCGGCGGCGGCGCACCGGTCGTCGCCAAGGTCGGAGTGGTGGTGGCCACCGCCACCCTCGCGGCCGGCATGCCCGGGTCGGTCGAGCATCCTTCGCTCCACTTCCGGTTGACCGGCGCGCACGCCGCCGCGGCAAAGCACGCGCCGCCGCCGCCCGTTGTCCAGCCGATGGTTCTCGCCCTGTCGCACGCGCCGGTCGCGATCGGCGCCCGCGGCGCGCCGGTGGCAGTCTCGGCGGCGCACCGAACGGTCGCCTTCGACGGTCAGACGGAGGACGGGGCCGGCGGCCGGCTGGCGGCCGGCAAGACAGCGAGCGTCGAGCGCGGCGGTGACGGGGGGAGCGGCGGTGGCGACGGTTCCACGAGCGGCGTCCTGAGCGTTGCGCCGCCGGCGACGACGCCTGAGAGCGGCGGCTCGAGCTCCGACGGCGGCAACGCGACGCCGGCGCCCACGACCACGACGGGCACGGCGACGACGAGCGACGGCGCGGATCAGTCACCGGCGGTACAGGCGCCCGTCAGCACGGCCCCCCAGCCCTCGGCGTCCGACGGCGCGCCCGCAAACGGCGGGGACGGCAGCGGTTCGGGCGGGGGCAGTAGCGGCGGTCAGGACAGCAGCTCCGCCGACAGCGCGCCGTCGGACTGATCGCGGCCCGCGCAGGAACTCGGCGCGCGCGCCGGAAGTCACGAAACCGATGAGAGACCGCAGCTCCGTTCAGCTCGTCGCCGCGCTCGTCGGGGTCGGGTTCCTCGTCGCGGGCGTGCTCGGCTTCGTCCCCGGGATCACGACGCACTACGGCGCCATGAGCTTCGCCGGCGCCGGCTCGGGCGCCAGGCTGCTCGCGGTCTTCCAGGTGTCGATCCTGCACAACGCCGTCCATCTGGCCTTCGGCGTCACCGGCCTCGTCTATGCGAAGACGGCCGAACGCGCGCGCAGGTTCCTGGCCGGCGGCGGGGCGCTCCTGGTGGGGCTGTGGCTCGTCGGAGTCGTGGGTGCCGGTGGCTGGATCCCCACCAACACCGCCGACGACTGGCTGCACTTCGGGGCCGGGATCTTGCTGGCCGGTCTGGGCTTCGCGGCCGGCCGTGGGCTCGTTCGCGCCGCCGACCGCTAATCATCTAAGCCGTTGCCGGCAACGGCCCGTGCTTGTACGCCGAGAGCACCTCGGCGAGGATCTCGAGCGCGACCTCGGCCGGGGTCTCGCCGCCGAGGTCGAGCCCGACGGGCCCGCGCACCGCGTCGGCAACGTCGCCCAGCTTCTCGCGGCGCTTCTCCTGTGCCCGGGTCGATCCGAGCGCTCCCACGTAGAACGCGCCACCTTCTACGCCGCGTCGAAGCGCGGGAATGTCGAGACGCTCCTCGTGCACGAGCGAGACGAGCGCAGTCTCGGCGTCGACGTCGATCTCGTCGGGCCAGGCGACGACGAGCTCGTCGGCGCTCGGCACGCGCTCTCGGGTGGCGAGACCGGGCCGCGGATCGACGACGACGGTGCGCCAGCCCAGCGGGCGCGCCAGCGCGCAGAGCGCCTCGGCAATGTCTCCCGCACCGACTGCAACGAGCCGCGGCGGTGGGCCGATCGCCTCCACGAACACCTGGCGCTCCGCTTCCTCGCGCAGTTCGGTGCGGGCGCGGCCGCCGTCGTCCCAGCGCTCGCCGACACCCGCGCCGCCGACGACCACGTAGCTCGCCCCGCGCTCGCGCGCCGGAGCGCCGGCGAACGGCTCGACGAACACGTCGATCTCTCCGCCGCAGGGAAGGCCCACGGTCCAGGCCTCGTCGTCGGCGATCCCGTACGAGATCACGCGCGCGCTTTCGCCGTCGAGGATCGCCACACAGTGCTCGGCGACGTCGGCCTCGACGCAACCGCCGGAGACCGAGCCGTACAGCCGCCCGGAGCGGGTCACTGCCAGCTTCGAGCCGAGGGGGCGCGGGGCACTGCGGCGCGTGGCGACCACCGTCGCGAGCGCGACCTCTTCGCCCGCCGTCCGCCACTCCTCGGCTTTCGCCAGAACGTCGTCCATCTACGCTTGATCGTAGCGATGGATGCTCTCGACGACCTACTCGCCCGCGTCGACGCCGGCGAGCTCGGCGACCCACTGCCTGTGCTCGCCTACGTGGCCGGAGCTGCGCTCGAGCTCGACGAGCAGGAGCTGAACGGGGCCCGGCGGCGCGCGTTGCTGCTCGTCGCTGCCGGCGGCGACCCGCACCGCGACCTCCAGGTGGACGACCGGTCGGTCAAGGCGCTGGCCGCCGACCTCTACACCGACGAGCGCCGGATCGAGCTCGGCCGCAGCATCGACGCGCTCGTCCTGCGTGTTCGAGAGCTCCGCGTCGCGCGCGAGGCGGCCCTGTTCCTTGCCGCTGACGTCGATCTCGCCTGGCGCCTGTTCTCGCTCTCGCTCCTCGCCGAGGAGCTGGCAGAGTGACCCCGGCCGTCGAGGCCGCCACGCGTGCGGGGATCGAATTCCGGTTGCACGAGTACGAGGGCGTGACTGTCGGCGAGGGCGATTACGCGCTCGCGGTCGCCACAGCGCTGGACATCCCCCCGGCGCGCCTCTTCAAGACGCTCGTCGCCTCCGTCGACGGCTCGCTCGCGGTGTTCATCGTGCCGGCCGGCCACCAGCTCGATCTGAGGGCGGCCGGCAAGCGTGTTGTGCTCGCCGGCCGCGCCGAGGCCGAGCGCGCGACCGGCTACGTCGTCGGCGGCATCAGCCCGCTCGGACAGCGCAAGCGCCTGCCTGCGACACTTGACATCTCGGCGCTCGAGTGGGAGACGATCCTCGTCAGCGCGGGCCGCCGCGGGCTGCAGATCGAGCTGGCCCCGGCCGACCTGGCCGCCCTCACCGGCGCGAAGCTCGCCGCGATCGCCAAGTAAGGGCGACGTAAGACCGTCCGAACGGGGGAGGGATCGCGCGCCGGGCTGCCGATACCTTCCAGGAGATCGTCCCACCGAGGAGGGGTCCTCTTGCTTCGCGCCGTCTTCCTGGCGCTCGCCGCCGCCGTCTGCGTGCTCGCGTCCCCCGCGGGCGCATCGCAGCTGGTCGACCGGAATGCCACAGCGGTCAGGCTCGCCGTCAACGCGAAAGGCGAGGCGATGCTCACCTACCGGTCGGGCGGCGAGCTCAAGCATGTGCTCGCCTGGAACGCGATCGACGCCATCGCGCCGACGCGCGCTCGCGCCCAGGTCGCGTTCAAGCTCGACTACGCGGGCGGCTGGGGCAAGTACCACACGAACTACTGGCAGATGTTCGGCACGCGCTGCGGGGCCTACGACGGGCCGCCGCTCGCCTGGAGGGTGGCGGCCTGCACGGCGCCCGACGGCTCGTACTGGGCGCTCCAGGCCTGGCAGCGGGAGCTTCCCGACTACGGTGTGACGCCCACCGCCGACCAGGCGGTCTGGGAGCTTCGCCTCTCGCACTGGCGGGGAGCGCTGCCGGTGCTCGCGATCGGCACCGACTGGGCGTGGCAGCGGTGGGATCACCTCTACGGCACCTTCACCTACGGGTCGAGCCCCGTCTTCGGGTTCCGCTCGACGTCCGGCGGCAACCCGCTCGACTCCTTCGGTCGCAACATCTACGTCGACACGTTCGACTCGGCGTACGGCTCGGGCTGGAAGCGCGAGAACAGATTCCTGACGCACACGCACACGGGGGTGTTCTGTTACAGCTTCAACCCGCACGGATCGCATCCCGCCGGCAAGGGCGAGCGGTACCGGGCGACCGTCGAGGGGCCCGGTGTGGCGCCGGATGTGATGTGGCAGGGCGATGCCCCGGGCGCCTACTCCAGGCGGCTCGACCAGGTGGCGAACGACGCCATCGCTGCGCTGGGCGACCCCCGGTGCCGCCCGAACTGATCCCGCTGGACAATCATCTAGGCTCGGCCCCGTGCAAGAACGCGGAGCAGCTCAGCGCGCGCTCTTCCGCCGCTGGCCGGCGGGGGTGTCGGTCGTCGTCGCGGAGGTCGACGGGCGCCGTCACGGCCTGACCGTCTCGTCGCTCGTCTCGCTCTCGCTCGAGCCGGCACTCGTCGGGATCTCGATCGCGCTCGACGCCTCGTTGCATGAGCTGCTGCGACACGCAGGCGATTGGGGAGCGTCGTTCCTCGCAGGCGACCAGGAGCATCTTGCGCAGCACTTTGCGCGCAGCGTCCCCCCGATGGTGCTCTGGAACGGCATCGAGGTCCGCGAAGACGACCCGCGCCTGCTCGTGGGGGCGGCCGGCTGGCTGACCGCACGCACGATCGACGAGCTCGCCACCGGAGACCACACCTTCTTCGTCGCCGAGATCCTCTCGATCGAAGAAGGCGCCGCCGCGACGTCGCTCTCCTACGTCCACCGCGGCTACCACGCGTTGTGATCGACGCCGTCGTCTTCGACCTGGACGGCGTGATCGTCGACTCCGAACAGGTGTGGGACGACGTTCGCGAGGTGTATGCACGTGAGTCGGGCGGCACGTACTCCGAAGCTGCGACCCGCGACATGATGGGCATGAGCTCCGTCGAGTGGTCGCGCTACATGGCGGAGTCGCTCGGCGTCCCCGGCACGCCCGAGGAGATCAACGCGGTGATCGTGGAGCGAATGCTCGCGCGCTACGGCTCGGCGCCGCCGTTGATCCCGGGAGCGGTCGAGGCCGTGCGCACCGCCGGCGAACGGTGGCCGCTCGCGATCGCCTCGTCGTCCAACCCGGAGCTGATCGAAGTCGTGCTGCGGGCGGCCGGCCTGCGCGAGCTCTTTCCCGTGGCGGTCTCGTCGCAGGAGGTGCCGCGCGGCAAGCCGGCGCCCGACGTCTACCTCGAAGCCGCGCGCAGGCTCGGAGTGTCACCGGCGCGGTGCGCCGCGGTCGAGGACTCGCACAACGGCATTCGTTCGGCGAAGGCGGCGGGGATGCGGGTGGTCGCCGTGCCGAATCCGCACTTCCCACCGGACGACGAGGCGATGACCCACGCCGACGCCGTGATCGGGTCGATCGCCGAGTTGACGCTCGAGCTGCTCTCCGGCTGAGAGCTTCTAAGCGCAGCCGCTCCTCAGCTCACTCGGCCGAGCAGCACGCAGCCGTTGTGGCCGCCGAGGCCCATCGCGTTCGAGAGCGCCACGTCGACGCGCGCTTCGCGGAACGTGTTCGGCACGTAGTCGAGGTCGCAGTCGGGATCCGGCTTGCGGTAGTTGATCGTCGGCGGCAGCTTCCCCGTGTGCAGCGCCAGGATGCACATGATCGCCTCGATCGCTCCCGCGGCGCCGAACGTGTGGCCCATCATCGACTTCGTCGACGACACCGCGAGCTCGAAGGCGTGGCTGCCGAACACCGACTTGATCGCCTTCGTCTCGGCGGCATCGCCAAGCGGGGTCGACGTGCCGTGCGCGTTGATGTAGCCGACGCGGCTGCGCTCGATGCCCGCGCGGTCGAGCGCGCCCGCCATCATCGCGGCGACGCCGGTTGCCTCCGGTTCCGGCTGCGCCATGTGATGTGCGTCGTTGGATGCCCCGTAGCCGAGCACCTCTGCGTAGATCTCCGCTCCGCGGGCCTCGGCCTGGTCCCAATCCTCGAGCAGCACGGCGCCCGAGCCTTCGGCCATCACGAACCCGGCGCGCGTGGCATCGAACGGCCGCGACGCGTTCGGCGGATGTTCGTCCTCCACGGCGAGCCCCCGCATCGCCGTGAACCCCGCCAGGATGAGCGGGATGATGCACGCCTCGGTGCCGCCTGCGAGCACGGCGTCGGCCCCGCCGCGCTTGATCATCTCGGCGGCCTCGCCGATCGCATGCGACCCGGTCGCGCACGCCGAGACGACCGCGTAGTTCGGGCCCTTGATGCCGAGTGAGATCGCGAGCTGGCCCGACACGGAGTCGACGAGCACGTTGGGCAGGAAGTTCGGCGATACGCGGTCCGGTCCGCGCTCGCGCAAAGTGTCGGCCTGCTCGAGGATTCCGGGTACGCCGCCGATCGCCGAACCGAAGACCACGCCGACGCGCGTCGGGTCGAAGCCGTTGAGCCCCGCGTCGGCGAGCGCCTCGCGGCCTGCCGCGACACCGAGCAGCACGTTGCGCTCGAGCTTGCGCGCGTCCTTCGGTGAGACGACCTGGATCGGATCGAAGTCCTTCACCTCGGCGGCGACGCGCACGGGCAGGCCGTCGGTGTCGAAGGTCGAGATCCACCCGATCCCGCTTTCGCCTGCGAGCGCGGCGCGCCAGGTCGACGGAACGTCGAGTCCGAGCGGAGTGACCGCACCGATGCCTGTGACGGCGACGCGCTTCATTGCCGCAACCCTATCGAGCGCGTCTCTAGGCTTCGCGGCATGCCGGCTGCAAGCGTTCCGTTTCCCCCGATGGAGGCCGAGCTCGTCCGCGAGTTGCCGCTCGGTGACGGATGGCAGTACGAACCCAAGTGGGACGGCTTTCGCGGTGTCTTCGAGAACGTGGGCCCCGAGCTTGCGATGTGGTCGAGGAGTGGTCGGCCGCTGCTCCGCTATTTCCCCGAGTTGCGGCCGCTCGGCGAGCTCCTGCCGCCGGGATCGGCGCTCGACGGCGAGATCGTGATCGCCCGGGACGGCGCGCTCGACTTCGACGCGATGCAGATGCGCCTGCACCCGGCCGAGTCGCGCATCCGGCGCCTGTCGGCGGAGATCCCCGCCGAGTTCGTCGTGTTCGACGTGCTGTTGTGGGACGGAGCTGCAGTGTGGAAGCTGCCGCTCGAGGAACGGCGCATCCGTGTCGAGTCGCTTTCCGGATTCCGCGTTTCGCCGGCGACGCGCGATGTGGACGAGGCGCGCGGCTGGCTCGCGCGGTTCGAATCGCTTGGGCTCGACGGGGTGATTGCGAAGAAGCTCGGTGTGCCGTACCTGCCCGGTTCGCGGAACGGTGTCGTCAAGGTGAAGGAGCACAAGACCGCCGACTGCGTCGTCATCGGCGTGCGCTGGAAGGGCGACCGCGGCTCGATCGCGACGCTGCTGCTCGGGCTCTACCGTGAGGACGGCGGGATCGATTACGTCGGCTCATGCGCCGTCGCGGCCGGTTCGCGAGCCGCGGTGGCCGAACGTGTGCTGCCGCTCGTCGACGAGTCGTCCGATCGGCGGGTCTCGGAGCCGACCCGGTGGGGGACGGGTGAGCTCGACGAGGCAGCCGTGCGGCCGGAGCTCGTGGTCGAAGTGCGCTACGACAAGGTTCAGGGCACGCGGTTCCGCCACGGCACCAAGCTGCTCCGCTGGCGCGACGACAAGACGCCGGGCGACTGCACCTGGCGTGAACTGCGCCCGGCGCGCGACCCGAGCGCGCCGGGCGTCGAGGCGCTCTTCTCGTAGCGGCGCGTGTCGAACAGCGCTTCGACGGTGCAGGCTATGGGCGCGATTTGACAGAGGTGTCAGGGTCGAGCCCGAGTCGCGCGAAGCGTGAGCGCAGCGACGGAGGGTTGCGCCACATACCGCGCATGGGGTCGCCGGCCGCCGCGATCCTCCCCGGCATCGACGCGAGCGTGAACGCTTCCGGCTCGACCCTCGCGACTTCGTCCCAGGCGAGCGGCGCCGAGACGCGCGCGTCGGGCGTGGGACGGACCGAGTAGGCGGAGGCGATCGTGCGGTCGCGTGCGTTTTGCCCGTAGTCGACGAACACGCCGACGCGATCGGCCACACGCCAGGTGGTCGTCGCCACCGCCTGGTCGCCGATCCGCCGCTCGACTTCGACCGCCAGCCCCTTCGCGAACCGCCGCACCTCCGGGAAGGGCAGCTCGGGCCGGATCGGCGCCAGGATATGCAGCCCCGTCGCACCTGACGTCTTCGGGTACGACCGCAGCCCGAGCTCGTCCAGCACCACGCGCACCACCATGGCGATCTCGCGCACCAAAGGCCACTGCCCTGCCGACGTCGGGTCGAGGTCGATCAGGAGGTAGTCCGGCTGCTCGATTGCAGGCACGCGCGAGTGCCATGTGTGCAGCTCGATGCACCCGAGGTTGGCGACCCACGCCAGTGCGGCCGCCTCGTCGAGGACGGCGAACACCGTCGAGTGTCCGCTCGGGAACCGGACGAACAGCTCGTCGACGTAGGTGGGGTGATTCGCCGGCACGCGCTTCTGATGAAAGAACTCGCCCTCGACGCCGTTCGGGAACCTCTTCATGTGGAACGGGCGCCGGCGCAGGTGAGGCAGGGCGAGGTCGGCGACCCCCACGTAATAGGAGACGAGGTCCAGTTTCGTCAGGCCGGCAGCCGGGAAGAACACCTTGCCGGGGTTCGTGATCGGGACGTCATGGCGGCCGACGCGCACACACCGAGTATCGTGGAGCCGTGCTGGAAGGGCATCCTCTTGCAAACGTGACGCTCGAGCCGCTCGACGACTATCTGGTGGTCGAGCAGCTCGACGAGTCGGAGTTGCCGAGCGGGCTGATCGTGCCGGCGAACGAGGCGATGCACGTTCGCAGCGGCATCGTCGCCGCAGTCGGCCCCGACGTGCCGGCGATCGAGCCGGGCGACAAGGTGCTGTTCCCGCGGGACGCCGGGTACGAGGTTCGGCTCGCCCGCTCGTCACACCGCGTGCGCGTGTTGAAGCGCGAAGAGCTGCTCGCCCGGATCCACGACTAGCGCTCTCGTGGAACGAGGTACCCTGTCGCCCGATCGGAGGGGTGGCAGAGCGGTCGAATGCGGCGGTCTCGAAAACCGTTATCCGTCGTTAGGCGGATCGAGGGTTCAAATCCCTCCCCCTCCGCTCACTCAACCCGGAGGGGTGTCCGAGCGGTCTAAGGAGCGCGACTGGAAATCGCGTATGTGCCGAAAGGTGCATCGAGGGTTCAAATCCCTCTCCCTCCGTCCACGCGGGGGAAACCATGTTTCCCCCGCGTGCCCCCCTTCTTCTTGCCGTGCCATCGCCGAGCGTGCTTCGGCTCCTGCCGGGCAAAGCCCGGCTTCGCCGGCAAATGTGAGCGCTCGCTCGTCGCGCTGCACGCAACGAGTCGGCCCCGGGTCGGTGAAGTTCGCGCGCAAGGCCTTCGATACGATGCGCGCTCCCGGAGAAGTGGCCGAGTGGCTGAAGGCGGCGCCCTGCTAAGGCGTTAGGTGGGGAAATCCCTGCCTCGAGGGTTCGAATCCCTCCTTCTCCGCTGAGTGGAATTCACCCTTCCGGGCGATGCCGGGCATGCGTCGCGTGTCGGAGGATGGGTGTGCCGGCTCCCCCCTGAATTTCCGGCGAACTGACGTGACTGCGGCGATGCCCGCCCCTCCCCCGGGCGGGTTTCGTCCTTTCAGGGGCCGCTCAGGGGTGGGTCGACGCGTAGATGAACGCGGCGACGTCCTGGATCTGCTTGCCGGTCAGCTGGCCCTTGTAGGCGGGCATCGGGCCGCCGCCCTTCTCGACCTGCAGCACGATGCGGGCGAGCTGCGGTTTCAGCTGGTCGAGGTTCGGCCCCACGGCGCCGGTCGCGCCCGCGGCTTTCAGTGTGTGGCAGCCCGCGCAACTGGAGTTCTCGAACACCGTCTTGCCGGCGACCGGGTCGCCCTGGGCAGCGGGTGCCGCTGCGGTCGTCGCCGTCGACGGTGTGGAGGTGCTCGTCG
>Ga0307373_10000422_pt1 | contig 80119 bp, 64 predicted proteins | sample OX2MG_FD_202534 | JGI IMG/M metagenome (GOLD analysis project Ga0307373, IMG submission 202534) | Soil microbial communities from Risofladan, Vaasa, Finland - OX-2 | ecosystem: Environmental > Terrestrial > Soil > Coastal area > Acid sulfate soil | place: Finland: Risofladan, Vaasa | collected...
CGACGCGGACGGGCAAAGTTTCTGGCTGGGGCTGCTGGCCAGCGGCGTTTCTCGCGTCGAGGTGAGTCTTGGCATTGCCGACAGCGTCGAGGCCCATACCGACGTGATTAAGGATTTTTATACGAGCCTGTTGGATCGGCCCGCCGACGCGCAAGGGTTGAGCGAGTACCTAAACCTGTTTGCGGCGGGGGAAACCGCGGCGCAGATCAAGTCCATCATTTTCGGCTCGGACGAATTCTTCCAGGTGCGCGGCAGCGGCGCCAATACGGGTTTCGTGAGCGCCCTGTTTCAGGACGAACTGAGCCGCACCCCGAATAGTCAGGAACAGGCGTTCTACGATCAACTCCTTGCGGCAGGCCAATCGCGAATCTACGTCGCCAGCCTCGTGGTGGAGAGCCAGGAAGCCGAACAGGACCTGGTGAAGAGTTACTATCTCGCGTACCTGAGCCGCGCGGCCGATCCCGCGGGCCTGGCCTATTGGACCAGTTTGCTCCAGCAGCAAAACCACGACAGCCTGGTCCAGGCCGGCATTCTGGGCTCCGCGGAGTTCTTCGGGCGCGTATAAGGACCGCCTTTATCGCTTCCGCCCCGCGCCCCGCACCGCGCGGCCGGGCTTGGCGCCGGTGTGTTCGCCGTCGCGAATGACTTGCCGGCCGTTGACGAACACGTGCTTCACGCCGGTCGCGTATTGGTGCGGCTCGGCGTAGGTCGCGTGGTCGGCGATCGTGGCCGGGTCGAAGAGGACGACGTCGGCGAAATAGCCTGGCTTCAAGCGGCCGCGGTCGGCCAGCCGCAGGTTCTTGGCCGGCAGCCCGCTGAGACGATGGATGGCCGCTTCCAAGGGAATCACGCGTTCTTCTCGCACGTATTTGCCCAGCAATCGGGCGAAGCTGCCGTAAGCCCGCGGGTGCGGGTTCGACTTCAAGAACGGCCCCTCGGGCGCCATCGATTCGGAGTCGGAACAAAAGCTGACCCAGGGCAAGGCGATCTTCTTGCGGACGTTGGCTTCGTCCATGAAGAAGTAGATCGTGTCGACGCGGCTGCCGTCCTCGATCACCAGGTTGATCGCCGCCTCCTCGGGCGAAAGGCCGCGCTGCTTGGCGATCTCGGCCAGCGATTTGCCGGTAAGCGGCTTGAGCGCGTCGTTCCTGAAGCCCGCCAACAGCACGCGCTCGGGCGAGCCGGCCGCCAGCAGCAGGTTTTCCCACTTGTCGGTCGGCGTTTTCATTTCGCGAATCACGCGGGCGCGAATCTTCGGATCGCGCAGCCGCCCGATCCAGCGGTCGAGGCCGCCTTCTTGCACCCAAGGCGGCATGGCCGCGTTCAACCCGGTGCCGCCGGCGGTGTAGGTGTACATGTCGGCCGTGATTTCAAGCCCTGCTTTTCGAGCCGCTTCGACCTTGGCGATGACCTGGTCGAGCTTGGGCCAGTTCGCTTCGCCCGCGGCCTTCAGGTGGTAAATCTCGGCGCGAATGCCGGCCTCGCGGGCGATTTGCAGAAACTCGTCGACCGATTCGAGCAGCCGATTGCCTTCGCTGCGGATGTGCGAAACGTACAGGCCGTCGTATTCCGCCGCCGCTTTGCACAACTCGATCAACTCGTGCGTGTCGGCGTAAAAGGCCGGCGCGTAGATCAGCGACGAGCCGACGCCCAAGGCGCCTTCTTGCACGGCCTGCCGTACGAGGGCCTTCATTTGCTCGAGTTCGCTGCTCGTCGGCCGCCGGTCGGCATAGCCCAGCACGTGGATCCGCACGGTCGTAGCGCCGACGAACGAGGCCACGTTCGTCGAAACACCTCGCTTCTCCAAGTGTTTCAGAAACTCGGCCAGCGTGGTCCAGGGAACGTCGAACTTGATGTCGCCTTGGGTCTTGAGCGTGTCGGCGCGCATCGCTTCGCTGAGCGGCCCCATCGACCAGCCCTCGCCGAACACTTCGAGCGTCACGCCTTGTCGCAGATCGCTTTGCGAGCGGCCGTCGGCCAGCAGCGACTCGGTGGCCCACGAGAGCATGTTGATGAAGCCGGGGGCCACAGCCAGCCCTTTCGCGTCGATCTCGACTTCGGCGGTCGCCTGTCCCAGATCGCCCAGCTTGGCGACGCGGTCGCCCTCGATCGCCAGATCGTCGACGAAGGGCTTTGCGCCGCTGCCGTCGTAGATCGTGCCGCGGCGAAGGATGACGTCGAATTGAGTCGGCGCCTCGGCGGCCGAGCGACTGGCGGTCGCAGCCGAAAGAAGCGCTGCTGCCAACAGCAGTCGCGGCCAGACGTTCATACGAACTCCCGATGAATTAGGGCTTCGAAGCGGAAATGAAGTGCCCCGAACTTACCGCATGGATTGCGGCGCGTTAAGCAAAAACTGTCCTTGGGCGGCGTTTTTCGAAGTTCCGGCGCGTGGGGGCGCCCGCCCTACGTCGCCAGTTGCAGACGCGCCGCCTTGAGCGTGTTTTCCAGCAGCATCGTGATCGTCAACGGGCCGACGCCGCCAGGCACGGGAGTAATGGCGCCGGCCACCTCGCAGACCGCTTCGAAGTCGACGTCGCCGACCAGCCCCTGCTCGGTGCGGTTGATGCCCACGTCGATCACGGCGGCGCCCGGCTTGACCATGTCGGCCGTGACGAATCGCGGCCGGCCGATGGCGACGATCAGGATGTCGGCCAGCCGGGTCAATTCGGCCAAGTTTCTGGTGTGGCTGTGGCAGACCGTCACTGTCGCGTCGGCGTCGGGACTGCGCTGCACGAGCATGTTGGCCAGCGGCTTGCCGACGATATCGCTGCGCCCGACGATCACCACGTGCCGGCCGGCCGTGGGGATGCCGCGGCGGAGGAGCAACTGCTGAATGCCTTGCGGCGTACAAGGCAAGAACCGCGGCCGGCCCTGGACAATGCGGCCCACGTTTTCGGGATGGAAGGCGTCGACGTCTTTCAACGGATGGACGGCGCCGAGCACGCGGCTTTCGTCGAGTCCGGCCGGCAAGGGCAACTGCACGAGTATTCCGTGGACCTCCGGCGCCTTGTTGAGCTTGTGGACCAGCGCCAGCAGATCTTCGAGCGCCACGTCGGCGGGCAAGCGGTGCAATTGGCTTTCGATTCCCGCTCGTTCGCAAGCTTGCCGCTTATTGCGGACGTAAACTTCGCTGGCCGGATTTTCGCCCACCAGCACGGCCGCCAGGCAAGGGAAAACACCGTTGTTCTGAATGAACTCGGCGACCTCGGCGGCCAAATCGGCTTGCATCTCTGCGGCAAGCGCTTTGCCGTTCAGCACAATCGCAGTCACGGTGAGCCTTTCATAACGTATGCGCTTGCCGCTTCCAGGAAACTGCGATGCGTGTCGACCACGAGCGCATCGCCTCTCCGATCAAATAGGGAAACCACCCAATGAGGCGCCATTCTAACAAACCCTCGCGGACTGTCATGCGGCGCTCGCGGCCGGGGCGACAAGTGCTCCGTCAGCCATGAGGGGATGTATGCCCAAGTGATGGGCGGCGTGGGATTGAGCCTAGGCGAAGCCCCAGTTCGCTGGGGCATCGCCTAGGCTCTGCCGCCAGCCACCCCCTCTGCAATCATTCGTCAAAGCATGGCTGACAGAGCACTAGCGCTTCGCCGAAAAAGCCTCAACCCGCGAAAAAATCCGCTGGATTCATCCAAATCACGAGCCGTAACGTCAGGTTGGAATAGACGCCGGCGATCCAATCGTCGGCCATGATGCCCAAGCCCTCGGGCAGCCGCTCGAGCGAGCGAGCCGGCTGCGGCTTGAGAATGTCGAACAGGCGGTGGAGCAAAAAGCCCGCCACGATCACAGCCGGCCGATCCCAAGGAAAATGATCGTATGGCAAGAAAAAGAACGTGATCGGCAGGCTGGCGATCTCGTCGAATACGATGGAGCCGGGATCTTTCTTGCCTCCTAGCCGCCGCGCCGCGGCGGTGCAGATCGGAATGCCTGCCGCACAGACGACGACGATCGCTGCGGCTTGCAGCCAAACGCCCGGCAGTAACGACACCCCCCATGCAAGCGGGAGCCCCCAGAGCGTACCCCAGGTGCCCGGCGCAAAGGGAATCAAGCCGATCCACGAGCCTGTCGCGATCCAAACCGCGACGCCCAATCTGAATGGGTTGGGCTTCGACGCCGTTGAGTCTGCCTTGGGCGGCTCCATCGCCGCCATGCTAACGCCGTTTGCCAGCGGTCTCAAGCGGAGGCGGACGTAAGCGTTGTTCTAATCGGCAAAAACGCTAGTGACTTGCAAGTTTGGGCAAGCTATCCTGTTGACTGGGCCGACTATAATTATGACAATGATGGTCATGTTAATGACCATTTGAGGCAACGAGCAAGTTCGCCCCCTCAGGCGTTTGCGCAACCAATCTTTTTTTCCTGCTTGGCAGTTATGTCCGAAGAACCCAAACTCAGCCCGGTCGAAGGCTTCAAGACCGAAAGCAACTACCTGCGCGGCGAGATCGCCGCCGAACTTGTCGATGGCAACGACTTTTTCGGCAAAGAGAGCATTCAACTGCTCAAGCACCACGGCACGTACCAGCAGGACGACCGAGATCATCGCTCGGCCGCCCGCTCGGGCGGCGGCAAGTCGGGCAAGGCGTTCATGTTCATGGTCCGCACGCGCATTCCGGGCGGCAAACTCAATAGCGAACAACTGCTGGCCGAGCTCGACCTATGCGATGAATTGGGCAATGCGACGTTGCGAGCCACGTCTCGCCAAGGCTTGCAGTTGCACGGCGTCGTGAAAGAGAACCTGCAAGCGGTGATCCGTCGCATCGACGACGTGCAGTTGACCACGCTGGGCGCCTGCGGCGACGTCGAACGCAATATCATGTGCTGCCCGGCGCCGCACCATCACGATCCGGTGCATGCGCAGATGCAGGACTTGGCCGATCGGCTGGCCGCGCATTTGGCCCCGCGCACGCGGGCCTATCACGAAATCTGGTTGAAAGACTTGGCCAGCGGCGAGCAAGAACTGGTCGCCGGCGGTTCGAACGGCCACGAGCACGAGGTCGAGCCGATCTACGGTCGGACCTATCTGCCGCGCAAATTCAAAACGGCGATCGGCTTGCCTGGCGACAACTGCGTCGACTTATACGCCAACGATCTGGGCATCATGGCGATCTGCGAGAATTATCAGATCATCGGCTACAACCTGCTGGTCGGCGGCGGCATGGGCGTCACGCCGAGCGCCAAAAAGACCTTCCCGGCGGTGGCTAAGCGGATGTGCTTCGTCACGCCCGACCAGGTGGTCGACGTGACCACGGAAATCATCAAGGTGCAGCGAGATTTCGGCAGCCGTGCCGACCGCAAGGTGGCGCGTTTGAAGTACCTGATCGCCGACTGGGGCATCGAACGCTTCAAGGCCCAGGTCGAAGAGTATTACGGCCGCAAGCTCAAGGCGCCGCATCCCGACGACGTGCGCGGCTTCGACGACCATCTCGGCTGGCACGACCAGGGCGACGGCCGCTGGTTTTACGGGCTGAACATCGAAAACGGACGCATCCACGACTCGGGCAAGCTGCGATTGAAGACCGCGCTAGGCGAGATCTGCCGCACGTACCGGCCCAACGTGCGGCTGACGTCTCACCAGAGCATTCTGTTCACCGACGTCGCTCCCGAAAATCGCGTCGGGCTGGAAGACATTCTGCGATCGCACGGGGTCAAGCTGTCGCACGAGATTTCCAACGCCCGCCGCTGGTCGATGGCTTGCGTGGCCTGGCCGACGTGCGGTTTGTCGATCACCGAAGCCGAGCGCGCGTTGCCCGGCATCATCGACGGCGTCGAAGTCGAATTGGCGAAGCTGGGTTTGTCGAGCGAGCGATTCACGATCCGCATGACGGGCTGCCCGAACGGCTGCGCCCGGCCCTACAACTGCGACATCGGGCTGGTCGGCAAGACCGCCGGCAAGTACACGGTATTCGTGGGCGGACGGCTGCTGGGCGATCGTTTGAATTTCATTTACAAAGATCTCGTGCCCGAAGAAGAGCTCGTGAACACGCTCCGCCCGTTGTTCATTTACTTCAAGCAAACGAGGCATCCCGGCGAGACCTTCGGCGACTTCTGCCATCGCAAAGGCGCCGAGAATTTGCTCGCCTGGACAGCCGAATACGAGGCCCAAACAGCCGGCGAAGGCCAGGCGATGGCGACCTAGCGTTAAACCCGGCGAGAAAGGAATCCCGGCATGCCAACGCTTTCACCTTGGATGAAGTTCTTGCTGCGGTTTGTCGCCGTCTATAACGTGCTGGCCGGCGTGACCATGCTCTGCTTCTACCACGAGTCGTACAAGGCGATGGGCGTGGCCAAGCCCGAACTGAACTTGCCCATCCAGCTCGTGGGCGTGCTGGTCGCCTTGTTCGGCGTCGGCTACTGGATGGTCGCCCGGCGGCCGGTCGACAATCGCAATCTGCTGCTGCTCGGCTTCTGGAGCAAACTGCTGGGCAGCGTGTTGGGCATCTATTACGTCGCCGTCGGCAAGCTGCCGCCGGCGTTTTTGGGCGTGCTGTTATTTTCCGACATCGCCTACCTGCCGCCCTTCTACGTGATCTTGCGGCGGCTCTCGGCGATGGCGGCCGAGCGAGATGCTTTGTTGGCGGCGCTGACGAGCCAATGGAACGACAAGTCGCTCGGCGGGTGAATTGTCACTTAAACGCCGGACTCTTCATCAATATTGCGGTCGCGGCATCGCAGGCGGCGAACGCTTGTTCCTGACCTGTGTTGGTGATGACGAGCGTCGCTCGCTTCGCATCCGGCATCACCCATACAAGCGAGAACTGGTTCGTGTTGGTGCCGGCGTGCTGGAGCGTGCGACCGAAGGGCGACTGAAAGTGAATCCAACCGAAGCCATACTTCTGACCGGGAACACCGCGATCGGCGACCCCCTCGTGGAGATGGCGGAGCGTCGCGTCAGATTTGAGGACGGGGCCGGCTGATTCCTTGAGATGCCAGCCGATGTACTTCGCCCAGTCCCCGATCGTGGTGCGAATCGTTCCGCAGCCGGCGTAGACAGTGGGATTCTCCGAGCCAAGCTCTCCCGGTTTGATCGGGGCGCCGCTGCCGGACGCATGACCCCAGAGCAGCGGGCCTTTCGCGCCTTTCAACTTCTTCGCCGAGAAGAATTCGGTGTCGGTCATGCCGAGCGGCCGGAAGACCCGGTCCTTCATCAATTGTTCAAACGGCTTCTTGCCGCGCTCCTCGAGCATTGCCGCCGCGATGACGTAGCCGAGATTTGAATAGGCATGTTTGCCGGCGGTCCCTGCGGGAGGCTTGGCGAGCAGCAAGGCACGCATGCGGGCTCGCTCCTGCTCCGGTTTGGATCGCTCGGCGAAGAAGCTGGCCCATTCGGAGCCGGTTGTCGGAAGGTCGCCCTGAAGTCCTCCGGTATGAGCGAGCAGTTGTTCGAGCGTGACATTCTTGAACCCGCCGTCGACCGGCTGGTCGGGCCAGACTTGGGAGATCGTCGTTGACCAGTCGATCGCACCGTCGTCCACGAGCACGGCGGCCAGGGTCGCCGTGAATGACTTGCTATTCGACCCGAGTGCAAACTGGTCGCCCTTGGCGATGGCGCCCTTCGATCCGCGCTTTCGCACGCCCGCGGAGGCGGACTCGATCACCCCGTCGGGACCAACCGATGCCGCGATGAGTCCCGGCACATCCTGCGACTTGCAAACTGCGGCAAGCTGGTCTTCGAGCTCGCCGCCAGCAGCAGGCATTGCGGACGCGGTGAGAATTGGCGCAACGACGCCCAGCAGCAAACGCCGCCACCTTGCGGTGAAGATCGACCGACGAACCACGGCGACAGTCGGCGGGCTGGTGAAAAGCGTGGGGAATGGCGATAGTTTCATCAGTCGGTCCTTGAATGGGTAGGTTCAATATACGATACTGCAACACTTTGTGGTGTCAATATCTGAATCACGGTTTTCCGGCGGTTCCGTCCGATTTTCCTCTACTATGCATGAACCCGGATTTTTGCTTGCCACGCTGAAGTCGATGCTCAAGGAGCGTCGAATTGGCTACGCCGCGCTCGCTGCCGAACTCGATGTGTCGTTGCTGACGGTGAAACGCACGCTGAACAAGACAGCCGTCCCTCTCGATCGGCTGCTCGATATCTGTCGCATTGCGAACATCGACTTCGCCGAACTGGTCGAACGGGCAGGCGCGACAAAACCCAAGCACACATTCTTCGATGCGGAGCAGGATAAGTTGTTCACCCATTGCCCGCCGATGCTGAGGTACTTCGCGGCTTTGCAATCTGGTCAGTCCCCTGCCGACATTGCCAGGCAGTTTCGTCTGACGTCCGAGTCGACGACGCGATACCTCAACGCACTCGCTGGCGTCAGGCTTGTGCAAGCGACCGGCTCCGGCAAGTCAATCGAGGTCGAGCTGCTCGTGGAGCCGCCGGTCGGATTTTCTCCGGGCAGTACAACGCTGGCCCGTCAGTCGGCTGCGTTTCTCACGTCGGTCGTGGAGCGAGTCGTCGCCACGACCGCTCGTCACGACGGCGACTTCTCACTGCTCAAACCGATGCGACTGTCCGAACGCCAGTATCGTCAAATGACTGGCGAGCTTTACGACGTGGTGAATCGGTATTCGTTCTTGTCGGAAGGCGCTGGCATCGCAGCAGACGACGAGCGTCCCGAGTGGCAGCTTGCGATCGCGGCCGCGCAGGCTGATCCCGCGAACGATCCGGAGTCAGCGATCCGCAATCTCAAACCGAACGAAGCAACGTAATACGCTTGTCGATTCAATCGTCCGACTTCGGCTTGTCGATCGCGAGAAAAGAGTTGCTTGTGCGCGTCGGTCACATCGACCGATGCGCATTTCAACCGCGCTGGTAATGACTGGCCGCCGACCGTTGACGACGAGGCCATTGCCGCGGCGGCAGACGATGCACGCAAAGTGGCCCGCGAGACGCCGATCGGGATCGGGGGTAAAATCTTCCCCGCAGATCCCAGGCATAAATGCCTGGGCTAAGTAAAAGAGCGCCCGCGGCGGTGGCGGCGCGGAACAAAATCGACGTAGCCTTGGTCCCGCATCGGGCACCAAAATCGCTCATTTTGCGCAGCCTAGGCTCAGCCCCCAGGCACTCACGTTTTGCATTAGGACTTAGCGTCAAGCCGGAAAGGAATCGGCATGCCAACGCTTTCACCTTGGATGAAGTTCTTGCTGCGGTTTGTCGCCGTCTATAACGTGCTGGCCGGCGTGACGATGGTGTGCTTCTACCACGAGTCGTACAAGGCGATGGGCGTGGCCAAGCCCGAGCTGAACTTGCCCATCCAGCTCGTGGGCGTGCTGGTCGCCTTGTTCGGCGTCGGCTATTGGATGGTCGCCAGCCAGCCGGTCGAGAACCGCAACCTGCTCTTGCTCGGTTTCTGGAGCAAGCTGTTGGGCAGCGTGTTGGGCATCTATTACGTGGCCGTCGGCAAGCTGCCGCCAGAGTTCTTGGGCGTGTTGTTCTTTTCCGACATCATCTACTTGCCGCCCTTCTACGTGATCTTGCGGCGGTTGTCGGCGCTGGCCGCCGAACGCGACGCTTTGCTGGCGGCAATCGAGACGCAGTGGAACGACAAGTCGCTCGGCGGGTGAAGACAACGTAGAAGCGGCATCCTTGCCGCTTTCTTTGACGAAGCCTCGGTAACGCATTCCTTTCCCGAGAAAGGAGTACGCTTCGTAAATCGCCGCTCCCGTCGTTTTGACATCAATTCATACTCTGATGTATACTTTGAGTGCGGCTGATCCCTTATTCACCAGCGCATGGAGACCCTCATGAGCAAAATCGGCGATCGTTCGAAAACCCGCTATGAGCGGGCGATCTTCACGCTGCCGCCAGAATTGCTGGCGGAGGCGAGGAAGTTCGCGAATGCTTTCCACAAGGGTAACAACAGCGGCTTCGTTGCGGCGGCGATCCGCAACTATATCGACCACCTTCGCAAGGTCCGCCACACCGCCAAGCTTCGTGAATCGTATGCCACGGCGGCGGGCGACGCGCGCAAAGTGGCCGAAGAGTGGGAGGCGGCGTCCGAGGAGGCGTGGGCCCTGCTTGACCGCCCGCAACGGGAACGCGCCTAAATGGCACGCAAGAGATCGTTCCCCCGGCGCGGGTCGGTGTACCGCGTCAATCTCGATCCGACAATCGGCCACGAACTCCGCAAGACGCGGCCGGCCGTGGTCGTGTCGAACAATCACATGAACGAGCTGGCGGAGACGATTCTGGTGATGCCGATCACCGCCGGCCGCCACCGGTATTACCACTGGATTCCGCTTGATCCGCCGGAAGGCGGCATGAAGAAGCCCTCATCCATCGTCACGGAGCAAGTCCGAGCAATCGACAAGCGACGGCTTCAGCGGAGGCTTGGCACGGTTCGTCCGGCTACGATGGAAAAGATCGAACAAGCCATCCGCGACAATTTCGCACTTCCCGAAGGCGACGCGCTGCCGGATTAGTTGGACAGCGCCATTTTAGAAGCTAGGCAAACTGGCATTACGTTCGTGCAAGGACTTACGGCAAACGTCTTTACCCAATGTGAAAAGTGGCGTTGTCCAACTAGCTAGTGTCTCGCTTTGCGGTCTATCGCGCGATACATTCAGATGCACTTCCCGACATGCTTCGGCATGGTTATTCAATGCAAAAAATACCGCTAATTCATCCGATTTACCTTGACGTGCCGATGCTAGTCTCGTTCGCGGCGGCACTGCAGGGCGGACTTGCGTTGGAGTCGGAGGTAGTCGCGGAACGAGGCAAAAAGCAATCAACTTCCGGCTCTGTATCGGGGAAGCTAGGCCTCAGTCAACTCTTTCAAAAGCTATTCGACGCATCGGCTTCGACCGAACTTGCTGGCGAGCGTGAGTCGGCGACGCGTGAATCCAAAAAAGAAGCTAAGGCTCACACTGAGGCATCGATCGCGATCCTGCTATACCACCAACTCAAGCAGGAAGGCGGCTACATTGTTGAGCCTACGAACGAAGACCAATTGGGCAATCTCGGGCCCGGATCGCTGGTCGAGGTTGCCGGTACGGTCGAAAAAAATGCCGTCGATGCCGTCATCGATTGCTTTCATGCGGCTGCAATCCTTGTTGGCCTGGATCCATCACAGCCCGCGCCTCAACACGGCAAGAAAAGGCAGCCGGGCATGAAAGCGCAGTTTGAGACCTGGCGAGACTCCCTCGATAGCGACCGGAAGCGGACTCCGCTTTCAAATATCGTCGTCCGGTGCATGAGCCCGGCGAATCTAAGCGTTGTCGTGACGTTGCGCACTGAGCATCAACGTGACCTAACTCTAAGCGAGCTACATAAAAACAGCGTTCGCGTTGTAGGAAAAGTCACAAGGGTCATACCGGAGGGGGCGTCGATGATTTCGTTCGAGAATTATGGCATGGCAATGCTGCCTCGAAGTCTGCTGACGGAAACGTTTAAGCAACTCACATCAGCGCCGGATGCTCTTGTCGCGAACTTTGGCGACATCGAGGTCCACGGCCCTGCGATTCAGATCCTGCCGCTGATGGTGTTCGTATAGGACATCAAACCGCCGCTTCACTTTCAGTAGCGATCGGCTCCCGTGCGCCCCGATTGCTCGTATTCCGCTTTTCAAACGTTCGTTGGCTTTAGTACGGTTCCGAAATAAAAAGGCTGCGGACGGCGGACGGCAGCAGAGACACGCGTGTGACCGATCGACGCGCGTCTACCTAAGCAGCCCCAGCGCCGCCCCGATCGGCTGCAGGGCGTCGATCACGAATTGAATGTGCTCGTCGAGCGGAACGCCGAGATCTTCAGCGCCGCGAACGATGTCTTCGCGGCTGACCGCGGCGGCAAAGCCCTTGGCCTTGAGCTTCTTCTTGACGCTGCTGGTCTGCATGCCCGCGATCCCCTCGGGCCGCACCATCGCCACGGCGGTAATGAAACCCGCCAACTCGTCGCAGGCGTAGAGCGTCTTGTCGAGCCGCGAGACGCGCGGGCAGTCGGGCAAGTAGTCGGCGTGCGACTTGATCGCGTAGATCACGTGCTCCGGATAGCCGCGGGCGGCGAGGATTTCGGCGCCTTTGAGCGGATGATCGGGCGGATTCGGCCAGCGCTGGTAATCGAAGTCGTGCAGCAGCCCGACGATGCCCCAGGTCGTCTCGTCTTCGCCGAATTTGCGGGCGTAAGCGGCCACCGCGGCCTCGACCGCCAGCATGTGCTTGCGCAGACTGTCGCTGTGCGTGTATTCGCAGACCAGGGCCAAGGCGTCGGCGCGATTCATTGCCGGGGAGTTAGCCACAGAGGACACAGAGGACAGGGAGACGCCATGCTCTTCGATCGCCCCGGCACAAGAAAATGCGTTGTTCTCTTGGAGGGCCGGGCGCCCTCGCCCGTCCGGCTATCGCCGGGCGAGGGCGCCCGGCCCTCCTCGGAATTTTTTTAGCAGAGGAACCCAGGAAGTTTACTCGCTCTGCTTCTCTTTGGCGGCCGTTTTGACTTTTTCCTTGGTTTCGCTCGCCGGCGCTGCGGGGTGGGCCTCGCGCCAGGGCTTGCGATGCTCGTAGCTCTCCAACTCCTTGGCGAGTTGCTCCTTCATCGAGCCTTCGCCGAGTTCGACGGCCTTGCTCGACCATTTTTTGGCCGTGTCGAAATCGCCCGTCTCCGCGTAGGCGGAGGCCAGCGTGCTCAAAATATGGGCCTGCTTGTAGTCGGTGACCTCGCAGGCTTTCGTCGCCAGCTCGATCGCCCGCTTGCCGTTTCGCAGTTGGTCCTCGGGCGAGGTCGCCAGCAGCCAGGCCAGGTTGTTCAAGACGCCGCTGTTGGCGGGATCGAGTTTCAACGCCTGCTCGTAATCTTCCAGGGCCTTGTCTTGTTTGCCGAGGTTCAGATAAGTGTCGGCCCGGCCCTGGTAGGCGAACCAGTTCTGCGGCTCGCCGGCAATCGTCTGGCTATAGGCGTCGATGGCCCGCTGGGATTCGTTCTTCGCGCCGTACAGCAATGCCAGCCGCAGCGAAAGGCTGGAATCGTCGGGCGTCAGATCGTGCATGCGTTCGAGCTGCGGCAAAACTTCGTCGGTCTTCTTCGTGTTGGCGACCGCCGCCGCCCACAACCGCAGCGCATCGGCCGAACCGGGCGCCAGCGCGATCAACTGTTCGGCGTCGGCCAAGGCTTTGTCCCATTCCTCGCCCTGCGCGTAGAGCTGCCCGCGAAGCAGCAGCGCAAACATGAACCCTGGCGAGATTTGCAGTGCGTGGCTGACGTCCTCGATCGCCTGCCGTCGGTCGCCGGCCAGAAAACTCACGCGACCGCGCTGCACCAGCGGCACGGGCGAATCGGGATCCAGTTCGGCGGCCTTGGTCAGGCTGGCCCGCGCCTCGTCCCACTTTTCGAGCATCGCGTAAGCCAGCCCTGCGGCTTCGTGCGCCGCTGCATCGTCCGGGTCGAGCTTGATGGCGGCGGCGAAGTCGGCCAGCGCTTCTTGCGGCTTGTTCAAGGCAATATAAACGTTGCCGCGATCTCGCAGCGTCTGGGGATTATCGGAAGCGAGCTCGATCGATTGGTTGAGATCGGCCAGCTTCTTGTCCTTCTCGCTTTGTGCGGAGGCCCTCAGACGCAGCGCCTCGGCCAACTCGAGTTGTCGGCCGAATCGTTCCGCGGGCTCTTCCTTGAGCAGCTTGACGGCCTGGTCCAGCGCGGCCTTGGCGAGTTTCGCGTTGCCGAGCGGCATCAATTGCAGCTTGCCCATCAGCAATTGCGCCGGCGCCAAATCGGGATTCGCCTTCAGAGCTTCTTGAAGTTCGCTGACCGCCAACTGCCAGCGTTGAATGCCTTGATTATCGACGTTTCTGCCTTCCACAATCGGCTCGCTGACGAACTCGGCCCGCTTGTACAGCGTCGAGGCCAGCAATTGCTTGGCGAAGGCGGCGTTTTCCTTGCTCAGTCCCTTGGCCAGCGCGCTTTGGCAAAGCTCGGCCACGGCGCCCAGTTCGCGGAACGATTCGGCCGACAACTTGGTCTCGATCGCTTTGTCCAAGTCCTCTTGGCCGGCGTCTTCCGCCCAGGCCGGCGAAACAGCCAAAAGACCGATCAGGAACGCGACGAGCGGGCGTTGGATTGCGCGGGTCGGCATGGCAGAAAATCCTCGCTGCTGGGAGGGGGGCGGCTGAAAGTTCAGTTTTCAAGCTCATTATGACGAGAAACGCCAGATTCCGCTATCGGAGCTTCCCGCAGACGGCGATTGCCAATGTCGGGCAGACCCGGAGGCTGACGCCTCCGGCTCGCCTGCGCGTGCTCGATTTGGCGAGCGGGGGGTGTTCAGCCCCCCGGTGTTCAGCCCCCCGGTGTTCAGCCCCCCGGTGTTCAGCCCCCCGGTGTTCAGCCCCCCGGTGTTCGGCCCCCAGTCACGCTGGAACCGCGCGGCGTGTTGCCCATGTCGGAAAGACCCGGAGGCTGACGCCTCCGGCTCGCCTGCGCGTCTTCGGCGCGACCCTTTTTTCCATCCCGATGCCGGTTGAGCGTTTTCTCAAAGCGGCGCCGGCAGGTCGCGGCGGCAGAAGACCAGGGCGGCCACGATATACGCCGCCAGACCCAGGCCGATCAGCGTGCCATCGTAACGCCAACTCAGCTCCCAGACGCGTTCGGGGCTGACCGCCAGCACCTGCGGCTCGTAGGCGCCGAGAAACGTGCCGTACATCAACCATTCATAGTTTGGCGCCAGCCGGCCGACGACCTTGATGACCAACTCCACCAGGTAAAAGCCGCCCATGATACCGATTGCCCGCCAGCGATAGCTTTCGCAAGCTGAGATCATCGAACTGACCGCCGCCAGGAAGAAAGTCAACGCGAACAGGTTGCCGGCCGCCGGCACGAACGCCGCGATGGAGACTTCATCGGCCAGCTTACAGGCGACTACGCCTTGCGCCGTGCCTAGCCAGGCGGCGATCGCCAGGACCGCGGCGCCGAGCGTGGTGACGATGGCGTGAACGGTCAGTACTGCCAGCCGGCTCACCGGCTGGGCCAGCAGCATTTCCATCGTGCCGCGGCCGATCTCGCCGGCCACGCAATCGCTGCCGCGGGCCAAGGCCCAACTGAGCACCGCAAACACCGCCACCGGATCGATGTAGGCCAGCGCGATACGGCCCGTGTCGGTCGCCAGTTTGGCGATCGGCAAATGGATCATCGAGCGAAATTCGCCCGGCAGGGCTTGCATGATGATTTTATAGGCGCCCAGGTCGACGAGGCTGGTCAGCCAGACGAACAGCCAATTGAACGCGAACATCAGCACCGTCAGCGCCAACAGCAAGGCCCGGGCCTCGCGAAACGCTTTCGACCACAGCGCCCGATTCATGCCTGAGCCTCGCGCGTGGCGGTTCGCTGCTTGCGGACGAGCAAATCGGCGTGGCGACTTTCGCTTCCGTTTGCCGACGTCTGGGCAATCTTGCTTCCCAAGCCGTTGCCGTCGAGCGGATGAAACTGATCGTAAACGGCCCGCAACCCCAGCGGCTCGATCGTGACCTCCGCCAGCGGCAGCGTCGCCAGCCAACCGAGCAGCGGCGAAAGCTCGCCCGGCGTGTCGATCACGACGTCGCCGTTGACGGCCGAGACCGTCAATTGATCGGCCAGCGCCGCCGGGGCGGCCGAGAGCGGTCCGGTGAGGCGAGCCTTGATGCGGTGCTGCCGGCGCAGGTCGGCCACGCGCTCGACGTGTACCAATTCTCCGCGGCGCATGATGCCGACGCGGTCGCAAGCCTGCTCGGCTTCGTCCATCACGTGCGACGAGAAGATCACCGTGCGGCCTGCCGCTCGCGCTTCGCGAACCAGGGCCAACACTTCGCTGCGCACGTTGGGGTCGAGATTGGCCGTCGGCTCGTCGAGGATCGCCAGCGGCGTGTCGGCGGCCAGCACCCCGGCCAGCGCCAGCTTTTGCCGCATGCCCGTGGAGAGCATCGAGACCTTCGGCGAGAGGTCCAATTGCAGCCGCTCAGCCAGATCCAAGGCCCGCTGGAAATCGGCGCCGGGGCGGACGCGGCAAAAGAACTGCAGCACCTCGCGGCCGCGCATCTGGCGAAACAAGCGGGCATCGCCCGGCAAATAGCCGACGCGGGCGTGTACCGCTACGCTCTGGCGATAACAATCCAGGCCGTCGATCCAGGCCGAGCCGGACGTGGGCCGCAGAAAGCCCATTAGCAAGCGGATCAGCGTAGTCTTGCCCGATCCGTTCGGCCCCAAAAGGCCGTAGACTTCGCCGCGGTCGATCTCAAGGCAGCAGCCGTTCAAGGCCGTTGCCTTGCCGTAACGCTTGGTCAGCGAACGAGTTTCTACGTGAAGCGCCGATTCTTCTGGAGCACCCTGCATCTAGCCAGCGTGGTTGAGCCTTTCGAAGTTGTCAAGGCCGGGGAGACCGCGCCTCTGTCAGGCTGGAAAGCCTGACCTACTCCTGGTTGTATAGGGCCCCTGAGCATGAAACCGCAGGCCGTCCGCTTCCCGCAGCTTTTCATCTTTCACCCTTCATCCTTCCGCCAGTCAACTGGTAGTAGCCGAAATCGTCGATCGCCGGCAGCCGGCGCAGCGTTTCCTCGGGCAACTTGCAACTCGCGGCGATGTCAGCCCAATCGGCCTTGTGAGGCGCAATCACGTAGAGCCAGGCCCCCGCTTCGCCGGGCCGAGCCGGTCCGGCGGCCAACGGCACGCCTGCGAGCTTGAAGTAATAAATCAGATTCCAATGGTCCTCTTTGGCGTAGCAGACTCGATACGGCCGGCCGTCGGCCGTCAACTTTTGCACGCGATCGATGACCGCCGCCGGATGGTAATCGGCCGCGTAGTAGTTGAAATAACCGTCGTGGGCGCCCGGATGCTCGCGACAGTAGGCGTCGAGCCGGTTGGGATACGTGGCTATTTGCGGCGCCAGTACGGCGACGACGACCAACGCAACGCCCAGCGACGCCGCTTCCGCCGCTCGCACGCTGTTCCAGGAAATCGCTCGGAGCAATTCGCCGAGCGTCCAGGCTTGGGCCAGAGCCATCAGGGGCAGCAGCGGGCAGAAATTGCGCGCGAAGGGGCTGATGCCGAGTCCGGCCGTCAGCAGGAACGCGCCGCCGAACACGGCCGCAGCCAACAGCGGCGCGGCGGGCGAAGCGACCTCTTGCCGGCGGATGCGCCGCACGATCCAAACAAGCAAGCCCGCCAAGAACAGTGGCAAAAGCAAAAGCATGTCGTGCATCGCCGGCTTCAGAAAGGCTTTCATCGCGGCCAAGAGCGCCGACGGCGAAAAGTGCGTGCTCGGGCCGCGATGCTCGAGCACCTGCCGGGCGATCGGCGCGTAGAGCAGCGCCGCCAGCAACAGCGCCGCGGCCCAGGCGGCAGTGGCCTCAAGCAGCATGCGAGCGCTTGCAGTGTGCTGATTTGGCGACTCCGCGCTCGCCCGCCCGTGGCGCGACGTCCCTAGCCAAATCAAAGCGGCTCCGGCGAGCGGCGCGAAAAACAGCAGGTTCGTCGGCATTACATAGAGAAACGCCGCGCCGACGAAGCCGACTTGCAGAAGCCGCGAGATACGCGTTCCGCCTTCAAGCGGAATCGCCAGATTCACCAGCCAGGCGAACAGGAACATCGACAGCGCATAGCCGCGGACCTGAATTGCATGAATCAAAAACATCTGGTTCAGCCCTAAGAGCAGCGTCGCCAGCACGGCCAGCGTGCGATTGCCCAAGTGCCAGGCGGCCCGGAACGTCATCGCCAGCGCGCCGATGGAAAATGCCAGCGACGGCAGCCGCAGCGCGAACTCGGCCGACGAAAACTCCTGCACGACCCACAGCACGAGCGAGTACAGCACGTGGTTGTTAGGCGCCGAATAGTCGGCGACGATCTTTCGCGGCCCGGCGGCGGCGAACATCACCAGCGTATAAATCTCGTCGTGCCACAAGTCGAGATTCAACCGCCCGGCGCACAGCGCGATCGGCCCGCCGGCAGCCAGCAGAAACCACTGCCAGGGCGGAATCGGCCGCGCTTGAGCGGCGGGCGGCGGCCGGTCGGCCTTGGGTCGAGTGTTGCGGCGAGAAGTCATCGTCTGGCGGCGCCAAAGTAGGTTATGCTTCAGCATAACCGAATTACGAGGCGCGGTATGCTGAAGCATAACCTACGCCTTATCGCCCCGGCGGCTTGCTCGCAATCGTTAACGTAGCAGGCACACTCCTGTGTGCCGTCGCCGACACTTGCATGGCGCCCAAACGCGACGCCGGTTACGGCACATGGAATGTGCCTACTACTTTGCGGCCGCGGACGGCACATCGAATGTGCCTACTACTTTGGCTGCGGCTTCGCCGTGCCGCCGCCTACCGATTGAACAAAAACGCCGGGCTGTTCAATAGCGCCCAAGCCAAGTCTTGGGCGCCGAGCAGGCGACAAGCTTCGGGCTGCTTGGCGGCTTCGGAGGATGAGGCCGAAAGCCGGGCGAGCTCGGGATCGATCGAGCGGTAGTATTTGCTCAGTTCCGCCTGTTGCTCGGCCGTGCGCTGGTCGGCCGCGACAGCCAGAATGGCGGCGATCGGCGCCGGGGGGCCTTCGAGCCGCAAGGGACGCTTCGATGCCGTGACCGAAATGCGGAACCGACCGATCGTGTGCTGGCCGCCGAATTGCTGGTCGAGCGTGACGGTCAACAGCGTGCCGCCAGCCGCGCCGACGTCTGCCGCCGTCTCGAAGACGGCCGTATGCGGCTCGCCGAACTTCGGCGCCACCGCCCAGCCGCTGGAACCGGCCGCGTTGCCGTCAATCGCCAGCGAGGCCGGGAAACCCTGTTGGGCAAAATCGGACGCGGCGTTTTGCAATGCCATCGGCTTCGCTTGCGCGGCTTCGGCGGCGGGCGCCGCGGCGAGTCGCACTTCGTTGAGCACCAAGTTGCCATTGGGCGCCCGGCCCGGCCCCTTGGCCGGCAGGCTGTCGTCGGGCAACAACTCCAGTTTCAGACCTGTGATTCCGGCCAGGTCGGTTTTGGCGACGAACGTGTAACCGTCGGTCGGCGGATTGGCGCCGGTCACAAGGATCGAGCCGTCAGGTTGCTTCGCCAGCGTGGCGCCGCCGGTGGAGGTCAGCGAAGTCGGATCGAGAACTTGCCAAACCGGCGCGGCCTGGTTTTGCTCCCATTCGGCTTGCTTTGCCGGCAGTTGTTCGCGCTCGTAGGTCGCCAACGCGGCAATGTTCTTTTGCTGTTCTTCCTGCTCGGCCTTGATCGCTTCGAGCGAAGCGGCGACTTCCGCGTCGCTCGGCAGCCGGCAGAGCACCGACAAGAAGATTTGCTCGACCACCTTGCGGTCATCCTTTTCGGCGGCGACCAGCTTGGCGATGCCGCCCGTCGGCGCCGCGATGGCGTCGGCAATCGTCGGGCCGTTGACCAGGTTCAGCGCCTGACCCAGCATCACGCCGGTCGAACGTTCGCATTCGCACGCGCTTTCGCGCGGCGGCTTGCCGAACAGGTTCAAGAAGCCGTCGGGCAATTGTATCTGGCTGTCGGGCAGTTGGGCGGCCAGAAAGCTGCTCGGCACGCCCGGCAGCCGGTTCTCGACGCCTGTGGCGCGGTGGACCGCGTCGTAGAGCGTTTCGGCCGGCAGGCGGCGGGCGATGGCATGCGAGTAGTTGATCTCGTCGTCCTGGTTCCACTCGTTCGTGGACAGCGAATGCTGATAGATACGCGACTTGCAGATCGTGCGGAACAGGTTCTGCACGTCAAAGCCGCTGGAAATGAATTCCTGCGTCAGCCGGTCGAGCAGTTCGGGATTCGTCGGCGGGTTGCCGGCCCGGATGTCGTCCAGCGGCTCGATGATGCCCGCGCCCAGCAGATAGCCCCAGATGCGGTTCACGTAGCTCTTGGCGAAATAGGGATTGTCCTTCGACGTGATCCAGCGGGCCAGTTGCTCGCGGCGCGAAGCTTCGCCAGGAACCTTGCCCGGATGTTCGTAGGGGAACTTCGGCGGCGCGACTTGTCCGGTGCGGACGTGCTTGACGTCACCGCCGCCGGCATCGTACACGACTTCGACCAGCGGCAAGGGCTGCTCGACCGCGGTGCCGCCGATGTTGCGCCCGGCGAATTCTGGCGACGGCTTGCGTCCGACCTGCGCGAAGTAAGCCGCCAGGTTGTAATACTGATCCTGCGTCCAGCGCTCGAACGGATGATCGTGGCACTTGTTGCAACTGAACCGCACGGCCAGGAACAACTGCGTGGTGTTTTCCATCGCGTCGCCCGGATCGCGCAGCACTTTGAAATACGAGGCGGGCGGATTGTCGAGCGTCGAGCCGCTGGCCGTCAGAATCGTATAGACGAACTGGTCGTAGGGCATGTTGCGGGCCACCGCCTGCTCGATCCAGTTGCGAAAGGCCCAGGCGCCTTCTTCGCCCAGGAACTTGCGGTTCACCTGCAGAAGGTCGGCCCATTTGTTGGTCCAATGCTCGACGAATTCGCGGCTGCCGACGAGCCGGTCGATCAGTTCGTCTCGCTTCAACTTCGCGTCGCGGGCGTCGGCCAGAAACGCCCGAACTTCGTCTGGATTGGGCGGAAGGCCGATCAGGTCGAGATAGACGCGGCGCAGGAACTCGGCGTCGGTCGACAACTCGCTGGGCAAAACTTTGACTTTCTTGAGCTTGTTGTAGACCAGGGCGTCGATGTAGTTGTTCTCCGGCGCGTCGCGCCACTCGAAGCCGCTGCGGTCGCCCATCACCACCACGGTCGTCGCTGCATAGGCGCCTTCGTAGCGGGCCAGCATCGCCGCTTCCCCGCGGCGCACGGCGGTCGCCAGGCCCTGCTTGTCGACCTCGACTTTTTCGCTCAGGCTGCTCTCGACGAAGGCTTCGGCCGTCACGTCGCGCACCTGGCCGTCGGTAAATGTGGCCAGCACGCGAAGCTGCTGCCGCATGCCTTGCAGAGGGATCACGGGGTTTTGGGGAAAGATTTCGATGCCAGCCACGCGCGGGCTGTCGAGATCGAGCTTGACGCCTCCGGCGATCCAGGCCCTGAGCAGTTCGTAATACGGCTCGCCGCGGCGCGTCAGCACGCCGCCCATGTGCGGCACGCCGCCGGCCGGCTTCAAGAGCATCAGGCTTTGATCGGGCGCCGCGCGGTTGAAGCGGCGGCCGGCCAGGTCGTCGGTCAAGGCCCGGTGGTCGAACAGCGGATCGTAACCGCGCAGCGACAGCTTAAAGCCGTTCTTGCCGTTGGCCGAACCGTGGCACGTGCCCGCGTTGCAGCCCAGCTTCGAAAGCACGGGGCCCACGTCGCTGACGTAGCTCACGGCGAAGGGCTCTTTTTGTCCGCTCACGACGACGGGCACTGCAACGCTCTGTCCGCCAATCGTGAATTTCAATTCAGCGGCGCCATCGGCTTGCGGGCGAAGCATGCCGGTCGGCGACACGCTGGCAACACTCGCAGGCGCCTCGACTTGGGCCATTCGCGTGACGTCGATCCGCTCGCCGGTGTCGAGTTCGGCGGTCAACAAGAGTTGAGCGTAGTCGTAAGGATGCTTGAGCTGCACGGCTGCCGGCGTGGCCTCGATGCGAACGACGCTGCGGCCCGGCGGCAATTGTTCGGGCTTTCGCTCGGATGCTTCTTCGCCACGCGCCAACGACCCCAAGCCTGCCACGACCGCCGCCACGGCCCACAGACGCCCAAGTTTCAAACCGTAAACGTGCATGCCTTGCATCCTTTGAAGGAAACCCGCAAGCGTCGCAACCCAAACCGCATTGAACTGAAACGAAGTCCACTGCCTGGGGCATCGCTTCGCTCTGCCGCCAGCCACCCTGTCTGCCACCTACCGCCTGCCGTCTACCGCCTACCGTCTACCGTCTACTTATTCCCCGCCACCTGCGGCGAGAGCGGGACCGGCACGAACTCTTTCAACAGCGTCCCGTTCTCAGGATCGAACAGCCGTACCTGGCCGTCGAAGCCGCCGACGGCCACGACCTTTCCGTCGGGCCTGTAGGCGACGGCGTACACGGCGCCGTACCGATCGGCGAACTTGGCCACCAGCTTGCCGTCGGCTTCCTGCAACACGCGTACTTCGCCGCGGCCGTCGCTGCTGCTGCCGATGACCACGCGCGTTGCGTCGGGGCTGTACCCGACGGCGAAAATCCGGCCCGGCACGGCCTGGGCGTTGAACCGCGTAATGCGATTGAAGTCGTCGCCGATCACGCGGGCCTGCGTGCGATACATCTGGTAAATCTTGGGCACGCCGTCGGCGCCGCCGATCAGCAGTTCGTCTTTCTTCGGATGGCGGTCGACGGCCATCAGTCCGCCTTTCAAGGCGCCGGGCGTGATGCTGGTGATATTGTCGACGAACCGCTGCGTGGCCACTTCGGTCAGCTTCATCGAGCCGTCGCGGCTGACCGAGACGACGTGCGAATCGTCCGTCGAAAAAGCCGTGTCGAGCGCCCAGTCGCTATGCGCGCCTTGATACAACACCTGTTTGCCGGTCTTGGCGTCGATGGCCCGCACCGTGTTATCGGCGCAGCCGAAGGCGACTTTGCTTCCATCAGAAGCCCAACTGGCGCCGTACACCGTGTCGTAAGTCACCGGCACGGAAAGCACCAAGGAGGGACGGGCGCCCTCGCCCGTCGATCCCAAGGAGGGACGGGCACCCTCGCCCGTCGATCCGGCCTTCGCGGCGACATCCCAGATTTGCACTTCGCCGAAGCGGCCGGGCGAACCGCCGGTAACGGCCAGGAACTTGCCGTCGGGCGAGAACACGGCCGACTCGATCCGCTCGGAAAGTCCGACCAGCCGGGCGACGACTCCGCTACCGTCGGCCTGATGCAGCACTACTTCGTGAAATCCCGAGACCGCCAGCAGCGAACCGTCGGGCGAAAAACGCAACGAAGTAATCACCGGCGCCAGGCTGTAGACCGGCGGGTGGTCCATGTCGACGGCGGCCTCCGCCATGTCGGGCGAATCGTCTTCGGCGCCTTCGGCCACCCAGCGCTCGATCAATACGATTTGCTCGGACTTGAGCGGATCGCCCCCTTTGGGCATGGCCGGCGGGCGATCGCCTTCAGGCAGCAACTGCGAAATCAAAAAGCTCTCGTCCGGCTTTCCGGGGACGAAAGCGGGCTCCTGGCTGTCGCCCCCTTTCTGCATTTCGGCCAGGCTCGTCATCGCGAGGCCGCCCTGACGCTTGGCCGGCTGATGGCAGCCTTGGCAGCGCTGCTGAAAGATCGGCCGAATGTCCTTGAAATAACTGACCTTGGCGCCCTGGTCCGCGGCGGGGTCGGCGGCCAGAGCAGAGCGGCGGCTCGGCAGTGTTGCGATGTGCAATGCCAAGATAAAAAATGCCAGCCAACAAGCTAATCGAAAAACGCGAAAAACGTTCATCGGCATCGTCCCCGCAGGTCGACCGAAGTCTTGCGGATTTTTAAGCGTTAGAGCGTAACCCATAGGCAGGTTGTTATGCTATCATGGGCGAAGCATGAAAAGCTATAGGCGGCCCAGGTAAAGGGCGCCGCTGCGTTGAATCCCAGGCCGAAGGAGGAAATGCGATGCGCTTGTTCGAACTCGCCTTCTCAACCGCCGCGACCGTGCGATTGTTGCGAGCCGCGAAATTTGGCCTGGCCGCGATGCTGGCGCTTGCCTGCCTGTCTTGGACCTCGCCCGCCGAAGCTCGGGGACGCGGCAATGCCGCTGGCCGATACGCGATGCAGATGTTGAAGAAGGAACAAGCGTTCTTTGCCAAGCAGATGGCGGCCTATCAAAAGCAGCAGAAAGCGCAGTACGAAGCGTTCATGAAACGCTTCGATACCAACGGCAACGGCAAGATCGACGGCAAGGAAAAAGGCCCCGCGAAGAAATACTTGCGCGAGCTGGAACTGGGCAAGAACCCCGACAAGATGCCGATTCCAAGCTCGACTTCGAGTTTCGACACGTCAAGGTCGAAGGCGAAGGCGAAGGCGAAGGCAAAGTCCAAGTCGAAGAAGTAGTCGCCGACCGCGGCGATCATCAACCGCGGCCGACATAGAGCTGTTGGCTGGGCAGCACGATCGCCTCGAGCATTTCTACGTGCGGCGGCAGCGTGGCCATCAACACGGCGACTTCAGCGATCTCATCGACCGTCATCATCGGCTCGGCGTCTTCCGGCCGGTCGGTCAGCCGGCGTTCGACCTGGATATTGCCTGGGTGCAGGCAACCGCAGGTGATGCCGTGCTCGCGCCCTTCAAGGGCCGTGACCTGCGTCAATCCCCAGAGACCGTGCTTCGAAGCCGAGTAGGGCGCCGAACCGAAGCGCACGCGTTGCGCCGAGATCGAGCCGACGTTGATGATCCGCCCGCCGCCTTGCGGTTTCATCACGCGGATGGCCGCCCGCGTGCAGAGAAACGGCGCCCGCAAATTGATCGCGATCACCTTGTCCCAAGCCTCGACCGAAAGCTCCTCGAGCGGGCCGCCGTCGAACGCGCCGGCGTTGTTGACCAGGAGATCGAGGCGGCCGAACGTCTGCTGCACGCGGGCGAACAGCGTCTCGACCTGCTGCTCGTCGGTGATATCGGCCGGCAAAACGAGCACGTCGACGTTCAGATCGCGAATTTCCGCGGCGGCCGAGTTGAGTTCGCTTTCGCTGCGCGCGACCAGCGCCAGCGAGGCGCCTTCTCGCGCCAGGCCGCGAGCGATGCCCCGGCCGATGCCGCGGCCGGCGCCAGTCACGATCGCCGTTTTGCCAGCTAACTTGCTCATTCGAATTAGATCGAGAGGTCTCGGAAGCCTGGAAAAAGCCGGGAGTTTTACAGGGCGTCACGATAGCAGCGTTACGCGCAGGCGTCAATTTTCTTTCACGTTACGCGCATTTCACGACTCGCGCGTACCCAATTCACGTGAAAGCGCGTAACAATCAAGATACGCGACAGTAATCCTTTACGTAGCCCAGGCATTTATGCCTGGGAATTCGTACGGTGAACGCAACCTTTTTTCCGCCCGGCGCCCGACGAGCCAACGACTCGTCGGGCGCCGGGCGGATTGGGGTTTGAAATGGCATGCCGGATCCCAGGCATGAATGCCTGTGCTTCGTAAAAGGATGCCAGCGTTCGCCTACGTCTCGCAGGTCACGATCCAGCCGTTTGCCCGCAGGCGGCCGAGGAGCCACGGCCGCTTCAAGGCGTGCCGCCGCTGGGTGTCGAGCGCGATGCACTCGACGATGCGAAACCCGGCCGAACGCAAATCGGCGAACAACTCGCGGCGCGTGAAGACGTGCAAAAACATCTTGGGGATGCCGCGATAGTCGAAGAACTTGTCGCCCGGCTCCTGGTTGCGGCGGACGTGCGCTCCGAACCAATTCTCCAACAGCCACCATCGCCCTTGCGGGTCGAATAGACAGTACCAGCGATTGTGAACGTGCAGCACGAACTTGCCGCCGGGCTTGAGAATTCGTTTGGCGTGCCTGAGCGCTTGCCGCCGATGCTCGCGGCCGCGGATCATGCCCAGCGTGCTGAACATCGAGATGCAATAGTCGGCGGCGCCGTCTCGGATGAAGCCGAGTTCGGTCATGTTCGCCAGCACGCGGTCGATCGGCAGGTCTTCGGCGTCGCCCTTGTCGCCGACCACTTCAAGCATCGGAATCGACAGATCGACGGCCAGGCCGCGATAGCCTCGGCGAGCGAATGGAACCAGCAGCCGCCCGGTGCCGCAGCCCAAGTCGACCAGCAGCCCGGGCCGCGTGAAATGCTTTTCGAGCACGGCTAAGTCGAAGTCGAACAGGCTGTTGTGAGCGAAGTATTCGTCGTAGTCGTCGGCGATGTGGTCGGCCTGGGCATATTGCCATAAACCGCGCGTGATGCCAGGCGGAAGCCGCCACGAAGGCAAGTCGGAGGAAGGAGTCAACGATGCGATTCCGTGGATGTTTAAAGCCAAGCCCGCGGGATTACTCTCCGTGGGTTTTACCGCGCCACAGCCACCGGCTATCATGCGCCTATGAGGCGAAGGTTTCAGTTCAGTTTGAGCCGGCTATTCTCGGTGACCGCATGCATGGCGGTCGCAGCTTGGTCAGGGAAACATGCTTTCTTGATGCCGCGTTCTGGCGATACTGCGGCGTGGGCTTTTATTTCCGGAACGTCCTTCATTGCGGCGATCGGCATTCTCACCCGAAGCGTTGAGTGGGTTGTCATGGCCGCATGCATTGCCATCCTCTTTATTTTGCTGATCTCGTGATTCCCAACTCCCGGACCTCCGCAACTTTGGCAGTTAAAATCTACCGGACCGGCTAAGGCAGGCGTTACGGGTTCCTCTTCTCTGTTCGGGCTGACCATGGCGAGCGTCGATTTCGCAGCGGTACGGCGCGCCATTCCGATTGCTCGGGTTTTGGAGTTGCTTCGCTTCGAGCCATCGATGCGCCGCGGCGATCAGCTCCGCGGCCCGTGTCCCCTTCACGGCTCAAAGCGGCCCGACAGCCGCTCTTTCTCGGTAAACTTAACCAAAAACGCCTTCCGCTGCTTCGTCTGCGGCGCCGCCGGCAATCAGCTTGACCTCTGGCGGATGGCAATGCAATTGCCCCTGCGGGAGGCCGCGGTCGATCTTGCCAGCCGACTTGATGTTCCGCTGCCGCCGCGCACGGCTACAGCCAAGCCCGCGGCCAAAGCCGAACAGAGAAGAGGAACCCGTCTTCCGCCAGCCCCGTAACCCTGCCATCCATTCCCACACAATTCTCGGAAGACCGGGTTAAGTCATGCCCCGACCACAATTCAGCATCCGAACGTTGCTCTGGCTGACACTCGTCGTGGCGGCGTTCTTGCGAGGAATCTGCTTCGAGAAAGAGCGGGCGAGGATGGCTAGCCTGAAACCAATGACGGTCAAGGAATGGCTTGAGATTCCGCGACCCAGTAACGCTAGGCCAGCACCACTAAAATAGCTCACTACCGGCCATTCCGGGCGGTTGCTGGGGGATGGAGCGACCAGTATAATTCGCGTTTCCTATCGCCTACAAGATAGTCCGCCGCCTCACTGGGAGGCGGCTTGGAACTCAAGGAGAATTGTCCGTGGCTATTCGCGTCGCAATCAACGGTTTCGGTCGGATCGGCCGATTGGTGTTTCGCAACCTGATCTCGCGCCCCGACGAATTCGAGGTCGTGGCGATCAACGATCTGACCGATAACAAGATGTTGGCGACGCTGCTCAAGTACGACAGCACCCACCGCCGCTTCCCCGGCACGGTCGGCTACGACGAACACAATCTGATCGTCAACGGCAAGAAGATTCGGGCCCTGGCCGAGCGCGACCCGGCCAAGCTGCCTTGGGGCGAATTGAAGGTCGACGTGGCCGTCGAGAGCACGGGCATATTCACCGGCCGGGCCAAAGACGGCAAAGCCGGCTACGACACGCACCTGGCCGCCGGCGCCAAACGAGTCGTGCTCAGCGCCCCGGCCAACGACGGCGCCGATCTGACCTGCGTGCTGGGCGTGAACGACGATAAGCTCTCGGCCAGCCACAAGTGCATCTCCAACGCAAGCTGCACCACGAACTGTCTGGCCCCGCTGGCCAAGGTGCTGCACGAAAAGTTCGGCATCGAGAAGGGCCTGATGACCACGGTCCACGCCTACACGAACGACCAGAACGTGCAGGACCTGCCGCACAAAGACCCGTACCGGGCCCGCGCCGCCGCCCAGAACATCATTCCCACCTCGACCGGCGCCGCCAAGGCCGTCGGGCTGGTGATCCCCGAACTGCAAGGCAAGCTGACCGGCATCGCCTTGCGCGTGCCGGTGCCGACCGGCAGCGTGGTCGACCTGACCGCCGTGATGAAGCGCGACGTGACCGCCAAGGAAGTGAACGAGGCCGTCAAGGCCGCCGCCGAAGGCAAGCTGAAAGGCATTCTGGAATACACCGAAGACCCGATCGTCTCCAGCGACATCATCGGCGACCCGCACAGCTCGATCTTCGCCGCCGACTTCACCCAAGTCATCGGCGGCAACTTGTTGAAGGTCGTCAGTTGGTACGACAACGAATGGGGCTACAGCTGCCGCACCGTCGATTTGATTTCGCGCGTGGGCAAGCTGTAAGAGCGCAGCATAATTTGCGTGGCGTAGCGGTGCGCCGGAAGTTCACCACGGAGACACGGAGAGCACGGAGCGGCGAAGCCGCAACCAGAGTCGCTTTTCGCTCCGCGAAAAGGCATGCATTTAGATCTCGCCTGCGCTCTTAATGTGCTAATTGCGTCGCGATTTCTTTTTTGAAGTCGAGAGCGTGGGAGCCAGCCATGCTTGCGACTGTGCCGTCTTTTGAAATGATTATGGCGACCGGAACCACGCTCACGCCGACAGCCTTCAGTTCGTCGAGACTGACGGCAAGATTTCGCGTCTTGTTCCATTTCTGCTTGCGGACCGTGTCGGCGGCGCGGGACAGATCGGCGTCGACAGTCACGGTGATTAGCTCTACCTCATCAGCCCACTCCGGATGCTCACCGGCGATCTTCTGCAGCTTTGCGACAGGTTGGTAGCAAGTCGCACACCACGAGGCCCAGAAATCGACCACGACGACTTTTCCGCGATGGTCGGAAAGCCTTTCAGTCGAGGCGCCGTCGAAGGACGACAATTTGAGGTCGGCAACGGGCTTTCCGACGAACGATTCGTAAGTTGCAGCCGCGACTCCTTGAAGCTCGAGGGCCGCTCGTTTCAGTGTGACGCTGATCCTAGAGTCGTCGGCCGCTCGCACGATCATCAATGTAACTTCCGTTCCGACTGGGCCGCGAATCAGGCTTGCGGCTTCTCCCACCGTCTTGTCCTTCAACGTGGTCTGCTTGCCGTCGGCATCGACCGATGCCAACATATCCCCTTCATGGATTTCTTCGCATTCGTCAGCGGGCGAGTCGGGGAGGACCGCACCGACCAGCAGGCGCTCGCCTTCGCGTCTTAACGCGATGCCCACGCCGGACAGCACCGGATAACTCTTGAATTCTTCGGCTTGTGACCGCGCGCTCTCTGTGACCAGCAAGATGACGATCAGACGTGTGACCAAAGCTCCTGCTCGGCGACCATTCGGCATAGAACACCTCACTTCATAGAGTAACGGTCCTAGCTTGTTCTCTGCGCACGCAGCTTCATTGCAAGGCACAAGCGAGGACGCTCTCGGACGCGCGCCAAGACGACATGCTAACCTAATGCCTCGTCCTTGGCTGGGCAAGGCAGGATGCGGGCAGCAGCGGCCGATGCCAGCCGCTTACCGGAGGTTTGTAATCGTGATAGTACGTTACCGATACGGGGTCCACTTCGCCCCTGAGCTGCGACCGGTGCGTTCGCTCTTGGGCCGCTCGGTTTTGCGAGCGGCGGCGTCGGAACTTTCGGCCTCGGCGTCGTCGGGAGCCGGGCGAATGGCGGTGGCCTTGGCGCGAGGAGGACTGGCGGCGTCGGGCGAGGCGATGTCGGGGCCTGGCAGCGGTTGGTCGATCTTGGTCCAGGCCGGGGCGGAATCATTCGTACCGGAATCGCCGGGCAGGCGGACCTCGATCTGTTTTTCCAGTTGTAGCTTCTTGCCTTCGAGCGTCGTGAAGCGAACGTACACGTTCAGCGTGCGGTTGGCGGGCGGGCCGTGCGGCCAGCGCAGGTCGAAGTGCAGCCCGTCGCCCAGCGGCGTGCGCTTGATGTGCTCGGCGGCTTCATCGACGGTGAAATCCCAGCGGGCGACGCGAGCGGCTTCGCCTTCCTGGGCCGGATCGAGCACCACTACCGAGACGTCGCCGGGCGCCTCGATCAACTGGCCGCTGGCGTCGAGCGGCTCGATCACGACCATCAGACCCTCGTCGCCCGGCTTGTCGTCGACGTTGTGGCCGCCGGTCAACTTGCGGTTCAGCGAGATTTGCGTCACCGTCTCGTCGCCGGCCGTTTTATCGTCGGCGGAGTTATCTTCGGCGGGGGCTTCGTCTTCGACCGGCTTCTCGAATTGGGGCAGTTCCGTGTTGGATTCGCCCGGCACGGAGATCGCATTCGGCAGCCGGGCGTTCGAGGGCGGCGGCGCTTCGAACTCGTCGCGGCGCTGGCCATCGGGAACGTTGGGGTCGGGCGGCGAAATGACGGGCGGGCCGTCGTAAGGAGGCGGATCGCCGCCGGGCAGTTCGACGGTCGGCGGCCGCAATTCCTCGTCGTCGAGCCGCTGGCGGCGCGATTTAGCGTGCGGCGCGGGCCGCTCTTTCAGCAGCGATTGGTTCTCGCGCTGGCAGGAATCGAGCTGTTGTTGGTATTCCTCGACGAGCCCTTCGAGCTCGTAGATCTTGTCTTCCTGCATCCGCAGTTCCTGCTCCAGCAGGTCGCGGCTGATATTAGTGCGGCAGCCGCTGACTGCTATCCCTAGCAGCAGGGCGCCGGCGAAACGCCAAGCATTCATTGCGGCCTCGCGCGAAGAAATGTCGAACTAGCACGCTCTCGGGCGGCGGCCTGAAAGTTGATGCAGCCATTCCGCGCGTGCCGCCAGGCGAGGCGCCTGCGCCATGCGCGTTTGCAATCAGGACGATACCCTTCTCGTCTTGCGCGACCCGGTGCGGGAAGTGAGGTCGCGCTTGTTCGCCAGATGGCCGAAAAGGGCCTATGCCGGCTTGCCTTCCATGTGATCGATGACCTTATCGATCAGCTTGTAGTCGAGCGCCTCTTCGGCCGACATGAAGCGATCGCGGTCGGTGTCCTGCTCGATGCGTTCCAGCGGGTGGCCGGTGTGCTTGAGCAGGATGAGGTTCAGCTTCTGCTTGACCTTCTTGAATTCCTTGGCGTGGATCATGATCTCCTCGGCCGTGCCTTCCATGCCGGCCAAGGGCTGGTGGATCATGATTCGCGAGTTGGGCAGCGCGTGCCGCTTGCCGTGGGCGCCCGCCGTCAGCAGCACGGCGCCCATCGACGCGCACTGGCCGATGCAATAGGTGGCCACGTCGCAGGCCACGAACTGCATCGTGTCGTAAATCGCCAGGCCCGCGCTGACGCTGCCGCCGGGCGAATTGATGTACAGGTGGATGTCGGCCTTCGCATCTTCCGACTGCAAGAACAGCAACTGGGCGACCACCGAGTTGGCCACCTCGTCGTTGACGCCAGAGCCGAGGAAGATGATGCGGTCCTTCAGCAGCCGGCTATAGATGTCCATAGCCCGCTCTTCGCGGCCGCTCTTCTCGATCACGTAGGGGATCAAGGGCATCTTAGTCTTCTTCTTCCTCTCCGGCTTGCGAGGGGGGCTTGGTCAGAATCTCGTCGACCAGACGATATTCCTTCGCCGCCTCGGCGTGCATGTAAAAATCGCGATCGGTGTCTTTGGCGATCCGCTCGATCGGCTGTCCGGTGTGGTGCGACAAAATCTTGTTCAGCACGTCGCGGGTCTTCAAGATCTCGTCGGCCTGGATTTCGATATCCGAAACCTGGCCGCCGACCTGGCCGTAAGGCTGATGGATCATGACCTTGGCGTGCGGCAAGGCATAGCGCTTGCCCGCCGTGCCGCCGGCCAGCAGCACGGCGCCGCCGCTGGCCGCCAGGCCGACGCAATAGGTGGCCACCGGGCAGCTCAGGATCTGCATCGTGTCGTAAATCGCCAGCGTGGCGGTGACGCTGCCGCCGGGCGAGTTGATATAGAAGTGGATGTCCTTGCGGCGGTTTTCGCTCTGCAAGTACAACAGCTTCATCACCAATTCGTTGGCGTTGCCGTCGTGAATTTCCCCTTGCAGCAGAATGATGCGGTTCTCCAGCAGCAAGTCGCCCAGAGTCATCTGGCGCTGCCGCTGATAGTCGCGGTAGTTCAACTGCGGGTCGATCGGCGCTGCCATACTAATAGACGCTGTTCGACTGGCCGACGCTGTCCGACTATTACGTTCCATGCGGCAACCTAGCGGTGTTCCTGTTGGTGCGGCGTCGGAGCAGGCTCGTGGGCCTCTTGGGCTTCGGGAATTTCGGCTTCCTCGCCGCCTGCCGACTGGTCGACAGCCTCGGCATCGGCGCCCTCCAACACGTAGGGGACTTCTTCGAACGTGGCCTCGGAAAGGATCAGGTCGATCGTCTTGCGCTCGATAATCTGATTCCGCAGCGTATCCATCAAGCCGCGTTTTTCCAACTGAGCGCGGGCGCGACGCGGGCTTTCACCGCTTTGCTTGGCGATCAGTTTGATTTCGTCGTCGTAATCGCCGGGCAGATCTACGATCTTTTGATCTTCGGCGATCCGCTCCAGGACGAAATGTTCCTTGAGCGAGCGGGCGGTGTTGGTCCGGCTATTCTGCCGCAGCTCGTTCTCGTGCAGACGGATTTCGTCGTCGCTGAAGCCGCTGCGCCGCAGCTCGAGCACGGCCCGCTCCAATTCGCGAACCGATTGCCGCTTGAGCAAGGCGGGGGGCAGATCCCAATTGGCTGCCTCGGTGAGCGAGGCCAGAATTTGCTGCCGCGCAAGGCGCTGTTGCTCGTAAGCAAGCCGGCGATCGAGATTGTCCTTGATCGCGTCGCGCAGATCGCCTTCGCCCTCGAAGCCGCCCAACTGCTCCAAGAACGCGTGGCTCAGTTCCGGCAGCTCCAGCTTCTTGACTTCGAGCACCTCGAACTCGGCGGTGATCTCTTTGCCGCGCAATTGCTCGTTGGGGGCGTCTTCCGACAGCTTGGCCTTGCCAGTGCGGGTTTCGCCCGCCTTGACGCCTTGCATCAGCTTGTCGAAACCTTCCACCTTGCCGTCGCGGAAACTGAGCGTCGGACGAATGCGGATGACCTCCTCGTCGACGCTTGAGATCAGCGTGTCGCCGTCTTTGAACTTGAGGTTCATCGCCAGGTAGTCGCCGCCAGCGGCAGGCCCGTCGAACGGCGCCAACTTGCCGTGCCGGGCGAGCAGGTTCTGCAACTGCTTGTCGACGTCTTCGGCGGTGAACTCGCGCACCGGCCGTTCGATCTTCAAGCCCTGCCATTTGGGCAGCTCGAACTCCGGCCGGACTTCAATGTCGAACTCGAAGGTCATCGGCCCTTCTTCGGGCACTTCAATGGCCAACGGATTGAAGTCGGGCTCGCTGATCGGCGACAGTTCGTGCGATTCGGAAATCTGCTCGAGGCTGTCCATCAAGAGCGAGCCCTTGACCTGATCCGTCACGTCCTTGCGGAATCGCAGCTCGACAAGCTTGCGGGGGGCGCGGCCCGCCCGAAAGCCGGGCACGGCGGCCTTGTCCATCAACTCGCCGAAAGCTTTGCTGTAATAGCGGTCGATGTCCGGACGCGGAATCGTCACGGTAATATGGCGCTCGCAGGCGCTGCGAGACTGGATCTTGACCTCCAGGTCCAGCTTCTCGGCGGCTTCCGCCTGGCCTTCGTCGAGACCGACTTCGACGCCCTCGCGGGCTTCGAGTGCGTCGGAATCGGCGGTTGAATCATCTTGGGGAGGCATAAGTCCTTCTTTACGCCAAGTGGCAGCATCGGGAAAGAGAAGAGCGGGTGATGGGATTCGAACCCACGACAACGACGTTGGCAACGTCGTGCTCTACCAACTGAGCTACACCCGCCTATTATATTGCCTTACCGCGGCACGCACTCAAACGAGCCGCCTGAAACGAGCCCTTGCCGCTTCCGGCCCCCTTGACCAGCGGCCCTCTCGACCAGGCTTGCGCCCGCCCTGCCGGACTCTCTCAGCCCGGACTGAACTGGAGCGGGAATATGGGATTATAGATTTGTCCCCCCGGCTTGCAAGGGCAATCGAGCGGCTCGACGCGCCGGAACTCCGAAATGCCGCTGCCTGGCCGGAACCCTACAATTTCGGCATGCAAACGGCCAAGCTGTCGACTGCACTCGGCCGTTGCGCTCGAGATTAGGGCGGTCTCTGAGGCTGGCCGAGTTCGCCTCCGAGATTGGTCCCCGATTGCCTCTGGCGGCGAGAGAAATGTTGCGGCGCCCGTTTCGCCAGTTATAGTAAGGACTTGTGGCATAACCCTCAATTCTGAGAAGGCACACAAGCCCGCGGGCCAAGCGGGGCGTTTCGGAACCGAGACTCTTGGAGCGTGTTGCCGCGATGGAAGCCAAACTAATTGTCGTGGGCGGAAAGGCCAACAAGGCTGAAGTCCAGTTGACGCTGCCCGCCGTCATCGGGCGCGGCCGCGACGCCGATCTGACCGTGGCGCACGCCACCGTCAGCCGGCGACATTGCATGCTCTATGAACGCGACGGCGCCTTGATGGTGCGCGACAACGGTTCGCTCAACGGCACCGTGATCGAGGGCGAACGAATCCAGGAAGCCGTATTGCGGCCTGGCGCGACATTGACGGTCGGCCCTTTGACATTCCGTGCCGAATACGATCACCAGGGCAATTTTCCGAGCCTCGTCGAACCGCCGACGCTTCCGAACGTGCAAAGCGCCGTGGGCAATGTGCAGCAAGCCAATGGATCGCTGCACACGGAAGAGCCGGCGGAAGCAGCCGCCGACAGCGAGCTTGCGCTCGATCTGCCTGACACCGAGCCCCCGGTTGACGAAGAAGCGCCGAGCTTCGGTTTTCTCAGCGACCCCGCCGAAGCGCCAGCGGCACAACAGGATTCAGACTCTGAGGCGCCCCCGGTTGATGAAGAACCCGAAGGACCGAGCGGGGCCGATTCGCAGCTTCCCGAGATTACGCTGCACGATCCAGAAGATGCGCCAGCAGCGGATGAAGACTCGGGCGAGTACGCGGTGTTGACCGACTCGGCTGCTCCGTCTCTTGATTTTCCCGTAGCGGAAGTGCCCGTTGCCGGCGACGATCAGGCTCATTCGTTGACAGCGCCCTCGTCGAGCGACGCCGAAGACGCTCCAGAAAACACGCCTGCCGCCGCTGAGAATTCGTCGCAAGTCAGGATGGAAGACAGCGATGGGGCGCGAATAAAACTGTCGGCGGCGGGCTCGGCCAACACCGACAGCGATGCCGCGGCGTTCAACTTTTCGTCCGACGCGCCTGCCGCCGGTAACGCCGAGAAATCGTCGAAGCGCCCGGCCAAGCCCTCGGAATCCATGCCCGACATCAAGCTCAGGGCGGAAAAGTCCCAAGCGGCGGCAGCGGAAGATGACGAACTGAACAGTTTCTTCGACTCGATCGGCTTGGAATAGGCGGCATCCTTTGCGATTCCTCGAGCGCCGCAGGGCGAAACGCAATCCGCGGCCGCTGCTTTGCGCCACGCATTCAGCCCGCCTCGCGGCGTTCGACAGGCGTGGAGGGCGACCGGTTGGCAACCCTCCAGTGCGGAGGCCGGATTGCAGGAGTCATCGGCAGCACGAGCGGCCCCGAGGCGCCCTCGGGCGTGCCGTCCCAGGCATGCACCGCGATTTCGGCCAGAACCCGTTCGGCGACGGCGATGGCGTCGCGGCCCGCCGCGCCTGAAACGCGCGGCATGCGGCCTTCGCGGATCGCCCCGGCGAAGTCGATCAATTCGGCGGTGATTGCGTCGCACGGCTCGAGTTGAATCTGTTCCAGCGGCAGGTGCTCGGCCATCAGTCGATCTTTGAGCGAGCCTTTTTCCTCGGGGCTGAGTCGTTCGACGTCCAGTTCTCGACGCAACAACGTTTCGCTCGGGCGGACGATCGACGCGGTGCGCCCGGCAAAGTCGAGGCCGGCGAATGCGCGGCGCGTCCAGATCTGCATGGTCCGCGCGGCGCCGTAACTGGCCCGCGAAGCGTTCAGCGAGACGACGCAGCCGTTTTCGAAGCGGAGTCGAGCATGGGCGATGTCTTCGTGGCGTCCGAACAGCGAAACTCCCAGGGCCTCGACGCTCCGCAACGGAGATTGGACCAGCGACAACACCAGGTCGATGTCGTGAATCATCAAGTCGAGCACCACGCCGATGTCGGTCGAGCGGAACGAGTATGCGCTCCGCCGCACGGCTTCGACGTACTTCGGCTCTCGGACATGAGGCAACGCGGCCGTGAAAGCCGGATTGAAGCGTTCGACGTGGCCGACTTGCAAGATCGCCCCGCGACGGCGCGCAGCGTCGACGAGTTCCTCCGCCTCGGCGAGCGTCGCCGCCAGCGGCTTTTCGACCAACAGGTGTACGCCGGCGTCCAACAATTCGATCGCCACGTCGCGATGAAACTTCGTCGGAGCCGCGACGACGGCGGCGTCGATGCGGCCGAGTAACGCTCGGCAATCGGCGAAAGCCTCGGTGTGATAGGCGGCTGCCGCTTCGCAGCGACTGCTTGCGACGGGATCGACGATGCCCGCCAGGCGGAACTCCGCGAGGCCCGAGAGAATTCGGGCGTGAATCTTGCCCAGATGGCCGGCGCCGACGACAGCGATCCGCAGCGGCTTCACGCGGCTCTCCTGCGCTCGCGAGCCCGGCCGTGCTGGCCTTCTTGCTGGCTTTGTACGAAGCTCAACAGTTCGTTGACCTGCGGAACGAGTTGGTTGTTGCCGCGGAGAATTTCGCGGGCGTGGTCCAACCCGACCTTGGCCCGGTACAGCAGGCGATGGGCTTCGGCCAGGCAGTCGATGGCTTCGGGCGAAAAGTTGTTGCGTTTCAAGGCCACGACGTTAATGCAGCGCGGCCGCGTGGGGTGGCCGTCGACCAGCATGAACGGCGGGACGTCGTGCAGCACGCGGCTCAAACCGGCCACGAAGCTGAAGCCGCCGATCGACGCATAGTGGTGGACGGCGACGCCGCCGGACAACGAGGCGTGGTCGCGAACGTGGACGTGGCCGCCCAGCAGCACGGCGTTCGCCATGATAATATGGCTGCCCAACCGGCAATCGTGGGCCACATGAGAGCAAGCCATGAGGAAATTGTGGCTGCCGATCGACGTGACGCCGTCCTCTTTTTCCGAGGCCCGATTGACGGTCACTCCTTCGCGCAGCGTGTTGTGGTCGCCGATCACCACTTGAGTGTCGCTGCCCCGATAGCTGAGATCCTGCGGCTCTCCGCCGATCACCACGCCGGGGTAGAAGTGGTTGTCTTGTCCGATCGTGACGCGCCCCATGACGGTCACGCCGTTTTCCAGGCGCGTCCCGCGGCCGATCCGCACGTGCGGGCCAATCACGCAGAAAGGTCCGATTTCCACGTCATGGTCGATCTCGGCGCGCGAATCGATGGCGGCGTGCTCGCCAATATAGGTCGCCATGTCTGAACTCCACAACCTCGTGGTTAACTGCGAAGTGCGCCATCCGGCTTCGGCTGATCCCTCGACGGCGGGCGGCCGTTCGACCGCCGGCACGGCGCCTCAGGCCGAGCGTCTAAAGCCCCCTACCAGGTCTCCTTCGGTCAACAAGATTCTCACCAACTCGGCGTTCAGGCGGTGGCCGCTGCGGAACGCGACGAAGTGGCCCGCCAGATCGCAACCGGCCAACGACAGGTCGCCGACCAGATCGAGCGTCTTGTGTCTTACGCATTCGTCGCGAAATCGCAACTCGTTGTCGATCGGGCCTTCGGCGTCGAACACCAATAGATCCTTGAGCGTGGCCCGAGTTCCCAGGCCCTGCGCCAGCAGCCAGTCGGCTTCGCTTTTGAGCATGAAGGTGCGGCTGGGGGCCAATTCGCGGCGGAATGAGTCGGGCGTGACGGGCAGGGTCAGCGTTTGCCGTCCGATGGCCGTATCGGAACCGTAATCGAGATGGAATTTGACCGACAATCCGCCCGTGTGGCTCGGTCGGGCCTCGACCCAGCTCTCGTCGTTGCCCAGTCGCGTGACTTCGCGAACGAAAAGCGTCGAACGCACGGCCTTTAGTTCGACGACGCCCGCCGCCGTCAAGGCCTCGACAAAGGGCAGGCTGGAACCGTCGCAGCCGGGCATCTCGGCGGCGTCGACCCAGACCTCGCAATTGTCGATCTGCATGCCGCCGAGCGCCGCCATGACGTGTTCGACCATTTCGACGCTCGCGCCGCCCGAGCGCAGCGTGGTGCGGCGAGGCGTTTCCACGCGGTTCGCGACGTCGGCGCGAATCCTGACCGGCTTGGCCAGATCGGATCGCACGAAGACCACGCCCGTGTCGGCGGGGGCCGGACGAAATTCGACGCGAACGTCCTTTCCGCTCCAGTATCCGAATCCCTCGACGGTGGCAGACCTGGCAAGAGTACGCTGTCGGCGGGGCGCTTGCAGCGACGGCCGCGAATCATCCTTGAAACGCTTGAACATAAATCCTGGTGGCTAAGGCATGGTGCTGGCCGCCGCGCCTCCTTGCGCGGCCGTGCGATGTGCAAGCCGGACCCGACCGATCTTATCGGCGAGGCAACACTCCCTGCGATTTCGCCGGCTTGGCGCCGATCGGTCCGGCGGGCTGACGTTGCTGCCGCGGGGCGCCGGCGTTGGCGTTGCAGGCGTCGAGCACGATCGGCGTGATGTCGATGGCTCGGTTGTAATACACGACCTGCCGATTCAGGTGTTGCATGACTCCTTGGAGATCATCGCCTTCGAGCGGGTCGCCGTTGAATCGCAGCACCAGCGTGATTCCGTATCTCTCGGCGTGATTCTTCACGTGGTCGAGCACTTCCTTATAGACCGACAGGTAGATCTTCGCCTCTTGCTCCATGAAGTTGCGCTTCTGAATGTTGACTTGCACTTGCAAGTCGGCCTGACGCTTGGCCAGTTCCTCTTCGAGCGCTCTGGCTTCCGGCGAGTTGCGGTTGTATTCGTCGATTTTCTCCGCCGACTTCTCGATCGCTTCCTTGGCGGCCTTGAGGTCGGCTTCGGCGGCTTCGACGTCGTGCCGCATGTGCTCGACGAGCGCCTTGAATTGAACGTGGTTGGCGAAGATATAAGTCAGGTCGACGATGGCCACTTGCGAGCCCGCTTGCGAGCCAGGGCCGCGCTGCTGCGCGGCGGCTTCGTCGGCCGAATACTCAAACGCCGCGAACACGGCCGCGATGGCGGCCAAAGACAGGAACTTCTTCACGTTTAGCGCTCCTTGCTTTCCTGGGCGAGGTCGTCCGTGACCGCGTGAGTTCCTTCCCGCAGAACCCACGTGCCGAGAGTTTCCGATTGGCGAGTGCGGATGGGGCCAATTGCGAGGCGGTATTGTGCCTTGAAGCCGAACTCGGGTAAAGGTCAGTTCGCGGGGGAAAAGGCGCTTTCGCGAGGTTTTCGGCTTGGGGTCCGCCGCGCGAGTCAGGCGGCGGCGCGCTGGGGCTCGTTCGCCGACCGCGATCGCTCGACCAGGGACCGGATCTGCTGCTGCAACGCGTCGAAGAAATGCCATTCCGCGACCGTGCCGGAGTATTTGCGGCTCTCGCGGCTGGTGTTGTCGCGAAGTTCGCAAAACAGCTCGTGGCACTCGCGGTAAAGCCCGGCGTGGGGCGCCAACGCGGGCGGCAATTCGCCCTCCTTCAGGCGCGAACGAATCAGGCTGCCGCCGAGCATCGTCTCCGGCACGTCGATCTCGACGCCCAGCAAGCGGCCCAGCCAATCGAGCGCCGGCTTGCCGAAATCGTTGAAGAACATCCAATACGAGTTCGGGCAAACCCGATAGACGTCGATCGTCAGCGCCAGGCTTTCGAGCCAAGCCTCGAACAGGCGAGGGATGGGCGACCAGGGAAACAGCTTGTGCATCGACCACAAGGCTTCGTTCGGCGTGCGGACCGTCAGCAGGTGAGGCGAGCCCGAAAAGTAGGCGGCGTGATGATCCAGACAAAGGCGCTTCCAGTTGGGCGGGTAGTCGTGTGGTCCGAACGCTTCTTTCGCGCCGGCGTAGCGGTGCTGCCGGCCCAGGCGGAGCAACAAGGCCAGCGGCCCTCTCTCGACGGCGGCCGAGGGCGAAACGTAGGTCCCCTTGTAGTGGCAGTTGCCCATCGCCTCGTGCATGGCGTTGAAAAAGCCGACGAAGTCCTGGATATGGCCGTGCTGGAAGAAATTCGGTTCTTCGAGCAGGAAAATCTCCGGACGCGAATTCAGGCACTTCGTGAGCACGGTGGTGCCCGACCGGGCGCTGCCCAGAATGAACAGGCCCTGCGATTCCAGCTTTTCCAGGGAGGCGTCGTCGAGCGACGGCGGCGGTTCGTCCGGCGGCGTGAGCACTTGCTTGGCCTCGGCAGCCAGCTCTGCCAGCCGCGAGTCGAGGCGTTCGAGCAGGACGAGCATGGCTTGCAGGGAAGCGTTCGCGGCCTCGCCTTGCCGCTCGGCGGCGGCCTGCGATACGCGCAGCGTTTCGGCCAGGAATACTCGCAGCGTTTCGGCCAGCGATTCGCCCAGCGCCTGCCGCAAATCTTGCAAGCGGTCGGCCGTCAGCGTCTGAGACCGCGCCAATTCTGGAACGCCCAACAGTCGCTGAATCTTCCATGCCAAACAAGCCTTCATGGCGCCTTCTCATTTTGCCGTTCGGGTTCCATTTCCCACGCGCATCGCCCGCTCGCCTAGGCCGCGCGCGTCGAGGTCGCAGGCAGCCGGCTCGGGGCGACGTCGTGCTTCATCGAGGCGTGGACGATTTGCGTGCCGGGGGCGTTGACGCTGATCGAGATGGTTTCCAGGTCGCCCAGCTCCGCGATCAGACCGGCTTTCTTTTCGGGCGGCACGCAGAACAGGATGAACCCCCCGCCGCCGGCGCCGAGCAGCTTTCCGCCCCAGGCGCCGCACTGCACGCCGCGCTCGTAGATGGCGTTGATCTGCGCGTTCGACACCGAGTCGTCGAGCGAGTTCTTCAGCTTCCAGCCTGCGTCGAGCAAGCGGCCGAATTTCGCCAGGCTGCCGCCGCCGGCGAGCGCTTCATAGCCTTCATCGACCAGCCGGCGCATGCGCTTGAGCCGTTCGACGTTGCCCCCGATCCGCTCCACTTGGCGCGCCGCGACCTGGCTGGCCCGGCGGCGGATGCCCGTGTAGACCACCAGCAAATGCTGCTCGAATTCGGCCTGCCGTTCGGGCGAAATCGGCAGGCGGTGAACGATGATGTCGCGAGTGGTGCGAAACTCGATCAGGTTGAAGCCGCCCATCGCGGCAAAGGTCTGATCTTGGCAGCCTACCGATTCGCCGAGCACTTCGCGTTCGATTTCGATGGCTTGATACGCCAGGTCCAACGGATGCACCACGCGGCCCTGAAATGCGTACAACGTATTCAGCACGCCCACCACGAAACTCGACGACGTGCCGAGGCCGACCGACGAGGGCAGTTCGGCCATGCAGTCGAGTTCGACGTCTTTCGTGACGCCCGTCCAACGCAGACACTCGCGAAGCGGGGCGTGCTGGATGCTATCCAGATCGGCCACGCATTCGACCTTGCTGTAGGCCAGCCGAATGGAATAATCGAACAGCCGCGAATAAAAGTGAGTGGCGGCCAGATACGTACACTTGTCGACCGCGGTCCCCAACACGGCGCCGCCGTGCTTGGTGAAATGCTCGGGATAGTCGGTGCCGCCGCCAAAAAAGCTCACGCGGAACGGCGTTTTGCTGATAATCACGACTTCGCTTCCTGCTCGGTGCGATCGATCGCCAAAAACGACCCGGGGAACGCGTTAATTTACAACGGCCCGCTTGGGGGCTAAGACGAGGCTTCCGTTGCCGAAAGCGACCAAGCTACACGAAGCTCTAAATCGCGGAAACAGCAATCTTAGCCCGCAAGCGGGCCGTTGTTAATTTACGGCCCCCCTGATTTCCTGCCTAGGCCAATGTCGGACCAGGAATTCCTCCGCCTCCGCGAGACTTTCGGGCGTCCCAATATCGAGAAACGGCGCGGCGCATCGATGCACGGCCAGCTTGGCTCCTTGCCGCAACAACGCGGGGAACACGTCGCATTCCATGCTCAGCGGCGTTTGTCGAGGAAACGACGCCAGCAGCCGGCGGCGAAAGCAATACACGCCCGCGTTGATCAGTCCCGCGCCGGGACGCTTTTCGCGAAACCCCAGCAGGCGGCCCTCGTCGTCGATATCGAGGCCCCCATAGCGCCCGGCGTCGTCGACGTGCAGCCCGACCACCACGCCGTCGACCGCCGGATCTTTCAACAGCCGCCAGGCGCCGGCCAGATCGGCCAGCACCAGCGAATCGCCGTTCGCGAGCAGAAGCGGATCGGCATCGCCGGCGGCTTGTTGAGCGAACAGGAATCCGCCGCCGGTGCCGAGCGGTTCGGCTTCGCGCACGGTTCCGATCGACAACTCGTCGTCCGGGCGCTGGCGAAAGTGCGCTTCGGCGACTTCGGCCAGGTGGCCCAGCGAAATGACGAACCGGCGGACGCCCTGCCCTTGAAAGTGTCGAATGACCCATTCAATGAACGGCCGCCCGCCCGCCGGAATCAGCGGTTTCGGCAGATGGGGCTCGAGATGGCTGATTCGCGTGCCGCGTCCGCCGGCCAGGATAATGGCGCAAGAGTTCGCATTCATGCCGAGGCGCCTCGCAGTTGGCCAAATTGCGTCTTGGGTTTTCGGGCAACGCGATTTTCGGAGCAAGCCGCGTCTGGCGGATTTTGCAACAATGTCAACAGCCGTTGCGGGTTTTGTTGGCTTCGCCACGCCGCCGCGCAGTCGAGAGCGCGCTGATGATGGCGGCGCCAATCTTGGGCGATCTTGAGAATCAGCAAAGGCGCGTCGCTCAGGTCGCGAAAGGCGCCGCCCGCGCCTTGCAATAATTGCCGCGCCATCCAGGTTCCCTCGGGCACGACCAGCGGAATTCCGGCCGCCAGCGCTTCGGCGAACACGCCCGAACTCCGCTCGGCGTAGGCCCGCCGGTCGTAGGGCAGCACGACCAAATGGCCGGAGGCCAGCAATTCGCGGTACTTCGGCGGACTGAGCGGCGAGGTGAACAGCGTCACGCCGCGATGTGCGAGGCGACACAATTCTGCTCGGGCCGCAGTGATTTCGGGCGCTTCGCAGGGCGAGACGCAATGCGCTTGGAAATAAAACTCGAATCGCAGCCGATGGCCTTCGTCGTCCGTCAATGCCCGCACCAGCCCCGGCAGATGCTGAAAGCCTTTCTCCAGCCGCGCGTCGCCCAGATACAGAATTCGCAATCTATCCTGCGCCGGCAAGGCGGTGCGCACCGACGGCGTATGCGGAATAGGAAGCGCGCCGAACGGAAAACCGGTCTTTTCGCGGTAGTGCGCAGCAAGTTCCTCGTTGTCCGTCCAAAAGTATACGCTTTGCGGACGCTCCTCACGGACTTGTGCGCTCAGACGCAACGCCCGGAACGGGTCGACGGAAAGGTCGACTTCGGGCCGCCGGCGGAACAGGAGATGCCACACGGGGCGGCGCGATTCGCGGTCCGTCCGCCAAAGACCTTGCAAAGCCGCAAAATCGACGTGAGACAGTGTCGGCACGAAAATCACATCGTCGGCGGCGACAGCCAACCGCTCGAGCAGGCTCGCCGTATCGCGAATGAACCGTCGCTGCCGTGCGGCGTCGAACTGCCTTCGTAACAGGCCGAATTTGCGATTGCTCGCATCGGCGTGCTTGTCAACCGATCGCCCGCTTGGGGATGTCGGCCGCACTCGACGCCTGACCGCGTGCAACGCGCGCCACAACCCAATTTGCCATTCCGACGCCCCTTGGTGCAGCCAAACCCCGTACTTGTAAGCGGGAATGATCGGCCAGGCTTCCCGAAGCTCGCTCCGAAACCGCCGGTTCGTCGCCAGCACGGACTCGTAGCCGCTCTCGGCCGCCGCATCCAGAACGGCGCGGGCGTATTCGTAGTGGTGCCCCGCGTAATCGACGAGCGAATGATCGATCAGGATGAATCGCCCCATGGAAGTCACGCCGCCGTTGGCGCCGCCATCGTTTCTGGGAACAGTTTCTCTCGTTGCGACCAGAACCAATCGATCGTGGATTTCAAACCGGCATCCAAGGAAGTGCGGCGGAAACCCGGCAGCAGCCGGCTCAGTTTTTCGACCGAGAGGCATTTCGAGGTGGCGCCGACGTAACGCGCCTTGTCGAATTGAATCCGGTCGAAGTCGTAGCCGACTTCGCGGCAGATCGACTCGGCGAAGTGCCGGATGCTGTGTTCCTGCCCGGCGCCGATGTTCACGAGCTCGTTGTCGACGCGGGCGGCCAGTTGCGAGGCGGCGGCGACAAAATCGTCGACGTAGACCAATTCTCGGGCCTGGCGCCCGTCGCCCCACAGCACGACCGGATCTCCGTAGAGCTTGCCGCGGATGATCTTGCGAATCAAATCGAAGATGAAGTGCATTTGCCGGCCGTCGGTGTGATAGCCCGGGCCGTACAGCGTCGAGGGGACGAGGCACAGATACTTCAATCCGAATTGACGCGACAGCGCCAGCAACCCCGCATACAGCATCCGCTTGGTCATGGCATAAGTGAACAGGCTGTCGATCGGCGCCCCGTCGAGATAGTTCTCCTCGACCAACGGGAGTTGCGGCGAATAAGAACAACTCGTGCCCATCGCGATCAGCTTGGCTTGCGGCTGGGACTGATGCCACCAGGCCAGCACGTTCGTGTTGATCTGTTGATTGATGATCCACTGCTCGCCCGGATGGTACAGGCAAAAGTCGCCGGCTTGCGTCCAGGCCGCCAGATGATAAATCTGGTCGTACTTCACGCCGCTGAAGGCCGACAGCGAATCGGCCTTCGTCAGGTCGCAATTCCGGCTGCCCAGCCGGACGACGCTGTGCCCTTCGCCTTCCAGCCGCGCCGTCAAGGCGGACCCCAAAAAGCCCGTCGCTCCGGTCACGAGAATCTTCATACGCAGACTTCCTTCGGATTGACGGGAAAGAAAAACTCGACGCCTTGCTCGATCAGTCGCCGATTGTTGGCCAGGATTTCCTGCTTGAAGTTCCAGGCCAGCACGTAATACACGTCGGGCGGAGCGGCCAGTTCGGATTCGATCGCGATCGGCAGGTGCTGGCCCGGCGAAAACAGCCCGCGGCGAAGCTCGTTCTTTTCCACCAGGCAATCAAGATACTGCTTGCCGATCCCGAAATAATTCAGCAAGGTGTTGCCTTTGACGGGCGCCCCCATGCCGAACACGGATTTGCCCAGCCGCTTGGCCTCGTCGAGGAAGGCGAGATTCTCGGCCTTCATGCGCTCGATGCGGCGGGCGAATTCGAAATAAGTCTCCAATTCGTTGCTGCGGTCGGTCGCCTCGGCGGCGCGCAACCGGTTCAGCCGCTCGGTCGGCGGGCGGCGGCCGCGATGCGTGACGAAGCCGATCACCGAGCCGCCGTGGATCGGCGAGACATAGGCGTCGAACATCGCCAGCCCGTGACGATTCAGCAGCACTTCGATCGTTTCCAGGTTGTAGTACAGGAGATGCTCGTGATAGATCTGGTCGAAGGCCAGGTTCTCCACGATCTGCTTCATGTACAGGAATTGCACGACGAAGACCCCATCGTCGGCCAGGCACTCGCGAATGCCTTCCGTGACCGAGTGCAATTCCTCGAGGTGAAAGAACACGCCAGCGGCGTTGACCACGTCGAATTTGCGGTCGAGCCGGCGAACGAGTTCGAGATTGAAGAACTCGTTGAGCGTGTGTACGCCCGCCCGATTGGCGATCTGGGCCGTCCGTTTCGAAGACTCGACGCCCAGGACGTCGTAGCCCAGCGCTTGAAAGTGCTTCAACTGCGTGCCGTCGTTCGAGCCGATATCGAGCACGCTTTTACACTGCTTGTCCGGGCCGGCAAATCGCTGATCGACTTCCACGGCGACCTCCCTCTCCCTTTGGGAGAGGGCTGGGGTGAGGGCCGGCCCGCCGAATCGCTGGTCGACCTCCGCGGCGACGTTGCGGAAGTGCTCGCCGAGCGAGCGCGTCACGCCCGAGAGATAGGTATGGTCGCCGAACATGATTTCTTTTTTGACCGTATAATCCAACTGCGCCGTGCGGCAGTCGCGGCAATACACGACGCGCAGCGGATACATCGGCTCGGTCCCGACTTCCTCGGCCCGCAAAAAATGGTTGCACCAGGGCTGTTCGCCAAGATCGACGGCGCCTTCCAGGTTGGTTGAGTCGCAGACGCGGCAGAGCATGATTGTATTGCCTTTTTCCGATCGGAATAGAAGTCCGGTTCCGCCTTCGTTGATTGCGGCGTCGTTGATTCTGTCGTTGGGACCTGGGTGACTATGACCAACCGATCTGACTCGCGCCTACGCCGCAATCCTGGCTTGCGCACTGCGACCGTGTGGCCCGATAATCGCCTCTACCAGCAGGTCGGGCGTGTGCTTCGCAAGCCAATGTTCGCGGTGCGCTTCCGCTGCGGAGCGATAGCTGTCGAAGTTTTCAACCACTCGTTCGACTGCTGCAAAGAACGATTCGCGATCGTCGAATGTTTCGCCCGTTCCCGGCCCGATTTGCGAGGACATCCAACTGTCGGCGGGAACCACGACCGGACATCCGCTGGCAATCGCCTCCGCCAAAGTGCCGGAACTGCAGGCGCGATATCGGTCGCGGTCGTAGGGCAGTAAGACGATATCGGCCTGGGAAAGCAGTCGATAATAGTCTTCAGGAGAAAGCGGCGAATCGTGCCCGACGAGTTGCACGAATTCTCGAGAGTACTGTCGCAATCGCGGCATGATCGCAGCGCATTTTGGATTGTATTGAGGAGCGCAGATATTGGCTTGCAGGATAAAACGGACCCTGCCTGTCGCAACATACTTCTGCATCATGCGATCGATAAGATCCGGCAGCCACGGGAAACCTTTCTCGTCGCGCGGCTCGCCCAGGTAGGCCAGTCGCAGGCGATTATCAGCAGAAGGCAGACGATCGGCGACGAATTCGGTGCGGAATGGGATCGGCAATACGCCAAATCGCGGCTTGCCGAGCAGTTCATGATCGCGCGACAATTCTTCGGTATCCGTATAGAAGTGCATCCGGCTCGAAGATCCCCATTTTTCATATAGGGAAAAAAACTGCCGGTGCATCAATACGTTTTGGGACTCGTCGAATTCTTGAGGCGTCGGTTCGCTGCGGAACAACGGATGGCGGAATTCAAGGTGGAATTGCGGGGAACGCGCGTCGCCCAGTCTTTTCGTGATCAGGTGAACCGCGGGCGCCTCACGGGCATGCGCCGTCCCAAGCAAGACATGATCGTCACAGCCCGCTTTCGCGAGCGCCAGGAGACGCTCCAGGTCTCGCTTGAAGATCAAACCGTATTCGAGTTCTTGAAAAAAACGCGAATCGAAGCCGGACAATGCGCTCCGCATCAATTGCGACTCGATCGGTTGTTGCAGGCTTCGAGCGATCTCGACCGGAAACGTCTCTGGAGAGAGTTCGTCGAAACGGGCGAAGCGCCCGCGGAGGCGGCGGACGATCCGCACGAGGCCGTTTTTGACTCTTGGGTGGTACTCGCGCCGCAGCACTCTGGGCACGCATTGGCGAGGCAGGACGCGAGCAACCAAGCGCGCTGTGTCGTAAAGAAACGGAGGCATCAAGAAATACGCCGCCCTGTCGCCGACCCAAGCGATCTTGGCGCCGATCCGTTGCAATCGACGACGCATTCGCTGGAGTCGTGCGAGCCGCCTCCGCCAGTTCGTAGCAGCCTCGCGATCGGGCGCTGCCGGCGCCTCGAAGCGCCCCGCCACGAATTCGCGCACGGTCGCTCGGCCTTGCACGACGGCGGCGATCGACGTTTCGGTCGGCGCATCGAGGTCGACCGCCGAGCCGGCGAGGTCCGGGAGGTCGGCTGGCGGGCCGGCCATCCAATGATCGGTCCGGAAAATCGGATAACATTCGAGCCAGTTCGGCAGCAGATCGGTCGGACAATCCGCATGGGTCGCCAACACGGGATGAAGTCCTGCTCGCTGGGCGGCCTCGGCCAGGGAAATGGACGTCTCGAAGTAATGGCCTCGATAGTCGCGTAGCCCGTTGTTAACGATGATCAACTTCTGCTTCATGACTTCTCTCTGCCGCCCTGGAGACGGCGATTATCACAAGGAGCGCGGCGGGATGAAAGCGTCTTCCGCCGACGCTCGAAGTTCAAGCGCACAATCGCCGGGTTCGATCGAGCAAAGGCATTAAAAGGTTGTCCATCTGAAGGTAGAATTTTTCCCGGCTGAAGTGCGATTCGATATACTCCAAGGCCTTTCGTCCGTACTCTTCCCGAAGCTGCCGAGATCGCGTCAGTTCAAGGATGCGGCGCGCGACCTCCTCCGCGGCGCTCTTGAAACAGATCTTGAGCATGCACTCGTCGCAACCGGAAATCCCGCGTGCGCCAATAGGAGTCGAGACGACCGGTTTGCCGCGGCTAAGCGCCTCCAGCGTCTTGATGGAGATCCCCTCGCCATTGAAGATAGGGACGATCACCACCTTTGAGCGGCGATAAAGCGCATTGAGGTCGTCCACGCGGCCCAGGATGTGCACATTTTCATCGGCCAGTCTCAAGTGTTCGCCGATCGTGCCCGCGATCGCCCATCGCAAACCGTGCGGCTTGAGATGGGGCGCGAAGACCTCTTCGTAAAACCAATGCACGCCCTCAGCGTTCGGCGGATGCGGACATCCGACAAACAGTAGGTCGAAGGTCTCGCCGTCTGCTTCCAGCACTGCGTCGCGGGAAAGGCGTTCCATGCCTCTGGGAACGTATTCAATGTTCGCCGAAGATCTCGCTTGCATGAACTCCGCCTCGGCTTGGCTGATCATCAACACAAGGTCGAAAAGAGCGTAGAGATCGCGCTCAACGCTCAAATCTCGCGCGAGTTGAAGCGGAGCGTTCCGCCCCAGCAGGAATTGCTTCGACATGATGTCGACCGACTCGACGACCCGTGCAGCATTGCGGGGGGCCAGGTCGAGAAACGGCGCGGAGAAGATGTAGTTCAAGAATAAGAGATCGACGTCGGCAGAAATGAACTTTCGAAACTCGGGCAAATCGCAAATGGCGACGTGTGCGTTAAGATAGTCGTGAAAGGTAAAAGCAGTGCGTATGCGCAGAAAATCGAAGTCTCGGCGGGAATTCAAGATATACAGTTCATCTAGCCAGCCGAATCGACGCTCGAACATCAGGCGGTTGGAGGGCTGATCGTCGCCCCAAATTACGATTCGGACCTTGAAACCTCGGCTGCGAAAATACTCCATGTGCTGCATCGCGACGGCAGCGGCGCCAGAATTGACGGGATAGAAGAAGCCCCAGGGATAATAATACGTGACTCTCATGCAGGTTTCTTACGGACGTATCAACTGGCCGGGCGCAGTTGACGCCTCTCCCTTTTCAATGTCGGATGACTGCACGTGGAATTTGCGCAATCAAGAAGCGCCTCACGAGCTTCCGGGCGTTCGCCGCGGTTGGCCGTCTGAAGGCAAAGTTGCTCGAATTGTCGAGCGCATCGTTCCCAGGTAAACTGCTCTGCCCACGCGCGCGCCTCGGCCACCCAGCGGTCGCGTCGAGCGGACGTCAGGTCCAAAGCTCTTTTGACTGCGGCTGCGATCGACGCCGGATCGTAAGGATCGCAGTAGAAGGCCCAAGGTCCGCCAACTTCCGTTAAGGACGAATTCTCGGAACAGACTACCGGAATTCCAGCGGACATGGCTTCCAGAACTGGAATCCCGAAACCTTCCCAAAGAGACGCAAAGACGAACACATCGCTGCGCCGCAATAAGTCTCCCACTTCTTGATCCGGAATGTAACCTCGGCGATCGATTTCCACGTTATTCGGCACTTGTTGCTCAAGAACTTTGCAGGAATAGTGTTCCGACAATTTGCCGATCAACAGCAACGAAATCCGTTCCGAGGGGTATAGGGCCGCCAGTTGTCGGCATGCGCGGAAGACGCTGGACTGGTTTTTGCGCGGTTCGATTTCGCCGATCATGACGATGGTTTTCGTCGTTCGCTTGCCGCGTCCAAGTTTGAAGATCCGCTTCGAAGACGCTGACTGAGGCGCGGGCAAGAATCGGTCTCTATCGTGGCCGAGGTGTACCACGCACGACTTCGCTTTCGAATTGGGAAAGTACGTATGCAAATCTTGAAGCGAGGAATGCGAGTCGCAGGCGATCAAATGGGCTCTTTGAGCCATCTTGCCCGCCGCAACATAGTAGCGATGGGAGGACTGCGGGATGCCTTCATTGATGCGAAGGGGAATTGCATCGTGAAAAACGCCGATCAGTCGGCACTTGAAGTGTTCCGTCGGCCAATCCCAGATCGCCTCGAAACATTCGAAGCTGAGCAAGATGTCCAAATCACCGAGCGAGATGTAAGTGGATTCCAAGCTGCCGGCCTTTTTGCCGCGCGCATTGTCGAATGCTGCATTTCTCGATCCCAGAGCCGCGGCGGCGGAATCTGAATGCGGGCGCAGGCGCGTAAAACTGTGCTTAGCGCATCGCCAAACAGCCGTCGCCTGCCGACTCAGGCCGGCCGCAGCCGCCATTCGCTTTAAGGCGGGTTTGATTCGCGAACGCAGATCGCGATAGACGCGGAGCGTCATTTTCGCCGGACGCTTCAGTCCCAGCGACGTGACAGCGTGTTTCGCGATGGCCGCGGCGCGGGCGCGCGCTCCGAACGGGTCGCTCGATCCGTTGGTCGGCCGACCGGGTTGCTCTACGACCATCGGGTGAAGTTCCATCCATGGTCCGAGGTCCCAGGCTTCGAAGATTATATCGTGATTGCTATAGAGCGGGTCCGAGATCGCATACAGACGACAGGCCGGCGAAGTTTCGAGTCGCTCGGCGATGGCACGGGCGGCGCGTACGACGCCCCGAGGAGACGTGGACCTTAGCCGGGCCACGGGAATGCCTATGCTTATCGGCGTTGCCTCTTGGGCTTGCATCGTCTGTCTTATCCAAGGCATCCGAGGTAACTTGGCGATTCAGTTCAGGCGGCCAGTTTGCAAGGCGTCGCGAGTCGGTCTTCCGCTCGGGCGCCGCCTTCGAGCGCCGACGGACTGGGTTTCAAGAAATCGGCGATCATCTTCACAAGGTTCGATGCGTTATGAAACGCGTTCCAACGTTTGGACCTGATTTCTGCTTCGGCTGCGAACTGCGCGTGCGATTCGACCGCGCAAGCTACTTGGCGCCACAAATCGACGGGGTCTTCGGGGCTGAATGCCAATCCGCCTCCGAATTTGGCCGCCTGTCGCGCCATCCACGTCCCGCGAGGAACGATCGCTGTTTTTCCATGAGCCATCGCCTCGGAGAAGATCCCGGAAGTTTGAGCGTGGTAGTTAGCGCGCGTATAGGGAAATAGCACGATGTCTAATCGAGACAGCAGATCGTCGTATTCGTCGTCCGTCAACTTCTCGCGATAGAGTTCGACGTTAGGCCGGACGAGCCGAGGAACGATCTGACGGTAGAACGGCGATTGTGGATCGCTTGAATATGCGTGAATGTGGAAGCGAATTCGATCCGCAAAGGGCGACTCAAAGGCGCGGTTCAGCACGTAAGGAAGCAGGTGAAAGCCTTTATTCTCGCGAGCCTCGCCGATATACCCGAGCCGCAGCTTGGATTCGTCGCCATGCGAAAGGCAACGCTGCGAAGGAGCGTGAGGTATCGGAGCCAGGGCAAATCTCAGCCGATTGTTTATGGCGCCATACTCGTCGACAAGTTCCTCGGAGTCCGCCATCAACAGAATCCTATCTCGAGCCGCGCTTGATTCGATTCGTTGAAAGGCGTTTTGAAAGTATTTGAGGCTTTCGCTCGGCGCATTTGGGTCTGGAAACGCCGTGAAGTGCAGGACCAGCACGACCCAGGGCCGTTGAGATAAAGGCAGGCTTTCGAGCCAGTCTACGACGCCAGCCAACGCCCAATGACGCAGGGTGTTGATGAAGAACACATCGCGGCCGTTGACTGAAAGAATTCGCGTGACTTCGCTTAGGTCTTCCTGAATGGCCTTATGGTGCCTGACGAACGTCAGGCCCGCAGGTCCAAAGCGGGTGTCGCACCAGCATTGGAATAGCGGGATGATGGCATTGCTTTCCCGCAGGTCGGCGTCGACGGCACGGTTGCCCAAAAAGATCGGCTGAAAGCCAAGATTACGCACCGGCTCCACAAGCGATCGCAGATAGGACCAGCAGTGTCCCGATACTGACAGCAGGGATGGGTCGGCGAGGAAAAAACGTGGCATGCGCATTTAAGGGCTGTCTGCAGGCAATGCGAAGTTGCTGGGGACTCTCGATCGGGTTTACATCGCTCTCCAAGGGCGCGAGATTGGTTCATCCCACGTTGCCGTAGCGGCAATTTCGGATGACGGTGTAACCCTTCATCAGTTCCTCGATGCCGTCGTCGAGCGAGTGGGCGGGGCGGAACCCCGTCCGTTCGAGCTTGGCGTTGGAGACGATGTAATCTCGCTTGTCGGGGTCTTCGCCGACGGGCGCTTCGAGATAGACGAAGCCCGGAAGGTGGGCCTTGATCTTCGCGCACAGCTCCAGTTTCGACAGATTGGCGTCGCTCAGTCCGACGTTGTAAGCCTGGCCCTGCATCGATGAGAAGTTGGAGAGCGCGTGCAGGAACGCGCGGGCCACGTCGCGGACGTGGATGTAATTGCGCTGGGCGTGCCCTTCGAAGACCACCACCGTGCGGTCGTTGATTGCGCGATAGACGAAGTCGTTGACCAGCAAATCGATCCGCATCCGCGGCGACATGCCGAACACCGTCGCCAGGCGGAAGGTCAGCGAATGGCCCGCGTCGAGCACGGCCCGTTCGGCTTCGACCTTGGTGACGCCGTACAGCGAGATCGGCCGCAAAGGCGATTCCTCGGTGCAAAACTTGCCCTGTTCGCCGATCCCGTAGCCGCTGTTCGTGGTCGGATAAATCACCTGCTGCCGAGGCGAACGCAATTTCAAGAGCAGCTTGATCGCCTCCAGGTTGGTCGAACGCGTGGCGGTGGCGTCGGCCTGGCAGGCCGGGGCGCCGACGATGGCCGCCAAGGGGATCACGACGTCGGCGGCTTTCAGCGCTTGCTGGAGTGCGGCCGATTCGCGGCAGTCGCCGCGGAGCACGGAAAAGTTGCGGTTGGCGCAGCAGGCCAGCAGCGAATCCTGCGCGAACAGGAAATTATCGAGCACCGTAACGGCGTAACCCGATTCCAACAACGCCGGAACGAGAATCGACCCGAGATAACCGGCGCCGCCGGTTACGAGCACCCTGGTGGGCATGAACGCTTTCCTCCTTGAAGCTGCCGACGGCCTCCTGCCGCGCGATTGCAGGGGGCAATCTAAGTGAAGCGGAGATTTTCGGCAAGTCCGTTTGGGAAGGGACTTTTCCCTAAGCCTGCTCTTTCCATGGCGAACGCGAATTCTTGAATTCCATCAACGCGTGACGCCCCTCAAGCCGTCGCGACGACCTGCTGGCTCCGCGCCAACTTGTGCGCGGCCATGCCGCGGATTTCTTCGACCGTTTCCAAACCGAACTTGCGGCGCACCAGTTCCAAATAGTCGGGATTCTGAAAATACCGCTGAAACGCCTCGTCGCGGAACTGCAACACCTCGTCGGCCGACAAATGCCTGGTCGGCAAGGGCTGCGAATCGATCGAGTGCTGCGAATAGCCCGACCACGACGCGGGCAACGGCCAGCCGGCCGCGAGCGCCGCCTGATACAGCGGCGAGCCGGGATAGGCCATCGTCGAGTAAAAATTGGCGAACTCGCAGTTCAATTCCAGGGCCAAATCGAGCGTGGCCTGCATGCTAGCACGGTCGTCTTCCGGCAATCCGAAGATGTAGTTGCCGATGACGTAAATCCCAGCCTCGCGCACCTTGCCCAAAGTCTCATGGATTTCGTCCTGGTCGAAGCGCTTCTCGACATCGGCGCGAACCTGGTCGCTGGCGGCTTCGATGCCGAAAGCCAGCCAGCGAAAGCCGGCCTGCCGCAGTTTGTCGAGCATTTCGCCTTTGACCGTATCGACGCGCGCGTAGGCCCAGAGATTCAAATCGTAGCCGCGTTGGATGATTCCGTCGCAAATGGCCGTCACGTGCTTGCGATTGAGCACGAACATTTCGTCGGCGATTTTGATGTTTCGCACGCCGTAACGATTGACGAGCACGTCGATCTCGGCCAGCACGCGCTCGGGCGACCAATAGCGGTAGCTGTTCGCGCTCGGCGAGTAACCCGAAGCTTGTTCGCCCGAGCGGAACGGAGCCTGGATGCAGCAAAACGAGCAGCGATAGGGACAGCCGAGCGTAGTGTAGATCGCCGCGTAAGGCTGCCGCTCGAGACCGCCGAAGCAGTGCCAATTGTGGGCCCGATAGCGGTCCATCGGCAGCAGATTCCAGGCGCCCTCGGGGATTTCCTGATCGAGATCTTTCGCCAGCGGCGCTGCCGGGGTCGAAACCGCCCGATCACCGTCGCGATACCAGAGCCCGCGAACCTTATCCAGGTCTCGGCCGCCTGCTTTCAACGACGCGACCAGTTCGACCACGGTCTGCAAGCCTTCGCCCGAGGCGACGAAATCGGCGGCTTCCTCAGCCAATGTGCGCTCGGGCAAGGCGGCTACGTGGCCGCCAACGAGCAGCACGGGCAATGTGCCGTCCGCGGCTTTCAACGCCTCGCAGACGCGGCCCGCGGCAGGCATGATTTGGGTGGACGCCGAAGGTTGGTGTCCGTAGACGACGACCGCGGTCAGCACGGGGGCAAGCTGCCGCACTTGCTCTGCCGTTTCCTCGGCCGACAGGCCCAGCGCCTCGGCATCGACGATTTCGACCGACAATCCGCGCCGCTCGGCAAACGACGCGATCAGGCCCGCCCAGACCGGGTTTTCGATCGCCGCCAGCCGGACGCCGAGGCTTTGATACACCTGCGCGCGATTCGCCGGATTGACGAGCACGAGATCGAGTTGTTGCTTGCGCGGCATGGGAAAGTAGTAGAAGGGGAATTAAAGTAGTAGGCACACTCCGTGTGCCGTGACCGCCGTAAGATTCAAGCTCAACTTCCGCCTAGCGCTCTTTGCCCGAAGTCAACGCCCGAACGCGACGCGCTGCGGGCGGCAGAGTGTAACCTGAGTTCCGCTACGGCACACGGAGTGTGCCTGCTACTTTCAACCTGGCAGCGCGTTCAATCGCGCGCATAACTCCAAAATGCTCTCGGGTTGCAAATCCGGGTAATTGCCGATGTAAAACCCAAAAAAGTGAATGTGATCGACTCGCGGATACGCGAGCCAATCGTCGCGCCCCAAGTAGCGCCGCACGTAAGGCTGTCGCAGTTGATTGCCGCCGCCGGCCGTGCCGCGCCTGAATTCGACGCCAAGCGTGCGCAGCAGTTCGACCGCCTGTTGGCACATCACCGGGTCGGGGTGCTTCAGTACGAGCGTCAAGGCGTAGTTGCAGCTTCCTTCCATGGCGAAGTCGGTTTGATACTTCGCTGGATCGAGATGCGCCAAAAACAGCGATAAGTTCCGCGTGCGAAGGTCGTTGTTCTGGTCCAGCCGCTTCAACTGGCTGCGGCCCAGCACGGCGTTGATCTCGGTGCTGCGGACATTGTAGCCGGGAAAGGCGAACAGGAACTCGGGATTCAGATCGGGGTGCTGCTCCCAATACCAGGCTTTCAGTTCGTCGCGGCTCAACTCGCGAACCATGCCGTGCGAACGCAGCATGCGCAGCGTTTCGTAGAGACAATCGTCGTCGGTCGAAATCATGCCGCCTTCGATCGTCGTCAGGTGATGGGCGTAGTAGAAGGAAAAATTCGACATCAGCCCCAGCGTCCCCAGCTTGCGGCCCTGGAAGGTCGCGCCGTGCGATTCGCAAACGTCCTCAATCAGCGGGATGTTGCGGGCCTGCAATTCCTTGAGCAGCCGTTCACTGAGCGCGTTGTAACCCATCACGTGGGTGATGAATACGGCTCGCGTCCGCGGCGTAAGCTTGGCCAGGGCCTGTTCGTTGTCCATGCCCAGGGTGCGCGGATCGATGTCGACGAACACCGGCTCCAACCGGTTGTGAATCACCGAGGCGATGTCCGAAACCCACGACAAGGCCGGCACGATTACCTCGCCCTCGCCGTACAGCTCGCGCAACGCGGCCATTGTCAACAGGTTCGCCGAAGAACCGGAGTTGACGAACACGCTGTGGCGGACGCCCAGCCAGTCCGACCATTCGCGCTCGAAGGCCCGGACTTCGCTCGCTTGCGTGAGGATCGGGTCGTCCTGCCGCAGCAGTTCGATGACCGCGTCGAGATCGGCCCGCGAGATGTTGTTGCGCATCAGGGGCCAGTCGAGTTTCGCTTTGGCCGGGCTCAGCGTGGCGGGCGTCATCAAAAGGGGCCTTTGAATTCGAGGTCGCTCAGTTCGTCTCGTTCGGCGGGAAGCCAGCCCTGCGGGGCCCCGCGCACCAGGTCGTTGGCCGCGGCGGCGATCGTGCGCGCGTCAGGATAAAACTCGGCTTCCAGGTTGGGGGCCGTCGGGCAAGTCGTCGGGGCGAAGCCCAGCCGACGCACGCGGATTGGGCAATCGCCCTGTAAACGCTCGATCGCCTGCGACACGATTTCGGCCCCGGCGCCGCAAGTCGTCCAACCGTTGTCGACCACGCATAGCCGGCTTGTCTTTCGCGCCGAGGCGACGATTGTTTCGATATCCAGCGGAGCGAGCCAGATCGGATCGATCACTTCGGCGCTGATGCCGATTTCTTCCAAATACCTTTGCGCCCGCAGGCATTCGAGTTGCATGTATGAAATGCCGACCAGCGTGACATCGCTGCCCGCCACGGCGACGCGGGCCTTGCCGGGCGGCGTGGCGTACGGCGCTTCGGGGACGCGCCCGCGCTGGAAGTGCAGCAGGCGATGTTCGACGTACATCACTGGGTTGTCGTCGCGGACGGCCGCAATCAGACAGCCCTTGGCGTCATAGGGCGTTGTCGGGGCGACGACCTTCAGACCCGGCACGTGCATGAAGAACGAATACAGCCCCTGCGAGTGTTGGGCGCCTTGCCCCCAACTCTTGCCGATCATCGACCGCACGACGATCGGCACGCAGACTTGCCCGCCGTACATGTAATGGCTTTTGGCGGCCACGTTTACCAATTGGTTCATGGCCAGCATCAAGAAATCCATGCGGATGTGGACGTGGATCGGCCGCAAACCGGCCATCGCGGCGCCAATCGCCACGCCCGTCATGGCGTCCTCGGCCAGCGGCGTGCCAAAGACTCGCTCCGGCCCGTACTTTTCGACCAGCCCGCGCGTCGTGCCCTGGATCGCTTTCGGATCGTCGACGTCCAAGCCGAACAGCAGCACCGACGCATCTCGCTGCATTTCCTGGTCGGTCGCCTCGCGCACTGCGTCAACGTAGCTCAGGCGACGCTCGGAAGTTTGCAGCGCTGCTTGAGCGGCGCCTGAACGAGTTGCCAGCGCGGGTTGCATGTCAGCTCTCTTGGAACACGCCGGCCAGCGCGGACGCCCGCGGCGGCAAAGGGCTGGTTTCGGCGAAGGCGAAGGCCGTGACGATTTCGGCTTCGACTTCGGCTTCGATCTCGCGGCGCAGCCGAGGCTCGACCAGCGACGCAATCCGTCCGATCTGGTCGCCATCGATCCACGGCCGGGCTTCGTCCGCATTGCGGTAGCCGAGTTGAAAATCTTCGTTCGGCCCGACGTGCTCCTTCCAGCGATAAGTTTCGCATTCGAAGAAATACGGGCCTGGCAGGCCGGCTCGCAACGCCGCGACCGCGGCCGTCGTTCGCTCGTGCAGTCGCAAGGCGTCGTTGTTTTCGATCCGCTCGGCCTGCATGCCATAGGCGGCGGCCCGCTCGGCCAGGTTCGTGCTCGCCTGCCGCTGCGATTGCCGCGTGTGGATGGCATAGCCGTTGTTTTCGCACACGAAGATCATCGGCAAGCGCTTGAGCGCGGCGAAGTTCATGCTTTCGTGAAACACGCCTTCTTCCGTGGCGCCATCGCCGAAGAAGCTGGCCACGATCGCGCCGCTGCGCTTGATCTTCATCGCATAGGCGTAACCCACCGAGTTGGCAATGGTCGTGCCGACGACCGCCGACGTTCCCATCACGCCGGCCGCCACGTCGATCAGGTGCATCGAGCCGCCCTTGCCGCCGGTGCAACCCGTGGCCTTGCCATACAGCTCGGCGATCATCGCCATCAAGTCGCCCCCTTTGGCCAGGTACAGGGCGTGGCCGCGATAGGTCCCAAAGACGACGTCTTGCGGACCGAGCGCTTCGCAAACGGCGACTGAAATGGCTTCCTGGCCGATGGAAAGATGGACCGGACTCTTGATTTTGTCCGTGGCGTAGACGTCGGCGATCTCTTCCTCGACCCGGCGGATGCGGTAGAGAGATCGGTAAAAACGAGCGTACATGAAGTCGAGCGGCCCTCCCTGGCGCGAAGCAGCGGCGGCGGTCCCAATCAAACCGCGCTTGCGGCCCGTAGGTCAGGCTTTCCAGCCTGACGCGCGTCAGGGTGGAAAGCCTGACCTACGGCGGGGCATGATAACCGGGCCATCGGAGCCGGCTCAAGAGCAGTTTCGGGGGTGGGCAGGCCCAACTTTGCGAGTTGTCAACGGCAAGCCGCCTTCGACCAAGTGCAAAAAGTTGAACTTTGCCGCTTCATGTCGCCACCCTAATTTGCCCATATCGAGAAATGTGCTCTGGACCGCCCGGCTTGGGACCGGTAACCTTCCGCGACATCGGTATTGGGTCGAAGGCCAACGCGCAACAATTCTTCAGCGGAGCCTCAAGGAGCAGCGCCGTATGGCGAACGATGCAGAGTCTTGGCGAAGAGCGGGCGCCCGCAAGTGCGTTTCCGCATTGCGGCCTGTTTTGCTGTGCGACCTGCTCGTCGTCGTACTGCTCGCATTTTGGGCTGGCTCCCGGCTCGACCTGATCGTCAATCATGGTTTGGTCGGAGGCGGCGGCGACGAGTCGCATCGCCTCGTATTCTCCTATCGGCTTTGTCATGACTTTTCAGGCCACATCTATTCTTATTTCTTCAATTGCACTTGGCCGGCTCTTCCCTATGTGCTTCAGACCGCAGTATTTCGCATCCTGCAAGGACTGGGACTCTCCGCCGATTATGGGACCGTGGCGATCAGCAGCTCTACATGCGCATACGTTTTTGCCGTGGCTCTGGCGTACGCCGCTCTTTCCCTTCGCTTTCAGCGCGTGGCCGGATTGGTTGCCGCGGCCCTGCTGCTCAGTTTGCACGAAGCGACGACTCTGGCCGTCACGTCGATGGCTGAAAGCTATTGTATGTTCTTTCTTGCGTGGGCGTTTTTGTTCGCAGCGTTGCCGCAAGCGTCGCGCCGAAATGCAGCCTTGGCCGGCCTGTCTCTGATGCTGGCGACGCAATGCCGCAGTGAAACGATTGTCTTGAGCGTCGTATTCGGGCTCTACTGCCTCCATCAGCGAGGATGGCTCGCAGGCGCCGCGTGCGTTTCAATTTCCATTTTCCCGTTCGTGTTGAAGGCGCTCGTCAATCGCGCAACGGGCTATTCCGGCATGAGCTACTTCAACCTCGCGAATTACGCCCGTTTTGAGAACGGCTGGCATGCCAACGCTTCGAAAGCGCTCGAGGCGTTGCGTCAATATGGAGAGCCAGAATTAGCGTTTGGCAGCCTCGCCGGGTTTGCGATTTTGGCCGCGCTCTGTGGGGCCGTCGCTTACCGAACCGTCAAGACGCGGTTTGCCGGCAGCGAGCCGGGATTTCGGTTGGCGTACTTCGCGCTCCTGGTTGGCGCCGCCGGCACGCTCAGCGTTTCCATCTTGTTGGCGATGACTTGCAGCGTCGTGCTGCCCTTTCCGCGATACTTCGTGACGTGCCATTTTCTCTGGGTGTTGCCGTTCGCCGTCGCCGTTTCGGCTCCCCTTTTTCGGCTCAGCTCTCTCTATGGCGACCGAGCAGCATATTGGCATGGTTTGCGCCAATCTCGGCTGCGCTGGTTGCGGCTTGCCGTTTCGCTGGCCTGCATCGTGGTCACGGCAGGCAGCTTGTATCGAGGCACCGAATGTTTTCGCACAACCGCCGTCTCGCTGTACAAGGAACAGGGCGGTCGCATCCCGTCGCCCATTCTTTCGGCCAAGGAGTGGATGCAGAAGAATGGCAAGCAGGAGCACGTCTGCTTTGACAGTTTGATATGGTGGGAAACGTTTCTGTTCTTCCACAACATGCGATTCGATGCAAAATCGACGCAGTTCATGGTGTACGACTATCCGCCCGTCGACTGGCATCAAGGGCGTCAGCCCGAACGTAATGAAAAGTTCACTGCCGCCATGCATCGCTACATCGAGTCTTATCAGCCCGAATTGATTGTCTTGGCGGGTCCGGAGTATCGACGGGCGTTGGAGAATATCAAGATGTTTTACGGATTCGACGAAAAGGCCAGTTACCTCCGCCCCTACCTTGAAGAACGGGAAGGCGGAGAACTGGAGTTGAAGGACAGCCCGTATTGGAAGCAAGACTCATCGCTTACCGTAACCTTGTGCCCCGCCTTCGAAAACGAGGCGGTTGCCATCTACCGGGCGAGCTACTCGTTCAGGCGTTAAGATGCAACGTTAAAGTCTTTGCTCGACTTCGCTGTCCCGCGCGTCCCGAACAAATCCTCGCAACGAAATGGTGGCGGGAAGCCTCTGCTTTTCCAGCGGTCGGAGACGGCCAGCGGCAACAGGCGGACGTTCGCGATATCTGCCCGCCGATGAGCTTCGAAAATCCTCATTCGGCGCTTGACAATCTTCGTAGCGTTGGCATAATGTCGTCGCATATGGGGCGTCGGCGGGCAACGAGGGAATGGTTCCCTCTTCTCTCTGGCGCAATTCAGCGTCGATTCAATGCGCGCAAGCGGCGATGATCGCTCTGTGCGCGAAGCGGCAAACGGATGGGTCGCGCCGGGCAATCGCTTCCGGCGGGCTCCTACGGTCGGGCGTCGTTTATTCGCCGACGCCGTTGTCGCACCTACTTTTGCGTCAAGGAGCCATGCCATGTCGTTCTTCAATCGCTTGCTTCGCACCAGCAAACCCCGTCGCCGGTCCCCCAATCGCACGTCGCGCCTGCGGCTTGACGGGCGAACCTCCCTACGGATGGAAACTCTCGAGCAGCGCCGGCTTCTCTCGATCGACGTCGCACAAAGCGCGCTGCAAGCTTTCGAAGGCGCGAATCCTGGCGGAAAAAACGGTCCGCTCGCCGACGTCGGCTGGGACCTGAGTTACCTCTACTACGAACACCAATCGTTTGAGGCGACCAACGGAGCTGGTCCCTTTACCGCGAGCAACTCCCTGTTACACGTTACGCGCGGGAGCGTGCTTATCGACGCATCGCCTTCCGGCAGTATGACCGTCGCTGAAACTCAGCTCGCTGATTTGGGCATGCAAATAACCGGCGCCGCCGATGAAATGATTTCCGGTTATTTGCCTATCGACGAGATACCCGCCTTGGCGGCACTCGCAAGCGTGAAATTCACCGACCCAGACTACGGCGCCGTCGAAAGCGTCGGAAGCGTCACGAGTCAAGGCGACGCCACGATCGCGGCGAACAACGCGCGGACCTACTTGGGTCTGGACGGGACCGGCGTAACCGTCGGTGTGCTGTCCGACAGCTACAACCACCTCGGCGGCGCCGCCGCCGATATCGCTAGCGGCGACCTCCCTGCCGCGGGCGTCAACGTGATACAAGACGACAATTTCGCCTACGACACCGACGAAGGGCGCGCGATGCTGCAGATCGTACATGACGTCGCGCCGGGGGCGGCCCTTGATTTCGCGACCGCCGAGGGAGGAGAGACTAATTTCGCCAACAACATCACCGCGCTTAAAAATGCGGGGGCCAAGGTGATTGTCGATGACTCCCTCTATTACGCCGAACCGATGTTCCAAGACGGCGCCGTCGCTCAGGCGGTCGAAAGCGCCGTTAATGCCGGTACGGTCTATGTTTCTGCGGCCGGGAATGAAGGTACGAACAGCCTGCAAAGTTCGTGGCGTGCCGGACCTGTCTTGGCAAGCGGCGCTATCCCCTCAGCGAGCGGCGCGCCGGCATTCGCCGGCGGTACGACGTTCGACTTTGACCCGAGCGGAAACACGAACGACATGCAGAGCGTTACGCTGCAGCCGGGCGCTACGATGACCATTTCGCTCCAGTGGGATTCGCCGTTTTACTCGGTCAGCGGTGGCAGCGGCTCTCAGAACGATCTCGATGTATACCTGCTCAACTCAGCGGGCGCCCAGGTCTTAGCCGGCAGCACAACCCGGAACACGGGCGGCGATCCCGTCGAGGTGTTCCAATACACCAACACAGGCGGCACTGCGCTGAACGCCAACCTTATGATTACGAAGTATTCGGGCGCCGATCCTGGTCTCATCAAGTACGTGATGTTCCAGAGCGGCGCACCGGTAGCGATCAATACGTTTGCGACCAACAGCAGTATGATTTACGGGCATGCGAATGCATCGAACGACGTGGCGGTCGGCGCCGAGTATTGGGGAAGTTCTCCGGCAACGTTGGAATCTTTCTCGTCCGTCGGCCCGACGCAGATTCTCTTCGACACGAGTGGAAACCGGATCACGCCAGTAACGAGAAACCATCCGGACGTCGTCGGACCTGACGGCGTGGCCACGACCATGTCGTCATTCTCTCCATTTTACGGAACCTCCGCTGCGTCGCCCCACGTTGCGGGGGTGGCGGCGCTTATGCTCCAATCGCAAACCTCTGCGACGCCGGCTCAAGTCGACACGGCGCTTGAGCAAACGGCCACGGACATGGGAGCCACGGGCTATGATTACTCTAGCGGCTACGGTCTCATTCAGGCGCCGCAAGCAATACTTGCTCTCGGGGGCCACAACACGGTAACGATCGATGGAACAAACGACCCCAGCGCGGACGCCTTTAAGGTGGTTTACAGCAACGGGAACGACCAGTTTTACGTCAACAACACGCTAGTTTTGACCGGCGCGGTCAGCGGCATTGCCAACATTGTCGTCAAAGGCTCCGCCTACAACGATAGCTTGACCGTTGACGGCTCGAATGGCAATCCGGTTCCCTCCGGCGGCATTACCTTTAACGGCGCCGGTGGGACAAACAGCCTGAGTCTCACGGCTTACGCCAGTTTCTCCCTGGCGAACAATAGTTTGACGCTTTCCGGACCTACGTCCGGCGCCGTTTCCCTCAGCAGCGTGACACAAGCTACCTTGACCGACTCGACAGGCAACCGGATTGGTCCCTTCCCAGCCCAAAGTTTCAGCATTGACGGCTGGCAAGGTAGCGCGACCGCCAATTTACTTGGGGCCGACAGCGCAACGCTCCACGCGCCGAGCGGGTCTTCGGGCAACACGTTCACCGCTCACCCGACGAATAGCAGTTTGACGGGAACGGGGTATTCTTACTCAACGACGGGGGGAGGAACCGTTGCGGCGCATGGCGCGAGTGGATCGGATGTTGCACATCTGTACGACGATGGAACTCAGACCGCAAATAATTTCTACTCGCATCCAACCTATGCCGGCTTTTACGGCACGGGCTTTAGCGAATATGCCACCGGGTTTGGAACGTTTACTGGCGCCGCTTCCAACTCCGGCGACGGCGCTTTACTGCTAGATGATGGCACACAATCCGCGAACAACTTTTATGCACACCCGACGTATGCCGGCTTTTATGGGACCGGATTCAGTGAATATGTGTCGGGTTTCGAGCACGTGACCGGACAAACTGCGAATGTAAATGCCACCGCGCAATTGTTAGATGATGGCGCGACGAATGCCCACTTTTACGGGCATGCTACGAACGGCCCTAATACCGGACCGGCCGCCACCTTCTTGGGCTCCGGCTGGAGGAATGACGCGATTGATTTCACAAGGGTAATCGCGACGAGTTACAATAGCGCGGACGTTGCCTACCTTGACGACCAATACTATACTGGTACGAATGCCCAGTTTTACGGGCATGCTACGAACGGCCCTAATACCGGACCGGCCGCCACCTTCTTGGGCTCCGGCTGGAGGAATGACGCGATTGATTTCACAAGGGTGACCGCGACGAGTTACAATAGCGCTGATGTCGCTTATCTGGACGACCAAGGAAATAACGGCCACTTCTACTCTTACCCGACCTACAGCTACATCGCGGGTGCAGGTTATGAAAATCTCGCGAGCAACTTTCATGTCGTAAACGCTTCGAGCTACTATCAGACAGTAGATGTCGCCGACCTGTACGATACTTCCGGCGGCGCCACTATCGATGCGAGTGGCTCGACGGCCATCTTAACGTACGGGAATGGGACGGTAGTTTACGCTGCCAATTATGCGGCAGTTAGCGCGCACAACCAATCGCAAAGCAGCGACGGATATACGCCGGCGGCGGCAAGCGCGGGCTACATTTATTTGTCTGGCAATTGGTATGAAACCTGACCAATTGTAGGGCACGCCACAGAGGGCGTGCCCTGCAGGCTTTGGCGCGAACGTCTACTTACGCCCCTTGGCGGCGGCGCGAAGCTTGCCGGGCTTGGGCGGAGTCGGGCCCCATTTGGCCAGCCAGCGGAAATAAGATCGCAGGTGCAGCCAGGCGTCGATCGATAGCAACTGGCGGCTGGCGCGTTGCTCGTAGTGGTAGCAGTATGTGCCGCCGCTGAACATCACGCGCCAGCCGGCCTGGGCCATCCGCGCGCAGTAGTCGACGTCCTCGAAATACTTGGCGAACCGCAGATCGAACGGGCCCACGTCGGCCGCCGCCTCGCGCCGCAGGAACATGAAGCAGCCCGATATCCAGTCGCAGTCGAACGTGCTTTCGCGATCCCGATCGTTATATAGATACTGCTCGACGCTGCCGGAAAAGACCGTATCGAGCCCCAACCGCCGCGCCGCAATCGTCCGGGGCGTTTGAAACCGCCGGGCCGGATAGCCGTAGCCGCCGTCGGGGTGGTAAATGCGGCAAATGGCGGCGCCACAATCCGGCTCGGAGTCCATGAACCGGGCCATTTTTTCCAGGCACGGCTCCTCGGGATCGAAGGCCATGTCGGTATTCATCAATAGCACGTAAGGCGCCGTCGCGGCTTCGAGAATGCGGTTCAGATTCGCCCCATAGCCGAGCCGCGAAGCGTTTTTCCGCACGGTGGTTCGGGGAAAATAGTTCTGCCAGTCGCCGCAGCCGTCGGCCGAAGCGTTGTCGACCAGGATCAGCCGAACCTTCAGATCGCCCGCCGCGCGGCACAGCGTTTCGAGCAACGGCGGCATGAATTGCCGCTCGTGGGTGTAGATGATGCCGACGTCCAAATCGGCGACGGCCGAGGGCGCCGCAACGCGAGCCTGGGCGAGAAGACTCATTTAGGCCGCCCTTTTCGCCGAAGGTTTCAGCAAGCTGCTGCGCTGCTGGGGCGTCGTCGCGCCGGCAGCCAGGGCCGCGGCCAGCCGTGCGGCGACCGTCTCGCCCAGCCGATGCCACGTGCGGCCGGCCACGGCGCCGCGGCGCGCGGCGACCAGTTCCGCCGACCGGGCCGCCGGTTCGAGGCAGTCTTCAATGGCCGAGAGCCACTCATAGGGCGTATCGGCGAAGCGGACGTGCCCGGCCAGATCGGCCAGGTCGGCCAGCGCCGTCGAGACCGTCGGCAAACCGGCCGCCAGGTATTCGAGCGCCTTGATCGGGTGGACGCAGCGCGTCAGGTCGTTTTGCTCGAAGGGAACCAGGCCCGCGTCGAACCAAACCGTGTGCCCCGGCAATTCGGCGTAGGGCAGCGGCCCAAGGTAATGAACATTCGGCTGCGAGAGAAACACGCGCGAGCGGCGGCTGCCATTGGGGCCGATCACGACAAACGACCAGTCGCGGCGCCGTTGGGCCAGCCACGCCAGCATCTCATAGTCGAGCCAATCGCCCAAGGCGCCGTGATAACCGACGACCGGCCCGGCGATTTTCCGCCGCCAATCCGGCGGTTCGGCCGATCGGGCGATGGCGAAGCGGGCGAAATCGACGCCGTTGGGCAAAAGTTCGACGGCCGAGGCGAACGGTTGCAGCCGCTCGACGAGCCCTTGCGACGTGGCGAACACCAAGTCCGCCCGCTCGACGATCGCCCGCTCGACGCGGTCGATTCGGGCCCGCGTCCGACCGCGATGAAACGCCGCATAGCGATCCATGCAATCGTAAACAACCAATTGCGGCTGCGTACGCTCCAATAGCGTTTCGGCCAGCAAGCTCGGGGCGCCGATCCAAAGCACCACGGGACCGCCTGCCAGCCGCGGTTCCAATTGGCGAAACAACCAACGCCGGTTCCAGGCATCGAGCGCGCGCCAGCCGACGAACGGCATATAGCGCGGATTCAAGACCGGAAATGGCGGCCCCATTTCGATTTGCGGCGCGGCCGATGCGTCGTCAACTGCGAGGGAATCGCTCCGGCGCCGCAAACGGGCGCCGGCGATGGGGTCGGCCAGGCGCCGAAGATCGGAAAACCGGGCCGAACGCAAACCGACGGGATTCACATACGCCAGGTCGTGCTTGCGCGCCAGCCGCAGCGCCAACTGCTGGGGCCGCTGGCGGATCGAAGTCCAATCCACGGGGGCCAGGTATAAAAGTGATGCCATGTTGGGCTTTGCGGCCAGTGCGGTGCGGCCAGTTCGGTGCGGCACGAATCGAGGTTTTTCAAAGTGGGCCGAGATTACACCGACTCCCGCGTCAGGCCAAGCCGAGTTCCGCGACCGTCTGGCGCCCGGTCTGCATTGACTCTGCTGCGCCGGGCGGCGTATCATCCGCTCGGGCTTTTCCTTCCACGTCGGCCGCCTTGTCAATCGGCGATGAATCGAGTTCGTCAAATCAGCGGCAGCCCAGAACTTAGGACGAATCGGTGAACCTGGCTTTCCAAGCAACGCGCTTTGCGTTTCCGCGACTGGCCGCCGAAAGCGTGCGTCGCGCGCACCTGATCGGAATCGCCGGCGCGGGGATGCAGGCCCTGGCCGAGGTCATGCTCGGGCAAGGCTGGCGGCTGACCGGTTCCGATCTCTCCCCGCAAAACTCCGTCTGGCTTTCAGCCGCCGGCGTGCCCGTTTACGCCGGTCATCGCGAGGAACAGGTTCCCGCGAATGCGGATCTCGTGGTGTACAGCGACGCGGTCGGGCCGGAAAACGCCGAACGGCGCCGGGCGGCCGAACTCGGGCTGCGGCAACTCAGCTATCCCGCGATGCTCGGCGAACTGATGGCCGGCCGCACGGGTGTCGCGGTCGCGGGAACGCACGGCAAGAGTACGACGACGGCCTTGGCGGGAGAAATCCTGCGGGAAGCGAACTTGGCCCCGACAATCGTGGGGGGCGCCGCGCCGCTGGGGCGAAATTCGGGCGGGTGTTTCGGACGCGGCCGCCACGTGCTGGTCGAGGCCTGCGAATACCGATCGAATTTCCTGCATCTCGCCCCGCAAGTCGCGGTGTTGTTGGGCATCGAGCACGATCATTTCGACTGTTTCGACTCGTTCGCCGACGTTGAACGGGCGTTTTTCCAGTTTGCCCAGCGGGTTTCGGGCGATGGCTTGATCTTGGCGCATGCCGGCTGCCCGACCGCGTTGCGCGTGGCGAAACAAGCCGGGCGCCGCGTCGTCACGTTCGGCCTGGGCCCGGCCGCCGATTGGCGGGCCGTCGCTCTGCGATCGTTCCGTGGGCGATATGCCTTCCGAATCGTGCGCCGCGGCCAGCGGGTGGCCGAAGTGAAGCTGGCCATCCTCGGCGTGTACAATGTCTTGAATGCCTTGGCGGCGGCCGCTCTGGCCGGCGAATTGGGAGTGGGACGCGGCGCGATCGAGCGAGGATTGACTCGATTCGCCGGCCTCCGGCGGCGAATGGAAACTCGCGGCAGTTGGCGCGAGATCGTGCTGCTCGACGATTACGCCCATCATCCGACTGAAATCGCCGCCAGCCTGAAGGCCGTGCGAGAACGTTTCCCCGGTCGGCGGGTGTGGTGCGTTTTTCAACCCCACCAGGCCTCGCGGACTAGGGCGCTGCTAGACGAATTCGCCGCCAGCCTGCACAATGCCGATCGTGTCGCGGTGGCCGAAATCTTTCGGGCCCGCGAGGCGCCGGGCGAATATTGCGACGTGACGGCCGCACAATTGGCCGAACGCCTCCGCATGCGAGGACGTCCTACGTTGGACGTATACGGAGCCGAGGAGATCGGCGAGCAACTCCGCGCCGCGTTGGCGCCCGGCGACGTACTGATCACGATGGGGGCGGGAGATATCCGGAAAGTTGGCGATGGCTTTATTGAGCGGCTTCGAACGTATCGTGCGGCAGGCTGAGCCTTTAGCTCCGCATACCTGGTTTCATTTGGGCGGCCCGGCCGAGTATTTCGCCGAGCCTCGCAACGTCGATGAATTGCGCGACCTGATCCGGCGCTGCCTCGAAGAGGAATTGCCCGTGCGGTTGCTGGGCGGCGGGTCGAACGTGCTGGTCCGCGACGAAGGCGTGCCGGGCGTCGTCGTCCGGCTGACCGAGCCCGCGTTTTCCGAGATCAAAGTCGAAAAATGCCGCGTCGCGGCGGGCGGCGCCGCCAAGCTGGGCCACGTCATTTCGTCGGCCGTCCGCGAAGGTCTGGCCGGGCTGGAAACGCTGGTGGGCATCCCCGGCACGGTCGGCGGCGCCCTGCACGGCAATGCCGGCAGCCGCGGAGGCGACATCGGCCAGTGGACCAGCCGCGCCGTGGTGATGACGCGCAGCGGCGAGGTGCTCCAGCGGCAACGCGAGGAGCTCGTCTTTGCCTACCGCGAGAGCAGCCTCGACGAGTTGGCGATCCTGTCGGCCGAGTTCGAACTCGACGCCGAAGACCCCGAACAGCTCACTAAGCGAATGCAGCAGCAGTGGATCGTGAAGAAAGCGAGTCAGCCGCTCGGTCATCAGAGCGCTGGCTGCATCTTCAAGAATCCGCGAGGCATGAGCGCTGGCATGCTGATCGATCAGGCCGGGCTGAAAGGAGCCCGCATCGGCGGAGCGGAGGTCAGCGACCGGCACGCAAACTTTATCATTGCCGAGTCCGGCGCCTCCAGCCAGGACGTATTGCGGCTGATCGAATTGGTCCGCAGCCGGGTTGCCGATCGGCTCGGGATCGAGTTGGAAATGGAAATCGAGGTTTGGTGATGCCTGTAACCTAACCGACGCCGTCAAGGAGGATGGCTATGACGATCCATGCATCGAGTCCGTTGCGCGTTGCGCTGCTGGCGGGCGGCGATTCGCCGGAACGCGATGTGAGTTTGGCCAGCGGCCGGCAGGTGGCGGCGGCATTGGCGAAGCGGGGGCACATTGTCGCGGCGTTTGATCCGGCCGAAATCCGGCTGAGCGACATCTGCTGGGGCCGCTACGATATTTGCTTCATCGCCCTGCACGGCGGCGCCGGCGAAGACGGTCGGCTGCAGGCTGAATTGGAAGAGTTGGTCGTGCCTTATACCGGCAGCGGCCCCTTGGCGTCGCGGCTGGCCATGAGCAAATCGGCCGCCAAGCGGCGTTTCGAGCGGCGCGGCGTGCCCACGCCCCCCGCCGTGGCGTTCGAAGCAAGCGACTCGATTGACGACGTCGCCGAGCGCGTCGCCCCGCTCGGCTATCCGCTGGTCGTGAAGCCCGACGGCCAAGGTTCGAGCCTGGGAGTCGGCATCGCCCGCGACGAGAGCCAGTTGGCGGCCCTGGCAACGGATGCCGGCCGCTACGGTTCCTTGTTGCTGGCCGAACGGTGGATCGACGGTCGCGAGTTTACCGTGGCGGTGCTTGGTCGCCGGGCGTTGCCGCTGTTGGAAATCGCCGCGCCTGGCGGCTGGTTCGACTACCGGGCCAAGTACGAACGCAACGACGTCGAATACCGCTTCGAGACGGGCTTGCCTGAAGCGACCGTGGCGGAACTCGAATCGACCGCCGTCGGCGCCGCAGCCGCGCTCGATACCGCCGGCCTGGTTCGCGTCGACTTGATGCTCGACAAGAACGGCCGGCCGTGGGTGTTGGAGCTGAATACGGTCCCAGGGCTGACTTCGCACAGCCTGGCGCCGAAGGCCGCGGCCCGCGCGGGAATCGATTTCGCGGCCCTCTGCGAATGGATGCTGGCCGACGGGCTGCGCCGGTTTTCGCAGCGCGCCGCCGTCGCGGAGGCCGCACGATGACCGCCAACCAAGCGTCGAAAACCGCCTCCAGCACGACGCCACGGCCGGTTCCCGCCGCTCGGCGGCTGTTCCGAGATTTGGTGACTCTAGGTTTGCTCTGCGGCGCTTTGGCGGCCGGCGGCTATGCGGTCTGGCTCGAAGTACGCGAACGCGTGCTCGATTCGGACCAGTATCGGGTTTGTCTCGAGAACGTCGTCATCACGCCGCCAGCCGAGTGGATCCGCAGCGACGTCAAGGCCGAGGTGCTGCGCGACGCCGAAGCCAACGGCGCGTTGTCCGTGCTCGACGAAGACCTGGCGAAGCGAATGCACCAGGCGTTCTCGGCCCATCCTTGGGTAGCGAGGGTCGTCCGCGTGGCGAAACTGCCGCCCGCACGACTGCACGTAGAATTGGTCTATCGCAAGCCGGTCTGCATGGTGCAAGTCGCCGAAGGACTATTTCCGATCGACGAGACGGGCGTTTTGCTGCCGACGGCCGACTTCTCGCCGCACGAAGCCGCGCGCTATCCTCGCTACTCGAACGCGCCGCTCACCACCGAGCCGCCAGCGGGCTCGGTCTGGCAAGAGCAGCGCATTTTCGCCGCGGCGCAGCTCGCGTTGGTGCTCGGCGACGTTTGGGAAGAATTCAACTTCGAGCAGTTCGAGCCGCAGACCGAGCCGGGCAGCAGCGCGCTCGATTTTCAACTCGTCACGAAGAAAGGCACGCGCGTGCTTTGGGGCGCGGCGCCGACCACGGACGAGGCTGGCCAAGCGCTTGCCAAGGCCAAGCTCGCCAAGCTGAAGCAATATTTCGCCGAGCGCGGCACGCTGGAAGGCTCCCACGGCCGGCAGGACCTCGACCTGCGGCACGGCGAGTTGCAGGTTCTCGCGCGTACGGCGCTCGCGCCCAATCGCTAATCGACTCTCAAAGCAGGGTTTTCGCCGCTCGCTTCCGTTGCGTCCGGCTTCTCAACGCAAAGCTCGACCTGTGCGATTTGACCCAGCGCAGGCTTGGCCCCCGCCTTGGGCCAGGGCGGTTCTCCAATAGGCATCGGCATCCAATACGCTGGTTAAGCAATAGGAGTCCGAGTCATAAGCCATATAATCTATGCATATTCTATGTTAATTTATTCAGGTTTTTCATTGACAGGACATTGATGTCGCGCAATAATCATCGAAGTCAAGTCAATTGCTTTCTCGATTTCTTATCCTCGGCGAGATTTTTGGGGACTCAAAACCCAGTGGCGGGCTTCTCCTTTTTATCCGGCAGTCGATTCTCACGCGGAGTGACCGTTGGGAAAATGCTGCCGCGCAATAGCTGCGATGAGGCCGCGCGCGAGTGGCCGGCAGGAGGCTCTTATCTAACAGGATATGTCCTCTCTCGCGCCTTCAAGCGAATAACACTTACTGGTTGAGTCTTTTGTTTACGCAGTCTAGGGTAAAAGGAGGAGTTGTATGCGTTTCGTTAGGGTGACGTTCGGCTTATCAACTGTTCGACGATATCGGGCTGCACGGCCAGGATTTACCTTGGTCGAATTGTTGGTAGTAATTGCTATTATCGGCATTTTGATTGCATTGCTGCTGCCGGCTGTGCAAGCGGCTCGGGAGGCGGCGCGCCGCACGGAGTGTACGAATAAAATGAAGCAAATCGGGTTGGCCTTGCAGAATTACCATGATACCTGGCACCGCTTCCCGGCTTCCGTCGAATGGGGCGCCTACAACGTGTTGGCGCCAACTACATACCCCCAACTCCCATATCATCACACGTGGCTGGAGGCCATTCTGCCCTTTTTGGCTTATGATCCGGTATATAAAGCAGTGAATCGCAAGATGCCCGCTTACCCGCAAAGCCAGCAGATTAATTATACCCAAAACATGATTGCTCCACTGTCTAAGCAGCTTCCCGAGTTGCTCTGCCCCAGTGATACCGGGCTGATCCCCATTACTCAGACGTGGGGCTTCCCGGTGACGAACTATTGCGGAAGCGAGGGCTATCACTGGTGGGACACGGCGAATATCGGCTATTGGCCCCCCTGGTCAGGCTGGGGCTTCATGAATCCGGCGGGCGACTATTGCGGTATGTTTCGTACCGAGCACAACTGTTCGTTCGGCCACTGCGTGGACGGTGCAAGCAACGTTATTCAGGTTGGTGAGCGAAATCAGACTGGCTATAAGGGTGGAATGATAGGGCCCCAGAATCTGTGGATGGGTCTCGGCATGCCCCGTTTGCCGAGCGGTGAGCAGGTGTTTGCCAATGCGTTCGTAGGCAGTGGGATCGCCGGAACATGTTGTCAAAGCGGCAAGTATATGTGGCCCGACGGCACTGCGCCCACCGGGGGCTGGTGGAAATCCGGGCCGTACTCGTTCACGCCGACCTATATTACGGCTTGGGGCGCGAACACCGAATGGGCCGGACCGAGTTCGGTTCACACGGGTTCGATGATTAATTACCAGTTCGCTGACGGTAGCGTCCGCGCGTTGCAGGCGACCATGGATTACCGCATTTTTCTGATGCTGAACTCCGAGACAGACGCTCACCAGATTCCGGACAATTCGTATTGATGCCCGCGTGGCAATGTTATTAGTTGATGGCGTGCGGGGGCGCCAGAACCCGCTGAAACCAAAACATCAGCATCAACAAGCTGCTTTAAGGAGATTCCCTTGAAACGATCTGCGCTTTTGGCCGTTGCGCTAATCAGCATTTTGTTAGAAACGGGTTGCGGCAAATCGGCGCCGTCTAGTCCACCGCCGGGCTACAAAGACCCCGTAGATATGGTGAACATGCCGGCGATGCCAAAAGATCCGGCGCCTGTGACTTCTGATGATACAAGTGGTGGGCCGAAGAAGCCATAGACGGAATGAGGACCAGTCGATTCCAGCGAATGCGAAACAGTTCAAATCGAAATCGGCGTCTGCCTCGAAAAGTTGAGTCTTGCCTTGCGAGGAGGGCTGCTGTACGGTTCCCGATCTGTCGTATGTCGTATGCAGCGTGACAATCGGTTCCGAAGAGTCCTCGTCAATCGCCGCTATTTTCCATCACCTCGCGTAAAGCCTGTGTGGCGAGCCGCGTCACGAGGATGGTGGCCGCCAGACCGACGAAAAACAGGGCATGTTGCCACCGCCCGGCGGCCGCGTTGCCGGCGGCCAGATCGGTGATTTGCCGGGCGGCCGAGCCGAGATAGCAATACATCAGCGTGCCGGGCAACATGCCCGTCCAGGTGGCCAGGGCGTAACGGCTGAACGAAATCTTCGAGGCCCCGAAGGCGTAGTTCAGCACGCCGAACGGCAGCAGCGGCGAGAGCCGGGCGAGAAACACGATCTTGAAGCCCTGCTGGTCGACCGCCCGATCGAGCGTTTGCAGCCGGGGCGAGCGGGCGAGCTTTCGCTCGATCCAATCCCGCAGCAAATATCGGCTGACCAAAAAGGCCGCGCAGGCGCCGGCGACGCTGCCCGCCGAAACCGCCACGAAGGCCCTCGGCATGCCGAAGGCGAACGCTCCGGCCAAGGTCAGCCACGAGCCCGGAACCATCAATACGCTGGCCGGCACATAGACCGCGGCCAACAACAGCGGCCCCCACGCGCCCAAGGCCCGGACCTGCTCGACGATTTGCCCCCAACGGGCCGCGTCGCGCGGAACATAACGCCAGGCGGCGACGCCGGCGGCCAGCAACAACGCTGCGGCGACAATTCGTTGAATCAAGGGCTTTTTCATGACTTCACCACAGTTTAACCGATCCCTTGCGCTGCGTTTTGCCGCCGACCGCCACTCGCCACTTAGGCGCCGATAGGATACGATTGTGGAAAGGATCAAGCCAATCGGTGCGACGGGCCAAGACGCACTAGGTTGAATCCAAGTCGAAGAGCAAACTCCCCATGATTACTCCTGCCGAACTTCTCAGCTACTTAAAAGCCAAGCCATTCCGTCCGTTCCGGATCCACATGGCCAGCGGCCAGACCTATGACGTCCGCCATCCGGAGATGGCCCGCGTGGGGCGCAACGTGCTGCTGCTGTTCACGTTTGTCAGCGATGATCCCGATGTTTTCGATCGCTGGGAAACGGTCTCGCTCATGCTCATGGAAAGCGTTTCGCATCTCGACCAGTCGATTTCGCAGGCTTGAATCGACCACCGCTGTTCGAACCTCGCCCAGGAGGCACGCGCCATGTTGACTTACCAAAGAATGGGCTGCTATGTGACCACCGAGCCGTTTCGGCCCTTTCGCATCAAAATGGCCAGCGGTCGGACGTTCGACATCCGACATCCCGAAATGGTCAAGGTTGGAAAGAGCGACATCGTGATTTTCTCTTTTGTCTCCGATGAGCCGAACATTTACGACGACTGGGATACCGTTTCGCTGGTGTTGATCGAGTCGATTTCGTATTTAGAATCTTCAATTCCGCAGAACTAGCCTTCCAAACCAGAACCTTCATGCACCCCTTGCCCATCATCGATTCGTCGCCCGAAATCGCTCCGCCCCAATCTCCACGCAATTCAGTCGCCAAGGGTCGTTATAGCTTCGTCAGCCTCGGCTGCCCGAAAAACCTGGTCGATAGCGAGCGGATGCTCGGCCTACTGCAGCTCGACGGCTACCAGTTGGTCGGCGAGCCCGAAGGCGCCGATTTCGTGATCGTCAACACCTGCGGGTTCATCGAACGGGCTCGCGAGGAATCGTACGGCACGATCCGCGAAATGCTCGAACTGAAACGCCGCGGCGCCATCAAGGGGGTGATCGTCTCGGGTTGTCTGGCGGAACGCGAGAAAGAAGCGCTGCTGGAAAGCTGCCCGGAGATCGACCATTTGGTCGGCGTCTTTGGCCGCGAGCAGGTTACGAAAGTGGCCGATCGCATGCTCGGCGGGCTGGTCGAACAGCGGACCGTCTTCCAGCCGGCGCCAACCCGCCCGCTGCCGGATACGGCGCGGCTGCGGATCACGCCGCGGCACTTCGCCTTTCTGAAAATCTCCGAAGGCTGCGACCGGCTGTGTACGTTTTGCGCCATCCCCAAGATGCGCGGCAAGCACGCCACGAAGCCGATCGAGGAAGTGCTGGCCGAAGCCCGCGAACTGGCGGCCGACGGCGTCCGCGAGCTGAACATCGTCGCCCAGGACACGACCTACTACGGCCTGGATCTTTACGGCCGGCCGCGGCTGGCCGAACTGCTGGCCGAACTCGATCGGATCGAGGGGCTCGATTGGATCCGGGTCATGTATCTGTATCCGATGTACTTCACCGACGAACTGATCGAGGTGCTGGCCAAGAGCAAGCGGATTACGCCTTATCTCGATATGCCGCTGCAACACATCAACGAGGCGATGCTCAAGCGGATGCAGCGCCGCGTGACGCGGGCCGAGACCGAAACGCTGCTGGCCAAGCTGCGTCAGGCGATTCCCGAACTGGCGCTGCGAACCACGTTCATCGTCGGCTTCCCCGGCGAAACCGAGGCGCAGTTCGAAGAACTCGTCGAATTCGTGCGCCGGCAGCGGTTCGAGCGGCTCGGCGTGTTCACGTATTCGTTCGAGCCCGATACGCCCGCGGCCCGGCTGCCCGACCATCTGCCCGAAGACGTGAAAGAAGAACGTCGCGAGCGATTGATGGCCGTGCAGCAGGAAGCGGCCTTCGCCTGGAACGAGGCCCAACTCGGCCGGAAACTCGACGTGCTGATCGACCGGGCCGTGCCTGGCGAATCCCGGGCCTGGATCGGCCGCTCGTACGCCGACGCGCCGGACGTCGACGGCGTCGTGTACGTGACCGGGAAAAAATTGAAGCCGGGGCAGATCGTGCCTTGTGAAATCGTTGCTTCCGAAGGCTATGATTTGGTGGGAGTCGCGGTGGGCAAGGGCCGATGATCGGCGGCGGCAGCCATCCGCGAAACCGTCGGCTAAAACGATCGAACCGCCACCTGAGCGAAATCGAGCAGCTCCTATGTCGGTCAGCACCCAACCGCAACCTCGGGCGAACGTCTTCAATCTGCCGAACCAGCTCACGATTTTGCGGCTCGTGCTGTCGATCGTGCTGTTCGCCTTGATCACGTTTCAGCTTTATACGGCCAGCTTTTTCGTGTTCGTCGTGGCGGCCTCGACCGACTGGCTCGACGGCTATTTCGCCCGCAAATACGGCATGGTGACGATGCTGGGCCGCATTCTCGACCCGTTCGTCGACAAGATCATCATTTGCGGCACGTTCGTCTGCCTGGTCGCCGATCCGCTCTCGGGCATCCGGGGTTGGATGGCGGTGATCGTCGTCGGACGCGAACTGCTGATTACGGCGCTGCGCAGTTTTCTGGAACAGCAAGGCGCCGATTTTTCGGCCACCATGTCCGGTAAGCTGAAGATGCTCTTGCAGTGCCTGGCCGCGGGAACCAGCCTGTTTTTGCTGTCCGGCATGGTTTCGAGCCCGGCCACACCGCCTGGGTGGCTGAGCTATTTGTTGATCGGGTCCGTCTGGGGAGCGGTCGCGCTGACCGTGTACTCGGGCGTCGAATACGTTCGCCGCGCCATTCTGCTATGGCGTGAGTGAGATGGGCTTTCTCGTACTTTTGTTTGCCGCCGGCCTGATCGCCGCAAGCTTGACGGTTTGGGCCAAGGCCGCCGCGAAATGGCGGCGCGGGGCGCCGCTCGTGGCTTACGAGCCGCGCGGGCCGTTTCCGGCGAAACTGCTCGACCTGTTCGTAATCGCGGTATTTTACGTGCTGACGAACCTCGCGGTCTACGTCGTGCTTTACGGCGCCGCGACTCCCAGCGATGGCGAAACACCCGCTCTGCGCGATGTCGTCGTCGCGCTCGCCGCCACGGCGCTGACGAACCTGCTAACGATGGGCTTGGCCATTCTCTGGATTCGCGGCCGCAGCGGCGCCTCGTGGGCCGACTTGGGTTTTGGCCTCGACAAAGCCGCGGACGATCTGCGGCTGGGCCTGGCGGCGTTCGCCGCCGTCAGCGTGCCGGTTTACGTGTTGCAGGGCTTCCTCTCGCAATTCGTCCGCGAGCAGCACCCGATCATCGAGCTGCTGCTAAAACATCGCGAACCGTGGCTGCTGGCCCTCAGCGGCGCATCGGCCGTGCTCGTAGCGCCGTTGGCCGAAGAGTTTTTCTTTCGCGTGCTTTTGCAGGGCTGGGTCGAGTCGCTGGTCGCGCCGGCCGAGCCAAGTCCCGCCGAGACGCCCTCGGCCGCCGTTCAAGAACCGCCGATCATTTTCGGGCCTGCCGATCCGGATCATCCCTATTCGCCGGCGCCGTCGACGGCCGAAGCGTTCGAAGTCGAGCCACTGCCGGTTGAAGAAGGCGCGCAGTTGCCTCCGGCAGCGCGGATCCGCGTGGCCGGAGTGCGTTGGGACCGCGCAGCAATTTTGTTCAGTTCCGCGATCTTTGCCTTGATGCACCTCGGTCACGGCGCCGCCCCGATCCCGTTGTTTTTTCTGGCCTTGGCGCTCGGTTACCTTTACCAGCGCACCGGGCGTTTGCTGCCCTCGGTCACGGTTCATCTGTGTTTGAACGCCTGCAGCCTGGCGGCGCTGTATTTGGGGCTGGCCGCCGAAGTTAAGTGAACTGCTAAGTGAGTTGCTAAGTGAACTGCAAAGTGAGTTGAAACTTGTTGACGATGGATTCTTTCGCAGAAAGCCGACTCGATGCCTCTCGACCCTGAAGCCGAAATCCTGGTCCTCGCAGCGGCCCGAGTGCCGACGACGCCTCTCGAACAACTCACGCCCCAGCAGGCGCGCGACGACATGTTGCGGCAAACCGCGTTGCTCGGTCGCGGCGAACCGGTCGAGAAGATCGAGGACGTGCTGGCGCCGGGTCCAAACGGCGAAATCCCGATTCGCGTCTACACGCCGGCCGGCCGCGCGCCGTTCGCCTGCCTGGTCTATTTTCACGGCGGCGGATTCGTGATCGGCAACCTCGAGACGCATGACGCCTTGTGTCGCATGATCGCTAACGCGTCCGGCGCGGTCGTCGCCTCGGTCGATTACCGGCTGGCCCCCGAACACAAATACCCGGCCGCGGCTGCAGACGCCTACGCGGCGACCTGCTGGATCGCCGAGCACGCCCAGCGGTTCGGCATCGACCGGCGCCGGATCGCCGTTGGAGGCGATAGCGCCGGCGGCAACCTGGCGGCGGTGGCGACGATGATGACCCGCGATCGCGGCGGTCCGCAGTTGGCCTTTCAGCTTCTGCTCTACCCGGTGACCGACGCCTATCTGGAAACGACGTCGTACGGGCAATACGCCGAGGGCTACCTGCTCACGCGCGCCGCCATGGCCTGGTTTTGGGAGCATTACCTGAATGAACCCGCCGAGCGCGAGCACGCCTATGCCGCGCCGCTGCGAGCCGAAGACTTCTCGGGCCTGCCGCCGGCGTTGGTCATCACGGCCGAATGCGATCCGCTGTGCGACGAAGGCGAAGCCTATGCCAAGCGTCTCGAAGCAGCGGGCGTGCCGGTCACTCTAACGCGCTACTCGGGCATGATTCACGGCTTCATACGCCGCGCGAAGTTGCTCAGCCAGGGGCGGAAGGCGGTCTCGCAAATCGCCGAGGCGCTGCGCGCAAACCTCTGTCAGATTTAGCGTTAGCTCGCACGCTTGGCGAAAGTTCGCCAGCTTCTCGCTATGCCAGACCCGGCACGCGGCCTTGGCCTGGGCGGCATTTTCCGTTTCGCGCGTGATATCCGCCGATGCGCGACGCCCTGAGACAACGGGCAACCGTTGCCATCCGCAGCGATTGTTGAAGCTGACCCCGAAGCGCCCGAGGTATATTTGGGCGGCGAGTCGACTGCCCGTGGCCGACGCCCTGTTACGTCGGCCGTATTTTGTCAGGAGGCCCGAGATGATCGAACGGCATTTCGCGTTCAGTACGGCAATTGTATTTTGCCTGGCGGCGTCGGCCTTCGCCGAGGACGCGTATTACGATCTTATGATCGCCGACTTGGAACTGGTTCGACAGACGCCCGAAAAGGACGAGGCCGAAGCGGCCAGCGGCTCGACGCACTGGCGGCAGCGCACCGCGCGCGTGCCGTATGCTTCGCTCGACGGCGGGGGCGAAGCGTTCCTGTCGTTGAGCGGGGAAGCCGCGAATTGGGCCCGGCTGGAGGATTGGAAGCGCGACGGCCGAATTGCAATTCTCGCCCCTCAGGGCCAAGCGCCCTCAGGCCGGTTGTTTTTGCCCGACAGCGACGACACGGCGTTGGTCAGGTTCGATTTCGAACTTCCGGCCGAAAAAACCGCGCCGAAAGCCGATGCAAAGCGAGCTTTCCATGTGGCGAAGCAGATTCACTATCGCCGTCTGATGGAACGCGGCATCCCTGGCGCCGCCTGGTTCCGCCATCAATGGAAGGCGGCCGGCGCCCAGGTCAACGCGCAACAGGGCGCCGCCGCCGAGGCGCGCGGGCGAGAGCAAGAACGCTTCGCCCGAGAGAACAGCCTGGAAGACACGTTTGCCCTGTTCAGCGGCAGCCGGGCAGTGAGCGAGAATCTGCAACTCGATCGGGATTTGCGAGTCGGCGCCAGCGGGGCGGGCGATCTCGAAGTCGACAAGTTGGAAGGCATCTCCATCAAGGAGATCGACTGGCAGCCGCTCATCAAGGATCTCCACCCGGAACTCGATCCGTTGGCCGCCGCCATCCCGGCCGATCAGCACGTAGTCTTTTTTCCATCGTTTCAAGCTCTGGTCGCCGTGGCCGACGAGATCAGTCGCCAGGGGACGCCGCTGGCGCGGTTCATGGAATCTCGCTCGGAGGACGAACGGCTCAAAGAACGTTACGAGCGGCAATTGGGCCTGCCGCTGTCGCTTTTGGCGCGCTTGCTCGGAGGGCAGGTCATCGACAGCGTGGCGTTGACCGGCTCCGACCCCTACTTTTTCGCGGGAACCGACGTGGCGCTGGTTTTCGAGGCCAAGCAGCCGGCCGTGCTGAAACCTCTGTTGCTGGCGCGGATTGCGGCGGCCGTGCAAGGCCAGGCCGAGGTCAAGGCGGTGCAGGGCGAAATCGCGGGGATCGGCTATGCCGGCTTCGTTTCGCCCGATCGCAAAGTCTCGTCGTACGTCGCTGAAGTGGGTCCGACCGTGGTCGTTACGAATTCGACGACGCAACTGGCCCGCTTGGCCAACGTCCGCCAGGGCCAAGCGGCGGCCATCGCTGGGCTGCCGGAATACAAGTTCTTCCGCGGCCGCTACCCGCGCGGCGAAGGGAACGAATCGGCGCTCGTGTTTCTGAGCGACGCCACGATCCGCCGCTGGTGCGGCCCGCGTTGGCGGATCGCCGATTCTCGCCGCGTTCGGGCGGCCAGTATGCTGGCCGAGTTGCAGGCCGAACAGATGGACCGCCTGGCGGTCGGCAAAGCCGCAGCGCTCTACGTCGACAAACCGCCGGCCGAATTGGGCGAGCTGCGATTGTCGGCCGGCAACGTGCATTCCGCCACGATGGGTTCGCTGGCATTCATGACGCCGATCGCGGAGTTGCAGATCGACAAAGCCACCTCGGCCGAGGCGGACGCCTATCGCGCGTGGCGGAGCCAATATCAATCGAATTGGCGCTGGGCCTTCGACCCGATC
>Ga0307373_10000424_pt1 | contig 80110 bp, 66 predicted proteins | sample OX2MG_FD_202534 | JGI IMG/M metagenome (GOLD analysis project Ga0307373, IMG submission 202534) | Soil microbial communities from Risofladan, Vaasa, Finland - OX-2 | ecosystem: Environmental > Terrestrial > Soil > Coastal area > Acid sulfate soil | place: Finland: Risofladan, Vaasa | collected...
CTCGCACGTCATCGCCCGAGGACACCAACGTGTCTTTTCGTTCTCGGCTGCGCGTGTGGCGCGAAATTCGCGCCCCAACGCGCCCGAAACAACGAGTCCCACTCGCAGAACGGCCATCCGCGACCATATTCGTGCCAAGTCCACCCCCCCTCCAGGCTTAGATTTCCGGCGAATGACCGATTTTCCGACAGGCACGAGCTACAGGGACGGAAACTGCAGGGGGCATCACGGGCGGGGTGAATCCCGGCGCGCCGGGCATCGCGGTCGGCGGCGAAACCGGCCTTGGCAATCTCTTTGAGGGTTCGGGCGGGGCGACACTCTCGAACTCCAAGCCCCTGTTCGCGCCACCTACTTCCGGCCTGAATCTGCTTGGACAGATTGAGTCCTGGGGCATCGGTCCCGCGACCACGCTGACGAATGTGGCACTCAGAATCGGCAAGATGACCGGGGCGCAACTCAGGCAACTCGTCGAGAACTTGCCGGACGGCATGACCTACGGCCTTGAAGCCGAGAAGGACGCCTGACCATGCCTCTGACTTCCAACATCCTGAGTGCCCTCACCAGCCAGCCGCCCGCTTCCGCTTGGGCCGTGGTTGCTGGGCATTTGCGGGATACGTTCTTCGCCGCCATTCCGAACAACGGGGCCGAAAACGAAGTGGTGGTGCGTGATCGTGGTCTGGCGGAACTCGATAACGTCCTGTCCGGCTCGGCGTGGGACTTGTGGCCGCACTTCGAGGCGGTCGTACCGAGGGCGAGTCAGGGCATACTCGACTTCTGGACCAACACCACTGGCGGCAAGGCGATACTCATTCTCGACGCTCTGTCACTACGGGAAGCACCGTGGTTGTTGGAACAGGCACAGCACCGGGGCTACACGCTGCATCGCTCCGAGGTCCGTGGGGCCGAACTTCCCGGCGACACGACTCCGTTTGCCAGGAGCCTTGGGTTCTCCCAACGCTCGGCCTTGGAGAACGACGGGGCCGGTGCCGCTCACAAGCTGAGCGGGGCGTTCACCGCTTGTTCGAATTTGCCCTGGAAGGATTGCGTGGAGATGATCGGGTCGCAGCCAGCCGTCGTCTTCTGGCACCATTGGCCGGACGAGCGACTGCACGATCTGTCCGGGCCGGGCCTGGGCCTTCGCAAACTGGCGAAGGAAGCCCATGCGGCCCTGATTTCCGACGACTTCTGGTCGTTCGTGGATCGGCTGGCGACCGGGCGCCGGCTCGTCATCACCAGCGACCACGGTTACGCCGCGTGCGGCGAGTTCCACGACTTGGCCGGCGATCAGGCGAACTACATGAAAAGCGTCTTCAAAAGCGGGCGGTCGGCGGTGAAAACCGGGGAGACGGACGCCGCCTTTGTGCCACCCATTGACCTCGCGCTGACTTCGGCCCACAGTGCGCACCAGTACGTCCTGGGTCGCAACAAGTGGAAAAGTGCGTCGGGCTACCCGACCTTACAGCACGGCGGACTTTCGTTGTTGGAATTGTTCGTGCCGTTCCTTGAACTCTCGAAATGATGGAGTACGATTGTGGCTCGCAGTAGGGGAGAAACGAAGCCGGAGCGGATCGCCAGGGCGGTGGCCGAGGCGGTGTACGCCGGCAAGGTATGGCAACTGCCGGGCGTTGATTTCAACGACCTGAACCGGCCGAAGACCTGCCTGGAGGTTGATTTTCCGATCCTGCCGATCAATCACGTCGCCGCCATCGAAGGGAACGCCGGCAAGCCGATCTACCAGATGTCGAAGTGGTGGGCACGGCGGCGGTCGTCCGTCTTCCGGGCCATGCTCATCGCCGCCGCCACGAAAGCCCCCGACGATCCAGCCGAAGCGGCCAAACTCGTGTGGGACGCCTATTACGGCAATCACCAGAAGAACGAAGCCTTCCGGAAGCTGAAGGTGGCCGACATCTTCATGGGCGGCGGCACCACCATCGTCGAAGGTGCCAGGCTCGGAATGCAGATGTACGGTAACGACCTGAACCCCGTGGCGTGGTTTGTGGTCAAGAACGAACTTGGCCAGGTAGATCCAGACGACGTGCAGAAGTTGCTCGACCACATCGAGGCCGAGGTCAAGCCACAGATCATGCCGTTCTACGCCTGCGACTGCCCCCGTGGGCACAAGGGCAAATGGACGCAGCTCTCGACCGGCAAGGTCATGAGGCACGGCTTCGATCCGTTGACGCTCAAGCCCGAGGAGCGAGCAGACTACGAGTACGACGGCCCAGAGGTCATCTACACGTTCTGGGCCAAGCACGGCCCGTGTCAGGCGACCGGCTGCGGCCACCGCACGCCGATTATGGCCTCGCCAGTGGTCGCCATTAAGACATTGACAGTGAAGGCGTGGGAGGGCATCACCTGCGGCTCCTGTAAAAAGACCTTCGACGTGGAGGAACAGGACGCGCGCATGGCTCCAGCGGCTCTCTTTGTCGTCTCTCCCGAGGAAATAGAGTTCACGATTCGTCAAGAAGACGGGTCATACCACTGCCCGCACTGTGGGTACAAAGCATCGTTCTCGCTCGGTAAGCCCAAGAGCAGGAACGTCGATCTGACGCTCCTCATTCACCCTGACTGGCTGAAGGGCTCACCACAAGTCTCGCCCGACGGGACGCTGTTCGGCGGCAGCGCAACCGACGACGCTGCTTCAACGGCAGCATGGAATGCGGAGAGGCAAAGGGGCCTAAAGCTAATCGAGGTGCGTGGGTTGCTTCCTAATGAGATCACTTGTCCCGACACGAAGGAGGTCTTCGCTACTGAGGCGGGCACGGTGCCGAAAAGATCCACGTTCATTTGCATGCAGTCCACATGCGGGAAGCAGTGGGACGTACTAGAGGCCATAAAGAAGACTCAACAGACTGGGCCGGTTGCGACTTACGTTGTTCAAGGGTACTGCCCCACGTGCGACCGGCAGAAACAACCGTACTCGGGTCGATTCTTTGCCGCTGCGGACTGCGCCTCATCCGATGTTGCGAACGCCGAATGGGAGCGCCGAAAGGAAACGGACCTCGCCGCATTCTGGCCTCGCAGCGAAGTTCCGTTCGGATTCATGACCTCCTTGATGAACGGTGGCATCCCCAACCACGGATTCACCCACTGGTGGACCATGTTCAATGCGCGGCAGCTTCTTGGCCACGCAATGTTCTTGAAGAAGATTTCGCAGGCCACATGGATAAGTGAAGGCGTGAGATTATTTGTGTTGGGCGCATTTCAGCAATACCTCCGCAATCAGTGCATGATGTCGATCTGGCATATCAAGCTGGACAAGCTCGCTCCAGCCCTCTCAAACAACAACTTTCATCCGAAGTCCACGATGGTCGAAGTGGGCGTCTTCGCACCAATGGGCTATGGTCCTTGGTCAAGCACCGTTCGACCATCCTTGGAAGGTGCGGAGTGGTGCCGCAATCCTTGGGAGATTGTGACAACGACACAGCTTCAGGAAGTCCGACCAGAGATTGCAAAGGAAGTGACGGGGAAGAGCATAAAAGCGTATCCTCAAGATGCAATCAAAAGCGATCAGCGAATTGAATGCGGTTCAAGTACAGACATCAAGCACATTCCGAGCGAATCACTTGATTTGGTCATCACCGACCCTCCGTTCGGAGGTCTGCTGCACTACTCGGAACTGTCCGACTTTTTCTACGTCTGGCTACGGTTGGTGCTGAAGGAGAAGTACCCCGACAAGTTTACCGCGGAATACACTCCCAAAGCCCTCGAAGCGGTCGCCAACCGTGCCCGCCGCCCCGACGATGCCGGTGCGTTCTACCAAAAGATCCTGACCCAGTGCTGGCGGGAAGCCGGACGAATCCTCAAACCCTCTGGCATCCTCGCCTTCACCTTCCACCACAGCGAAGACGAGCCGTGGGTGGCTGTGCTGGAGAGTCTGTTTGACGCCGGGTTCTATCTGGAGGCGACCTACCCGATCCGTAGCGACGAAACCAAAGGGGAGGGCGAATTCGGCTCCAAGAAGATCGAGTACGACATCATCCACGTTTGCCGGAAGAGAATTGAAGAGCCGAAGGAAGTGAGTTGGGCACGGCTTCGTCGCCAGATCATGCAGGACGTGCGGCAGCTTCAAGACATCCTGACGAAACATCAGACTGCCGGCCTTCAAGAGGCCGACATGCAGGTGGTTCGCCGGGGCAAGGCATTGGAGTATTACTCCAAACACTACGGCAAGGTGTACGTCGAGAAGGGACGAGAGTTCACCGTACGGGAAGCCCTGCTCGCCATCAACCAGCTTCTCGACGACCAGTCCGACACATCGACGGAAGCGCCACCCGTGCTTGCCGAGTCATACACGAGGCAATTCCTGCGACTGTTCGCCGACAAGACAAGCATACCCCGTGACCAGATGTCAAAGCACATGCGGGGCACCGGCGTTTCGCCCCAAGCGTTCATCGAGCGCGGATGGTGTGAGGAGAAGGCGAAAGTTTTCACGCCGGTCTCCCCGCTGGATTGGGCACTGAGCAAGAAGGGGACTCGGCGAGACGCCATCAGCCGGGACTTCGACCAAGTCATGTTCATGGTCGGAGCCTGCTACGAAGGAAGCGGCATCAAACTGAGCGACACGCTCGACAACCCGAGCTACAAGCCGCACCCGGCGACTGAATCCGTCCTTGACTGGCTGACCCGCCACGGAGGCACCAGCACGATCAAGACCGCCGCCCGGACGGCATTGCAGCTTTACCGCTCGTGGGTGGCCAAGAACCAGAAGAAGGTCCAGGTCGAGCGGACCCTTTTCGATCTTATCGACGAGGAGGCGTAGTGTATGGGACCGCCGCTTTCGGACGACATCTGGATGCGTCGGGGAATTTCCATCCTGTGGGATGCGGAAGCCCTGGCCGCCGTCTGCACCCCCAGGCAGGTAATCAGCCTGCGCCAATTCCTGCTCCTTCATGCGGCGGGTTGGGTCGGGGTCGATCCATTCTTGGTCAAGAACGAGAAGTGCCTGGTTGTCGCCGGCCTGGAAAGTGCCATCGACTCTCTGCCGCCGGACGAAGCGGAAGTGTGGCTGTGCGACGTTTTTTACAAGGCGATGGTTTCTTACCAACAGACCGTCGCGGATGGGGCCAACGAAGCAGCCCTCGTACTGTGGCTGGCCGACTCCAAGCGGCTCGATTACCACAGCAGCGACGATATGCACTACTGGCATTGCGGCACTGAGTACAAGGGGCGACAAATCGCCTTGAGTCGGTGCCTTTTCAACGGCGGTCAGAGTGATCTACGCCGCATCCATGTCATTGGAGCCAAACAACAAGACGTTTGGATCGGTCTATTTCACCCGAGGATTTGTTCGTGACGCTGGATAACCAATTATTGCCGCCACCCGTGCTGCGACCCGGCCAGCGGGTCCAGCACGCCGAATTCGGCGAAGGCGTCGTCGTCGAGCAGCCAACCGACACCTTCGGCCGCGTCTTCTTCAGCGGCGGCGAGCGACAAGTGCCGATTTCGGCCCTGACACCCAGCGTGGGCCGGTCGGAGCACATCGTCCGCCACGCCGCGGCCGGCGAACGTCGGGCAAGACGGGCCTGGCTCTCGTACAAGGCCCACGCGCTGCCGCTGCTGGAAAGTGCCGCCGCCCTGACTTCAGCCAAGATCGACCTGCTTCCCCATCAAGTGGTGCTGACCCACCGGGTGGCCACATCGTCGCCCAGGCGTTTTCTGAACGCCGATGAAGTCGGGCTGGGCAAGACCGTCGAGACGGCCCTGATTCTCCGAGAACTCGCCAGCCGGGGCGAACTGAATCGGGCGTTGATCGTGGTTCCCGCCGGCCTGGTCAGCAACTGGCACCGAGAGTTGAACGAGGTTTTCAACCTCAACTTCGAGGTCTTCGGCAGCGAAGGCGACGTGACCGACCGCAAGTCGAACGCCTTCGCCAAGCACGACCGGCTGATCGCCAGCATCGACACGCTCAAGACGCGGCCGCGCGTCAAACGGTTGCAAGACGCCCCGCCGTGGGATTTGGTCGTATTCGACGAAGCCCATCACCTGACCGCCCATCGAAGGGGCACCAAGGTCGAAAAGACGGAAAACTACCGCCTGGCCGAAGTGCTAAAGGCCCATTCCCGCGATCTGCTGCTCCTGTCGGCCACGCCTCATCAGGGAGACCACTTCCGGTTCTGGATGTTGTGCCAACTTTTAGACGGCACACTGTTCAAGAGCCCAGACGACATGGTGGAGAACCGGCACCGGCTGAACTCGGTGATCTTCCGCCGCACCAAGGCCGATGCCTGCCGCCCGGACGGCTCGACGCTGTTCGCCCGCCGCTGGGTCCACACCGAGTCGTTCGTCATGTCGGACGCCGAGCGGGAATTCTATAACGACCTCCAGGTCTACCTGATGGACGGGTTCGCCCTGGCACGGCGGCAGGGGAACAAGGGCCGAGCGCTGGGCTTCGTGATGACGATCTTCCAGAAGATCGCCGCCTCCAGCTTTGCCGCCGTTCACCGCACGCTGCGTCGCCGCCTTATCGCACTGGCCGTGCAAGAAGGACTGCTGCACGACGGCCACCTGGAGATCGACGCCCGTGACGCCGCCTTCGCCGAGGCCAAAGAACTCGTCCGAAAAGAATTCGGGTTGGGCGACGACCGCATGGCCCACTTCGAGGCCGACCGGATTCTGACCGACCTGAAACGCAGGCTGTTGAAGAAGATGTCCGAGGAAGAACTGGACCTGGCTTCGAGCGAGTATTCGTCGGAGACAGTGACGACCTACGCCGAAGACGCCGCCGTCAACGCCGTCGAACTTGCCCTGCCCGAAGAACGCCAACGCATCCGGGAATTGTTGGAAAAGTTTCCCAAGCAGGTGGAAACGAAAGTCGAGAAGCTGATTCACGCCCTGGGCACACTCTGGCGGAAAGACGCCAACGAGCGCGTGGTCGTATTCGCCACCTACCTGGGCAGCGTCGAGATGCTGGGCGTCGAAATCGAGAAGGCGTACCCCGGCCAGGGCGTCGTCGTGCTGAAAGGCGGAGATCACGGCAGCAAAATTGCCGCCGAGAAGAAATTCAAGCAGGCCAACGGCCCGAAAGTGATGATCTGTACGGCGGCGGGCCGAGAAGGAATCAATCTCCAGCACGCGCGGGTGCTGTTCAACTTCGACTTGCCGTGGAACCCGATGGACCTGGAACAGCGGATCGGACGCATCCACCGCTACGGTCAACGGCACACCGCCCAGGTCTACAATCTGGTTCTCTCCGACACCATCGAGGGCAAGATTTTCCTGCTCCTTCAAGACAAGCTAACCGAAATCGCCAAGGCCCTGGGCAAGGTGGACGAACACGGCGACGTGGCCGAAGACCTGCGGACCCAGATCCTGGGTCAGTTGTCCGAGCGACTGAATTACGAGAGCCTGTACACCCAGGCCGTCAATGACCCCGAACTCAAGCGAACCCGGCTTGAACTCGAAGCTGCTTTATCGAATGCTTCCGAAGCGCGCCAGGTGGTTTTCGAGCTATTTCAGGATTTGGACCGCTTCACGCTGGATGACTACCAGCCGTTCTCCGACACGAGCAAAGGCATGGGCGAACTAGCCGCGTTTCTTCGGGCCGCCGTCGAAGAGGACGGCAAACGCATCGCCGAGTCAGGGGAAGGGATTCTTGCCGTCATGGCCGACGGCAACGACCGGCCGGAGATACGCTTCACGACGGATCGCGCCGAATCACTGAACCGCTCGGACGTAGAGTTGCTCGGTCTCGACCATCCGTTGCTCGCATCCCACATGACCCGCTTCCGCGGCCTTCCACCCCAGGAAATCGGCATTCGCGTGCGCTCGACCGACGAACGCCAGGGAGTCTTATCTCTCTGGCACGTTGCCACCCAAGGCGAAAGAGGAGAAATCCACACAGCCGTTGTGCCGCTGGCAATCGACCGCCAAGGGCAGCGCATTCCGTCGTGGGAACGACAAATAGACAGCCTGTTCCACCTTCCGCCGACCGATGCACACAGCGAGCCGCGAACCGAACTCCTCACGAAAGTAATCGAGCCGATGATCCAGCGGGAACTCGTTCACCGAGGCGCGATCGGGGAAAATCGCGGATACGATGCAAGGCTCATCGGATGGGTAGAGGTGGCCTGATCGCGCTCCGGACCAGTAAGGCCGAAAAGGTAATTAACCCGCGGACGGCCGCCCAAAGCGAACGAAGGGGCAACTGAAACGTACCGCAGCAACCCGAGCTGACTTTTGACTTTGCATTCTTTGTGCCGAGCAACTCGGTCCTACGATCACCATGACTTCATCTTGAAGAGACGACCATCCGCCCCTTCATCATGAAGCCATAGCACGATGTCGTCATTCTCGAAAACAGCATTGTCGCTGTTTGCTCGCATTGGCAAATCGCTGTCAATCAAGGTGATTATCGGTTGAAGTCCGAGAACAGCATATTCACGGATAACCGCGAGAAGATTCTCCTTCTTCCGATCATCTAGGGATTCAAACACGCCATCATGAAAGACGAAGCGAGGAAACTTGACCTCAAGGTGCGCGCGAAGGACAGCCAGGTCCAATGCAATACACAGCAGTTTGCGGTACGTATGACCCAGATCAGCGCTTGTGGCATTGCCGGACTCGTCGAGGATCTCCGCCCTAAAGTCTAAATGCCCCTCCTGGTTTGGCGAGACGCTGAGCAACGCTTTCCTGTCGACGACACTTTCGACAATCTCACTGAAGAACAATCGGATCTTTGAAAACAAGCTCGTATTATCCGAATTCTGTTTTTCGACATTCGCCTCGATTTGCGTCTGTAATTGCCCTCGCTGGTCAGCCAGCATTCGGATGTCTGTCCGTAGTTCCTGAAGTCGATGCAAGAACTCCTTTTGTCGCTCAAGGGCAGTGATGTCCGCCCTCAGTGTCACGATCTCATTGGAGTATTGCCTGTATTTGGCAAAAACATCGGTCTCGCTCAAGTACGACAATGTATCAGATCGCTTTTTCCCGAGCCCCGTTAACTCCGCGTTTGTTTCCTTTAACTTGGCGTCGATCTCAGTGCGTTCTTCCTCAAGGTACGTTTTTCGTTCGTCAGTGATCGCTCTATTGAACGCGATCAGTTGTTCAAAGTCCTTCTTGATCTGTCCACCAAAAACTACACCGGCCTCCTGAAACAGGCGTTGAGCATCGTCGGGATTGAACAGTATCTGATGCTCTTCTAGCGACGTTACGATCTTCTTGCGATTTCGCGCCAGGAAATATCTTTCGTTATTCAACGCGGCTATTTGTTCATCTATTTCATCTACGACCTGCTTCGTTTTCGCCTTATCCTCCGTGCGAAAATCAAAGGAATCAAGTAGCTTCTGTTTTTTCTCGGCTTCCTTTTGCTTCAGAAGCAATATGCCTTCAATTTTGCTAATGTCTTCGATTGAGCCTCCCAGCTCATTCTTGATCGTGTTTTCATCCGCCTGCTTCTTGGACAGTTCTTCCTCTTTATCGTAATGATCGGCAAGCAGCTTCGAGTCGAATCCAAGGATATGGGCGAGGAACGGCTTCCAGTAGGCGTGCTTGGCGTTGTATCCCCCGAGTTGAAAAACATCCCTATAGTCGTCCTGCGACCTTAACAGATACCCCAAGCACTTGCGGTAAGACCAAGGCTGAATCGCCCGTAAATCAAGTATTCCGTCGAGTATCTCTTTTGCTCGTTCAAACGGAACGTCTGCATGATCCCAGTCGGCATTCTCCAGGTCGCTGAAGTCTTGATGACGTGCCGGATGCCTCTTGAAGTTTATCTTTGTCGCTTCCTTCACGCCTCGTCGAACGGTGACATAGGTTTCATCCAGCAATTCGATTTCGAGAAAGAAAACAAAGTCCTTGAACAAGTCTTCATGCTTGAACAGGAAGAATTTCGGGTCACGACCTGCAAGCAGACTAAAATCGATCAGCCTCCCCAGAATTGACTTGCCGAGATTGTGCGTGTCTTTTGCCCGATTCTCTGCAAGTCGAATCTCGGCCAGCACGACACACAGCCCGGTATTGAAACTCACCGGGTCAAATATATCGGGCCGATTTGAGTAGAAGTTAGACAGCTTCATTGGGACCCACGTATTCCATTGAGTCCGTCTTCGGGCGATACTCAACGAGGCCCAGAAGATACAGAAGGCTCAACGATGGCAGATACAATGCATCGCCGCCAGTGACAGCTTTCTTTACATAACTGCGTAGCTTTTCGCATTCCTCCAAGCGAAGTCTCTTAAGTCTCTTGATGAGAAGCGTTGCAACGTTCACGACAGTTTGATCGGGATGGGAATGCTTACTAGGACGCAGCATCTTCCACCTCCCCGATGTCGCAATTCCAGTACATATAGAAAAGCACGGCGCGGGTTAGGCGTTTGTGCTTGTGTTGTCTCAGCGTGGCGTCACGGCCGTATAACTGGTCGATCAGGTATTCCATCACACGGTCAAAGGTTTGGTAGTCCTTACGGTGAGCGATGATCTTTAACTGAAACTCTTCGACGACCGATTCGTACTGTCGCAGCACGTCGGCGTTCTCTGGCGCCGCTAGAAATACCTGAATCTGAGTAGTGTCCTTCAGAAACCTTTGGCGCTGCTCCTTGGCGTAAGCTTCGGTCATATTGTTCAGCGTGTTTTTCCTGTCATAGGAGACTCGCTCCGTAGGAGGATGGTCAATGACTTGCTTAACGAGAGGCCCTTGCTGAGCAAGCGCCATGACGACCTCGGCCAAGTCGTCTAGACTGACAATCAACGGGCCGTCTACAGGGTCCAGATCGGCCATCCTCGGCACCTCGGAAAAGCGCTTCATCCACAATTCCAATTGCTCGACCCCGCAAAGATAAATCGACGATTCGGGAATTCCGCATTCACTCGAGAGGTATGCCCTGATTTCGCTCTCTGCGTTACCGGCCAAACGACGGTTGGCGAACAGCATGTAGTGGTCTAGCTGACCAGCGGCTTTCAATTTCTTGATCCGCGGAAGTTCGTCCCCCAAAACCGAGGCCTTGGCCTCCGGATTGTAGAAGTCACCTTCCGAGAATAGCCGATTGTAGCCGTTCGTGTGCTTGGCTTGGATGATGGTCGTGCCCACCCAAGGATCAGCCTTGCTCGGGTGAAGCTCTGCCGTCCCGACGAACTTGGCGTCCCGCCCGCCATCCACACCATCGGAAAAAACTTGGACAGAGGCGCCGAGAAGCTCTTGGCACAAAAGGCCCACCAGTTTCTCGAACTGGGCGTCGCTGAGGTCTTCATATGCATACTTCATCGAGGCTGCCTTCCGTTCGCACCATCGGCTCGCCATGTTTTTGGCAAAGAAAATATCGCGAATCATGCCCGCCGCAAGCGATTTGTTCTTGGTCCGCATGTTTTTCTGCCGCACCACCCCCCACTATGGTAACAGCGATCAGCTATTTTAGCAGGTTTTCTATCCACTGACAGCTCAACTGGGCAATCGGACGGCGTTTGCTACGCCGCCTTGACGTAACGGCCTGGGTGGGGCCTTGCCGCACGGACGTGTCCTGGTCAATGTCATTGGCCAAACGACGAGAAACCGAGGAGCCAATCCGAGCGAGCCCAACCCCGGCCGGATGACTCAAATCCGCCGGGGATCCCGCGGCGACGAGGCCGCCTGCCCACTATGGGGATGCGGGATGGGGCTTTTTGGTTCCGGCCGCACCGTGTCGAACACGCTTTCACCGCTTCTACCTTTCCGATCGACACCCGCTTTGCCGACTCCCTTTCCCCCGTCCTCGTGCCTACCCCGGACGGCTTCGAGTCATCGGCCCAGCGCAACGGGCTGACCGGCCACGGTTTTCTGTTCTTGGCCATGCATTTCCAGAATCGACGTCGTTCGTAACAGGCTCGCTCCTGCCCCAGGCCCCGATCCAGCGTCGGCAGCAGCCGCTGAGCAAGCCCGTGATCATCGACATGGAAATCCTTGCGCGAGCCGGACGGCGCTTGACAAGGCCTCGCGTAATGTATACATTTACATATTACTAGGCGCATGTATCTTCACGTTCCACCCACAGCCAGGAGCCCGACCATGTCCCACTCCGCTCGCCACCGAAAAAAAGCCTCGCAGACGCCCAAGGCGTTGCCGCCAAAGATCGACGAACTTCTCGGCCCGGCCTCGCCGGCCATTTCCATCGCGGCCTCCGCGTTCTCGACGCCCGCGCAGCCCAGGCCGCTCTTCACCCGCCTGGCCGACCTGGTCCCCGGCAACGAATCGTCGCCGGAGGCTGGCCTGTTTGCCGATGCCGACTCGCGCCTGGGGCGGCCCAATTCGTGCGCGCCGGCCGCCGGGCCGGCGCCGGCGCACCCGCGGGCGAACGGTCACGGCCGGCGGACGGTGCCGACTTCACCGCAAATCGACGCCGGATCGGGAGCCGACGCCGAAATGTTCCGTCGCGCGAGCGACATCCGGCCGGAAAAGATCGACTGGCTCCGGCAGGGTACGCTGGCCCGCGGAAAGGTCACCCTTTGGGTGGGCGGCCAGGCGGCGGGCAAGACCTCGTTGGCGATCGAACTGGCGGCGCGTATTTCCAGCGGCCGGGCTTTGCCCACGGGGTCCGTCGAAGGCGCGCTCCGGCCGGAGTCGGTGGCGATCGTCAATACCTGGGACTCGCCCGGCGAGATCCTGCGGCCACGATTGGAAGCGGCCGGCGCCGATCTGGACCGTGTCTGGATTCACTCCTGCGAGACCCTGCGCGCGACGGTCGACCGCGATCTCGACCTTTCCGATCGCGTCGACCAGGCGATGGGCGCGAAGAAGCAAAACCAGGCCATGGTGGGCGAGCTGGGGCGTCTGCTCGACCATGTGCCCGACTGCGGACTGTTGGTGATCGATGCCCTTCCCACGGGGCTCGAGGATGGGGGCGCTGAACTCGATCGTCTGGGCAATCTCTGGCTGGAGCAGCTCGCCGAGCTCGCCTCGGAGCGCAACGTGGCGGTGCTGGCGATCGTCAAGCTGGGTCACGCGGCCGGCGCCGCCCTGCCGCGCCGCTCGCTGGCGGCGCTGGTCATGGCGCGCCATGCGCATGCCGTATGGACCGTGGCGCGTGACCCGGCCGATCTTGGCCGGCGGCTCTTGCTGCCGGCGCGCAACGGCTCCTGCGCCGATGAGGTGGGGTACGAGTTTCGGATCGACGGCGACGGGCTGCGCTGGAGCCCGGCGCCCGTCGCGATCGCCGACGAGGCGGCGCAGTCGCTGGCGGCGGCGCTGGGCAGTAGCCGGCAGTTCGATCGCCTCGACGCGGCATGCTGGCTGCGCGACTTGCTGGCCCACGGCCGCGTGGCCTCGAAGGAGGTCGTCCGCCAAGCCAAGGAGAACGGCCACTCGTGGGGCACCGTCCGCCGCGCCAAGCGACTGGCGGGGGTCGAAGTCGTTCACGACGGTTTCGGCGCCGAATCGGTGTGGTACTGGCGGTTGGCGGCCGGCGCGCCGGCGTTCGCGGCGGGCCAGGCGGGCGCGGGCCAGGTGGGCGCGGCGGGCCAAGTGGGCGCGGCGGGCCAAGTGGGCGCGGCGATGGCCGAATCCCAAGGTGCGCAAGCCGTCGTCGTTGCCAAATCTCCGGCGGCGTCGGGGCAAAACGGCCGGTGCGGGGACGGTATCGAGTCCACGAGGGTCGAGTTGGAAACGGTCGACCGCGATTCCAGCGTCCCGCGATTAGGCGCCTGCGCGGTTGCGGACCTCAAAGGTGCGCAAGTGGACGTCAAAGGTGCGCAAGTGGGCGTCGAAGCCGCATAGCGTGCCGCCGCCGTGCCTCGAAGGGCCGGCCCACGACGGCCTAGCCCGGATTATTGATGGTCCAACACTAACCCGCAGCGCAAGCTGCGGGGGTCCGCCGCGCGGCCCACGAAACGGTAGGGATCATTTTCCGAAAAAAACACGCTCGTTGCGCAGCAACGAACGTGCAAAAAAAGAGACGACGGCGAAGCGAAAAAAAACGATCTCCGATAAGCCAGGACTCTGAGCCTGCCGCGAAAGCGGCCAACAGTTGGCTCCCCACACTTCGCCCCTCCCCACGCGCTTTTGGATCACTTGGGAGGGTTTCGGAGTCGTTTTTTTTCGCGCCGCGACGAGGCTTAGCGGGCGATTAGTCCTCGTGTTCGCGCCGAAAGTTCGCGGCGCGCTCGCGCTCCAGCGCGCGGTTCAACGACGAGATTGTCACGTAACCGGCCACGGCGTCCGCGCGCCCGAGCTCCTCAATCGCGCTGTCCGCGCCGAGCACGCTCGCGATCCATTCGCGCGCCCTAGTATCCCCCGCGCGCGCCTGGGCCATGGCCGACTCAACAAGGCGCTCCCACGCGGCGGGGGTAATTACGTCGAAGACAACCGACCAGTAATTCGCCTCGTCCGGCTCCCTAACCGGCACGGCCTGCGTTTGCTCTTTCGGGGCGCCCGTGTCGCCACGCGCGCGGTGAGCGCGCGCTGCCGCGGCCGCATCGAGCACGTCGGTGAAGGTAACGTGGGAGGCGACAGCGCGAACTGCGCGCTCAATTCGCGCCGCGTCGGCGAACCCGATCGTTCGTTGGATCCAGACGCGCGCCCTATCGTCGCCGATTAGGGCCTCCTCATACGCAACCTCGACGATGTCGCGCCACGCCTCAAGCGTGATTGTGCGAAACGACAATTCGCGATAAATCGCTCCCCGTTTCGCGGTGTGCGCGCGAATTAGTTCAGCGTCGTCGCTCGGCATCGCCGCGGCTCCAATATACGCTAGTTTGCCATCGTTTCCCAGACTTACAATAAATAAATCAATGGGGCCTGGGCTGACCGCGTCAGTTTGGGCCCCTAGGAAAGTGGGTTAAAAAGACCGAACTGTATTTCGCCCCCAGCCGATGCGCCGGCAAGACCCTGCGCCGCGGCGAGAACGGCGTCCGACACCGAAAGGGTGATCCTTCGCCGACGCGATGCCGGCTCGCGGTCGAAAACTACCGTGACGCCGGCGTAACGAAAAAACTGGCAAAACCGTACCTTTACCCGACGAAAGCGTCGGCGCGTGTGGCACAGATGAACGCCGCGTGGTGAAGAAGTCTTAACGCGTCTAACGCCGGGCAATCCGCCGAGACGGATTTCCTGGTCGGTACAGGTACGGTTTTGCCAGTTTTTTCTTGCGCAGTTTCGGCTGCGCCGAAGCCGCGTTTCGCGCGGCCGCGGTTCGCGCGGCGCGCCTCGGTGTTCCTTCGCGCGCGATACGTGTATACACAACTGCTCGGTTGGTCGGTATACGGTTGGTCGCTGTTTGTGGGTGGCTTAAAAATGATCTTGCGAAGCCAGCTACGGGACCATGAATCATCCGGGCTAGGAAGGCCGTCCCACAGTGAGTTTTCGGATAGCCACTCACCACGGGCCCCGGTCGCTTCCGCGCGACGGTGGCCGCGCTCGGATGACGAACCCGGCGGCTTCAGACGGCGGGTCGCGTTCGGTTGGGAAAAGCTGCGTGATCCATCCTTGCGCGTCGTCGGCGGCGCGGGCCAGGCGGGCCATCCCCAGGGTTTGTATCAGCCCGGTCGAGTCGAACAGTTCGGGCGGAAAGCAAGCCAAAATCGCGGAGGCGATTTGGGCGTTCAAATCGGCGTTGGGACTTGTCGGGCCAAAGTCGCGACGAAAGCCGGCCCGCCATGAAACAAGCCACAACAGCCAGCCTTGCCCCCCAACGCCCCACCCCGGCCCGGGGCGAAGGTCGGCGGCGAAGTCGCGCGCCACCGTGGGGTGGAAGGCCAGTTCGCTCACGTCGACGATCGTGGTCAGGTGCCCCAGCAGCAAGTCGGTCCAGCGCTCGGACTGCCGTCGAAGTCGATTCAACTGCACGGCGTCGTGCGACGTGACGCCCGGCCCGTGGGCCAGGAATTTCAGCGCTCGGTTGCGCGCTTCGACGTGCCCAACCAGTATACTCTGGGCAACGGGCGCCGCGTCGCAGGCGCCACGCCGGTGATCGCAGCCCCTCAGCACTCCACTCCAAACGCGCGCCAGCACCTCGCCGGCCAGGATCTCGGCGAGTACGCTCTTGAGATACCCCCTCGGGGCCGGCATGGGCGAGGGCTCGATCGCGGGATGCGCGCGGCCGACCACTTGCATGGGCACGGTCGCCGTCGGCGTGAACGCGGAACCCTTCAGCGCCGATGCCCAGCGGTCGAGTCGACAGCGGGAGGCCGCCCAGTATTGGGCCAAACCGGTGGCCGAGAGCTCGGACGGCCCTTCGATGAGCACCGCCGCGTGGGCGGAGACCCAGGCGGCGAATTCGACCAGTTCCAGCGCGCGCATGGTTGCGGGGTATCTCGCGATGCAAAAGGGTTGATGTTGCTTGCGCCGCGGGTTAGTGTGACAGCAGTCTGCGCCCAAGGGACGAGACCGGCGACAGAGCCCGAGGGGATCGGGGCTCTCTCGCCCATGTTGCGGGTCAAGGTAAGCAAAGCAGGTGCCAGGGGTGGGAAGGGACTGCGGGAGTGTGCTTGGATACGAAGCTAATCGCTTGTCTTACAAGGCTTTAGCGATCGCTTCGCAAACCGCCGGCAACCACCAGCCGCCGAGGCTCGGTTGCCAAAGTGCAACATGGGCGCGGGTTCGTCGTCTTCGCGATACCGCATCCAAGACCATCCCATTTCGGGCCGCGGCGATATATACTTCAGGCGATTAGCCCAGATTATTCATGGTCCCGTAGCTGACTTCGCAAGAAGTCAGGCCGTGGACGCGAGTTACGCCAGAATTCTTGCGAATTCCGCTACAGCCGAGTTACGCCAGAATTCTTGCGAATTCCGCTACAGCCGAGTTACGCCAGAATTCTTGCGAATTCCGCTACAGCCGAGTTACGCCAGAATTCTTGCGAATTCCGCTACAGCCGAGTTACGCCAGAATTCTTGCGAATTCCGCTACAGCCACCGTGAATCGACTTGTCGCCCCGTTTTTGACATTTTCTTTGAGTACATTTCCTCCCTTCCAGCGCTTAAGAGTTCGATGGCAAGCGAAGCGGCGTCCACTGGGTTCGACGTGGCCCGACTCGTCAAGGAACATCAGGCGGGTGTCTGGCGGTTCCTGAGAGTTCTGGGCTGCGACCCGGCCGAAGCCGACGATCTCACACAAGAAACATTCCTGGCCGTGTTACAGAAGCCTTTTCAAGACTACAACCGAACGGCGACCTCCGCCTATCTGCGGCAAGTCGCCCGGAACTTGTTCGTCGACAGCCGGCGCCGCGCGAGCCGCACCGTAACCGCCACTGACATCTCCACGGCCAATCTCGATGAGCTCGAGGCCACCTGGGTGCGTTGGCATTCCGGGAGGGGCGGCCGGTATTCCGGGACGGGCGGCCGGTATTCCGGGACGGGCGGCGATGCCGGCCAGCATCAGGACGACGGGGCGGAATTGCTTCAGACCTTGCAACATTGCTTGCAGACCCTCACCGAGCGCGCCAGGCAGGCGCTTGACCTGCGTTTTCGCGATCGTTTGCCGCGTGTCGAGATCGCCGCCAAGCTCGGCATGAGCGAAGACGGCGCCAAAAACTTGATGCAACGGGCCAAGCAGCAACTGCGCACTTGCATTGAAAGGAGCATGAAATGACCACCCCCTCCGCCGGCGGTCGTGGCGATCACGATGATCTCCTGCTCGATGTGCTGCTGGAAGAGGCCCTCGGGGGCCAACAGCCGCCCGATCTCTCGGAGCGGATCGCGCAAGCGCTGGCGACGAGAACGACCTCTCGGCCTTTGGTGGTGAGCGGTGGCGCCCCGCAGAGTGGCACGCTACAGAGTGGCACGCAGCAGGGTGGCACGCAGCAGGGTGGCACGCAGCAGGGTGGCACGCAGCAGGGTGGCACGCTACAGAGTGGCACGCAGCAGAGTGGCGCGCAGCAGAGTGGCACGCTGCAGGCGGCGTGCATGCGCGGCTTGCATCGGCACTGGTTGTCGCTGGCGGCGACGGTCATGGTGCTGGCGGCCGGCTATTGGACGATCCGGAGTGTTGGCCCCGGCAAGTCGGGTCGGCCGCAAACCGCGGGTCAGCCCCAAACCGAGTGGGTGGCCGACGCATCGGCTGACACGATTCCCGATCGAACGGCTCCCACGGATGGGTCTTCCGGCGCCGCCACTTCGAGCCTATCCCAAAACCGCCAGGCAGGCGGGACGCCCGCACCACAAGGCGGTTTTGGGATAGGCTCTTCATCGGCGCAGGAGCCCGACGAAGAATCGTCGCCCGCCCCCACGCCCGATACGCGAGCCAAGCCCGACACGCGGCCCGACACGCGGCTGGTTGAGTACGGGGCCAGCGATTCTCGCACGGAGCCGCGCCTACCCGACGCGCGCCCGCCGGAAACCGGCTTAACTGGACCCAGATCCGATCAAGACGGCTTACCAAAAGACGGCATACGACAAGACAGCGCCGTGGCCGACGTGGCGGCGCAAGTCATTCTGTCCGCGGTGACCGATCGGGCGGTGGTCGCCACGATCGACGGGGCGATCCGCGAGCGCTGGCGCGAGGCGGGCGTGCGCCCCTCGCCCGTCGCGACCGACGCCGAATGGTGCCGGCGCGTGTTTCTCGACGTGATCGGACGGATTCCGACCATCGAGGAGTTGGAGTCGTTTCTGGTCGATCACAGGCATGCTGGGCTCGACCGGCGTGCCGGGCGAACCAGGCTCGTCGATCGGCTCCTCAACGACGACGAATACGCCGAGGCTTATGCCCGGCATTGGACGACCATCTGGACCAACCTGCTCATCGGTCGTAGCGGCGGCATGGCGCCGGGAAGCCCGGTAAACCGCGAAGGCTTGCAACAGTACCTCCGGCGATCCTTCTTGAAAAACAAGCCCTACGATCAGCTTGCGCTGGAGTTGATTAGCGCCCAGGGTTCCAATACGCCGGGCGAGGACGACTACAACGGGGCCGTGAACTTCGTGCTCGACAACCTGCAAGAGAACGCGGCCACGGCCACCGCCAAGACGGCCCAAATTTTCCTCGGCTTGCAGATCCAATGCACGCAGTGCCACAACCATCCGTTCAACGAATGGAAGCAAAACCGCTTTTGGGAACTGAACGCCTTCTTCCGCCAGACGAAGGCGGTTCTCGCGCCGCTGAGCCCGAAGAACGGCGCCGTGCGGCCGGCGCGGCTGGTCGACGAGGATTTCGCGGGCGAAGGGGCCCTGTCCAATCCGGCGGCGTCCGATCCGGCGGCATCCGATCCGGCGGCATCCGATCCGGCTGAGGCTGAGATTTACTACGAGCAGCGCAACGGCGAGATGCGGGTCGCGTACCCGGTGTTCGTCGATGGCATTCCGATCGACCCCAACGGCCTCGTCCGCGTCGTACACCGCCGCGACGAACTGTCCCGGTTGGTGGTCCGCTCCGACTACCTGGGCCAGGCGCTCGTCAACCGCCTGTGGGGGCATTTCTTCGGTTACGGCTTCACCAAGCCCATCGACGACCTGGGTACGCATAATCCCCCCTCGCACCCGGAACTGCTCGAAAAGCTGGGGCGCGAGTTCGCCGTGCAAGGGCACGATTTGAAACGGTTGATCCGATGGGTTATATTGAGCGAGGCGTATTCCTTGTCGAGCAAGTTCGGGCCCAAGCTTGGCAACCAGGCCGACGACCCGACGCTGGGAGTATCGCCGTTGTTCAGCCATTTTTACCTGCGGCAGATGACGGCCGAGCAACTGTACGATTCGCTGCTGGTGGCCACCGAGGCCCACCGCGGGCAAGGCAACGGTTCGCAAGGCAACGGTTCGCAAGGCAACGGTTCGCAATCCAACCGTGTCCACGACAACTATGAGCAACAGCAACGCACGAAGGACGCGTGGGCGCGGCAGTTCACGATCGTCTTCGGCACCGACGACAACGGTGAGACGACGACGTTCGACGGCACGATTACGCAGGCCCTGATGATGATGAATGGCGAGTTGACGCGCCGTGCGACCAGCGTCGAGGCGGGCGGCTTTCTGTCGAAAGTGGCCGAGCGGGCTGCGCGCGTCGCCGGGCGGGCTGCCCCGATCAACCACCTCTACCTGGCCGCCCTGGGACGCAAGCCCTCGCGGGCCGAGTCGCAGTTGGCCAACGGATTGCTCACCACCCGCGACGGCAACGCCGTCACGGTGCTGGAAGACGTTTGGTGGGCGCTATTGAACAGCAACGAGTTTATCTTGAACCACTAACCACTTACGACCCTCTCCTGGAGACCCTGCCATGTTTCGTTCCCGAGCCATTCCCGCCGGCATGAGCCGTCGGCATTTCATGCAGCATGTGGCCGGCGCCTCGGCGCTGGCGCTGCCGGCGATCAACTTCACCAACGCCTTGGCCGCGAGTTCCGACGAGTTGCGGAAGAAGCACAAGGCCTGCATCTTGCTGTGGATGGGCGGTGGTCCCAGCACGATGGACATTTGGGATCTCAAGCCCGGCGCGAACACCGGCGGGCCGTTCACGCCCATCGCCACCACGGGCGAGGCGCAAATCTGCGAGCACATGCCGATGATGGCCCAGCAGATGAAGCACATGGCGATCGTCCGTTCGATGAGCACGCGTGAGGCCGACCACAACCGCGGCCGGTACTACATGCACACGGGCTATGTGCCCAGCACGACCGTGGAACACCCCAGCTACGGCGCGGTGGTGGCCCACGAGTTGGCCGACCAGGTGCCCGACCTGGAGATTCCACCCTTCGTGTCGGTCGGCGGCGGCAGCGTTGGGCCCGGCTTTTTGGGCATGACCTACGCGCCGTTCGTGGTCGATTCCAACGGCGACGTCCGCAACCTGAAGATGGACCTGGAGCAGGCGCGGCTCGAGCAACGGATGTTGACTTTGGCCTCGATCGAAAGGAGTTTCGCCGACCAGGGCCGCGGCGAGGCGCCCAAGGACCACGCCAAGATCCTCAACAAGACGTTGTCGTTGATGACCAGCAAGCAGATGGCCGCCTTCAAGACCGACAAGGAGCCCAAGGAAGTGCTCGAGCGGTACGGCATCATCGGCGGCAACCCGGCGCGCGGGATGGGTATGGGCGGCAACACCGGCTTCGCGCGCGGCTGCTTGATGGCGCGCCGGCTCGTCGAGCAGGGCGTTCCCTTCGTCGAAGTCGATTTCGGCGGCTGGGACACCCACGCCAACATCTTCACCACGTTCCAGAACAAGCTGCCGCAGTTGGACACGCCCATGAGCGCGTTGATCGAGGATCTCGCCCAGCGCGGCATGCTCGAAGACACGGCGATCATCTGGATGGGTGAATTCAGCCGCACGCCGCGCATCAACGGCACCACGGGCCGCGACCACTGGGCGCGGAGTTGGAGCGTGGTCGTCGGCGGCGGCGGTATGAAGGGGGGCCAGGCGATCGGCGCCACCAACGACGACGGCACGGCGGTCGTCACGGAGCCGTACAGTTCCGAAGACGTCATGGCGTCGGTCCTCAAGGCCTTGGGCGTTTCGCTGGAGACGACCTTCACCAGCAAGAACAACCGCCCGATGAAGATCGCCAACAGCGGCCGTGTGATCAAGGAATTATTCGCCTAGGTGGTGGCTGGTGGCAGAGCGTAAGCGATGCCCCGGCTAAAATAGCGACGCGACCGGGGCATCGCTTAGGCTCTGCCCCAGCCAGCGTGAATGTTCCATTCCTGGCCGCGTGAGGTATAGGCCGTCTTTTGCCGCGGACGGCCTGGGAAGGCCATCCCACGATGGCGAGCCGTCGATCTGCACGAGTTTTGGGATAGGCTCTTACGATCCATGCAAATCTTGGGATCGGATTAAGTCGCCCAAACCGCCGGTCCTATCGCAAATCGTGGCCACGGCGTATCCTGGAATACGGCGTATCCTGGAATGGATCCCTGCGCGGCGGCGCTTGGTTGTGGCGGGGCCGCGGAGCGGCGGAGCGTGGGAACAAGGAAAAAACTCACCGTGTAGCAGAATTCGCAAGAATTCCGGCGTAACTCGCGTCCACGGCCTGACTTCTTGCGAAGCCAGCTACAACCCCTAACCTCCCGCTTTCATGTCATTGCCGTTGCCCGACAGCCATAGTCTCACCTTCGTCGAAGGGCTCTATGCCGACTTCTTGCGCGATCCGGCGTCGGTCGAACCCGATTGGCGGCGCTATTTCGAAGACCTCTCAACGAACGAGAACGGTCGAACGTCGTCGGCCTGGCGGCCCGGCCCGTCGTTTCGCGCCGCCAGCCTGTTCAATCCGAGCCCGCGCGCCGGCGCGAACGGGACCGGCGCCGCGGCCATGGCCGAAGTCGCGTCGCTGCAAGACCGCGTCGATCAGTTGATCCGAGAGTACCGGGTGCGTGGGCATATCGTCGCCCGGAACGATCCGCTGGCGATGCCGCGCGGCCCCGAGCCTCCGGAGTTGAATCCGTCGTTCTACCGGCTGACCGAAGCCGACATGGAACGGCCCTTTTCGAGCGCCACGATCCCAGGCGTCGAGACGCTCACGTTGCGTGGCATCATCGAGCACTTGCGGAACACCTATTGCCGCTCGATCGGCGTGCAGTTCATGCACATCGACAACCCCAACGTGCGACATTGGCTGCAAGACCGGATGGAGGCCACGCAGAACCGTTTGCCGCTGTCTCGCCGCGAGCAATTGCGCATTCTCACTCGGCTGACCAACGCCTTCGTGTTTGAAGAGTTCATCCAGAAGAAATTCACGGGCGCCAAGACGTTCTCGCTGGAAGGGGCCGAGAGCCTGGTTCCGCTTTTGGACCTGGCCATTGAAAAGGCGGGCGAGCAAGGCATCGACGAGATCGTGCTGGGCATGGCCCACCGCGGGCGGCTCAACGTGCTGGCCAACGTGATGGGCAAGTCGGCCCGCGCGATCTTCCGCGAATTCGAGGACGTCGATCCGGAATTGCACTTGGGCCGAGGCGACGTCAAGTACCATCTTGGCTACAGCACCGACTGGACGACGGATGACGGGCACCTGGTGCATCTGTCGCTGTGTTTCAACCCCAGCCACCTTGAATTCGTCGACCCGGTGGTGCTGGGCCGGGTGCGGGCCAAGCAGGACCGCTTCGGCGACATCCGGCGCGGGCGAGGCATGGCGATCTTGATCCACGGCGACGCCGCCTTCGCCGGCGAGGGGGTGGTGCAGGAGACGCTGCTGTTGAGCCAATTGGACGGCTACGCCATCGGCGGCACGATCCATGTGGTGGTCGACAACCAGATCGGCTTTACCGCGACCTCGCTCGAAACCAGCTCGAGCGTCTACGCCACCGACCTGGCGAAAATGCTGCAAATCCCGATTTTCCACGTCAACGGCGAAGATCCGGAGGCGGTGGCCCAGGTGGTGCGGCTGGCGATGGACTTTCGCCGCGCCTTTCAGCGCGACGTGGTGATCGACATGCTTTGCTATCGCCGCCGCGGGCACAACGAAAGCGACGAGCCGGCGTTCACGCAGCCGCTTCTGTACCGCGCGATCGCTCAACGCAAGAGCGTCCACGAGGGCTACCTCGAGCACCTGCTCGGCTTGGGCGAAGTGACGCGCGAAGAGGCTGACAAGATCATCGCATTGCGCCGCGAACAACTCGAGGCGGAGTTGGCGGCCGCTCGAGATCCCCAATTCGTCGTCAAGCCCGAGGCGCTTGGCGGCGTGTGGAGCGGCTTTTACGGTGGGCCGAGCAGCCATGCCTTTCAAATCGACGGCGATGCGGATTCCTTGCCGGCGCTGTTGGAGTTTCGCTCCGGCGCCGACCGTCCGCGGCTGCAAGCACTGCTTCAGGCCCAGACGCGGCTGCCGGACGATTTCCATCCCCACCCCAAGATCAAGCGTTTCCTGGACGCCCGCGGCGAGATGGCGCGCGGCGAGAAGAAGCTCGATTGGGCGGCGGCCGAGGCGTTGGCGTTCGCCACCTCGGCCAGCGAGGGGATTCGCGTCCGTCTCTCGGGCCAGGACAGCCAACGGGGGACATTCAGCCAGCGGCACGCCGTGCTGCACGACTACGAGACGGGCCGCGGCTACATGCCGCTGGCTCACCTCGACGCCGACCAGGCGCCCGTCGAGATCTACAATAGTCCCTTGTCGGAGGCCGGCGTCTTGGGGTTCGAGTACGGCTACAGTCTCGATTGCCCGGACGGACTGGTGCTCTGGGAGGCGCAGTTCGGCGATTTCATCAACGCCGCGCAGGTGATCGTCGACCAGTTCATCGCCGCCGCGGAGGACAAATGGCAGCGTCTCAGCGGGATCGTGCTGTTGTTGCCGCACGGCTTCGAAGGGATGGGTCCGGAGCATTCGCACGCGCGGCTCGAGCGCTTTCTGGCCTTGGCGGCGGACGACAACATCCAGGTCGTCAATCCCACGACGCCGGCCCAATACTTTCATGTGTTGCGGAGACAGGTCAAACGCTGCTGGCGGAAGCCGCTGATCGTGATGACGCCCAAGAGCCTGCTGCGTCACCCGCAGGCGGTTTCGAGCCTGGAGGAATGCGCCGACGGGCACTTCCAAAAGGTGATTCCGGACGTGCCGACCCCCGCGCGCCGGGACAACGAAGCCGGCCCGCGCGTCGAGCGGATCTTGCTGACCAGCGGCAAACTCTATTACGAGCTATCGCAGGAGCGCGAACGGCTGGGGCGCGATGGGGTGGCGATCGTCCGAGTGGAGCAGCTTTACCCATTGCCGTTGGAGTCGCTCGAATCGGCCCTGGCCGCGTATCCCGACGGCACCCCGACGTTCTGGGTGCAAGAGGAGCCGGAAAACATGGGCGCGTGGCGTTACCTGCGGGTCTTGTTTGGAGAGAAGCTATTCCAACGGCTCCCTTTCGCCGGCGTGTACCGCCCCGCCTCGGCCAGCCCGGCCACCGGTTCGGCCAGCAGCCATCGGTTGGAGCAGCAAGCCTTGCTCAGACAGGCCTTCGGTTCGGAGCTAGAATTAGGTTACAGGGGACAGGTTACAGGGGACAGTACGAGGAGGAGGCATGTATGAGTGAAATACGCTCGCATCGCGACTTGATTGTGTCGCGGAAGGCAATGGATCTGGCGGTGGAGATTGATCGGTTGTCGGCGCTGTTTTCAAAATCCGAAACGTACCCTGTAACTTGTATACTTCACGCGGCCGACAATGAGACATTTTGCCACGAGAAAGCGGTGGCTGGTGGCAGAGCCTAAGCGATGCCCCGGCTTGATAGCGACCGGGGCATCGCTTACGCTCTGCCCCAGCCACCGTGAATGACTCATTCTCGACCGCGTGAAGTATAACCCCCCCCTCCCCCTCATCCCCCCATGTCGATCGAACTCAAAGTACCCACCGTCGGCGAATCGATTACGGAAGTGCAGATCGGCGAGTGGCTCAAGGCCGAGGGCGACTCCGCCGAGAAGGATCAGCCGCTGGTCGAGATTGAATCGGACAAGGCCACCGTCGAGATCATCGCGCCCTGTGCCGGTCGACTTGCCAAGGTGCTGAAGCACAAGGGCGAGACCGCCGCGGTGGGCGAGGTGATTGCCTATTTGGATGACGCCGCCGCCGCCCCGGCGAGCGGGGGGCGTCAGCCCCCTGTTGATTCCGCCGCCGCCCCGGCGAACGGGGGGCGTCAGCCCCCTGTTGATTCCGCGTCGGCCGGCCCTGTTGATTCCGCGTCATCAGCGGCGTTCGTCATGCCGGCGGCGGCACGGGCGTTGGCCGAGCACGGGCTCGCCTCGGCCGACGTGGCTCCCAGCGGTGCGGGCGGAAGGCTGCTTAAGGAGGACGTCGAGCGGCACGTCGCCCGGAAGGTCGAAGACTCCGCGGCCCCGCCCGCCAGCGCCCCGCCGGCCGCGCCGCCACCGGCCCATGGCGACGGCGACGATGAATGCCAGGTCGTGCCCATGAGCCCCTTGCGCCGCCGCATGGCCGAGCGACTGGTCGAGGCGCGGCAGACGGCGGCGCTCTTGACGACATTCAACGAGATCGATCTCTCGGCCGTGATCGCCTTGCGGACCTCGCACCGCGAGACGTTCCAGCAAAAACACGGCGTGAAGTTGGGGTTCATGTCGTTCTTCGTCAAGGCGGTGATCGAGGCGCTCAAACAGGTTCCGCAACTCAACGCCGAAATTCGCGGCACGGACATCGTCTACCACAACCGCTTCGACATCGGCGTCGCGGTCGGCGGAGGCAAAGGGCTGGTCGTGCCGGTGCTGCGCGGCGCCGACCGGATGAGCTTCGCCGACATCGAGCGGGCGATCGAGGACTTTGGCCGTCGGGCCAAGGAGAACAAGATCAAGCTCGAAGAACTGCAAGGGGGCACCTTCACGATTTCCAACGGCGGCATTTACGGCTCGCTGCTCTCGACGCCCATCGTCAACCCTCCGCAAAGCGGCATCCTGGGAATGCACGCCATCCAAGAGCGGCCGGTCGCTCGCGAAGGGCAGGTGGTGATTCGGCCGATGATGTACGTCGCCGTGACCTACGACCATCGCCTGGTCGATGGCCGCGAGGCGGTGCTCTTCCTGCTGCGCGTGCGAGAGCTGGTGGAAGAGCCGGCGAGGACACTCTTGGAGGTGTGAGGCCATTTTTCTCCAATGTCCAACCATCACGACCTGATCATCATCGGCGGCGGGCCGGGCGGCTATGTGGCGGCGCACCGCGCGGCGCAACTTGGCCTCGACACGGCTTGCGTCGAAAAGGAGCCGCTTTTGGGCGGCACCTGCCTCCGCGTCGGATGCATTCCCAGCAAGGCCCTGTTGGAATCGAGCGAACGGCTCCTCGAAGCCCAGAGCGACCTCGGGGCGCATGGGGTGCGTTGTACAGGCGTGGAATTCGATCTGGCCGCGATGCTCGCTCGCAAGGAGCGAATCGTGCGCGAATTGGCCGGCGGCATCGAGGGGCTTTTCAAACAGCGTAAGGTCGCCCGCCACCTGGGACATGGCCGGTTGGACGGACCAGGCCGGGTGATGGTGGAATCGGCCGAGGGTCCGCGTGAGTTGACGGCCCAACACATCATCCTGGCAACCGGCAGCCAGCCGCGCATGCTGGCCGGCGTGGCCTGCGACGGCAAGTTCATCGGCACGAGCACCGAAGCGCTCACCTACGAGGCGGTGCCCGGCCATCTCGTGGTGATCGGCGCCGGCGCGATTGGTCTGGAGTTGGGGAGTGTTTGGCGGCGGCTGGGCGCCAAGGTCACCGTACTGGAATTTCTCGACCGTATTTTGCCTGAAATGGACGCTGAGTTGGCCGCCGACGCGATGAAGCTTCTGGCGAGGCAGGGGCTTGAGTTCCGCCTCGGCACACGAGTGACCGCCGCGCACATCGCGGGCGAGCGGGCCGTCGTCCAGTGCGACGGCCAGCCTCCGATCGAGTGCGACCGCGTGCTGGTGGCGATCGGCCGCGTACCGAACACCGAGCGGCTGGGCTTGGAATCGGTCGGGCTGGCCACCGACGAGGGCGGGAGGATTACGGTGGACGACCACTTCGCAACGAACATCCCTGGAGTGTTCGCCATCGGCGACGTGATCCGAGGACCGATGTTGGCCCACAAAGCCGAGGCGGAGGCAAGGGCCGCGGTCGAGGGCATTGTGAGGGGGTACTGCCACGTCAACTACGACGCGATTCCCAACGTGGTCTATACGCAGCCCGAGATCGCTTCGGTCGGCCGCAACGAGGAACAACTGCGGCGCGAGGGGGTCGCGTACCGCAAGGGCGTATCGTTCTTTCGATCCAACGGCCGTGCCCGCGTGCTGGGACACCTCGACGGCCGCGTCAAAATCCTCAGCGACGCCCGAACCGACCGAATTCTGGGCGTTCACATCATCGGTCCCCGCGCCGGCGACCTGATTGCCGAAGCCGCGGTGGCGATCGAGTTTGGCGCCAGCAGTGAAGACCTGGCCCGCGCCAGCCACGCGCATCCGACGCTGGCCGAGGTGATCAAGGAAGCGGCGCTCGCGGTGGACTAATCCTGTGTCGCTGTGAATCGAGAGAACGCGGGGAATCGCGTCCTGTGGATGAGCAGATTCTATGATAGCGGTTGAAAGCGGCGGCTGAATATGCCATACTCCATCAGAAGGTTGTCCGATCGACCGCGCCCCGGCGGCGCGTGTCGCAACGGGGCGTGGCGCAGCCTGGCTAGCGCGCTTGACTGGGGGTCAAGAGGTCGCAGGTTCAAATCCTGTCGCCCCGACTACTTACGACGACGGTTGCAGCAGGAAACCGTCAACTTGCAGCAAAAAGGCCCCGCCGGGCAGCAACCCGGCGGGGCCCAATGCGAGCCTTCTAGCTCGACTTGCCAAAGTTCAGTTAGGAGGTTTGCAGATGAAAAATCCGAAGCCCTATTTCCGCGCCTTCGACGGTTGGTGGTACATCCAACTCCGCGCCGACGGCAAACGCCGCCAGATCAAGCTTGCCAAGGGGCGAGACCATGAAGCCGCGGCGATTCAAGAATGGCACAAGCTGTGTGCCACGATGCCGGCGAACGAGCCTGTCGTGTCGGGCTGTGTCGTCGAGTTGCTCGATCGGTTCCTCGGACATTGCAAGACTGAGGTGGCGACGAGCACGTTCGACTGGTATCTCCACTTTTTTAAGCGGTTCAAGGCCTGGCTCACGACGAACGACCTGGCCGGCATCGAGGTGGGGGAGCTGGTGCCTAACCACGTGACCAGTTGGCTGAAATCCGAATCGACCTGGTCGAAATCGACCAAGAACGGCGCGGTACGAGCGATCCGGCGGGCATTCCGGTGGCTTGATGATGAGGGGCACATCGAGAAGTACCCGCTCAAGGGTCTCAAGGCTCCGCCGCGAGGCCGGCGGGAAACGGTGGTCGCACCGGAGAAGTTTGCCGAGATTCTCGCCGCCGTGAAGGACCAGCAGTTCAAGGACGTGCTCTCGTTCCTGTATGCCACCGGCTGTCGCCCCCAAGAAGTCTGCCAGGTCGAGTCGCGGCACGTGCAGCTCGCCATGCAACGCATCGTGTTCCCCGCCTCGGAAGCAAAGGGGAAGGAATACCCCCGCGTGATTTACCTCAACGACGCCGCCCTGGAAATCGTCGAGAGGCTTTCGAAGCGGTGGCCGGACGGCAAGATTTTTCGCAACCGCCGGCACAAGGCGTGGGACCGCAACGCGGTGCGGTGCCGGTTCAGGCGGTTGCGTAGCAAGGTCGGACATTTTTGTGCGTATCATTTGCGGCACACGTTTGCGACCGAGGCCCTGCAGAACCTGGACGCCTTCACCGTCAGCGTGCTGATGGGGCACGCGGATGTTTCCACGCTGGCCCGTCAGTACCAACATTTGGCGAAGGCTCCAGGATTCCTGCAGCAGGCGGCACGGAAGGCTAGAGGTGCTTGAGCACGACTTCGCGGCGGGGACGCCGTTGGGGAATCCGAACCTCAGCGGCTCCCCGTTCTCGTTTCGTTCGTTCCAGATATTCCGCGAGCTGCTCCTCCGACACGCGAATTGCGCCATCCATGCGATGGTGCGACAGCTCGCGGCGCTCGATCAATTCGTAAATCTTCGAGACAGAGAGACTAAGCTTGCTTGCGACCTGGCTCACCTTGAGCATGGCTCTTCTCCGGCTTCAGCTTTTCGTAGATATGGTTCAGGCACAGCACGCCGCGGAACGTCTTGTCGGCGAATTGCACCTCCGCGGTCTTCTCGGTGCTTCCGCAGATGAAGCATTTTTTGTCGCTCAGCGACTTGATGGTGAGCATTCTTTTCTCCTTGAACGGGGGATTGCCTGCCGTGCAGGCGAAGCCGCAACGCACGGCCCGCCGCGAATCAACGGTGGAGGCGAAGCACGACCTTGATTCGCGGAACACGGGACGTGCAGCCATTGCGAGCCTGCACGGTGGGCGGGAGCATCCGAGAATCGGATGCCCGCCCGAAAAGGAAAGGTTCTCTCACGGAAACCTGGCTGACCGTTGTTCGATCGGCGCCGGCACGCATGAGGGCTGGGGGACGTTCAGGGCCGTCCCCCGCATTTTCATTTTCCCTGCCCGCCTTGCAGCGAGCGGACTTCTGCGTACGCCTCCTCGACAACCTGCTGCACCCGCGGCAACGCCTCCGGCGTGAAGAAGCTGGTGTACTTCCTCTTGCCGTTCTGATCCACGTAGGAACGCGAAATCGAGACGCTGTAGAAGGTGGTTTCCTGCCCGCGTGCTCCGTGCTCGTGGGCGAAAATGCTTGCCGACACGTCTTCGAGTCGGCACACCTTGATGGGTGACTGCTTGGCAGTCGTGTTTTTCTTGTCCATAAGAAAAGGGGGGAAGAAATAGGATGTGCAGTCGGTCACAGAAAATATGCGACCGCCAGCACGACGAACAGCCCGATCACGACGGCGTCGAACAGCGGCCCCGGAAGGGGCTCTTCTCGACGTCGCCAGTGTCTCTCGTCTTGCGCGTACGCGAGACGAACCGGGCGGGAACCCATTGCAGCTTTTGTCGTGTCCATACTGAAAAGCGGAAAAGGGTAAAAACCCATCCATGCAAGAGCCGTCGTCACCCTGATGACGGCGGGCCCATGCACGGGATGGATGCTTCAAACGAGGGAGCGCGAGCGAGGGAAAAAGTGCCTGCTCGCGAGGGAAAAAGGATGGCTGGGCCGTCCTCAGGGGAACGGCCCAGAAATTCACCGTACCGACCACGGATCGCCTTGTGGAATGTCCACAAAATCGTCGGGATTGGCGACGTTGCGGAGTTGCATCAGACGTTCGTCGATATAGAACGCCTTCGGCCCGATTTTTACCGAACGCAGTTGCCGATAACCGCGATCCAGCGAATCGAGAGCTTCCTGGAGAAGATCGATTTTGGTCTGCATTTGCAGATCGGAGATGGTCGTCATCCATCCCCAAGAGTTGTTGCCCTTCGCATACTCGACGATGAACCACAATGTCGGATGAGAATTGTGATGATTGTCTTCGAGTACGCGAACGCGGAGTCCATCGCGGATCGTCGTTCGGATGCACGGCAGTCGGGAGACATCCGGCGGCGTCTGCACGGAATGACGACGGAACAGAAAAGTCATCCATCGCATAGAAGAGGGGGAACCAAATAAAAGTGCCTCTTGCGAGACACGCCTTATCATCGCCGTTGGCACGTCCCTGAACGGCCGGCGGCAATGGTGAAGGATTCGTCATGGGCCAGCTTCCCGCGTCAGCGGGTGAGCGGAGCGAACCGGGGTGCCGGGGGCGGTGCCCCTGGCCCTTTGGGCGGAAACGAGCCGGATCGACCCGGATGGGGAGGTCGCGAGCCAATGCGAGCGGGCGGACCAAGGCACCCAAAGGGCCAGGGGCCGCGGAACGGAGTGGAGCGAGCCCCTGGCACCCCGAAGCTGGCCCCAGTAAAGGACTTGTGCGCAGCACCCACGCCGGACGAGCGTGTCCTAGGGGGGACGTGCTATGGAACACCTTTGTCATCCCTCGACCTGGCGGATAATGGGGTGGGCTTGGTCATCACCGCAAACGTGCCAGACAGGGGCGCTCAGGAACGTTTCGGCAGAGAGATCGTCCGTCGAAGCGAACCACCAGAGATTGGCACCGGGCTTCGTGCTGATCGCCGCTCGCAGATTATCGCGGCGTTTTTTGCTCGTCGTAATGAGCAGCACGCGAAAGGCCGGAAGCGTGGCCTGCTCGAAGTGCCGCTTGTGCATGGCGCGTTCGAACATTGCAGCATAGCCCTTGGTCTTTGCGCTGGCGAGTTGCTGCACGCCCGATGTCGCCCGATCCTGCTCGACATAGTAGACGCGGCTGTGGCCGGCGGCGGAGAGCAGAAATGCCGCGTCGGGGGCGCAAACGAGTCGAGGATTTTCGTGGATCAAGGTATAAAGGCAGTAGCGTTTTTCGGGGGACTGCTGGTCCTTGTTCACGATGTCATATTCGTTGATCCAGCCGTCGAGGGTCACGACGTTCTGTCGTTCGATCGCCTTGTCGAGCAGGATGTGGGTTTCGCTGAGCGCCAGCCAGTGTTGCAGCAGATGGGGCAGCACGCCTTCGGTCGGCATCAGGCGATACCGCTCATCATCGTGATGGTCGGCGAGAAACTCGTGCCCCTTGCGCGCAAGCTGAAACACTGCCGAGGGCGATCCGGCGACGGGATGAGCATAGAGCAGGCTGAGCCGGTCGACGAAACCAGCACCGACTAGTTCCAGCAGCCGACGCCGGCAGGCGCGGCCCGTCGCATCGTCGGGGAAGTGCAGACGCTGAATTTGCCGGCGATCAAGGAAGCGGTATCGAGCGAGATCACGGAAAATCGCGATGTCGCGGAGTTGTAGGGTCATCACCAATCCTCAAGCGGGAAAAAAAACGTGCCGAGGCACCCTGATAGGCCAGGGGTCTCGGCATGAAATATCCCGTGTGGGACGACTCTCTACAACCGAGCAGGCGAGCTTCAAAACCCGAAGGAAATGGCGGACTCGTCTGTCATCGGAGGCGCGACCTTGCGGAGGCGATACGCGAATTAGAACAACGGGGAAATCGTCTGTCAAGCAGAATTTTAGATGATCGGGGCCTCGGGAGGGTCGATGGCCGCCTCTGATACCAAGGGGTTCCTGCCCGTCACGGGGACGCCGGGGCCGACGTTGAGCGGTGGCCGGACCACCCGCTCGATTCGCTCCAGGGCCTCCCGGTCGATCTGCGCAGCGGGCATGAAGTAGTCGGATTGGAAGTTCCGCTCGATCAGCGCATTCATGTCGTCCAAGCACCAAGGGAATTCTTGCACGATCGTCTCGATGTCATATTCAAGGAAGCCGGGAGCAGACCGCTCCACGTCCACGAGACGAATGCGATCGTCGTCCACGACACGGAGCAACGTCCTGCCGCGGTTGAGCCGGCGGATCTTGCCGCCCCACTCGTGCAGCTTATCGTCGAACGAGAAATAGGATCGGTTCGCCAGTTCTTGAAACTGGCGGTAAACGGGCACGAGCGTCTCGTGGGTGCTGTCGGTGGTCCCTCGGGATCGGTTGCCGCCTTCGCTGCGCCCGTCATTGCCCGACTCGGTTCGTCCGGACGTGACGTTTTTCCTGGCGTTTAGCGAGAAGGGATCACCATGCTGCTGGTCACTCTTGCCCCAGCCGCTTCCCCAGGTCTTCCCCCAGTTGTCGGCCAGCACGTCGCTTTCGGCATGGCCGTGCAGTTCCATAATCTTGTTGCCGGCGTTGATCTGCCGCAGCGTCCAGCGCTCGTCTTTCACTTCGTAGGGGTCGAACTTGATCGACGCGATTTCCTGGGCGAGGAGATCCGCGTCGCGGCCCTGCACGCCGAAGATCATTCGGGATTGCGCCTGGAAGATGATGTTCGTCATGTCGTAGTCGCCGCGGCGAAGCTGCGAGAGGCTCTGGTGCGAGAGGATCATCCGCAGGCCGAGGTTGCGAAGCTCGGGGAGCGCGGATTCCACGTCGGGACCGACGAAATTTTGAAACTCGTCGAGCAGGAGGTAGGTGGGGTAACGAACGCCGATCGGCATCCCGCGGACGGTCGCGAGGATTTCGTTGATGATCATCGCCCCGATCGTCGTCGCCAGGTGATCGCCGATGCGGCCGTGCGGAGCAAGGTCGACGAGTACGATTCGCCCTTCCTTCATCATCCGCGCCACGTCGAGGCGTGAGCGATTCGACCCGAACATCCGCCGCAGGATGACGCTCTCGAAGTAGGGGCGGAGCCGGTTGCGGGTCGAGTCGAGGATCTCGGTCGCGCTCCGTTCGTTGCGCATGATGTCGTGCCACTCCGATTTCAGGAGCGGCGGCAAGACGTCGAGCAGCGGTCGGTGGAACTCGCTGCCCGGACGGAGAAAATGCACGCAATCGCTGATCGTAAGGCCGAGCTGAGCTGCGGCCCAAAACGCGTTGAAGAGCCAGCGGCCGAGGCGGGGCATCGCCTCGATGTTCTGGCTTTCCCAGGCTCGAAGAATCAAATCCGTGGCACGCTCGACCTTGTAAAACCCCTCGCCGGGCGTCTCATAGATGAACGGATTCAACGGCGACACCATGTCCTCGTTCGCCGCTTGGATGAATACCAAACGATCGCGGACGTAGTCGGGGCAATAATGCGATGCCATCCACAGCAGCAGCTCGCTGGTGAAGTTGCCGAGCTTGTCGATGATGAAGAAGCACGCGTCGTCGATGGGGTTGCACAGGAGTTGCTGCACCATCGAATGAATCGCGGTCGTTTTGCCCTTGCCGGTGCCGCCGATCAGGTGGTAGTGGGTCTTGAAGCTCTCCCAGGGGAGCGAGACTTGCTCGCCGGTATCAACCTCCTTGCCGAGAAAAACATCGTTCATGGCGTGGCCTTCTTCAGTGCGTCTTGGGCAAGTTTCATGTAGCGGATTTTCAGGTGCCGCAAAAGTTCATCCTTCATCCGCTGGTCGAGGGGGAGCGCCTCGATCCGCGTTTGCTCGGCGGTCATCCATTCGGTGACGGAGGCAATCGTCGTAGGGTCGTCCGGAGCTTCAACCTCGCGACGGTGATTCTCGATCAGCTCGCAGAGTTGCTGGCCGTGCTTTTCGACGGTCTCGGGCGTCTGGTCGTCCCCCATGTATTTTTTCATGAATTCATCGAGCGCCGCCTTGTCGAAGCGTGAGGCGATGAGCGGCTTGTAGAGGTTATAGAGGAGCTCGCATTGGGCACGGGCCGCGAGTCGCTGTCGTTTTTCCAACTCGGCAACCATCCTTTGTCGCTGGGCTCGGGTGTCGGAGTCGCGTTGGATTTCAAGCTGAAGACTTTTCCGTTCGTCGTCGCCGCGTCGCCGCTCCTTGTCTAGCCGCTGTCGCTCTTCTTCGTGCCGGCGTCGCTCTTGGTCCAGCTCGCGCCGGTGGCGAGCCGCGCGTTTTTTTTCTCCGGCGGCGCCGAGACCTTGAATGATTGGCATCAGAATCCACGTGGCCCCGACCACGATGCCGGTGAAGATCAATGCGCGGATGACGATCGCGGCGATTTCGCCGGCGTCAGACGGCGAGAAGTGAAGCAGCGCGACGATGCAGTACGCCAGGAACGTGACGTAACCGGCGCGCTTGCCGTAGGTAATGCTGAGCGGGTGCTCGCCGGCGATCTTGATGCCGACGATCAAGAGTAAACAGCAGAGGAAGAACGTCGAGAAAAAGTCGCTGTAGTGAAGCGACTCGATGAAGTTCATGGCAGAATCTGGGCGGTTGCGTGCGTTGGAATGGGGGAGTCAAGCTGGTCATTTTAGGAAATGCGGCGCGGGAAAGCAATTTTCGAGGAGCGGCTGTCGAAAGAAAAGCCCCAGCCCTTGCGGGTTGAGGCAGTTTGCCAAGCGGTAGCCTGGCGGGCGGTCATTTCCTGGCCTGTTCGTTCGCGATGAACTCGTAGGCCAGTTGGAGGAAGAGGGCCAGCGGAAGCAGGTCCTCGGGGCGGAAGTTGTTGGACGAGTCGTACCCGTCCTCACTTTTCCAACTTCGTTTTGCGACAATGTTGAACACGCGGAACTCGCCGTCGTCGCCTTTGACCATGCGGTCGAACACGGCGACTTCGACGGAACCGGTGCCCGTCCAAACTCGCTTCGTAAACAGCGGCCTGGACTTCTCGCCGCCGGCGTCAGGGATGAGCCGGCTCTGGTTTGCACTCGACATCAAGCACCTCAGGTGGAGAAAAAAGCCGTGACAGCTTCATCGTCGTGCGAGCTGCCTCGGCGGGTTGAGTGGCCTGCTTCGTGCGGCCGAGTACGTCGGTAAAGCAGTTGAAGAGCGCCCAGCCGGTGCGGGGCTTGTACTCCTCGAACTTGGGGTTTCGCCACTCGTTGATGATGAGCGGCAAGAGGCGTGAGCTGACAATCCCTTCCTCGAACGAGCGAAGGATGTAGCTGTTCGCTGCATCCTCCGACAGGTCGTAGTGCCCCATCCGGTTAATCCAATCGGCGGCTGCTTCCTTATATTGGTGCAGGCCAGAAACGGCGGTCGCGATGCCCTGCTCGAAGCGGATACGTCCGTGCTTCGTGTGCTTCTTGTTCACGACGACTTCAGCGGTGAAGCTCAAGTTGTCGCAAACCATGACCCTGGTCCCGCACGCGAAGCCGATCGGAAAACTCTGGTCGGTCGAGTTGCGGATGCCGACGGCGAGGGAAACGCCAGCGGTGACGGGGGTCGTGAGGTCGAGGACGCCGAAGAATCGTTGGTCGCCTCTCGTGAGCGAAAGGCGCGACCCCTTCAGTTGGAATCCCGCACCTTCAAGCGTTTCGCAGGTGCTCTTGAGAACGTCCCGATGAGCGATCGGGAACCACGTGGATGTAGGCGGGGGAGCGTCGATCTTGTCGAGGTCGTCCCGCGAGACGATACGTGCGTTGCAGTTGATGAGCGTGGCTTCAGCCATACGCTTCCTCCTATGGTGTAAATGACCGTGGTCCGCAGGAACATCCTGCGGACGGGAAACGGTACACCAAGGTTGCCAGGGGAAGCCAGGGAATATGGCAGCACCGAGGGTTGGCTGGCTGGGACAAGACTCGGCGATGGCCTTAGGCGGTCAGCGCGAGGTCCATACGGCGGCGAATCCGCTCGGTGATCGGCTCGGCAGCCATTGAACCGCGCCGGGCACCCGTCCGTTGCGGCATGGCTTCGATGGTTTGCGCGGTCCGAAGCAACTTGATCCGGTCGGCGAGTCCAAGCATCGTGGCCCCGATATCAGCTTCCGGTGCCGGTGAAGCGCCCGACAGGCAAGCCCTGAGTGCGTCGCGCAGCGCCGTCAGTTCCGCCAGATAGGCATTGTGGGGAAAGGATTCGCCAAAGCGTAGCTGGTAGTCTCTGAGCTGCGTCTCGGCGATCGCAAGCTCTTGGCGAACGCCGGCCGCCTCCGACTCGTAACCCTTCACAAGTCGTTCCAGGGCGTTAAGCACGGCGCGTGGTCCGTGGTGGTCTCGGGAGAGCGCGTCGCAGCGAGTCGTTGCGCCCAGGAAGACTTCGGGGGGGAAGTTTGGATGCAGGATCATGCCGAAGCTGAGTCCCCGATACTGTCCAAGGGGCATCCGACGTCGTTCGCTGACCCTGATAGGCAGCGACGAGAGCACATGGTCGAGCGCGGCGAGCGTTTTTTCTGGGGCAATAACCTGCTCGCCGATCACCATCGAGCTCTCGGCATGGACCACCGCCGTGGCCCCATCCGCTTCCAGGCCGGTGAGCCGCTCAGCGAGCTGCGCGATCTTCCCCGGCAAATCGCGCAGTTTGTGCCGCGCGAGATACTGTTCGTCGGCGTGGTTCTTCTTGAGGATGGCAAGTCGTTGGAGTTCCGCGTCGGCCTCGGCAAGCGTAAGCACCGCGGGGTTGCCCGAAGCAATGGCCTTGACCTCCGCATACGACAATTCCTGGCAGCCCACGTCCTCGGTCCGTCGCACGGCGCTCTCGCCGGTCATGACCTGTGCGATGAAGCGGGCCTTGGTTTCGAGCGCCTGCCACATGTACGCGTCGAACGACCCTTCGGTCACGTAGCGGTAGATCGCGACCGATTCGTTCTCGTTGCCCTGCCGCCGGATGCGTCCTTCGCGCTGCTCGACCTCCGCCGGTTTCCACGGGGCATCAAGGTGGTGCAGGGCCACCAGCCGCTTTTGCACATTGGTTCCCATCCCCATCTTCTGCGTGCTGCCCAGCAGCACGCGGACCTGGCCGCTGCGCACTTTCTCAAAGAGGGCCTGCTTCTTGCCGTCGCTGTCAGCGTCGCCAATCGCAGCGATTTCCGCTGCCGGAATTCCGCGCGCGCGCAGCTTCTCCACGACATCGTCGTAGACGGAATAGCCCGACGCCGTGGGGTGCACGCCAAGGTCGCAGAAGACGAGCTGTGTCGAACGGCGCCCGGCTGAGCCACGCCAGATTCCCACCACGTTTTCGACCAGCGCGTTGACCTTCGATCCGGGAAAATCCGCCGCAGAACCGTCGAGCAGCCGGGCTTCCAGCGCCAGCTTCCGGCCGTCGGTCGTGATCGCCAGCGCATTATCGACCGATGGGTCGATCCTCTGGGACCGGAGTCGTTCGTATCGCGCGACGAGTTGTTCCTGCAGCGCGCGTTGCTCCTCCGACATCGGACACGCGATGACCTGGGCCTTTCCGGTTTCGAGGCGGGGCCGCGGCAGGTCGAGCATCTCCGCCGTCTGCACGTCGGCAAATGACCGGAACATCTGCTGGAGCTCGGGCAGGTTCGTGAACTTCGCGAAGCGGCTGCGGGGTCGCAGGGATGCACCGTCCGGGGAGATTTCCATCGCATCGACGACCTCGCCGAAGGTCGCCGCCCAGGCATCGAAGTGGTCGATGCCCCGGCCCTCCATCCCGCCGGGATCGAGGTAGCGCTGCATCGTGTACATCTCAACCATCGTGTTGCTGATGGGCGTGCCCGTCGCAAACGTGACGCCGTGGCTGGGGTGCCTGGCATAGAGAAATCGCGTTTTCATGAACAGGTCGAAGGCGCGTTCGCTGCCGCCCGTCTGGATGCCGGCGACACGTTGCATCTTCGACGGCGTCTCCAGGTTCTTGCAGTACTGGGCCTCGTCGATAAAGAGGTAGTCGATGCCGAGTTCGTCAAAGACCAGCCCGTCGTCCTTCTTGCGGTCGGCCAGAAGCTCGCGCAGTCGTCCTTCGTGCCGGACTTTCTGCTTCTCGATCGTCTTCATCAGGTTACGGCAGGCTCGACGCTCATCGGCACTGGCCGCGCCCCGCAAGAGCTCTTCATATTCGCTGATTTGGTCCCGGATGAACTGCGCCTTGTACTCCCGGGACATGCCGATGCGCTCGAAGGAACTGTGCGTGACGATGATGCCGTCCCACTCACTGCTCGCGATCTTGGCGGTCAGGAGTTTCCGCCGGTCGCGGGCCAGGTCGTCCTTTCCGGCGATGAGAAGCCGCGCGTTCGGGTAAAGCTGCAGGAACTCCCGCCCGAATTGTTCCAGCATGTGGTTCGGAACGACGTAGAGGGGTTTGCGGATCAAGCCGGCCTGTTTCATCTTCATCCCCGCGGCGGCCATGATGAAGGTCTTGCCGGCACCCACCGTCTGCGCCAGCAAGGTATTGCCTGCGCACATGCAGCGCCACACGGCCGCGCGCTGGTGTGCCATGAGCGCGATCGTTTGGTTCATGCCGGGGAAGTCGAGGTGGGAGCCGTCAAAGAGCCGAGGACGCAGGTTGTTGAACGTGTCGTTGTACAGACGCACGAGTCGCTCGGTTCGCTCCTCGTCGCTGAACACCCACGACCGAAAGCGTTCCTTTATCTGCCGTTGCTTCTCGTGCGCCGCCAGGGTTTCCTCCCGGTTGACGACGCGCTCTTCCCGATCCCCGTTCATCACGGTGTCGTAGATCACCGGTGTTTTCATGTTGAGGGCAAGGTCGAGCAACCACACGCCGTGGGCTCGCTTCGTCCCGAACTCCGAGGTTGCGGCCACCGATGCCTGCCCCGCGGCGCCGACTTCCAGGCTCCAGACCGCATCTTTCGCAAGCCGGCCCACCTCGACCACGTCCAGAGCCACGCGGAACAGGTCCGCCGCAAAGCATCGGATGTCGCTTGCTGGGACCCAGGGTGCGCCAAGGTTGCAGTCGATGTCGCCGGGCAGCACGTCGTCCGGCTGCACCGCGGCAAGGGCCTCCGCATTCCGAGCGTAGTCAGTCCCCGCTTCGAGCACGGCCGCGAGCTTGGCGCGCACGTTCCCCGAGAGGTAGGCATCGGCCGTCTGCCAGCCATTCGTCTCCGGCTCCTGGTACACCAGGTCGCCAAGCTCCGCGACGACGGCTTCGTGAGACGTGTTGTAGAGATCCGCGATGAACGGCAGGTCCACCGTCCCGCGCTGATTAAGGCAAACCAGCAGGCCTTCTTCAGCACTTTGCACCGACGTGACCGGCGGCGCGCGGCCGACCACATCCCTCGTCATGATGGCGGACTTGGCGGCCGTCGCCGTCGCTTCGTCGTAGACTTCCAGCGACATGACCAGCATGGCGTCGGGGTCTTCGCGGAACTTCACCAGGTTCGGCATGCGGCGGATCACGCCGCCGTCCTTGGTGCTGCCGAAGGTGGTTTTGTTGATTGGCCCGTAGTTGGCGGTGAAGCGGTCGTACGCAAGGTTGAGTTCCCGACGGGCTCGATTGCGCTGCGCCTCGGGCCAGTCCTCGTTCTGCGATTGCAGCACCCGCCGCGCGTAATTCCGTAAACCAATCAGGGCTGCCATTCGCCTCCCCGTCAGCGTGCCGCGCGCCGAGAGCGGCACGCCGGCGTAGACGATTGCGACCGCCTGGCCATCGAGCCATTGGCAAATCGTCCCGTCGTCATCCGTGAGGAAGCTCCCCTCAGCGAGCGAGTGATCGGCCCGCCGCATCGTGGAACAATCGGTGGGAGGTGGCACCACGTCACGTGCCGGCAACGGAGTGAACCGCGGGAGGCGCTGGATGGCATTGGCCAGTTGTGCTGCCAAGTCGCCATTGGTCGCGACGCTAAAGCCCTCATCGTAGAGCGCGTGTTTGCGCGTCCAGTTTCCCAGGACCATGTCTGGGTGGTTGAGGAAATACCGATTGACGGTCACGTCGATACCCTCGATCGGCAACGAAGCGACGGCAAGCCAATCGGGATCGGTGTGCTCCGGCGGCTGGTCCGCGGCCCGGCGGCGCAGGAAGAGGATGTCGGTGACGACCGACGTGCCCTCGCGCTTGAATGCCTCGGACGGTAAACGCACCGCGCCGACGAAGTCGGCCTTGGCTGCGAGGTACTCGCGCGCTGCCCCGTTCTGCTTGTCGAGCGTGAAGTGACTCGTGACCATCGCCAGCACGCCGCCTGGCCGAAGTGCATCAACGGACTTCGCCAGAAAGAAATCGTGCAGCGCGAGTTTCTGTCCGCCATAGTCAAGCTTGAGATTTGCGAACGGCACATTGCCGACCACGGCATCGATGCTCCCTTCCGCAAGGCGTGTGTCGCGGAAATTCTCGATACGAATGTCGTGACCGGGATGCAATTGCCTCGCAATCCGGCCGGAGATCGAGTCGAGCTCGACGCCGATAAACCGCATCCCTCGCGGGGCGAAAGTTAGAAAGTTGCCGATGCCGCAGCCTGGTTCGAGCACCGTGGCCTCCGTGGGAACGCCTAGGCGGGCGACGGCGTCGTGGGCGGCTGTGATGACGGTCGGCGACGTGTAAAAGGCGTTGAATGTCGTGCGCTTCGCTGACTCGTACTCATCCGGCGTCAGGACTGCCTTCAACTCCTCGCCGATGTCTTGCCATGAGGCGTCCTTGTACTGGCCGCTGACTGGATTTGGGAACATCGACAGCGCGACAGGACCGAATCCGGCGAATCGAGCCAGAGCAGTGCGATCCTCGGGCAGGGCTGACCGCCCCTCGCGTTCGACGGACTTCAGAACGCGGACTGCGGCCAGGATGTCGCGTGCCTTCGTGCGTTCGCCGCTGGCGACCTCAACCCGTGGCGCCGTCGCCTCATGTTCGGTGCGCGTCGCATCGACCGCGGGAGTGTTCGCGGATTTGTCCGCAGTCAGCGCGTGTGGTTCGGCGTTCCCTGACAGTACCGGCGACAGCGGCACGGCAGGCGCGGCGCGATCGGTCGTTGGCGAATCGAAGAGCGAACGCTGTCGCGGCGATGGCGGAAGTTGATAGGGTGCTCTCGACGTCCGGCCCGTGTTGCGGCTGAAGTTCCTCGGCCGTCTTTGGGGCGGCAGTGTGCCGAACAATCCCCGCGTCCCGTGCCCGTAGCCGCCTCGCGCTTGGCCAGTCCCATGCGACGGCTGCACCGCAGTCACCGACTCTGTCGCCGGAGGATTTGTGACGGGTGGTTCATTGACGGCGACCGTCTGACCCGGATGATCCGGCTGCGCCGAAACCGAGTTTGCCGGGGCGGCACGAACGGCCGCGTCTAAGCGGTCGATGGGCGACTCGGGGAGTTCGCGCAGCTCACCCACGCACGCCATGATGATGGACCGAACCTGTTCGACGGCATCATTCGGCACGTTGGGAATGTGTGGGACGCGCGCCCAGAGGGAGCGGCCCAGGGCCGCGAGTTTCTTGCGAGGGATCGATTGCTGGTGATCAACAACGCAGCGGACGATGCCCAGCGCCCGACTCACGTGCTCGACGAACTCCTCCTGCACGATGCCCAGCCGCAGCAGTGAGTTAATTGCCGGCTCGACCGTCTGCGCGCACGGGATCGAGATCGGTTCCGCACTGTCGAAGAGCATGAAGCGCGAGTGGAAGAGATCGCCGACTGGCCCCCATCACAAGGAGTGAGGGGGCGATTGTGCCCGGGGAGAGCGTGGCGGCGCAAGCCGGTATTAGATCGCGAGGTGGGGTGGCGGCCGCAGTCGTCGAGCGGTATCATTATCCCTGCATCGCGATATTAACCAAACGAGGGGATCACATGACTCAACTTGTACTGGCGATTGCCTTGGGCTTTTTCGCACTTCCGCCGCACGATTTCGATAATGTGCTTAAAAACAAGAAGGTGCCACCAAAGGACGCACAGAAAAAGATTCTCGATAGCAAGGAGTTCAAGGCCGTAGTCGACGACGCAGTAGCAGCCTCCGAAGGCGCTGGAGCAAAGTATTCTCAGTTCATCCGGCACTCGATCGGAAAGCAGCTCTCCGTGAACCCCGACGATGTCGAGCCGCCCGCTGAAGATGACCACCACCCGCTGGACAAGGACATCAAGAATGGCGCCAAAACCGCTGACATCATCGCCGCATTCAAGAAGAGCAAAGCCTTCGCCGACGTCATCAAAAAGGCTGTAGAGGAATCCGAGGAGCTGCCTAAGGGGAGTGCGGGCGCCACGTTCGGCCAGTCCGTGCGAGTAAAAATCTCAGACGACTTGCTGAACATTCCTCCAGAGCCAAAGGACGACGGAGAGGGCAACTAGAGCCCGGAATTCAGCGGAATACGAGTCCGTTGAAGTCGGCGGGCGGTGAAGATTGTGGGGCGCGTGCGCGTCCGTGGCATGAGAGGCAACAGCGTTAGATCACAATTTTTTCAATCTCATCGAGGGTGACTTCATCGCTCGTCCTGTCGTAGAGTTTCGTGGTCCGCGGCGACTCGTGGCCGGCGATCGCCTGAGCAGTCTCAAGTGCCCCGCCGTTGGTGAGATAAGCCGTGATCCCGGTTGCACGCCAGGTGTGACAGCCGATGTTGTCGGGGAGGTCGGCGGCGCGAGCTCGGCGCTTGACCATTTCCAGCACCTCGTTGCGATGCACCCGCCGGTCGGTCAATTGGCGGTGCCGGTCGAGTGAACGGAAGAGGGGAATCTGGCTGGTATCGCCAATTCCTGCGACAGCGAGATATTCGTCGAGGTATTGCTCGGCGTTGTGGTGTACCGGCACGGCGTGTTCCTTCGATCCCTTCTCGTGAAACCGCAGCCACCAGCGTTTGCCCTGGGGGTAATAATCCTCCACGTCCATGCCGACAACAGCCGACACGCGTGCGAAGCTGTAGACCATCACGCCGATAAGCGCTCGATCGCGCAGGCCGGCGATGGTCCGCGTGTCTATCGCATCGAGCAGCTCGCGTGCTTCGCCCGCTTGCAGGACCGGTGTCTTGCCCTTCTTCACGACGTACTTGGGACCGCGGACGCTTGCCGCCGGGTTGAAGGGCATGACCTGGCCGATCACGAGATAATCGAACAGCATGCGGATTGCAGCGAGGTGCTGCTTCACGCTGGGGGTCGCGACATGCTGGCCGAGGTGCTCAACGTAGCCGGCAACGATCATCGGTTCGAGCTGCTCGATTCCCACGCCGTGCTCGTCGCACCACGCCGCGAAGCGGCCGACGGCTCGGCCGTAGGCGAAGCGAGTGTTGGGGTTGCGTATCTGCGCGGTGAAGAATTCGAGCACGCGGCGAGTTGCTTTTTCTCCTGCTCGCGAAAAAAGCGCCGGTACCTCCGGCATCCCCGTCGAGGCGAGTTGACGATCAACCGTGCCGATGGTCTGGAGGGTAGTCAGGGCGAGCGACGAAAAACGAAGTGAGAATACCTTGCATAAAGGACGTTATGCAATAGTTTCTGATACTATTTATACATATCTTATGATGAGGTTACATGGGCATACTCTTTGCGGACTGTCAAGGCGGCGATGATGAGAGGGTCCACCTCAAGAAGAAACACTCGCGACGTGGCGACTTCCTTATATGTAGGGGGCTATCCTCGCCGCGCGCTGTGGTATGCTCCGTGTCGCACTATGGACAGCCTCTCGGGTGTCACCGTCCGGCAGAAGTTGCGCGCAGCGTTGCCTTTTCTCCTGGCACTTTTGCTGTGGGGTGCCGGGTTCTTCGAGGTTCTTCAACTCGTTCGGCTGTCGTTGTTCCATGCTGCCGCCGGGATTAGCAGCGACGAGATCCTCTACTTCTCGATGGGGCGGGGCCTTCTCAACGGATGGCACGCCTACATTGACCTGTTCGAGACCAAGCCCCCAATGGTGTTTTGGCTCGCGGCACTGTCGCTCGCGACCACGCACGGCGATGTCCTCTATCGCGTGATCCAATTCGCTGGGCTTCTGGCGATTCCAGTGGCGGCTTCGCTTTTCGCGTTGCAGGCCAACCGGGCGTATCCCTTGTTGGCAAGGCTGCTCACCGGCGGCGTTGCTTTTTTGTTTGGAGCCGCGCTCGCGTCGTTCGCAGTTGACCGCAGCCTCGGATTTCAGACTGAGGGATTCGGCGTTGTTCCGTCGTGCTTCGCCGTGCTGCTGTTTGCCTGGAAAGCGGAGCGGCCGACAACCAATCGCTTTCGGATTGCCGCGATGGCGCTGTGCCTGTGCCTGGCGGTCCTGACGAAGGAACCGTTCGCTGTGGCCATATTGGGTGGTTTCTTGCTTCTGGCCTCCTCAAAGAGGGACTGCGGGGACGCGCTCACAGCGGTGTTCCTGGCGTCAGTCCTGTGGCTGTTGATCCTCATGGCCTCGGGCGTCGCTCACGGATATTTCACTGTCTACCTTCCCGAAATGTTCTCCGGTCGAATCACGCAAAATGTGATTTACCACAACTTTGCGAGTAGCCAGATGTTTGTTGTGCATGCTCCCCTCTTGGTGAGAGGATGGAACATCGTCAGATTGATTGACGACATGTGGTCTTCTCCGTATCGCGTTGTTCCGGCCTTTCCCTTTCTCTCGCTATCGATCGGCTTTCTGCTTGTCGCTCATCAAGCGCTGATCGGTGACGACGACCGCCATTGGGCTTGGTTCGTCGTGGCAACCGTGGTGATGGTGCTCGTGGCGGTCACTGCAAAGATCGCCTTCGGGGTCGAACAAGTCATCGCATTCTTGCATTTCAAGGTGCCGGCCGATCCGTTCTTTTTGCAAGTGTGCGTCGAGTTGCTCTTGTCCACGCTGACGGCCGCCGTTCTGTTTGCCCTGCTACTGCGTTATTCTATCGGGACGGCACAGCGGGTCGTCGTTACGAGCGCAGCGCTTTATCTGGCAACGCTCGCCGTGGCCACCGGCGGAGACTTCTCCCCACAACATTTCCTGTTTGCCGTTCCAGTATACGTTGCCTGCTTCGCAGCGCTGGTGCTTCGTGGGAGCGCACGGGCGACACAAGGATTTACCCTAGCGATGCTCGGAATCGTCGGCTGCCTTCTTGCACTTAATTCGAGCGACATTGTTCAGCGATACAATTGGCCCGAAATGGAAGCAGCCCGAGCGGCAGCGTATACGGGTTTCGCGGAGATGCTTCCCAAGGCAAGCCAGCTCGATTCTCTCTTAACCGCTTGTCGATATTCTCGGTACTTCGTCACCGGCGACTCGATCAGCGACTTGCAAGCAGTAACAATTCATTCGCCGTACCAGCTCAGCTACGGACTCTTGCGGTCTGATTCACAGCGGAGCCTGTATTTCACGAACGGAGCGCCGAACCCGTATTTCCATGCGAAACTTGTCCACGATTTTAACGCGACGTCGCTATTGGTAATGGACCAACAATCGGCCGCTGATTTTCCGTATCCGGATTTGCGGCAGCAGTTGACCGCCGGCTTCTCGCGCGATGCGCCGGCTTGCGCCCGACCGTATCTGCCGATTCCGGGACTGTTGATCTTCTTTCGCAAGTGACAAGTGTCGAGTTCCCGACGTGGCGGCTGGTGACAGTAACCTTGGCGCAAGGGCTATGTTGCGGCTGGCGGCATGAATGTTAGGTCAACCCCCGATAGCGGTGGATGTCGTCGGTCCGGCCATCATCATGTTGTAGTGCTCGATATGCCCCGCGCCATCGAAAATCTTTCGAAACACGTCCAGATACAGCGCAACCGTGGAATCATCCACTGCGATATAGAGGTCGTCGTGCGCAGAATGTGATCCATCATTCACCCATGAGACCAACGCCCGGCAAGCGAGCTTCTCGTTACCATCAAATTGCTCATGAATCCTATCCAGGTCGATCCCACCGAGCATCTTGAAGTAGGTCTCAAGAATGCGTCGAAGGGAGTTTTGAATTGAATGATTGCCGGGCGTGGCATCGCGAACATCCAGCCAAAGCAATTCATACGAACTCTTGATGGGGTTAGAGGCATGCTTAGCAATCTGTGATTGGTCATTCGCCTTGCGCACTATCCAAAAGGTCTCTTCCTTCAACGTGCCGGAGCCGCGTGCCTTCTGAAACGTGACTTCTTTATGAAAGTAGACATTGTGGGTCAGAACGAAGACCTGCTTGACGCTCGCGGAGCCTGACCGCACATCCTCACAGACCCTGCGGATAAGCGTACTCACGATAAATAGAATATCGCTGTCGAGGCTGGACACTGGGTCATCAAAGACAACAACGCGAGTGGTTGCGATGCCGGATTCGGACGGACTACCCTTGAGCAAGTGATAGAAGTAGAGGAATGTAACAAAGGTCTTTTCGCCTTCGCTGAGCGTCGCCTTAGCATCAGTACCATCAGCGCGCACGAGCTTGTAGCAGCGTTTGTTGTCGGATTGTGCGAGGTAGAAACCATGAAACCCGAATGACGAGAGAAGGCCATTGATCGCGGCGATGGTCGGTTGAATGCTGGTAACGTCTCGTTCGAGTGTGCGTAGCTCGGTCTCGGTGTTGCGCTTGGCAGTGTCCTTTTCTTGGATTTGCTTTTTCAGGTTTGCGATTGCCTTGCCGAGTTCGGATGTCCTCGTTGCGTATGTAGCAATGGCATCCTTTAGGGCCTCGTCGAGGAGATACTTCCACACTTGCTCCTTGAGAGACGTCCGCTCAGTCGCCAGATTCGTGACCATCACGTTGTGCCCGGCAATAGCCGTGTTCGCGTTAGCAATGATGCCTAGAATCTCCCCGACCAGTTCTTTGGATGATTGCAGTTCCACGGAGCGGCTCGGCTCCTTCTTCTTTTCGCGGAGCAACTGTTGATTGATCTTAATATGCGCGTCAAATAACTTCTTCTTCGTTGTGAGTGCCGAGTGGTCGAGCAAAGACGGTGGATTTGCGAGAAGCACATCCAGTAGCCCCGCGAGCGACTGTACCTCGGCAGCGTATGTCGTTACCACGGCGTCGATCGCTTTGCTGTCGGCCTCGAAGGACTCATCAAAGTAAGCGGCCAGGCTTTCCGCAAATCCGTCGGTTACGTCCTGCTGGCAAAATGGGCACTTCCCATCGTTTGACTCAAAAAAGACGCGGCCATTGCGAACCCAATCGCTATTGCTGAGGTGGTCAATCATTGCGGCAATATCAACATCCGTCTTTCCGACGACCTTCTTCGCGAGGATTGCCGAGTGTTCGCAGCCAAGGAGCGCAGTGCCGTTGAATGTGGCAATCGTGTCAATGCGTTTGACATCATCGCAAAAGACAGTGGCGGCCTTCTCGACAATATAAGCAAGTGTCTTCTTGTCCGCTGTATTCTTGGCTCGTTCATCGAGAACCTTCGCTTTGAAACGTTCCGCATTGTTGCGAAAGCCCTCGAATGCTGCTTTGAACTTGCCGTCGTGTGCTTGCTTCTGTTTCCAACACGCATCCTTGAAGGCATCCTCGGCAACCGCCAGCTCACCAACTTTGCCGCCGTTGCCGTCGGCACCTTCGAGCGTTCCCTTTAGGCCGATAATCTCCTGTGAGAGGCGGTCACAGACAATCTTCGCTTTAGCGATTCTGTCGGCGGCTTCGGTATCCTTCTCGCCAAGGGTAAAAATGCCGGGAAGTTCGGTCGATTCACGGAAGTGCTTGTCTACAAAGTCGCGATTGTAGACGAGTGGCTCAAGTGGGGAGCGCGCTTTCCAATTGACGATGCAACTGGGAAACCTGCCGGCATCGGCTATGACACGCGAGACTGTCGTCTTGCCGGAGCCGTTGGCTCCATAGATGTAGTTGAACGTCGACAGTCCGTCAAGAACCGATGGCGTTGTGCCGAACGTGGCAACGCCGCTGAGATGAATGCTCTCGATCATTGCGGGGCTTTCTGGTCATGGCTCGGAGTCAAGGCCGATGTCAGGGGTAGGTAACGTTGGAGTGAGGTGCTCAATCACTGGAAGGCTTGCTCCTATGATGGCGCTCAGATCCCCGTACATACCGCTCGTCTGTGCAACCGCTCGTTCCAACTGCTTCTCACGTTTGGCCCACCGCAATTGTGTAGTTCGCTTTTCGCTTTCCAGGTCGTCGCGAAGCGTAACGAAGGCTTCGACGATGCCTTCGACTCGGTGTCGGAATTCTTGACCCGAAAGGTATTTGTAGAGCCAATCCATCTTGTCGTGGCGTCCGTCGAGTGCGCGTTTTGCTGCGCCGACTTCAAGCATTCCGGCGCGCAGTGCGTGCGCCAGGCTGACCGCGCACGGGACCGAGCTTACCCAAACTCCGTCGATGTGACGAAACGTCGTGACGTCCTTCGGCAATTCCAGGCTGATGAGAATGGCGATCTGGGCTTTGGCAGCGCGCTGGTCGTCGCGGAGCTTCGGGAGCCAGCCGTCGCTCCAGCTCTTCGTCCGTTTCGATTCCCAAAGGATGATGCCGCAGATGACCCCCGTTGCGTCGCGAACAGTGTGAATCACGTCACCGCCGTGAACACCCTTTGGCACGGGGATGATTTCATCGAACGGGAAGTGCTGGCAAAGAAGGTTTTCCAAAGCGATTTCGAGAACTTCGCCCTGCAACTGCTGCGATCCTTGCTCGGCCCTGCGCTGCATGTCCTCAAGCTGAACGCGAAGGTCGTTGATGAGCTTGTCCTTCTCGGCGTCCTTGAGTTGGCGTTCCTCAACGGCTTCCTTCTTCGCAGCCTCGCGGATTGTGGCCCGTTCCACATCAAGCCGACGCGTGAGCGTCAATTCGAGCGTCTGCTTTTGCTCCTCCAGTTCGCGGCGTTGTTTGCGGAGGGTAAGCTCCGCGTCCTGGGCTGCCTTGAGTTTCGTGTTGGCTTCGGAGAGCTGTTGATCCTTGTCTTGGATTTCCAGCGTCACTTGCTCGCGGGCCTTCGCTAGGGCGTCTTCAGAAAGCTGCTGTCGCTCCTTGGCAAGCTGCTCGTTGACGCGGCGGTCAATGTCTTGGTGGGCCTTGGTGAGTTCCTCTTTGGCGCGGGCGATTCCTTTCTCTCGTTCGGCAATCGACGCTTCTTGTTTGCGAATCTCATCCTGAAACTCGCTCTCTAACTGCGCGCGCAATTGAGTTGAAAGGGCTTCCGTTACCTCGATCTTGAATTGGCAGTTGGGGCAGAGGATCGTGTCGCGCATGGCGTAGTTCTAGCAGCAAAACGCTTCTTCGTCGAGCAAAGTGGCATGGAGGATGGACACCTGTTCGGCGGAAAGGTTCGGGCAGAAATGTGCCGGCGTGGCGACCACGTTTTAGCCGACGCCCTCCATTGCCCTTACTTGTTATTGTGCTTCGACCCCAAGTGGGCCGCGGCGCAGTCGATTCTGCGGCGAGGGTTGTTGCGAAGTTCCCTCATCGCCGGTCAAAAGAGTTCCCGTTGGGCCTGGCCGACAGGCTGGGGGGAGGGCTCGGCATCGTGCGACGCCGGCGAGGCGGTATCGTCGTCAGCGATCCCGTTCCCGAAATAATCGCAGGGCGGGCCGGGAGCCTCGGGGGTCGTGTTGGTCATTGCGGCCTCCAACTCGCGTTCCGCTTCGATGAAGTCTCGCTCCCACACGATCTGCTCCGGGTCGTGCCAGTCGCCGAGTTGGCCGTCATCCGCGAGCACGAATCCGCAGGACGAGCAGACGATGGTGGCGTTCTCTCGCTCACCTTCCCATTGGAGCCGTGGTTGCTCGCAGCAGAAACGGAGTTTGTCGACGTTCTCAGCGTCTCCCTTCGACGCCTGCCCGTTGCCGTTTGCTTCGACGTCTTGCTGCGTGGAGGGCAGGTCGGCGGCGGTGAAGCGATTGAGGCGGGCGGACCAATCGGCCGCCAGCGGATCGAGAGGCATGCTGGTAATCGGCTGGGCGACCTGCCAGTCGTTGGGGCGATGATGGTTCCTCGCGATCCAGCCGAGGTCTTCACGGACCTCATTGACGACGCGATAGAGGCCGACGACCTCGTCGCGAACCTCGTCCAGGCTTTCCGTCAGCGCGACCAACATTTCGGGATCGGGAACGGCGGGAGTCGAACCGCTTGCCTTTGAATCGGGTTTAGCGCGTTTCGGCATATGAGGGGCAGGGTGCCAGTCGGCAGGGGCCAGGTCAAGCGAGTGTATGTGACGGGCCCGGCGCGTATTCGCGATCATGAAAAAGCCCCAAGGCGCATGGTCTTGGGGCAATTGAGCGTCACGCGCAGTGGGGGCAACGCCCATGTTGCTCGGACGATTCGAGGTGTGGGGCGACAGCTCGCACCCATGTCTCTTGGTCGCACTCACCGCGGAGAATCTTCTGGATGATGTCGAGGGCGGTGAAGTAGTCGCACCACGAGAAGGTCACGCTTTCGACCTGAAGAAAGCTGCCGTCGTCACGGCGCGTCACGACGGCGTACTCCTGGGCGCCGTCGCCGCACGTCGCGTCGTTCAAAAACATGTAGCTGCAAAGCTCGAAACCATTGCAGCAGCACCACGTGCGCTCCGTCAGGTCGTGCGCGAGTTGCTCGGCGGTTGCCACCGGTGCAACGCACCAGCGGCGATCCTTGTGCATCATGGCTTGCCTCCTTGCGCTGCTTTTTCGAGAGCAAGCTGACAGGCGGCGATCGCGATCGCCCGTTCCAGGTCCGGGCGGAGCTGCCGCGCCTCCATCGTCTGCGGGGGAAATCCCCCGCCTTCCAGCCACGTAATCAATGCCTCGGCGTGCTCGGTTGCCGTCGGCCAGTCACCGTCGGCGTAGGCATCGAGCAGGCACTCCCACGTAGTCTGCGGGTCCATCGTTTGGTCCTCCACGAAAAGTCAAAGATCGAACGCTCAAGCCTTGCCGACGCGGCAAGGGAAAGAGCGTCGCAGACTTGGGAGGGCGGCGCAAGCCGATTCAAAACTCGTTCCCGTAGTACGCACCGTAATCTCGCGGAATGCGAGCAAGGCGGCAGAATTGCTCGATTTCAGCGTCGGTCAGCCGGCGGGTGAAATAGGCGAGGGACTCTCCGGTAGTCCCCTGCCGAGACCAGAAAAGTTGGAGCGGGTCTTGCCCCTCGGCGAACACGAAATGATTTCCGCGCATCCAGCGAGGCGGAAGAACTTCGAGAAACTGGTCGAAGACTTCCTCACTGATCCGATGCACGCGACCGGGAACGTGCATGCGGGAAATCAACTGCTCCCAGGTCTCGGAGTCGGGCGACGGTTCGGCCTCGCCCGCGGTCAGGCCGGCGATGATGTCTCGCAGCGTCGTGGAACCCTGGGGCCCGCTCTCGGTCGGCATAAGGGATGGAGCGTATGCCGGAGATGATCGTCCGTCAAATCATTGTTGTTCGGTGGCGTGCAGACCGCAGGTTCATCACGAGGCCGTCGCAGTTCTTACGGTTTCAAGAAACGCAACCGGGTTGGCGACGAGCAGGTGCGGATATTTGCCGGTGAAGGATGCGTCGTCCATCAGGTCGTGCAAACCGTTATCCCAACTCACGAGATACCGGGCATCAGCGGCTACCGCCAAATTCAGATAGGGCAAGTCGTCCGCGTCGCTCAGCGGGAAACCGGCGTCGGGAACATCAGCGACGACGGTCGCCAGCGTCGCGATCTTCTGAAGAAAGATGTCAACGCGCTCGGGGGTCAGGTTTGGAAACTTTGCCTGAATCTTCGGTCGTGTGAGCACGTCGCGGACTTCCGCCAGGATGGCGGCACTGACGTGGAGCGTGCCCCGGCCCGCTTCAACGAACGCGAGGCACGCAAATGCCGGTCCCCGATCGCTCGTCGCCGCTTGCAGGAAAACCATGCAATCGAAGACGGCGGCGATCACGCGGGCGAGCCGGGAGCGGATCGCCGCTCGGAGCGGGCTTTTTCAAGCGAGTCCTCCAGCAGCGTGTCGAGTTCCGCCTCGGTCATCCCGCTCCGTTGCAAATCGGCGTGCACGGGGCCGAGGATGTCGCGTAGGCTCAATTGTGCCAGCGAGAGGCGCGCCTCGACGGCTTCGACGACGAGCGTGCTGATGTTCTTGCCGGTCGCCTCGGCCTGGGCCCGGAGCCGCTCCTCGGTTGCCGGCGGTAGGTTGATCGTGATCGTCATGGTTCGATACGGAATGGGTGCCCCAACATGAGGTTGCTTCCATCATAGCAGGTTTTTCGCCGCAAGCCGAGAGAAATGGAGGCGGCAGTGTACAGCGGCAGGGCCGATCACTCCCCTATCCGGCCTGGCTGACCGCCGGCAGTGATACCGGCTGCATCGTGTTTGACTGGGGTTGAATTGCCGAACCGTAGCGTTGCCGGCTGACGTGCCGAATGATCGTCGCCCGCGGCCTCGTCGGCCGCGACGGCGGCAAGGTCGTCATCGTGAACGGCTTCGCCGGCACGCCGGCGATGAGTGGCCGGATGATCGCATGATAATTCGGCAGGTTCCGCAGGTCGGGCGGCGTCACGTCGCCGCCGAGGTGTTCGGCGAGCGTCTCGGCATCCTGGCCGACGCGGAATGCGACGATCGTACCGACGTTGCCAAACACGGCGGCACGGGTGGCGTCGTCCATTTGTTCGAGGTACTGGTGCGACGCGTGCAAGGCAATCTTGAACTTCCGCATTTCCGCCAGGATTGTTGGGAGTGTGCCACTCCCGACGAAATTTTGAAACTCGTCGATGAAGATCATCGCCGGCACGCGCTCATGCTCGGGGACGTCGGCCCTGCTCATCGCGGCAAGTTGCAAGCCGGCGACAAGCAACGATCCAAGCAGCGTCGAGGCGTCGTCGCCCAGGCGCCCCTTGCCGAGATCGCAGAAGAGCACCTTACCGGTGTCGATCACCTCGCGAAGGTCGAGCTTGGCGTTGGGGTCCCCAAGCACCGCGCGGAGAATCGGTTGCGACGTGAAGGCCCCCACCTTATTCAGCACGGGGCTCAATGCCTCCGCGCGAAAATGCGCGTTCCAGCTCGCAAATTCCAGATTCCAGAACGATCGAGTCATCTCGTCGCTGACGCGGCCGACGAGTTTTTTGCGAAAGGAATCGTCGACCAAGAGCCGGTGCAATGACAGGAGTGTCGTGCCCGGATTTTCGAGGAGCGTCAGCACACTGTTGCGCAAGATGTGCTCCAGTCTCGGGCCCCAGCTATCGCCGAACAGTCGCTTGAAACTGCTGACCACGGCCGAGGCGACGAGCGGGCGTTGCTCCGGTGTTCGGCACGCCAGCGGATTGTAGGTCACGACGTGCCCGCGATCGGCGGGATCGAAAACAATAACGTCGTTCGTGCGGTGCCGCGGCACGGTGTCGAGCAACTGTTGCACCATGTCGCCGTGCGGGTCCAAGACGACGGTGGACCTGCCGGCGGCGACGTCCGTCGCGATGAGATTCATCAAGAGCGAGGTTTTGCCGACCCCTGTTTGTCCCGCCAGGTAGACGTGGCGGAACCTGTCTTCCAGCAGAATCCCGAAGGTCTCCCTCCGCTCGCGAAACGCGGTGCGTCCGAGCACGGCGAGGTCTGTGTGCGTGGCCGGCGTCGGTAGCACACCGGGGGGCGGCGGCTCGAACTCGCGCGCGTCGTTGACGTGCAACTGCGGCGTGCGAACGCTCGCCGTGAGCGGGTGCCAGACGAGGGCCAGCTCCGCCGGCGTGAGGTAGCTTCGCAGAAAAAGCGGCAGGTGCCGCGGCAATCGGCCGGCACGGATGCGCGAGAGACGCCAACGGCTCCTGCCCGGCGCAAGGTACTGGGCGAACGCCCCCGCCAGTTCCTGCAATTTTTCGGCGGCACGCATGCGCTTCCCTCGGGGCGCGTAGACCGCAAGGCGAAGGTCCACCGTCCAGAGCGGACCGCCGGCCTTGTGGGCAGGATCACCCCGCGACCGTCGGCGGAACCGCCACGCCGTCAGCCATCCGACCGGTCGAATGGCGAGCGATACGATCGGCCGCAGCCCCATCCTTCTTTCTGAAGCGATAGCTCCGAACAGTGGAGCGAGCGGGTCAGCGAGACGGCGTTCCTCGCGATCGACGAATTGTTCGGCTGCGAGCAATGGTGCGAACTTTGGCGTGAGGCGCAGTCGTGTCCAGAAGCAGGTGGCATTTTGTCGCGCGTGGAAGTGTGCATCGTCCACGGTTTCGATGCGAAGGTCAGGGTAGGCGGCGAGCAATTGGCTCGTGAGCGTCGAGATGAAATGCGCGGACGCGCTGCACAACAACCCGACGTGTTGTCCGTGTTGGGCGAGCAGTAGTTCCAAGTATCGTCGACCCCGAAAGGCTCGATGCAACGCGGCAAGTGAGCCTGCCAGATACGCCGGGCCTCGCGAGTGGTCGGGCGGTGCGGCAAGCGCGAGGAGCATGACCGGACTCTACCACGGACACACCCGCCCCAGCGACGTGCGTATGACGCCGGGGCGGGGCCTGCCGCCGTAAGGACCGCGTGACGCCGATGCCGACGCCGCGAAGCGGGCGGGATTTTGGTGGTCCTGCCACTCACAGGGCGCCGCCCCTGCTGCACCAGCCAGCACGGAGCGGCGACAGTTTCCTGTGTGCTCTGGTGGCGGTGAAAGCCGCGGGCGCGATGGCCCGCGTATTCGGTGGGCGGGACAACGAACGGCAAGAACGAAAGTGTACGGCGAGTGGGGCACCGGTCAAGATGGCGCGACTGACGTGTCGGAACGCGAAAGTGAAGCGGCGAACTGCGGCAAGAGGGAGACCATGCGATGGCGATGATCGAAGAGACATGGGCGGAACGCGGCGTCGGTCGTGGCGAGGTAATCGAGAAGATAGGTGCCGATGAAGAGCGTGCGCAGTGGATTGCGTACCAGTTGGGCGGCGGCATTGAGGATGTTGTCGAGCCTGGCTCGGCTGCGTGTCGTCACCACAACGACGCGATGGCGGTCATCGCATTGATCTTGGTACGCGTCGTGCAGTCGGATTTTACGATGCCAGGTCTCCTTTTCGTGCTTGGCGGAGTAGATCGTCTCGGTGCTGTTGTCGAGTTCGATGAGATAGCGGAAGCGTTGCCCCTCGGAATTGACCAAATCGAACCGATGATCGGGTACGAGCAACTCGCCCGCAACGTCGGCGACAAAAGTATTTTCGGGATGCACGTCGATCATGCGAAAGCCTTTGGGATGCGCGGCGACAGCCGTGTGAACGAGAAACTCGGCGAGGGAGTGCATGTGGTGATGGCGGGCGACCGCGACTTCGGCGAAGAACTGCTTCGTCGGTGGTCGCGCCTCGTCGCCGTAGAGCAATCGTAAACCGGATGGCGTGATTTTGTAGTAGTCGGGCGCTCCGCCTCCGCGTCTGGCGATGGCAAGCGGCCATCGACGCACCCAGCCGCCGAGGCGGAGCCGTTGCAAGCGATCGAGCAACGAACGGATCGAAGAAAAAGGACCGGCGGGAAAGGTTCGGCTGAGGTCCAAAAGCTGGGCAACCGTGAGCGGGCTCATGACCAGCATCGTGAGCAATTCGATGTCCCGAGACGTGGTGATGCGAGCTGGTTCAGCACTTGTCATAGGATATGAACGAGCCTACCATCGTCCCCTGCTTCCGTCAGTCCGATGAACCGACCGAACCGCGACTACGTCAACGTGGATGAGCTGGCCCGCCAGGTGAGCACCGAGCAGGTGCTTCAGCACTTCGGACTCGCGCATGAAATCGCCCACCGCGTCGGCAACGAAATTCGAGCGCGGTGTTTTCTGTACTGCGGGAAGACGGAGCCAACTGGCGATCGCGTGCTCGCAATCAAGGACGAAGACGTGAAGCGGTGGTGCTGCCATAAGTACGACTGCCCGCACAAACAGGGCGGCAATCTCGTCGGGTTGCTCGACTTGCTGCTGCCTGGGCAACATCACAACGCGCGCCCGCGGGGCGAGCGATTCAAAGAGGTGCTGGCGACGTTGCGACAGATCGCCGGCGACGGTGGCGGAGTCAGTGCTCCGGTTGCTCGGCCCGAGAAGGCAGTGCCAGCACCGGCACCGCCGATAACCAACGCGCCATTGGCAGAGAGCCCGAACGAACGGGCACGCGGACTCGTGACGCTGCACGAGAAGTTCGTTACCGATCCTGGTGCGATGCTACCGCCCGCTGCGAGCTATTTCCGCAGACGGCCGTATCTCAGGAGCGACGTAGCGGCTGCTTGGCGGATGGGCTACCTGCCGCGTGATTCAGGCGGCGACAAGAGCGGCGGGACGATGCGTGGGAAAATCGTGTATCAGTTGCGCGATGAAGAGGGGCGGGTGATCGGATATTGCGGTCGTGACCCGGACTTCGAACGGTTGCACGCTGCATGGATCGGTGCGGGCCGGCAAGGAGACGAACCGGTGAAGGTCAGATTCCCCTCTTCGTTCCATCGTGGAGTGGTTCTGTACGGAGAGCACCGATTACGCGAGGCGGCCGTGCGGGAACAAGTGGAATCGCTTGGAACATTTCTCGTGACGGAAGGACCGAACGACTCGATCCGCGCGGGCCAGCTCGAAGCTGCGGCGGTGTCCGTGTTGAGCAACCGGATCACGGTCGAGCAAGCCGACAAAGTGGCACGCTGGTCGGGAGATCTTGGAAACGTGCCGGTGACGCTGCTGTTCGACACTGACCTCGAAGGCGAAACGGGGATGCATCAGGCGCTCTACGAATTGGCGCAGCGATGCCCGGTGAAACTGGCATGGTCGCGGTCCATGTTCGAGGGACGGTTCAAGGACCGGCAACCGGAGAGTTTGAGCGATGCCGAATGGCAGATGATCCGCGGGCACATCACACGGGAATGAAGGATCGAACGAAGGGTGTGGGTGCTCGCCGCTAATCGCGAAGACTGCACACGTCAGGAAATCAGGGTTGACGGCTTGACACGTAAGAAGGTTGACGAGCAACAGCGGATTGGCGAAAATGCGCGAACCCTGTGCCGCACCAGTGCGTCTCGTTCTTTGGAATTGTCTCTTTGGGAAGTGTGAGGGTGCAATGCCACAGATTTTTGATTGCCGGTTTCGACAAGGGGAAAGCAGTTGTATTCACGCGGTTCGTGCCGAGTTTCCGGATGACGTATGGGCTGGTCTTATGGGATTCCTGAAACATGCCGAAACTCTGTTCAATTGTAGGGCACTGAATGTGCACCTGCATTTCACACTGTGTTGGGATGCAGAGGCGGGCTTTAGTTTTTCGGGTGAGTTACCTCACGACGACAATATCGCGACGATTCTCCACCGAATGCGACCGTTCGTGCTTCAGAAGGAAGCGAGTTACCTTCCGAAGATGTGCAAGGTCCTGTCGCGTTATATCACAGATGCGGGATTTCGTGAGCTGGTGAAGGGGATCGTCGATGAATTCATGGGCAAGGGATTCCAGAAGCAACTGAAGATTGATCTCAATGGCTCTGTGCTGAATACGGACGACATGGTGAACAAATGGTTGAATGCCTTTGAATACCACCACGCCGAGGACGCAAAGCAAGCGTTGGAGGTATTCAGGGCTGTTCTGCCAGAAGCATGGCAACGGGCCGTATTCATCAGCATGATGCTTGATAAGGCGCGGCAGGTCGGGAACACATCAATCATCGTGCGATGGCTCGATCGCCGGGACAATGAGCCGTTCGTTGTTTAGACTGCTGCTCAAGAACACAATATCGTCGATGTCTTCGGCGACCGTTATCAGAGTGCGAGTCTCTTGCGCGATTCAATAGGAGTGTTGGTCCAAAAGCAGATATTAGGATGCTTGCACACAAATGCTGGTACGCCGGTGATGGTGCCGTGTTTTAAGTATTGGGCAGTCGCCCGATGATTGCCGTCAGCAAGAATCAGCGGCCATTCTTTCCAATCAACGGTTACGATCACAACTGCGAGTTTGGGAGATAATCGCAAGTCGAGGTTTTGCTGTATTTTCTTCTCAACACGTTCTTTGAAGCCACCGGATGGCCGAATTCCACTGAGTTTTCCATGCAGGCCAATTGTGTGTTCTACAAAGTCGAAAAGCACAAACATCTTGTCGAGGTCGCGTTCTTCCAAGGTGACTCGCCAAAGTTCGAACTGTTCCGGCGGAGGCATACCATAACTCCCGAGCCTGACATTGGGTACGGGATTGAGTGAGTCTTCGTGTTTCCGAAGGGCACTCGCATCGACCTGTTCAAGAAATTGCATTGTGCGGTGCCTGGAAAAATGCTGCGATCACCCAACACTCGTGTCAGGGCCGTAGAATTGATTGTAGGCTTGCCAAAGCGACTTAAAACGTGAAATGGTTGGATGCTGAGCAAGGTCTCGGTAGATTTCGTTCTTCTCCTCGCATAAGCGTTTTATTTCTTGGCAACAGTCTTGTTTGAATGCGGGTTGGTCGAGCTTGCGGTCAAAATACTGCCGGCAGGCAAAGTCATAGACTGTGAACTCCGCTTCCACCGCGGTCTTAAGGCGGGCCTGTTTTGCTTCCAGTTCTCTCTTCTGTGTCGCATTGAAAGCGGAGGGAGGCCGACCTGCAACATATTCTTCAATCTCTTTGCAGACTTCAGTAACATCTCTCAAAACCTGTTGTATCGCGGCGCGTAAGGAAATCTCTGATTGACCAATGGTTATCCTCAACATTTCTTCGGTGAGAGCATTGGCTCTGACGGCGGCTTGGTTGGCATCAATGGCGTAGTCGTTGGCATGTGACGCATGCGTGTTGGCTTGCTCAGCTAATACATTGGCTCGCGAGGAGTGTCGGCCAGCAAGGAATGAGAAGATGATGGCGACTATCATGCTAAGAAAAGCAACAAACGCTTCCGCAGCCGACGTCCAATCGCCAGCTTGTAGCTTGTGATACCAAGTGGGTGGAGGCTGTGAGAGTCGCGTTTGTAGACCATCGACGCGAGTCTTTAGCTCAAGGAAGTCCTTTTGCGAAACGGTGGCAACAGGACTCTGTTTCGATGGATGGGTGGTTTGCGATGCGGCAGTCGGCATGGCTATTTCTTGAGGATGTCGTTGACGATGTTAACCACGTCGACAACCATATCGGTATGGTTGTCATTGCTGGCACTCTTGAACACGGGGAAAAGAGCAGTTGGGTCGTCGAGGCCCAAATTCTCTGCAATACCCCGTAGGATAGTCTTCTTTTGTTCCTCCGTGAGGGGCTCATCGTCAACCTTCCAATCATGATTGAGCGCAGAGGCGATCGTTTTGAATTCAGAAAGGACGGTGGACGAACGGACATTGGAGATAGAGGCCGACGCGGACTTCGTGAAGCGATCACGAGTGACGGCTGTGCGAATGCGGGCGGCATAGTCTTTTGAAATGTCTGAGAACTTTGCCATGGATTGTTCCCCATCTATCAGGACGAACGTTTTGCAGCACTAGTATATCGCAAATGCCAGCGCCGCCCCGCCATTAAGGCCAGCGCCGTCGCATGCGTGGCGTCCTCGTTGGCGTGGGGCTCGGCTGGGTGGTAAAGCCCCAAAAACAGCGCGTCGCCGGCGTATTCACGGATCAGCTTCAGCAATTGCTGCTCGAAGTCGGGGTCCAGCGGGTGGCTTGCGGCGTAGCTGAACCGCATTTTATCGCTTTGGTCCTTGAAAAGCGAGGGCTCGAAGTTGGCGTCGAGGATGTTTTCGCGCGGGCTTGGGAATGATAAAGGGGCGCCATTTTGGCAAGAGCGGCATTTCCGCGGCTCCGCCGCGGCGACGCGCCAGGCGGCTAGCCTGGTGGCGATGAATCGCTCCGCGACCACCGCGACAGCGGCGAAGTGCGAGGCCCCGCGAGGCGGACGGCGAAGCCGGCAGCCGAGGCCACCCCTGGAGCCGCCGATAGTCCGCGGGTGCTCGCGGCTGGCGTGTCGGAAGGGGTGGCCTCGGCGGCGCAGCCAGTCCGAGCGGGGCCTCCTCATAGAGGCGATTCGTTGCTTCCGTGAGCCGTCTTCCGGTCGGGCTTGCCCGCCGACGGCTCTGCGGAAGCCTCCGCGTCCGCCCGCAAAGCGTGGCGGGACGCGGTGGAGAGCTGTGGTGAGTGACTCGACGACGGATCGAAAAACGGTCAAGGGCGGATCGCAAATAGCAATCCCCTTCTCGTGGTGGACTTTGCGGGAGGTTTCTGATGGGTGGATCGGTGGACTTTGCGGGAGGGTTTGCGGGGTTACTGGTGGACTTTGCGGGAGGTTTTTTGCGGGTTCTTGGGTGGTCGAAAGGCGATTGGCAACGGCATTTCTGGGTTATTGGTTAATTTAGGATTCGCGATCACGTGCGACCCAAATACTATGTTTACAAATATAAATGTAAACAAATGAGAATCGCTTTTGAAAAATGAAAAGAACGGCTTGCCGCGGAGCGGCAAGACGAAGGATCACCTCAAGAAAAAAGAAGGTCAATCGTCGGCGTCGTTGTGTTCCGGCGGGATCAGGGCAGGTTCGGGTGGACGGCACTCGGGGTGCTCGCGATAAAATTGGGCCTTGAGGTTTTGGCGAGCGATGTAGCGTGCCTTGTAGCGTGCCTCGGTCTCGTGGGTGCCGGCAGCGCGAAGGTCGGCGAAAATACGGTCGGTGACGCGGGCGAACGCGTCGCGCGCCTCGGTTTCGAGGTAACGGTCGAGCGGTGCGTCCGGGTCGGTATCGTTGTCTCGCCGGGGTCGCTTGCGTTCTTCCTCTCGTCGAAGATCATGCCACCAGTCCGGCGGCGTGCGACCGTCGTTGGCGGCATGGCGCAGGTTGTCGAGGAGGTACGCTTGCGGGCTGCGCTTAAAAAATTTATCGCCGTACCGTTCGCGGGCGGCGAGTGTGATGTCGATCCACTCGGCGACGAGTTTCTGCGGGTAGGTGCGGAGAATGTGGGCGATCGTTGGTGGATCGAAGTCGAGGCCCTGGAGCAATTCGTGGTGGGGTGAGTCAATCATGCTGAGGGTGGGTACGGTGAGGCGATCAAACTGCGGGCCACGGTGAAACGTGACGCTGAAATGCCCCTTGCGTTGCTTGTGGAAGAGGCTTTTGAGCGACGCCTCGGGGGGCAGCGTGAGGAGCTGGTGGTCGAGGAGGGTTTCGACGCAGGCGGCGAGTCGTGCGCGAAGTCTCCACGGTTCGTGCGAGGGCGAAAAGCCAAGCGTGTTGACGGCCAGGTGGTGAACGTCGAAGGTGACGGACGTTTGGCGTCGCCAGAAGATTTTTTTCAGCAGCAGGTAGAGGCGGCGGCTCGCGCTATCGAGGGAGCGGTAGGTGGGAAGGTCGAAGGCCAGGGCGCTGCCGGCCGCTTTCGTGATCTCGAAAAAAAGCGGATCGAAATAAAATCTCCACGCGCGGGACGAGTCGCCGACGATGGGCAGTCGATAACTGAAGAAACCGAAACTGACCTGGCAGTGCTCGGCGCGAATCGGGTCCCAGAAATTATCGTTTTGGTACGTGACCGCCGAGAGGCGCTCGATGGCGGAGCGGAAGAGCGCGTAGTTTTTCCCGCCGCGTTGGTGGGTCTCGTCGATCAAACCGAGCTGGCGTAGGCAGTAGTGCGGCGTCGCGAAAAATTCCGCGGACGGTTCTGCTTGCGAAAACGTCAGTGCCAGCAAGCCGAAGAGGTAGAATTCATCGTGTGCAGAGAGGCCGTCGGGGCAGACGACGCGAGCGGTCGCCTTGCGCCGACTCCCCTGCCGGTCGGTGAAAAAATATTGCGCGGCGTGAACGAAGTGCGGCTGGAGAGAGGCGTCGGGGTCGAGCGGGCAGAGGGCGTGCTCGACGAGTGAGAGCTGGGTCATGCCGCGTTGCAGGATTGACGGTTGGTCCTGTTGCGGGAGGCCGCGGTAGACGTGGGGGGGTGACACCGCGGTAGCGTACCAGCGGTGTGGATGTGCGACGCCAGAATTCCGTTGACGCGGTGGGCGTCGTGCTGTCGAGCGGCATTTCGACGTTCGACGCGGGGACCAGCCAGTCCCCTATCGAAAATAAAATCGCAAGGGCCGACGACGAGTATCGCCGACCGGTGCGACGTGTTTCAGCGATGGGGGCGTGCTACGCGGCAATGAGGAAGGGTCGTACTTCCCCTCGCACCGAGGTGGCGTGCAAGGGCTCGTGGCACCTCCGGCGGCGACTGACTCCCCTACTCCCGCAATAGTTTGCGGGGTCGATTGCAGGGTGGCGTCGGGATCGCTTGATGAAACGAAGGAGGCCGTTGCGATGGCGTTGCTGCAAGCGGTCGCTGGTACGGTTGGTAGGAAGGGTCTCGGAACGGTGGCATGCTCCCCTCTCCAGATTGGGAGGTGGTTCAGTGGTGAGAGCGATCTGGAAGGCATGGCGTATGGGTTGCGCTGCATTCGAGAAAATGGCTCAGGGAGCGGGTGCGAAGGGTGGTGGAAACCCATCCAGAACGGTAGTGCGAGGGATGACGAGAACCCAGGTTGCGGGCGTGTGCAAGATGCAAGCGATGGCGGGCGCGAGGTCGCGGTGATACGCTCGGCGGCGTGGCGTTGCTGACGATTCGCGAAGCGGCAGACCTGACGGGGCATTCGACGCATAAGATTCGTCGGTTGATCAAGTCGATCGCGGAGCAACCGGGGCACGCCGATCGTTCGTTGATCGAACCGAGCGCGGCGGACGTGGAGCGGCTCGCAGCGGATGAAGTGCAATTCACCTGGCGGATCAGCGAAGAATTGGTGCGACGTGAACTGGGCGAGAGTGCAGCGACGGCGGTGCCAAAACAGGGGGCGGCGATGGGGGAGTCCGCGATCACGGACGCGGTCGTCGTTTTGGAACGAGCGCTGTCGGCGCAAGAGGCAGTGACCGAGCGGTTACTGGAACAACTCAAGGTGAAGGACGCGCAGATTGAAGGGATGCAACAATTCATGCACTCGCTCAACGAGCGGTTGCGGGAGTCGAACATTCTGATGGGATCGTTGCAAAAACAATTGCCGGGGCCGAGTTGGAAGGGGACTGAGGAAGGGCCCGCAGTTCGGGCGGCGGCGCCGAGCGCGAAGAGCAAATCGAAGGCGGCGGCAGGGCCGAAGCAAGGCCGGCGTCGGAGTTGGCTGCGAGCGATGTTCGGTTGACATGCCGGACGTGCGGACGAAGAGGGGAACTACTCGGGGAAGTCGATCGCCAACTGTACGAGCCGGGGCGGGAGGTCGAGGAAGATGTTCCCTCTGCACGCACGCCAGAATTCACCTGGCTCGACGTGCAAGCACGCGCGGATTGCTTTGGCCTGTTGGTCGGTGAGGTCGCGCAGAAAATTGCCTTGGTGATGTAACGCGTTTTGGCAAGCTCGACCAAGGGGCGATGCTTGCCGAGAAGTTCCTTGAGTCTCTTTCGCTGTTCGAACCGGCGGTTGTACAAACTGCTGGGGCGATACACGTAGGTGATCCGCTGCTCAAAGAACGTGTCGTCTTCGGCAAGCGGCATGATCCACGGTCCGCTGCCCCACGATTTATGGCGCGTGGCGTCGAGGGCCTCGCCGATCTCACCGACGGCGTATGCCTGGTCGAATTCCACGCGGACGATCGGGGAACGGCGGAGCTCGGGTTCGGTTAGGGTTCCCTCGTTGAGCATGGCGCGAACCTGGTGGTTGGCGAGGCAGCGCGCGACGAGAAGGCGGGCGAGGGTTCCGGCTCTGGCCGCGCGCTGGCGGAATTCATCGTCTGTTTCGCCGGGAAAGCGCAGCGATCGCACGACGCGAGAATAGCACCGCACGGATGGGCAGGGAATCGAGGCGCGGCAATCGGTGATGTCTCTTGGTATGATCGGCGTGCAAGGGAGGAAGATGGAATGACGACGGATGAACGACAGCGACGGTTCGAGGAAATCGAGCGCGAGCTTGAAGCGATCCGGGAGGGGCGGACGTTGGCGGTGGACCCCGTGAAGCGGGAGGGAGAGTTGCTCGAAGAATTGGATGCGATGGAGTTCGAGGAAGGCGAGCGGTATTTCGATGGGCGGTGATGGGGTCGTGCGTCGGTCGGTGCGAGCATAAAAAAAGCCCCAGTGGCGAACCACCGGGGCGGTCGGTTATCGGCCTTCGGCGTTAGCGATCAGGGCATCAACGCCTCTCTTCGTCGCGTCCCAATGGCCGATCTGATCCATGAGATCGCGCGCGTCCTCGTCTTCCTCGGTCAAATCGAGGTCTTTCATTTCGTCGCGCAGAATATCGATGCGTGTCTGGCAATCGGACGAATACTCGTAGAGTTTCGTCAGCATGTCAGGAGCGGCGACGATCAGGCGGGCGTTGGCCGCGTATTCGGCCAGGTCCGCTTCATATTCTTCCAGCGTATCGTAGAACGATGCGGCCGGCGCAAACGAAAGGTAAATCTCTGCGATCGGCTTGGAACCTGCATCGCCTTTCAGCTCCAGCCTGATTTCATGGAAATCGGTTATTTCCTCTTCGAGAGTCCACGGCCCTGCCGTGTATGCCGATGATGTGGGTGTGGTGTTCATGCTGGTGTGGGAGGGGAATAAAAGAAACGGGGCGGCGCCCGGACGGCAACCGCCCCGAAGGACTAGGGATTGTGGCAGGTCCCGCATGGTCGGTGGTTGAGCTTCATCTGTTCGATCTCGATGAAGTCGTTCCACGTCTGGACCAGCTCCTTGCTGATGTTGCGGAAGGCTTTCGATTCGTAGAGCTGATTCCAGAGCCGTGACCCGTCGTAGTCGCCGACGAGCGCGATGCGGTCGCCAGCCCAGCGGCCGACGATCTGGTTCACGGGGCAGGTGATGGGTCCGCCTTCGTCGCACCCGCGGTGGTAGCCGTAGAAATCTCCGCCGCCGCCTTCGTCGCTCTTGCGCAAAAGCAGCGTGAAGATGGCGCCCGAGGGATTGGCGGCCCACTCCCACAACTTCGCACCGCCGCCGATGCACCACGGGCAAACGAACTCTTTTTTATCTGTATTGACCGCAGCAAAATATTGACCCATCGTGAAGGGGGGAAAGGAAATAGAAGAATCATTGCTCGTCGGAGCAAGGTTCGCCGCAGCCGCGGTAGATTTCGAGATCGTGCGCGTCCTCCATCGGACGCCGGCAACAGTCGCTCACGCGGAGTGAGTCTTGAACCATCTTGATCGCGCGGAGATGATGTGCCAGGATCGGATCAGAAAAAATGTTCTGCATGGTGGGGAAGGGGAATCGGAAATAAGAGGCCGGTTCTCTTTCCGGGTGGTGGAGCGCGGGGCATGGCCGGGGGTGGTAGGAAGTAAAATCACCTGCTCTCGCAGGCAACGAAAGACCAGCAAGCCGCAGCGGAGCCGTCAGGGGAGAGAGCCGTTGTCGGCGCGCAGGTTCGCAAGGCGGAGATCGCGTTCCGAAATTCGACGAGCGATCGAAGACGCCGCGAACCTCTTGCCGCCGACAGGCAGAGCGACCTTGACGGCGAGAACGGATTGCTACACTCGTTCTCCTGCGAGCAAATGACGCTGAGTGCTTGGGGTGGCGACGCGATGAGGGAAGTTGTTGCGCGGGGGTAGCGGGGCGTACTACGCTGCCGCACTATGGCTGCGTCGCATTCCGATCGCGGGCCGGTGCAGAAAGCGTTTCTCTTTGGGGATGAACCAGCGCGTGGGAGTGCGGACGCGGGCAGCTTCGCGGGGACGGCGGTTTGCCGGATTCGTCCGCCGGTAAAGGCACATGGCGGCAAGTTTTACCTCGCGCGGCAAATCGTTCCGATTCTTGCGAGCGTGCGCGCGCGAGTGACGGAGTATTTGGAGCCATGCGCCTTCGGGGCGTCGGTGTTCCTTGCGATGCCGCGGTTCGAGCGGGAAATCCTCGGCGACGTGAACCCGGATGTCGTTGGTCTGTGGACGGTGCTCGCGCGCGAGTCGCTGGCGAAGGCCCTGGCGGAACGCGTGGGGGAGATACCGTACGCGCGCCCGGTGTTCGACGCCGCGAAGGAGGAAGGTTCGGGCACGCTCATCGAGCGGGCGACCCGTTTCCTGATTCGGTGCCGTTTCTCGCGCGGCGGGTTGGGAAAAGACTTCGCGTGGTCGGAGCGGCAACGCGGCGGGCGGCCCGGCGACGTGAACGCGTGGGAGACATTTCGCGAAAGTGAATTGCCGAAGATCATCGCGCGCGCTCGCGGCGTCGAGGTGACGGGTGATCCATGCTGGTGGAGCGTCTGGGAGAGCCGGGAGAAAATCCATCGCCTTATCTACTGCGATCCGCCGTATATGCCGAAGACGCGGGCGGCGAAAAACGCCTATGGCCCGTATGAAATGACGCCGCTTCAGCACTTTTGGCTGGTGGCCGCTTTGCGGGCGCACTCCGGGCCGGCGGCGATCAGCGGCTACCGTTGCGACGAATACGATCGGTGGCTTGGTGACTGGCGGCGATTCGATTTTCAGATGCCGAATAACGCGGGGCAGGGTAAGCGCAAGCAACGCCGGACCGAATCGCTGTGGATCAACTGGTGAACGAAGCCTGCACGGCCCATTTCATCGTCGGGAACAAGTGCGAGGTCAACGGGCAGCTTTTCTGGGCCTAGTGCCGCCGATCTCAATTAACTACGCATGCCATTGCCTTTTTCGCCAGAGTGATTTTTGACGGGGAGCGGCGACGGGCACGTGGCTGTGGACGATGGATATGCCATTGGTTCAATCGGTCTTATGTCGCGGTGAACAACTGTCGAAGGTGCGCGTTTGTGGTTACTGCCTTGACAAGGTTGCGCACCCTTTCGTTGGTAAGGTCGAGCCGTTTGATGGCGTCGCCTTCGACGATGATCAACTCGATGCGGCCGAAGAGATGGGCGTGCTTGTCGGCATATGTGGCAAGTCCGACGGCCTTCGGTGCGGCGTCTTCGAGGGTTGGAAGGTGAGGGTCAAGGATGTCGACGATGAAGTCTTTGCCGACCTTGCGCAGGAAAAGGAAGTCGGGGAAAAATGCGCGTGCCTCGGCGTTCACGATATAGGGGACGCAGAGCGACCATTCCTTGCGGTCGGGATTGCGGAGCCATCCGACGAGCTGCTTGTTTTCCAATTCTTCTTCGAGGACGGCGGTTTCCCACGTGTTGAACTTTGCTGGGTATCGCCCCTTCTCGTCGACGTAGAGGTGGTGTTGCCAGGACGTGCTGGCTTTCTTTCCTTGGATGCTGTCGAGGTACTTGACGTGGATTTCTTCGGGCTCGGCCGCGAGGCGACGAACATCGTTGTATTGCTGCTGCTGTACTTCAGGTAGGCCGTTGATCTTTGATGCGTGGGATCGGAGCCAGGTCTGCACGGTGTCTTGGGCCTTTGCCCCCAGTTTCTTGAGCACGTCAGTGTCGGTGCAGAGCGCGAAGAGTTCGAGTTTGGCGGTATCCTTTGCCGAGGGATCGTCGTTGACGCGTTCGCGCCACCACGCCTTGTGCAGCCCCTCGCCGAGCTTGCGGCCGGCGGCGTCGAAGAGGTCGTCGACGTTCTCGCTCGCGATGTCGAGGCGGATGACGCCGGCGTCGTCGGTGAGGTCCGTGCCGACTTGGACGTTGACGGCGTGAACCTCGATGGTGCCCTTGTCTTCGACGATGGTTTTGAATCGCTGAGTTCGCTTCTGTTGCTGGTAATGAGCGCGGAGGATTTTGAGGAGAACTTCCGTGGCTTTCTCGGGGGCGTCGTCGATGATCTCGTCGTGGGCCAGCAGCCGGGAGAGCTTCATCAGGCGTTTGATCTCGCTCGACTTGCGAGAGCGGGGGATGACGTAACTTGGGAGTTTTTCGAGCGCGGCGAAGAAGGCGTCGGTTTGGGCGGCGCGGTTGAGGGTGACGACGTCCTCGCCCTTCTCGACGGTAAGGGGCGGCACGTCCTCGTCCGACTTGCTGAGGCGCTTGATGACGGCCTCCAACTCGCGATCGTCGTAATGCGGCAGATAGAGGGCGACGGTGTTGAGAAACTCGTCGGTATCGACGCGCCGGGCGAGGGGGGTGCGGACCATGCGGCCGACGAGCTGGGCGATGAGCGTGGCGTCCCTGGCGGTGCGGAACGACATCATCACCTCGGCTCGCGGGCAGTCCCAACCGGTGTTCAGGCTGGTCTTGAAGAACACGACGCGAACGTCAGGGTCGTCGGCGATGTTCGGCGGCGCGAGGTAGCGAACTTCCTGCGAGCCGACGGTGATCGCGGCGCCCTCCTGGAACGAGTGGGCGAACGCCTCGTTGGGAAGCGGGCCGACTTCGTCGTTGATGGCTTGAATGGCCTGGGCGATGTCGGTCTTGGAAATCTGCTTCCCGGGGCCGTCCTGAACCTGGACGACGAGAATCGGAGCGACGGACGGGATTGCCTGGGCCGCGGCGTAGCGGGCCCAGTGGTCGCCGAACTTTTTCGAGGCTCGCGCGGCCGCGCGGAGCATCGTGACGTCGGTTTCCTGGTCGTCTTTTGGGTGGTAGAGCGTGACGACTTCCTTGAGCAGCCCGGACTCGCGAACGTCCTCGGGTTTGACGTTGACCTGCCGTCGGGTGCGCTCGGTGTTTTCAATCAGTTCGTTGTAGCGCTCGGGGGTGGCCGAGATGCCGATGACGACGGGGACCGGCGGAATCTCGCCGGGGGAGCCCTTGATGAACTTTTGGATGATCGTGGTCGCCTCGTTGCGCGCGCGGGGGTTCTCGGACATGCCGCGGTGCGCTTCGTCGATGATGACGAAGAAGCGGGCGGGCCGGGAGGTAATGGTGTTGCGAATGGTCTCCCAGATCGTGAACGTGCGCCTGTCGCCGGTGGTGACGAGCCCTTTTTCCCTGCCGAGTTTTTGAATGTTCAAGAAGTAGACGACGCCCGGCCGGAACGTCTCTTGGTCGAAGGCGGCGTCGACGACGACCAGGTTCGGTTCGGTTAACTCGGTGCTCGCGTCGCGCATTTTGCGACGGGTCTGCTCGTTGAGTTCCGGTTGGTCCGTGACCCAAAGGAAGGTGGCGTCCGGCATGGGTGGATTGTCGTCGTCGCCCACGAGGAGCAGCTCGATGAGATTCGTCACCATGACGGTCTTGCCTGAGCCGGTGAGGGACGCGAGGCTCACCGATTGGAGTTCGGTGCCTCGCGATTCCTTCGCCGCGGTGCGGACCATCTTGAGCAGCTTCTGCACCGCTTCGGCCTGAAAATCTTTGGGGATGAGCTTCACAGGGAGTGCCTTGTATTGATTCGGAAGTTGCGGAGGTAGTCGCGGTACAGCATGGAGGTAATGAACCGCGACGGCAACGCCGATCGCATCTCCGCGTACGCCTCCTCCGAATCGGTCACGAGCCATACGTGGGTGACGTCCGACCGCTTAGCCAAGGCGTTTTTGAACTGCCGGAACTTCGACTCCTTGAACAGCACCCCGTAGGTTGAGCCCTTGGGGATGGTGAAGTCCTTGCGGGTGGCGACGGTTTCACGATCGCCGACGCCGCCGGCGGCGAGCCAAAGGGCGGGCAGGATGGCGTTGAATTGCGTGCCGAGGTCAACGTCGTCGGGGTCGAGGTAGTCGATACGGAAGAACTCGACGTTCTCCTCGAACCCTTTGGAGAAGGGCCGCCCGTCGATGTGTTTGCCCTCGATGGGCTTGCCGTCGGGCCGCTTGCCGCTCACGACTGCCTGGCATCGTGGTCGCGTCGCCTGCTCGAAAATGCCGTGTTTCTCGAATTCGCGGTCGCCCTTGTAGAGGCCCTCGGCGTGAAGTTTTTTCGCGGTGGCGGCCGCCAGTTCGTTGTTCGTCACGAGAACGCACCGGCGGTTGCCTGGATATTGGGCGTTCAACATGCACGTGGCGTGGAATGTCGTGCCCGAACCGGCGAAGAAATCGACGATGAGGGCGTTGGGGCGGTTGCGCACGACGGCCGCCAAGGCGTCCCTGACGGCGTAGACGGATTTCGGAAAAGGGAAGGAGTCGCGACGGCCGAGGATCTTGTGGAGCATCGTCGTGCCGTGCGTGCCGGCGTCGTGCGCGGTCTCCCACCAGACGGTCTTGAGCTTCTTCGACTCCGGGCGGCGCTCCCAGATGTTGAGCGTCCAGATTTTTTGCTCGTTATTGTATCGCCCCATCACGACGCGTCGGGCGTCGATCAGGCTCTGCATTTTGGTGGGAATGAACCGCCAGCAGCGATGGTTGCCTTCCTTGTCGATGGGCCAGATGGGCCGCAGGCCGCCCACGACGGAGAAGTTGGGGTCCTCGTCGAGGGGAAGTGATTTGCCCGCGCGGACTACTTTCATTTCATCGGGGTCAACGTAGATCGGATAAAACTGGTTTTTCCGCTGATGCCGGTAGCTTGACTCGCCGCCACGGCGACGGGCGTGGCGCAATTCCCATTCATCCCGCTCGGCGAGGGGAAAGGGGAACTCGTTTGATTCAACCGCGTCGTCCGGGAGATCACCCTCGGCGTCTTCGTCGGCCTCGTCATTCGCGTCGTCGTCCTGTTCGACGTCGTCGTCGGATGGCTCTGGAAAGAGCGTTGCGATGGGTTCGCCGGAGGCGTTCTCGCCAAGGGGAATGCCAGAAATGATGCTGTCGCCGCGGTTGGGCACGCAGAAAATGGCGTATTCATCGACGCGCGCGAAGTTGAGCTTGCCGGTGCCCTTGGGATTGATGACGATCGTCACCATGTGCCGGAGGTATTCGGGGAAGAGCCGCTCCAGCAGCATTCCGAGGTGGAAGACCTCGTGTTCGTCAATGGTGACGATCAGGACGCCATCGGGTTTCAGCAGTCGCTTGGCTAGGCGGAGGCGCTTTTCCATGAAGCTGAGCCACTTGCTGTGCCGCCAGGTGTCGTTCTGGTCGACGTAGAGATTGTTGTATTTCCAATCTCGCGCCCCGGTGTTGTACGGGGGGTCGAGGTAGATGCAGTCGGCCTGGCCCTCGAAGAGGTAGACGAAGAGCTGAAGGGCGTGGAAGTTCTCGCCGTTGATGACGGCATGGGCGGGCTTGGTGCTGGGACCGCGCCGGATGGAGCCGACGGAGGTGAAGGCGGGATAGATCGGCTCGCCGAACCGCTTCACGAGAAGGAGGTCTTTGGGCGAAATCGACTGCGGTTGCCCGCCGGTCAGCGGCTCGATGGCCACCTTTCCGCGACCGCCTACGCTGACGACGCGGAACTCGGACTGGCCGTTTGAATCTTCACGGCGCTGCACGATGGCCCCGGGGGCGATCGGGAGCCCAAGCAAGGCGGTGGTCTCGGGCACGTGTTCCTCGTAGACCAGTCCGAAGCGTTGCTTGCGTTTCAGGTCGGCAAGCGCGGATTCGACCCTGCGGCGCAAAGCCTGGTCTCGGATGTCGGCCACTAGGTCGTCGAGTCGTGCCATGTCTGGTTCACTGTATCACAAGGGCCTTGCCGGGCGGCGGGCTGCAAGTCCGTCTTAAAGGGGGGCGGTCGTTGGCTGGTGGCCCCACGATTGCAAGCGTCTACGTGCTGCAAGCATAACGACTTGCGGGCAATCGTCAAACCCACTTGAAGCGGTCCAAAGCGTGGGGAGGAAAGGACTTCGGGCGAGTGAGGGAAGCTCTTGCCGCGGTGTGCGGGCACAGGTGCTCGAGCTCCCAAAAAAACTCCTTCGTGGAACGCACGAAGGGTGGGTCTGAGCCTAGACGCATTCCCAGCTTGCGATTGCCTCGCAGGCGGTCCGGGCGACGATACGATCGAATTCGATCGTGCCGGTGAGGCGGGGCGGGAATCCCCGGCTCCGCTGGCAGGGCGAAAGAGGTAACGCGGCCATCGTCTGCGACGGCTGCGGGTTCACGCTCGCGGACGACGGCCAGGTCGAAGATTGGCACGATGACTCCGCGACCGTTGAAGCCGGTGCGATAAACCAGGCGTTGCTCAAGAGCCAGCGAGTCGCCGTAGATCGACGCTCCTCCAACGCGGGACACCCGGACGTTCAAGAGAGCCCCAAAGGCAAAGAGGAAGGGGCAGAAGCAAAACGATTTATTTGAGGAATGATGTGTATCCGGGAACCGCGACGGACGGTTAGCGCTTCTTTGGGTTATTTTCGCGACGTTTTGGGGTTTGGTTCTGCGGGAAACTCGTCTCGATGAGACGAGAGAGTTCCTCTTGCCAGTTGTGATTCCAAAGGACAGTAATCTCACCAATCTTCCGACCGTTCTTCATGACTAGCAGTCCATTGGTTTTCGAGGAGTTATCCCGGAGTTCCAGGCCGTTCTTCGTTGCGGAGTGAAGCTGGTCGACGACTTCGCGATTCACGTTGAGGTCGTTGATCCACTCCCGCGCATCCTTGATGATAACAACCGAGGAAAGCGGCAGCTCATTTCGTGACTTCGCGTTGGCCTCTTCCTTCTCGATGTGGAAATCTCCAGACTGTTCGATAACTACCGTGTCCCGTGAACCATTACGATTTGTGATCTCGATGTACAATCGGCCTTTGTGGGAGAAGATGGCGACGCTCTTTGTTTCGTCGTCGAAGGATAGGCGGTTGCCGGCAAAGGTGACGACTTTTCCTTTAACTTCTACGCCGATCTCATCCATCACAGCCCGGGCGCGACCGTAAACCCTGAGCGGCAGTTCCTCCGCACGGTCATCTCGGCTCTCGTCGGCTTCTTCCGTTTTGGACTGCTCCTCGATCGGTAACTTGGATGGGACTTCAGTGAATGCGAGAAGGCGGCGTTCTTGTGAAGATACAGCGGACGTGATAACGATTTTCATATCATTATTGTATACATAATTATTCATATTGTAGCAACACGGCAAAGGATGGCAACGTTAAGAACATTTCCCATAAGAGTGGACGATGAGTCGGTAGGCACTTAGCCATTTCGACGCGAGCGAATTGTGGGAGTCGCGCATTACATATCACATACGACTCGAAATCCGACGTGTGGGCAGCCGTTGAGTGGAGAGTGGAAAAAGCGATACGAGGAGCGACAGTTGGACGGGTCGATTAAGAGTCCGCCCCCGCGAACCACACGGAAGATCCCACTACGTCGAGATGAAGGACCTGGTGGGTCCGTGGTTGGAGATGTGCGATAATAGTCTTCGTCGTACCAATCGGCGCACCATTCCCAAACGTTGCCGTGCATGTCATAGAGGCCGAAGGCATTGGGCGTATATGAGCCGACTCTCGTGGTAGAGTTGCGACTTGGTCCAGTGGCTGCGGTGCCGTATGGGCGGCTGCCGTCGCACGTTGCCTCACGTCCGTTGAGTTGATCTCCAAAGTGGAATGGAGTCGTGGTTCCAGCACGGCAGGCATACTCCCACTCAGCTTCGGTCGGGAGGCGGTAAACGCGTCGAGCGGCATCCTCCGCTGGGAGCGATGATAGGCGGCGGCAAAATTCGCGCGCATTTTCCCAGGAGACTTCGTCGACCGGCAAACGCCCGTTGTCGGGGGGGTATTCCTCGCCGGCTTTAGTAGAAGAGCGACTGGGATTATTCTGCATAATCTGCTCGTACTCATTCTGTGTTACCTCGTAGGCGCCAATGTAGAAGGGTTTCGAAATAATAACCCGATGGCGCAGCTCTGTGTCGTCGTGGCCATTTTCTGTCTTGGGGGAACCCATCCAAAACTCTCCGGATGGAATCAACGTGAGGATCATTCCGATGGAGTTCTCAACGATAACGTCCACGCCGAGGCTCTGTGCGTACGCGAGTTGTGTGGGCCTCGCTTGATTGACAGGGGCAGACGTACTATCAGGGCGAGGGACGGGGAGAGGTACGTGTTCGTACCCGATGTATGGATGCACGCGGTCGCGCTTGTCGCGGTACTGCTTCTTGACGGATCGCACGACGTAGGCGTCCTTCATGGGCTTAGTCAGTTCTTGTGCTCGGTCCCTTAGTTTGGAAGCTTCCATGCGGAGGTCCAAGAGCGCGGCGAATTCCCCGGACGTGTTCTTTGCAATCTCGGTCTTGAGAGCGAGCCTGCTGAGGCTCTTTGCAAGCGTCGTCGCATTTTCCTTTGACATGGGAAGGTTAAGGCATGACTCCGACAATCGCTTGATTCTCTCGCGAAGTCGCGGAAGCTGCTCTTCGATCGCTTCGGGATCGTCGGCATTGATCACGTCGGGCAAGTCGTCTACCTCGTCGGCAATTGGATCAACAATTGGATCGACGGTAACGCTTGCTTCTCGGTCCCTGATCTTCTTGTACTTCAACATTCGTTGGTGTTCGCGGGCTTCGGCCTCCGCGTTCAGCTCTCCTGTTTGAGCGTCGTCTTGATCTGAAGGTTCGCTTGAATTGGCATCGGGTTCGAGATCGACATTTCCTAACTCAAGGACGGCTAGGACGTCGCCCCGTCGGTCCGCCTCAAGGATCGGATCAGTTCCCGGTGGAAGCATGAAGCTTGAAACCCATGCAGTCGTCCCACGCTCATTTTCTCGGCGACGTTTGTCCTCTTCCAGAAAGTCGGGGCCTGGATTGAAGAGGACTTTGATAAGCGGCCTTCCAGAGAAAATCGCGTCGAATTCCTCTTCCGTGAATTCCAGGACAAGCGCGTTTGTTTCAAAAAATGTTTCGGATGCGGGGGTCTTCGGTCGGATCTCCAAGAGCGGATACAAACATCTACCATGAAATTCTGGAATGCCTTGGAATTTGAAACGAAAGCGGGAACCCTGTGTCAAATTGATCTTTGCAGGAGTCTTCCACGACTTTGCGTCTGTGAAGTGGCCCTTACTGTTTTTACCGCAAATCTGCATTCCTTCGGGGCTGATGATCTGAAGTTGAACGGCGTCGTGTTTTGTGCGGGCGACTGAGGGGGATGGAGATGAATTGCCGGCCGCTGTGACTTGGAAGAGATCGTAATTCAACGCGTCGAGCGTCATGTCGCCGCGGAGGAATGGGCGCTGCGACCTGTTAAATTTGCGGGCGACGTAAATCTTCGTCTTGTTGGCAGCGAACGTAGAGATTTCATTAAGCGTGATTTTTCCGTCGCCGTCAGCATCGGCGGCACCCCGCAAACCTTCCATCACAAAATGAATGAATACTCCGTGCCCAAAATCCTTTTCCTCCCAAGAAGTTTCGCCGGCAGTACAACTGTTGAAGAGCATCAAACCTTCGGGTGGTTCCTGGCGCTCAAGAGCTTCGGCGAACTGGATTGTTGTGGCGTCGAGGCTCTTCTCGCCCTGGAGTCGAGGGTCATTGCGGCACGCGTCCACCATCACGAGCTTGAGTGTGGCGGGGGATTCGTTGAGCTTCTCGTAGACCGCGTCGAGCGAAACAAGTGTCTCTGGATGTTCGATACGTGCCTCTGTCGGACAGAGATAACTGGTCTTCCCAAGATGCACGCCGTGGCCACTGAACGCTATGAGGAGGACGTGGCCTTTCTGCACTAGATCGAGGAGGAGCCCAAGTTGCCGTTCGATGTTGGCTTTGATGGGGAGGTATTTCTTCTCCTTGGCATCGTCGTGTAAGAGAAAAACTTGGTCGGCGAGGAATCCATTTGCGATCAATTGCTCGCGCAAGGCTCGCATATCGGCGCCGCAATACTTCAGATCGGTGGCCTCAGCGTAGTCATCGACGCCGATCAGCAATGCCCAGCGGCTTGCTTGGGTTGGTTCGACCCTCACGGCCTTCGGCGTGGTCTGCGGCTGGGCGTAGAGATTAGTACTGATCAAACCAAAGGACATGCAGAGAAGGGCAGACGCGCGGGTAAGGGGCATGGCGGCTATCGTCCTCACGAACTGACTTGCGAATTTGTTCCTGTTAGTTTCACCGGGGCGATGCACCCCGAGAAGGGAATCAGGGTTTGCGGTTGAGTGGCGCTGAGGCTGGAGTGGAAAAAGAATAATCTGTTTGTCAGTGGGCCGAAGAATCCGTTATGGTTTTAGGAATAACGGTGGCGTGCTGTGGTCGACGAGAATGGGAGTTTGACTGATGCCGGGGAAGTTTTTGTTGACGTAAGGAGGAACTCGCTTGGTTAGGTAGTCGATGGCCAGAGCAAGTGTAATTGGGCCGTCCGCCTCTCGTAACTGCTTCACGAGGAAATACGTCATCGCGCCGAGATCGCCTTCGCGGCGCTCCAAGGCAAACTGGGAGGGCCGCGCGGCAGCTAAGATCGCGGTCTCCTTCTGTCCGATGTCTTTGGCGCGAAGCAACTCACCGTCGAAGAAGTCAAAATCGTTCGGCGTGGATTTCACAAGCGCGTCTGGAGCGGAAATGCCTTTGGTCCCCTTAGCGTCTGTGGACTGGCCGCCGCTATGGCACGTGTCGAGAATCAAGACGAGTTTCCTTCCGTCGAGCTCCTGTATCCACCGGCCGAAAGTGTCGTCCATGAGCATTGTTCGGCGGAGAGTGGCGGGTGGACCTGCGGTGCCGTCGTAGGGAACGAGAAATTCGTCGTATCCGTCTGCCTCGTCCCCATCGTCGTCGGGGCAGCGCCCGCCGTGCCCGGACCAATAGAGAAAGATCGTATCGCCAGGCCGCGTAAGGGCAGGCATGCGGCGACGAACCAAGTCTTCGATGGCTTTCAGCGTGGCTTTTTCGTTGACGAGCAAATACGAGGCATCCAATTTACACTTGGCTTTCATCACGTCTTCCATCGCCGCGGCGTCCTTATGCGCGACCGAGAGATCGTTGACAGTCGCGAAATCGCTGATCCCGATGAAAATCCCGAAGCGACGTGCCGCGGGCTGCGTCGGCCGCTTGACTACGGTTGTGACTTCGACATCGTGCTCAGCCCAAGCGTGGGGTTTCTTGCGGACCTCCGCGAGTATCCGATTTATCGAGCGGTCATCGATCAATGTGGTGTCGGTTTTCGTTAAGTTTTCAAGTTGCAGCTCCTTGAGCGGTTCTAGCGCAACCACTGCTTTGAGTAGTTCCTTGCCGTAAGGTGCGGCTATCCGCAGCTTGAATTCGCCTTTTTCAGCCGGGATGAAGGTGGTGGTATTTGCTTGGATGCGATTGTTGGTCTGCACGCGGTTGGGGAAAATGCAGGCGACTTGCCCCCGCGCATCGCGGTACAACAGGTATAAGAAGCCTGGCTTTTCTGAACGGACCGCTACACGCATTTCCTCGCGTGCCTCGTAGGTATTGTCTTTCTGGTCCACGTACACGCGGACCATGAAGCTTGGGCGCTCGTTGCGGATTTCTTCGACGATGATGCCACGGGCTCCCTCGGCAGTTTGCGGAATCGCCTGCTGAGTTTCGGTGGCAAGAACTCCGATGGCCAATGAAGCATGGAGGAGCCGACGTAATCGGGATCGCATTGAAAACTCCTTGCCGTTTGATACCGCGTGCGCATTCCTCACGATTTCCAAACGAAATGCCAGCCTGACGGCGTCAGGCGAAAGCCAATGGCTGCGGTAGCCGTCGCGAATCCGAGCAAAAGGCGTGGTGATAGTCTACCTGTTTTGGGTGGGGATTAAAACTATTCGCTCGTTCAAGTTGATGACGAGTGATGTTTTATTTTCCAAGGCGCCCACCGAGAAACACGCCAATGGAGGCCGTTGCCCGTCACTTAATCGTCAAGGAGCGGAAAACGATCGCCGATCGGCGAACAGCGCAAAGAAAAAGTCATAAGTCATTGCTGGCAAAGGACTTTCTGAAGTGCACCCTGATGGACTTGAACCATCAACCCTCTGATTAAGAGGAAGTGGGAGCACAGGTGTCGCGAGTATTTTTGGAGCAAAGAGGCGGCCGGCCGGCTCGACGGGGCCACTCCGGAATTCGCCGATGGGGGCCATTTTGGGACCGACACCCACCTGCATGGGTGGGTTAGGATGCCTTGGCGGAAAAAAATGGTGATCGACCGCCCCTGACACGCTGTCAAGCGCGCGGGAGTTGCAGCAACACTTGCAGCAATCGTTGCAGCGACGCAAAAAAAGCCTGGGGAATTGACCGAAAAGGATGGAAACGGTAGAATGTGTTGATTCGTTCACTAAACGCTAGAAGCGTAAGCAGGACAACCAGTTACGACGAGTGAAACGTCTGCCTGGGGGTCAAGAGGTCGCAGGTTCAAATCCTGTCGCCCCGACTTACATTTCCTAACGACTTACCCTCCCCACCAGGAAACTCTTGGTCCGGGAGGGTATTTTTGTTCCCCTCTCCCGGGCCGGCGGCAACCACTGCCGTCTTATTCGCTATTATCGCCCGACGGCCCGTCGGCCCCGCGTAAAGCGGTACTGGCGGTGCCGCTTCGCCGAACGTCAGGACGCCGTGGGCCAACCTGTTGAGAATGCGTTTCTTAGCTTGGACTCTCCTGAATTTCAAGAACAGCCGCACATTTACAAGCCGGAATGCTTCGCCGATCGTGGCCAGATTCCCGGTGTCGGCGGCTAGGTCTGGCAGCCGGTTTAAGACCGCCATCGCCGCCGCGACCTCCGCGTCGACATCGTAGGCCCCACGGGGATGGCTCGCGGTGGCGGCGACCCGCCGTTCCAGGTCGGCTTGCTGCCTGCGCAAATCCTCGAACACGCTAGCCATCGCCCGGTACTGCTCCGGGTTATCGGCCAACGCCATGTTGCCTTGCACCTTCGTCAAGTTGGCGTTCACCCTTTCCAGGTCAGACCGCTGGACCGACAACTCGGCCAAATGCGACGACGGGATCTGTTCACCCATCGCCAATTCCTGCAAACGCTCTTTGAGCTTCTCCAACACGCGCGGAATCACGAGCTTTTGACGGAGGCTGCTCAACACGAACTGCGTGGCCGTAGGACCATCTACATGGTTGTGGTGGCACTGCCGCGACTGCATATAGGCACCGCAACTGTACCGAAACGTCTGGCCATACGGCGTGCGATACATCGGCCACCCGCAATTCATGTCGAAGATGCGGCTGCCGAGGGGATTCTTTCCCGGGTCGCGGGAACGCGGCTTGCCACGCTGGCTCGCTCCCCGTTGGTCGAGGATTTCGATCAACTCCTGATGGTTGTCCCGATCGACAAGGGCGTCGAACCGTGCCGGAGTCTGACTCATCACCCCGTCTGGATTTCGAATCACTTTTGGCTTTCCATCCGCGCGGAAATCGTCGTCGTTGAGCGCACGCGGACCATTCGCGGCATAACGTAATTGATCGCCCATCGACCGACGGCCGTAAATGCACATGGCCACCAGCAGCGGATTACGAGCGATGTTGATGATCGTCGTCTGATGCCAAACGCCGTGTGCCGTCATCCTTGACCAACCAGCGGCGGAAGCCATACGGCGGACGCCCACCGGTGGAATAACCGGCTTTGGCCAAAGAAAGTTGGGCGTAGATGATCTTCTGGGCCAGGTCGGTGCGGTCCTTGCCAGCGCGGTCGTAGTCGATGACGCCGCCCGGCAGTTCTTCGATGCTGGCCCGTTCCCCCTTGGCGAGCGGCGGATAGAGACGGCCCATGAAAACAAGCGTAATTCCGTTTCGCCGCAGTGAATTCTCGATCGCGATGGCGTCGAGTGGGTCATCGGGCCGCGCCAGCCGATCTCGCCGCGGTATCAGGATATGGGAAACGGACGGATCTGCGTCCGCTTCGGCACGCATCCGGTCTAGGCCGGGCCGAGACAGTAAATTGCCGCACACGCCAAAATCGAGAAACACGTCTCCTCGATTCGACTCTCCAAGCTGAATCATGGCTTGGATCATTTCACTGGAGCCATTGAAAGACAGGCCCAGCTCGTTGGCCCTGGTGACGGCCCACGCCACGTATTGGGCAGGCGTCATCTCGTGCTTGCCGCCCGAGTCACGTGTGTAAAACAGGCCGCGGCCTCGCTCTGGACGTTTCATTCGGAAACTCCCTCTTCGCGGTCGGTGTTAGCTTGATCATGGCGGTGTTCCCAAAGCAGTCGGGCAAGCGCTTCGACAAGGCCATCTTCGTCGACTTCGCCGACCACGACGTCGGCGTGCAAAATCGCCCGGGCATCCCACCCGAACTTGTCGAGCCAGACCTGAAGGATCCATCGTGAAAGCGGTGCGTTGTTGGCTGAGTACAGTTGCCGGAGGCCGTTGGTCACCTGTTCGGTGAGGTTTTCGGCGGCATCTTTGGAGGTAGGCAGGGAATTCCAACGAAAATAGGATCTCATTACAACCATCACAACCCGGCCGGCCCAATTTCGCCCACGAGTGGCTGGTTTTGAAGTGCCCGATGACAAATCCGAAACGAAGCGTTGAACTAACCGCTTCGCGGGGGCGGACAAGACTTTCCGTTTGTCGGTGGCGTGAGTTGGCGACCGTCACGGTGCGTCCTGCCGGGGTAAGTCGCGTTGTGCTGCCGCGACGGTTTGACACTTTG
>Ga0307373_10000425_pt1 | contig 80102 bp, 76 predicted proteins | sample OX2MG_FD_202534 | JGI IMG/M metagenome (GOLD analysis project Ga0307373, IMG submission 202534) | Soil microbial communities from Risofladan, Vaasa, Finland - OX-2 | ecosystem: Environmental > Terrestrial > Soil > Coastal area > Acid sulfate soil | place: Finland: Risofladan, Vaasa | collected...
CAGGCCAGCACCGTCTACCTTGGCTTGGGAGGGGGGGCGAAAGCCCAGTGGGTGGGCGGGCGGAGGCGGCATCTGGCGCACCCATCGGCGCTGTCCGGACGTGGCGCCCTCCCCCGATAACGTACGCGCTGTGACCCCGGGCGATCGTCGGTAGCCTTCGTCCCCCTACTGCCGTCATGCATGGCAATCAATCAGGAGCTGAGCAGCGGTCCGAAATGTTGCCCATTTGTTGCCCATGTGGGCGACACAACCCGGCGCTCGCCGGCACAAACCGGCCCTCAGCCTCCCTGATTCGAGTTCGGTACGGCCTCCGCCGACACCTGGTGACTCCTGCTGACAGTGCTCGATTCGCCCTCTCAAGGCGGGATTGCTCGCGTAGATCCCCCTCTCAACCCGTAGTCGGTGCGCCAGGTCCTTCATCGTCAAGCACGTTGGCGAGACGTTGGGCGGCACCTTCATGCATTCCAGGGATCACATGGCTGTAGGTGGCGAGGGTGAATGCGACGTTCGCGTGGCCCATCCGCTCGGAGACGACCTTCGGATGTTCGCCGGACGCGAGCATGAGCGTGGCCATGCTGTGGCGCAGACCGTGGAGCCGGATGCGGGGGAGCTTCGCCTCGTCCAGCGCGTCGTAGAGATCCTTGCGCAGGGTCAGAGGGTAGAGCGGACGACCAGTGTCGTTCGTAAAGATCAGGTCGAGGTCGTCCCACCCCTCGGTGGCGAGGCGTGTCTCGACTTGCCGTGACCGATGGTCCCGGAGCTCGACCACGAGCTGCGTTGGCAGCGCGAGCGGCCGGTCCGCGCGGTGTGTTTTCGTTTCCTTGAACCGCGGAGTCCCGTCCTCGGTCGGCATGTCGAGAGCCTGGCGAACCGCGAGGCGATCGTGGTTCCAATCGATGTCGGACCAGCGCAGCGCAAGCAACTCGCTCAAGCGCACGCCACACAACAGGGCGACTCGCAGAGGCAAACCGTGGCGGTGGGAGCGAAGGACGCGGAGTAACAACCTCGCCTGCTCTGGGTTGAGCGCGCGGATCTCCGTTCTCGGAACCGATGGCCGGTCAACAGCATCAACCGGGTTGACGGCGATGGCCTGCCAGCGAACGGCGTGGGTCATAGCTCGGTGGATCACGTTGTGAACCTTCTGCACCGCCGCGGGGCTGAGCCCTGCGCCCGTCCGTCGATTTCCCGAGGTGCGCATGCGCTGCTCGAGGGCGATGATGTGGTGCGGCCTGAGTTTCTGCAGTTGCAGCGCGCCGATGTGCGGAACCAGGTCGTACTCGATAACCTCTCGGTACCGCGCCTGTGTCCGCAGGGCGAGCGACGGCTCGACATAGTCACGAAGCCAGCGCCGTAGGAACTGCTGCACTGTTTCGGCGCTCGCGTCGACGAACGTGTTGTTCGCCACGGCGGAGGTCTGCGCTGCGGCGGCGAGCTCCGCCTCGCGCTTCGTCCCGCGGACGGTAAACGTCCTCCGCAGTCGCTTTCCCGTCTGAGGATCGCGCCCAAGCTCAAGACGAATCTCCCACGATCCTTTCGATCGCCGGTGGATTCTCGCCACTACAGGGCCACTCGACGTGTGTTGCGCGGTGCCATTGTGTGACGCCCAGTCTCGCACAGTTGGGCTACAAATGGGCTACATTTCCGGCGTCTCCGGCCCAGCGCGGGCCCGGATTCGTATTCGAAACTGGCGACCCCGATCGGATTCGAACCGACGATCTCCACCTTGACAGGGTGGCGTGTTAGGCCAGGCTACACCACGGGGCCGTGGAGCCCCCGATGATACCAACCGCCGCTCCGGGCAACCCGCTACGGTTCGGCCATGGCTCGCCGGCCCTTGCGTCCCAATGAGATTTCGTCGGGAGGCGTCGTGGTCCGCCGTGCGGCGTCAGCGCCCGAGGTCTGTCTCGTCAGCGACGGGAAGCACTGGGGATTCCCGAAGGGCCTCCTCGAGCCGGGTGAGAGTCCGCAGGATGCGGCGTTGCGCGAGATCGCCGAGGAGACCGGGATCCCACGGACATCGCTGGAGGTGATCGCCGCGCTGCCCGGCTCCGAGTACGTCTTCCGGCGTCCCAACAGGGGAGCGCTCGTCTTCAAGCGCGTGCATCACTTCCTCGTGGGGGCACCCGAGGACGCGGCACTGCGTCCGGATCCGGCGGAGATCGCCGAGGCCGCCTGGCTCGGCTTCGACGAGGCGCGCGGCCGCCTCACCTTCAAGAGCTCGATCGGGATCCTCGACGCCGCACGTGCGCTGCTCACCGCGGGGGGCATCGAGGGCGCACCGTAGAATCGGCCACGCATGCAACTCTTCGACACCGCCCGCCAGGAGGTGGTGCCCTTCGAGGCGATCGACGGGCGGGTCGGGATGTACGTCTGCGGCATCACGCCATACGACTCGGCGCATCTCGGTCACGCGTTCGTCTACCACGTGTTCGACGTCATCGCCCGGCGCCTCCGCGACCAGGGGCTCACGGTGCGCAGCGTGCGCAACGTCACAGACGTCGACGACGACATCCTCCGCGTCGCACGCCTTCGTCATCGCGACTTCCGCGAGCTCGCGGAAGAACAGGTGGCGATGTTCGACGCGGACATGGCTTCGATCGGGTTGCTTCCCGTGGACGTTGCGCCGCGTGCGACGAGCCATGTTGCCGAGATGTCCCGCTGGGTGCATCGCCTCGTCGACCGTGGCTACGCATACGCCGTCGACGGGTGGGTGTTCTTCGACTCCCACGTCTACCCCGACTACGGCCGCCTCAGCAGGTTCGACCACGACACGATGGTCCGGCTCTCACGGGAGCGCGGCGCGAACCCGGACGACCCGCGCAAGCGCCATCCGCTCGACTTCGTGCTCTGGCAGGAGTCGGCGCCGGACGAGCCCAGCTGGCCAAGCCCGTGGGGGCAGGGACGGCCCGGCTGGCACATCGAGTGCACCGTGATGTCGGTGGGCGCGCTGGGGCACCCCATCGACATCCACGGCGGCGGCGACGACCTCATCTACCCGCATCATGAGTCGGAGATCGCGCAGGCCGAGACGGCGGGCATCGCCCCGTACGTCCGCCACTGGTCGCACGTGGCGATGGTCAACCACGAGGGCGAGAAGATGAGCAAGTCGCTCGGCAATCTTGTCTTCGTCCGAGACCTCGTCGGCCGCGTGCCCGGCGGGGCGGTGCGGCTCCTGCTCAACGAGCACCACTACCGCACGTCGTGGACGTACTCCGACTCGGAGGTCGATGTGGCGGCCATCCGGTACGAGCGCTACCAGGCGGCGATCCACTCCAGCGGCGTCGTCTCCGTCGGGACGGCCAGGGAGCACGAGCGCCGCTTCCTGGAGCGCCTGGACGACGATCTCGACACTCCGGGCGCGCTGCGAGTCCTCGATGACCTCGCCGCGGACCTGGCGGCCGGTCGCGAGGACATCGCGCCGGAGATCGATGCCGGCGCATTGCTCGAGCGGCTCCTCGGCATGCTCGGCGCGGGGACGGCGGCGGTCGCGGTCTGAGCGGCTAGCGTCCCCAGGGAGCGCGGTCGCCGCGCGCCCGGAATCGGATCACCGCTGCGGAGATGTTCTCCTCGAGGAACCGATAGAAGAGCTGGCGCTGCGAGATGTCGATCGCGGCCTCGACCTCCTGCCCCTCGCGGCGGCGGGCGATCCACGGCGGGACCCCGTCGGCGACCATCTCGGTGCCGACCCTGACGTGCACGAGCGAGTCGTTCTCCTCGGAGACGTGGACGGTGACCTTGAGAACGAGCCCGGTGTGCTCCACGATCCGCCAGGCCCGTTCCCAGCGAGCCTTGCGGGCCGGGTCATGGGCGAGACGGACCGACTCGTCGACGATCACGCTCTCACCGCTGCGAGCTGTACGGCCGAGCAGGCGGCGGACGTTCTCGTCGAGGTCGCGCGAGATCCAGTTGACGAGCGACGGGGCGCGGTCGTTCAGGTCGGGAAACCCGTTCGGGTCCTTGGCGAGCTCGCCGATCGCTTGGACGGTGCCCGCATGGCGACGGCAGTAGCTGGTGCCGGAGAACGAGACGCTGTGCGCAGGGCAGAACGCCGCCGCGCACGCGCGACCGCGGCGATCGCGGTATGCGCACAACTGCGCGCCCACGTTGGTGCATCCACGCTGGGCGCACGTCGTCGCCGTGGGCGCGAGGGCACCTTCGGTTTCCCGGGATCGGAACGCAGTGGTCATCGGCGGCTCTCCACGACGCCGATCATCCTACCCCGGGGTTCCGGCCCTCTCTGGTGACGGGGCTGTCGCGACCTGACGATCAAGTGCGACAGCAAGACGGCGAATCGACCCCATCAGATCGGCGAACATGGCCGGCGTCAGCGATTGCGCCCCGTCACTGAGCGCGTTCTCCGGATCCGGATGGACCTCGATCATCAGACCGTCCGCGCCGGCCGCGAATGCGGCGAGCGCCATGGGCGGGACGAGCGGGCGGTGACCGGTGGCGTGCGAGGGATCGACGATCACGGGGAGGTGCGACAGCGCCTTCACGACCGGAACCGCGCTCAGGTCGAGGGTGTTGCGAGTCGCCGCCTCGAACGTCCGGATGCCGCGCTCGCAGAGCACGACATTGGGGTTGCCGTGTGCGACGACGTACTCTGCAGCGAGCAGCCACTCCTCGATCGTGTTGCTCAACCCGCGCTTCAACAGCACCGGCTTCGTCGTGCTGCCGACCGCTTCGAGCAGCGCGAAGTTCTGGGCGTTGCGCGTCCCGACCTGCAGCATGTCGGCGTGCTCGGACACGATCTCGACGTCGCCGGGCGTGAGCACCTCGGTCACCACCGGCAGCCCCGTCTCGCGGCGAGCCTCGACGAGGTGACTGAGGCCGTCGAGGCCGAGCCCGCGGAACGAGTACGGCGACGAGCGAGGCTTGAACGCGCCGCCGCGGAACATCGACGCCCCGGCGGCGGCGACGTCACGTGCCGTCGCGAGCACCTGCTCGCGGGTCTCCACCGCGCACGGGCCTGCGATGACGACGAAGGACCCGTCGCCAAAGCGGACACCGGAGACATCAACCACGGTGGGCTCAGGATGCCACTCGCGGGTCACCTGCTTGTACGGCTTGCTCACGGGAATCGCGTCCACGACCCCGGGGAGGTCGCAGAGCGCGTCGCGGATCGAGCCTGGATTGCTCCCGAGCACGCCGATCGCGAGCCGGTCGATGCCGGGCAGCTCGATCGGCTCGAAGCCGCGCTCGCGGACGTGCTTGATGACGTTGGCAACCTGCTCGGGGGTCGCCTGCACGTTCATGAGGACCAGCATCGCCTGATCCTACGGGAAGCGGTGTTCACGCCCACTTCCAGTTGTCGAGCACCGTCTGCAATGCCGCCTGATCGGTCGTGAAATCCGCCGATCCGGTGTTCAGGAGGATGTCGTACGTGTCCCCACCGTGGTTGACAACCATGTCCTCATCCTTCGCGGTCACGCCGGCCGACGGCGTGAGCGTGTAGGTGATCATCACCCCGGAGACGCCGTCGATGTCGATCGGTTCGGCAGTGCTCAGGTTGGTCGCGCCGCTCTGACTCACGCTCCCGAGGTACTGCGCGAGCTGGTCGTCGGGAACCGGTTGCGGGGCCGTGCGCACATCGATATGGCCGCCGTCGACCGCCTCGAACAGCATGACGATCGGACCGGAGCCGGTCACCGCCGCCAGCGCGCCCTGGTTCGCCGTGAAATCGGTCCACCCGGACGGCACGACGGTGCTGAAGGCCGCCGCTCTGAAACGATGCGTGGTGGTGGCGCCTGACGGTGACGTGCTCGATGAGGGAGTCACCGTCGAGGCGGGGGAGCCGCACGCGGTGAGCAGCAGTGCCGCAGTGGCTGCGCATCCAGTCAGGGCGCGCGTGCAGGGCGAGCTGAGGGTCACGCAGTCGAGGATAGCCGAGGTATCCGGACTGAGCAGTGTTCGATCGGGGCACAATCCCACGCATGGCGACAAGCTCCGCGCTCCGGGTCACGCGGCTCGGCCCCGCGCACTCGGCACAGCTGTCCACGTTGATCGACCGCGAACCGGTCACCAACGTGTATCTCCGCAGCGAGCTTCGCCTCGGATTCGAGTTCGGCGACTGGTGGGGCGCGTTCGACGAGAGCGAGCTGACGGCAGTCGTTCTCGGGTGGTCTCTCGTGGTGCCGTACATCCCCGACGCCGGGGCGGCGCAGCCGCTCGCGCACGCGCTCGCGACGAGCGCGCAACCGCGCATGGTCGTCGGCCATCGGGAGTCGGTCATGGCCCTGCACAACGCGTTTCGCCCGCCCCGGCCGGCGCGCGAGCTGCGTGACCCGCAGCCCCTCCTCGTCCTCGACCGAGGGGATCTGCGCGGGACGCCGTCACCCGAGGTGCGTCTCTCCACACGCGCCGATCTCGAGGCGCTCATCCTCGCCGCCGCGCGCATGCACCGCGAGGAGATGGGCATCGATCCGCTCGCGGTCGATGCCCCGGCATGGCGCAACCGGATGATGAGTCTCATCGAGCGGCGCTGGAGCTGGGTGTGGATGCGCGATCGGGAGGTGGTCTTCAAGGCGGAGCTGTCAGCCTGGACACCGGATGTCGTGCAGATCCAGGGCGTGTACACGGCACCGCTGCACCGCGGGCAGGGCATCGCCCGCGCCGGGCTCGCCGCGGTGTGCGAGCAGGTCTTCCGCGATGTCCCCCGCTGCAGCCTGTACGTGAACCAGTACAACGTGATCGCGCAGCGTGTGTACGAGCGTCTCGGATTCAAGCCGGCGGACGTCTTCGCGACAGTGATGTACTAGGCACCCGCCATGATTCAGACACGAGCAGACGTCACGTTGCCGGTGCCCCCCGAGGAGGTGTTCGCGGTCGTCGCCGACATCGAGCACGCCGACTGGCTCCCGGCCATCCGCCGTCTCCGCCACATCGGGGGCCCGTCCGGCGGGGTCGGCGCCCGCTACGAGGTGGAGGCCGGGGTTATCGGCAGGCACATGCGCGGCGTGCTCGTCTGCAGCGAGCTCTCGCCGCCGAAGCACATGGTCCTCGTGCTCGAGGAGGGGCTCGATCTCACGCTCGACGTGAGCGTCGCCAAGGTGGGCGGGGGATGCTCGGTGACCATCGCAGCGCGCTATTCGGTGACAGGGCGGCCCTTCGCCGGCGCAGTCGAGATGGCCTCGTCGGGACCCGCCCGTCGCGAGACCGCTCGAGCGTGCGAGCAACTGGCTGCACGTTTCGGACGCAAGGACGATGTGCAGACTCCTGCGCGATGACCGCGCGAGAGATTGACACGCCGGAGATCCTGGTCGAGCAGGCCAACGCGCTGCCCCCGCTCAGCGAGGGCGAGACCGCGGCGCTCCTGACGACCGTGCGAGAGCTCGGCAAGGGGCCGGCGCTCGACCGGCTCGTCGCACATCAGCTCAGGGGGATCCTCGAACAGGCGGCTGCGCGCCGCGGGAGGGGGGTCGAGGTCGGCGACCTCGCCCAGGAGGCCGCGATCGCGAGCGTCATCGCGGTCACCGAATACGCGGGCCGCGGCGGGGCCGCAGCCGGCCTGAACCAGTTCGTCGAGAAGCTTGTCGCGGCCCATATGGACGACATGATCGAGCTCGCCGCGCTGGACCGTGCCAGCGCCGAAGCCTTCATCCGGGACGCGCAGACGTACGAGCTGGCGGAGGTGCGGCTGCGCCATGAGCTGGGCCGCGACGCGACGGCGATCGAGCTCGCCGCGCAGCTCGGCTGGCCCGACGAGCGCGTCGCGATCGTCGCCGGGATGCTGCACGAGGCGCGCTCTCGCTACGACAGCGAGATCGTCGAATACCTCGACGACGTCGACGAGGACGAGTAGGCCCGACGACGCCTCAGCGCCGGAGGTCGTCGCCGCGCCAGTCGAGGTCGTGCAGTCCCTCCCCGGTGCCTCGCCGGATCGCGCTCTGCCCGAAGCGCTCGCGCAGCGTGTCGAGCGTTCGGTCGATGCGGTCGTTGACCGGTTGCGCGAAGAGGTCGAGCTGTGGCGCCTCCTCGAGACCGCTGACGCCCACCCCGAGAAGGCGCACCGCGTCACCGGTCCATGCCGTGTCGAGCAGCGCGACGGCAGCGTCGCGCACCGTGGTGTCGGTCGCCGTCGCTGTCGCCAGCGTCTCCTGTCGGGTGATCGTCGTGAAGTCCGAGTAGCGCAACTTCAGCGTCACCGTGCGCGCCGTCCATCCGCCGGTGCGCAGGCGCGCGCCGACATCACTCGCCAGCTCCGCAACGCGCAGATGCAGCGCCGATCGCTGCATCACGTCGCGGGCGAAAGTCTCTTCTCTGGAAACGCTTTTCGGCGCGCCGGGCACGGACACCGGAGCGGTGTCGATCCCCTGCGCCCGCTCCCATAGCGAGGCCCCGGACGCGCGCCCCACCCGTCGCTGCACCGTGTCGAGCGGCAGCGCCGCGAGCTGCCCCAAGGTCGTGATCCCGAGTCCGTTCAACGCCCGTTCTGCCGCCGGACCGAGCCCGGGAAGACGGCGAAGCGGCAGCGGCGCGAGGAACGCCGCCTCGTCGCCCGGATCGACGACGACGAAGCCGCGGGGCTTGCGCAGATCCGATGCGATCTTCGCCACCGTCTTGCACGTTGCGACACCGAACGACGCATGGAGACCGGTGGTTTCGCGGATGCGATCGCGGATCGCCTCGGCGATGTGCCGCGCGCTGCCGAAGCGGCGTGTCGACCCGGTGACCTCGAGGAATGCCTCATCGAGCGACAGGGGCTCGATGACGGGCGTGTAGTCGCGGGCGATGTCGAACACCGATTTCGACGCGGCGCGATACGCGCGAAAGTCGACCGGCACGATGACCGCCTGCGGACACAGCCGCACCGCGGTGAACAGCGGCATCGCGGAGTGCACGCCGAACACACGGGCCTCATACGACGCGGCGCTCACTACACCACGACGGAGCTGCGGGCTTCCGTCAGATGACGGAGCGCCGCCGACGATCACCGGGCGGCCGCGCAGCTCGGGGCGGCGCAACTGCTCGACGGATGCGTAGAACGCGTCGAGGTCGAGATGAATGATCGAGCGCTTCGTCACAGCGAGTGCTCGTGCTGCGCCTGATCAGGCGCCGGAGTTGTGCTGCCTCCACTCATCGATATCCGCCTCACGCACGTAACCCGCGCGAATCATGAGTTCCATGTACGGAACGGCCAGATGCGGGGCGGCGCGACGCAGCACCCAGGGCGGCGGATTGTCCTTGTTCTTGTTGACGCTCTGGTAGAAGTAGATCTGGTTGAGGTCGCACAGCAGCGCGAGTCGATGCAAGGAAATTCCCCTCTCCGCACACCGTTCCTTGACGTACTCCTTGAATTCCACCTTCAGCCCCAGTATAGGCCGATGGCCCGAAATGCAACGGGCACATCACCGAGTGCGTTGATGACCGCATCCGCGTCGCTGGCGGCGTCTCCGCCGCTCCTGCGCAGCAGCACCGCACGGAGTCCGGCGGCGTGCGCACCGGCGATGTCGTGCGTCTCGCTGTCGCCCACCATCACCGTGCCGGCCGCGTGCGTCCCGAGCGCCGCCAGAGCCGCCGCGAACATGCGTGGCGACGGTTTGCGCCATCCGACCTCGGCGGAGAAGGTGACGGTGTCGAGGTGGGCGTCGAGCCCCACGTGGGCGAGCTGCGCGTGCAGGGAGGGGACGCGGTACGGCGCGTTGGAGCAGAGGCCGACGCGAAGGCCGTTCTGCCGGAGGCCGTCGATGAGGGGGAGCGCGGCCGGGTCCAGGTGGGCGCCGTGCCACCACGCCTCCTGCTCGATGCGCAGCACCTCGTCGAGAAGGGCGTCGCCGAGGTCGATGCCGGCGTCGGCGTAGGCAGCTCGTGATGCATCCACCACGCTGATCTCACGAAGCTCGCCACGACGCTGGTGGTCGAGCACCTCGTGTTCGACCCTGTCGAGGACCGTTGCCCGCAGCGCCTCGGCTGTCAGTCGCCCAAATCCGGCCGCTGCAAGGAGCGCGGCGATTCGTGCCTCTGCGGCCGCGAGCGCGTCATCGGGCCGGACGAACTCGACCAGCGTCTCGCCATAGTCAAACAGGACGCCTTCGAGTGCGCGAGCCGTCCCTTCCGCGATCTCGCTCACGCAGGAGCGGCGCCGCCACCTCCGCCGCCACCGCCGCCGCGACCACCGCGCCCACCGCGCCGCTTGCGCCCGCCCTGCCAGCGCCGCTTCGGCCGCTTCCCCGCCGGGGCGCCCGATTTCGTGGCGGGCGACAGCTTCTCGAGGTACGCCACCCCGGGGGAGGGCTCGTTCGGATGCCCGGCGCGGGCGCCGGGTGCCGCGGCCACCCTGGCCTCGTACTCGGCGAGCACGGCCTCGAGCGGTCGCTTGTCGCCCGGGGGCGCAGCCGTCTCCGCCCACGGCTGTGCCTTCGGGCTCGCCTCAGCTGCGATGAGATCCGTGCCGGGGATCTCGGGCACGGCGTCGAGGACCGACTCGATGGCGCGTGCGATGAGGCGGTCGGCCGCTTCGCCGTCCTGTAGTGGGTCAGCCATCGGCCGGCGTCCAGCCCGCGAGCGCGAGGCCGGCGATCGTCTTGACGTCCACATCCCCGGCACGCATGAGGCCGGCGACCTCCGAGCGGCTCAGATGGGCGACATCCATCCGCTCGTCGACATCGCGGTCGGTCGGGCCCTCGGTGAGCCCGGTCGCGAGGTAGAAGTGCATCACCTCGGTGGAGTACCCGGGCGTCAGCGGCGCCGAGATGAGCGGGCGGAGGCTCGATGCGCGGAGCCCGGTCTCCTCGGCAAGCTCACGCTCGGCGGTGTGGTCGGGCGGCTCCTCGAGATCCCGAGTGCCCGCCGGCAACTCCCAGAGTGCGCGACCGACGGCGTGGCGCCACTGCCGGACCAGCACGACGCGGTCCTGGTCGTCGATGGCGACGATCGCGACCGCCCCGGGGTGCGCCACGATCTCGCGACGCGCGGGCGTCCCGTCGGCGAGGCGGACCTCGTCTTCGTGGATCGTCAGGAGGTGGCCGCTGTGGATCGTCCGTCGCGCGGTCGGGGTCTCACGGAGGTGTTCCGCGGATCGGACATCGCCCGAATCCAGGTCAATGCTCACAACGTGAGTTTGACGCCCCTGTCAGCGATTCAGGCGCAGGACCACTCGTGCGACTGGCCGTGGGCGAACATCTTGGCCGCGATGTTGGCCTGCGCCGCGGGATCCCAGATCGAGGCGGCGGTCCCCCCGTTGGCGATGAACGTCGACATGAGGAACTGGAACACGCCGATGTACGGCCCGCGCGGGTTCACAGAGTTCCAGTGGAAGTGCGACTCGCAGTTGGCCGTCTTGAGCATCCAGGAGACGCTCACGCCGTACTTCTCGGCTGCCGCGGTGATGTCGGCGACGACCTGTGCCTGGCTCACCGAGAGACCCTGTGGCACCACGAAGCCACGCGCACGGACGGAGTGATGGACCCTGACCGCGGGCGGATTCGGGCGGTACGAGCTCGGCAGGATCGGCTGCCGGACCCGGAGCATCATCGGAAGTTGGATGACATTGGTGAGGCGCTCGACCTCACCGACGGACGATCGAACCAGGGACGCGGACGCCGCGTGACCCTGTGAAGGCGTCGTGATGAGCACCGCGGTCGCGGGTCCAGCCACCATCATCAGGCAACCAAGGACGAGGCCACGTGCCCGTTTGGGCATATGCAACGTGAATGTCTCCTGTCTGGTCGGGCTCCCGGCAGATCTCCCCTTGCCGGGGCTTGCGTGACGGCTCGACCCCTGCTGTCCCCTGGAGACTCACGTCTCGTTGACAGCTGGCGCCCTGAGCCGCCGGCGACCGTACCACACCCGTCACCGGTGGCTGCAAGTCGCTCAAACCAAGCGAACGCGTCCTACCAGCCGGTGGAAGCCCCGAGCGAGCACGAGGAGGGAGCCGCGTTGAGCACGACGGGGACGTCCACCGCGAAGCTCGCCGCGGCCGGCCAGATGAACTCCTCGGTGCCTCCGCCGAGGATCACGCCCGCAGCGTTGTGACAGACCGCGAAGGCCACGACCGGGCTCCCTGAGGCGAGGCTCGCCGACGGCTTCAGCGTTCCCCTGGCGTTGCCGAACCCGTGACCGGGCCGGCATGGCGAGCACGAGTATGTGGCGGCGACGGTCGTGAAGATCGCGCCGACGTCGGTGGGCCAGGAGCCGACGGTGACGGTGACGCTGACAGTGGTCGCCCCGTTGCAGGCGTCGGTGCAGTCGGCGCTGACCGCCAGCGTCTCGCCGGGTCCGAGGTTCACGGCAACCGACTCGAGCGACCCGAGCGCCTTCCCCGAGCGGCGGGTGACGAAGTGCGCGACCACCATGGCGGCGCCGTGGTACGCGGCGTTGTTCTTGAGGCTGGCGACCGGGAATGCCGCAAGGTCGAACGTGCCGACCCCGTCGGCCAGGACCGAGACGGTGAGCGTGTCGGGTGGCAGCGGGGTGGGCGACGGAGTTGGGGACGCGACCGGTGTTGGCGTCGGCGTCGTCGCCGCCGTCCCGGAGCAGGCGGCGAGCACGAGCGCGCCGGCGCCTGCCAGCCAGAGGCGCGGGGATCGGCGTGGGAGCATCGCCTGCATCCTAGGCACACTTCCCTGCGCCACTCGGGCGGGTGACAGAATTGGCATGCGAGCCGAGCGCGCGGGGCACCCACTGAGGAGGCGGCATTGCATTTCACGGCCGAGCACGACGCGCTCCGCGAGACGATTCGCGACTTCGTCGCCAAGGAGCTGCGCCCGCACGCCGACGAGTGGGAGGAGGCGGAGTACTTCCCCGACAGCGTCTTCCCTCGAATGGGCGAGCTGGGACTGCTGGGACTCCGATACCCCGAGCAGTACGGGGGTCAGGGCGGCGACTACTTCAGCGCCATCGTGCTGGCCGAGGAGATGGCCCGCTGCGGATCGGGCGGCGTGGGCATGGCGATCAGCGTCCAGACCGAGATGGCCACGCCTCCCATCCTCAAGTTCGGGACCGAGGAGCAGAAGCAGCGCTACCTCGTGCCGGCGATCCGCGGCGAGAAGATCGCGGCCCTCGGCATCACGGAGCCGGACGCCGGCAGCGACGTCGCCAACATCCGCACGCGCGCGGAGCGGGTCGACGGCCACTGGCGGATCAACGGCAGCAAGCTCTACATCACCAACGGCGTGCGCTGCGACTTCATCCTGCTCGTGGCGCGCACGGGGAGCCAGGAGGACGGGGCTCACGGCATCACGCTCTTCCTCGTCGACAAGAACCTCCCCGGGTTCACCGTCTCGCGCAAGCTGAAGAAGCTCGGGATGCACGCGAGCGACACCGCCGAGCTCTCCTTCGACAACGTCGAGGTGGGGGACGATGCGGTCCTCGGTGAGGTCGGCCAGGGCTTCTACAACCTCATGTGGGAGCTGCAGGGCGAGCGCCTGATCGGGTCCGCCGGCTCCATCGCCGCCGCGGAGGTCGCGTTCGAGGAGACGCTCGCGTGGTGCAAGGAACGCGAGGCGTTCGGCCGTCCGATCGGGAAGTTCCAGGTGAACCGGCACAAGCTCGTCGACCTGTACACGGAGATCACGGTGGCGAAGAGCTTCATCTACAGCATCGCCGAGCGCTGGGACCGCGACGAGTACCCGGTCACCGAGATCTCGATGGCGAAGCTCGTGGTGGGACGGGTCACGAGCCTCGTCGCCGACACATGCCTGCAGCTGCACGGCGGGATGGGCTACATGGCGGAGACCGGCATCTCCCGCTATTTCCGCGACTCGCGCCTGATCCGCATCGGCGCGGGAACCGACGAGGTGATGAAGGAGATCATCGCCAGGACAGCGCTCGGGCTCTGAGCCGGCTGTCCGTAACGCTCCGTTTCGTGCGCTGTTGTCCTGTGCATGAACGAGCGCATTGCCACCGCCCTGGCGATCGGTGGCGCGATCATCCTCTGCAGCTGCGGCGCCGCAAGCGCGACTTCGCCGACAGCAACGCCGGTGAGCACCGCAACACCCGCGCCGGTTGCGACTCCCACCGCCGCACCGACAGCGACCCCCACGCCGACGCCGGCTCCGACGCCGGCTCCCACGCCGGTGCCGACGGCGTTCCCGGTCGCCGGGCACATCGTCATCTCGTCGCTCGGCCTCAACGTCGCCTTCACGGCGTCGTGCGGTGATTTCCTGTCATACGTCCCGAGCGGAAACACGGTCTGCTACTGGGATATGACCGGTCCGGGCGGCACCGGGTGGTTCGCCTTCGCCGGCAGCACGACCGGTCCACTCGCGGCGTTGAGCCACGGTGCACCCGGGGCGGTCATCACATGGACCGTCGGGAGCGCAACGCACACCCGCCGGCTCGTCGCCGGCTCGACAACACTGCCGCGCGATCCGTCGTCCGGGCAGTACAGCGGGCACGGCATACCTTCCGGTCAGCACGTCTTTCTCGAAGTGCGCGACACGACGCAGGAAGTTGAATACAACGGCGCGCCGTAGCGCGCGGACCCGACTTAGGAGACGGCGGCCGGCGGACTGAACTCGTGGCGCTGGACCAGTGAGTGCAGGGTGATGCCCGCAGCCTCCAGCGCTTCGCGTCCGCCTTCCTCACGGTCGACCACGCACAGCGCACCGACGATCGTCGCACCTGTCGTGAGCACCGCCTCGCTCGCCTGCAGGAAGGTTCCACCCGTCGTCAGCGTGTCATCGACGAGCAGCACCCGCTGCCCGGCGTGCAGGGCTGGTCCTTCGATCGCGCGACCTGTCCCATGCGCCTTCACCTCCTTGCGGACGATGAACGCGGTGAGGGGTTTGTCCGTGTCGCCGCTCAGCGCTGCGACGGCCGCGCAGATGGGATCGGCACCGAGTGTCAGACCGCCGATGGCATCGATGTCGTGCTTGCGGCAGTGCTCGAGCGCGAACCATGCCACGAGGTAGAGGCCGCGCCCGTCGAGCGTGACCTGCTTGCCGTCGACGTAGTAGTCGCTCTTCCGTCCGCTGGTGAGCGTGAAATCGCCATAGGTGAAGGCGCGCTTCGCAACAAGCTCGCGCAGCTCGTCGAGCAGCGCCGTGTCGGTCGTGGTGGTCATGCCGTCCACCGCAGCACCGGATGGCGCGCCGCCAGCACCTCGTCGACACGGCTCACCGGGGTCTCGTGCGGCGCCGCCTGCACGAACGAGAGATCACGCTCGGCCTCCTCGACGATGGACGCGCAGATGGCCGCGAGCCCGTCGAGGCTCTGCTTCGACTCCGTCTCCGTCGGCTCGAACATCAGCGCTTCGGGAACGGTCAGCGGGAAGTACACGGTGGGCGCGTAGACGCCGTAGTCGAGGAGCCGCTTGGCGACATCCATGGCGCGCAGTCCCGCAACCCGACCGCCATGGGTGGTCGCGACGAACTCGTGCATGCACGGAGTGTCGACGGCCATCGCGAAGAGTCCCTTCAGCTGCGACTGCAGATACCGCGCGTTGAGCACCGCGTCGCGTGCGATCCACGGCAGGTGATCGCCGTACGCGCGGATGTACGCGTACGCGCGAACGAGCATGCCGAAGTTGCCGTAGTACGAGCGCACCTTGCCGACGCTCTTCGGTCGTTCGTAGTCGAGGAGGAAGCGATCGCCGTCGCGCTCCACGGTCGGTGTCGGCAGGAACTCGATGAGCCGCTCACCGACCCCGACCGGCCCGGCGCCGGGACCGCCGCCGCCGTGCGGTGTCGAGAACGTCTTGTGCAGGTTGAGATGCACGACGTCGAAGCCCATGTCGCCCGGGCGCGCGACACCGACGAGCGCGTTGAGGTTGGCGCCGTCGTAGTAGACGAGCGCGCCCGCCTCGTGCGCGAGGCGCGCGATCTCGACGATGTCCTTCTCGAAGACGCCGAGCGTGTTGGGGTTGGTGAGCATCACGGCCGCAACCGTGTCGTCCAGGTGCTGCGAGAAGTCGGCGACGTCGACCGTGCCGTCGTGGTTGCTCTTCACCGTGACGACGTCGAGTCCGCACGCCGCCGCGGATGCAGGATTGGTGCCGTGCGCCGAATCGGGAATGAGCACGCGTGTCCGCGCCGTGTCGCCGCGCGCCGCGTGGTACGCCTGGATCATGCGCAGCCCCGTCCACTCGCCGTGCGCGCCCGCCGCCGGCTGCAACGACATGCGCGCCATCCCGGTGATCGACGCGAGCAGCCGGTCGAGCTCCCACATCAGCTGCAGCGCGCCCTGCGTGTCCGCCTCGTCCTGGTACGGATGCAGGTTGGCGAACCCGTCGAGCCAGGCCAGCTGCTCGTCGACGACCGGGTTGTACTTCATCGTGCATGACCCGAGCGGGTACATCCCCTCGTGCAGGTTGTGGTTGCGCCGCGCGAGCCGTCCGAAGTGGCGCGCGAGCACGGGCTCGGGGACGTGCGGGACCTGTGCCGGTGCGGAGCGCAACAACGACTGTGGGATGGCGGTGTCCTGCATGGTCACCGGCACGCCCGCGTCAGTCACCGCGGGTCCGCTCGTGTAGTCCGTGCTGAGCTCGAAGACGAGCGGTTCGTCGACCGCCCAGCCAGCCGCGGTGTTCACGCCCGGGATCGTGTCGGTCATGCCGGCACCATCACGACGAGCTCACTCGCCCGTATGCCGACGACCTCAGCTGCGGCAGCCGCGTAGCGATCGATCGCGTCCGGCGAGGTCAGCTCCGTGCAGCACACGAGCAGCTCGTGGTTGCGCGCCGCGTCGAAGCGACCGAGCGGCAGTCCCGCGACGATGCCGCGGTCCCGCATGGCGCGAGCGAAGTCGGCGGAATCGCCGGGGGTGCGCAGCACGAACTCCCAGAGAAACGGCGTCGACGGATGCGCGAGCGACAGCCCATCGATGTTCGCGAGCACGTTCGCCAGGTGATGCGCGCGCAGCGCGCTGACCTCCGCGACGCTGCGCATCCCGCCGGAGCCCATGTGCGCCATGTACACCGTCGCCGCGAGCGCGATCAGCGCATGGTTCGTGCAGATGTTGGAGGTCGCGTGCTCGCGGCGGATGTGCTGCTCGCGAGCCTGCAACGTCAGCGTGTATGCCCGGTGGCCCTCATGATCGAGCGTCATCCCGACGAGCCGTCCGGGGATACGTCGCATCTGCGCCTGCGACACCGCCATGAAGCCCACGTGCGGACCGCCGAACGACGCCGGGATACCGAGGGGCTGCCCGTCGCCCACCGCGACGTCGAATCCGCTCTCGCCTGGCGGCGTCAGCAGCGCGCAGGCGTGCAGGTCTGTGGCGCAGATCGCGAGGGAACCGGCGTCATGTGCCGCCTCCGCAAGCGGGGCGAGGTCCTGGATCGTGCCGATGAAGCTCGGCTGCTGGACGAGAAGCGCCGCGTGGTCCGCCGTCAAAGCCGCGCGGACGGTCTCCGCGGAGAGCACACCGTCCTGCGTCGGCAGCACGTCGATGCCGATGCGCCTTCCCTCGCCGAAGGTGCGCAGGACCGCGATCGTCTCGGGGTGCACGCTGCCGGCCACCGCGATCCGGGTCCGGTGGTTCGCCTGCACCGCGATCACCATCGCCTCAGCCGCCGCCGTGGCGCCGTCGTACATCGAGGCGTTGGCAACATCGAGGCCGGTCAGCGCGCAGATCATCGACTGGAATTCGAAGATCGTCTGCAGCGTGCCCTGCGACGCCTCGGCCTGGTACGGCGTGTACGCGGTGTAGAACTCCGGCCGGGAGATCGTGCCCCGGACGATCGCCGGGCTGAAGCGCCGGTACACGCCCGCGCCCAGGAAGCTGTCGTACCGGCTCAGCGATCGATTGCGAGATGCGAGCCGGTCCAGCTCTGCCACGAGGTCCTGCTCGGCGAGCGGCGGCGGGAGATCGATCGCGGGGTCGCGGAGCGCGGCCGGAATCGTGGTGAACAGGTCCGCCTCCGACGCCGCCCCCACGGCATCGAGCATCTCGCGTCGCTCGGCATCGGAATTGGGAAGGTACGCCATGTCCAAAGTATGCGAAGCGACCGGGGAGGTTTGCTCCGGCCAACCGGCGGTAGACTGCTATCGATGTCCAAACGCGCTTCCACCGTCTCCATCGAGGATCTCGTCGCCGCGATCGAGACCGCCCGCGACAAGGTGATGGCCGACGAGGTGAAAAGTCTCGTCAAGCTGGGCCTCCCCAAGACCGTCGCCTACAAGATGGTGGCGGACCGGTATCGCCAGCGTGCCGAGGGTGATGACGGAGAAGCAGACTCCGCGAGCCCCTGGCCCGACATGTCCTGACGCCGCGCTCAGGCGCCGGCGTCTGATCCGGCCGCGGCCCGTCGCCGTCCGCGGATGTACCAGGCGATCACGGCGACGGCGACCACCACTCCGATGACGATCGCAAGGGTGCCGATCGGACCCGACACCTTCGTGTAGTTCGCGCCGACCTCATAACCCAGGATCGCCAGGAAGGTGACCCAGACCGTCGATCCGAGGAGCGAGAGCCCCGCAAACCAGACGGGCGGCATCTTTGCCAGACCTGCCGGGAACGAGATGTACGTGTGAATGACCGGGAGCATCCGGCCGAAGAACACCGCCGGCAACCCGTAATGGGCGATCCATCGATCGGCGAGATCCAGATGGGCCGGTGAGATGCCGATACGCCTGCCGGGACCGAGGAGCAGGGGACGGCCGAAGCGGCGCGCGAGAACGTATGCGAGCAACGCGCCAATCCAGTTGCCGCCAATGCCCGCAACGATCACGAGGACGATGCTGAAGTGGCCGGCCGCCGCGAGCACTCCGGCTACCGGAATGATGACCTCGCTCGGAACGGGCACACCGCAGCTGTTGATGAGCATCAGGACGAATACGATGAGGAGACCCCCACTCGTCACCCATTGACCGATCACGCCGCCCATCGCCGGGGATTGTGGCCTACGCTGCCGCGAGCATGCCGCGAACGCTCCGTCCGGCCACGGTCCCGCCCTGGCCCCTCCCGTTCGACCCGGCGTACGAGCTCGACTGGGGGCAACCGGAATTCGCCCGGCGCCTGCTTCGTGAGCATCTCGACCAGTCCCACGACGGCGCCAGCCGGCGCGCGACGGTCATCGCCAGGCACCTCCGGCGGATCCGGCGTCTGATCCCGCCGCCGCCCGCGCGGATTCTCGACGCCGGCTGCGGCCCGGGTCTGTACGCCGTCGAGCTTGCGCGCCTGGGCCATCACGTCACCGGCATCGACGTGAGCGCACCGGCGCTCCGGCACGCGCGCACCCTCGTCAGAGAAGCAAAGCCGGCCGGTACGGCGCACTTCGTCCGGGCGGACCTGCGCGATGTCGACCTGGCGCCGGGCAGCTTCGATGCGGCGCTCCTCGTGTACTACGTCCTCGAGGCGTTCCCCAGGGCCATCCAGCCGCGCGTCCTTGCGCGCCTCGCGAACGCCCTGGAGCCGGACGGCGTCCTCATCGCCGAGATGCGTCTCACACCCAACCAGCCGCCCGGCCGCCTCGAGTGGTGGGACGCGGTGCCGGACTCACTGCTCGCCGATCGCCCGCACCTGCTCCTCGGCGACTCCGTCTACGACCAGCGCCGCCACACCTACGTGCTGCGCGACGTCGCGGTCTTCGACGACGGCACCGTCTCGGTCCGGCAGACGAGCGCCTGGCTGTGCCCGTTCGGATCGATTCCGGCCCTCTTCGGGCGCGGCGGGCTTCGGGTCGTCGCCATCTACGAGGGCTGGACACGAGAGGCCGGATCCCCGGCGTCGGAAAGCGTGCTCGTGGTGGCCCGGCCCTGGAACCGCTGACGCGGCCCAGAAGGGGCGGTGCGAGCGGCTACCATTCGTCTCCTTCGGTCCGGGAGTTCTCTCTGGAGTTCATTCACCATGCCGACGCCTGATCGCATTCGAACCGTCGCCGTCGTCGGACACAGCCACGACGGCAAGACGACCCTCTGTGAGGCTCTGCTCCACACCGCCGGCGCGACGCAGCGCATGGGGTCGACCGAGCTTGGGACCTCGCTGTTCGACTTCGAGCCGGAGGAGCAGCGCCACTCGATGAGCATCGGCCTGTCGATCGCGCACTGCGACTGGGACGGTTACCGGGTCAACCTCATCGACGCGCCCGGCTTCCAGGACTTCGCGGGCGAGGTCGTGGAGGCGCTCGCCGTCGCCGACGCGGCGGTCCTCGTGGTTGCGGCGACCGGCAGCGTGCAGGTCGGCGCCGAGATGGCCTGGGAGATGATCAAGGCCGCCGGCGTCCCTGCGCTCATCGTCGTGAACCGCATGGACAAGGAGAACGCGGCGTACGAGGCCACCGTCGACGCGCTTCGTGAGGCGTTCGCCCGCACGCCGATCGCTGTGGCCGTGCCGATCGGGGCGGCGGACGGCTTCCGCGGCTACGTCGACCTCGTCGACGATCGCGCCCACGAGTTCGACGAGCATGGACGCGCGACCGACGCGGCGGTTCCCGACGAGATGAGCGCGGAGATCGAGCGCGCGCATGCGGCACTCGTCGACGCCGCGGCCGAGAGTGACGACGCGCTGCTCGAGAAATACCTCGAGGGCACTGAGCTCACCGACGACGAGGTGCGCACGGCACTCCACGCTGCCACCGCACGCGGGTCGCTGGTGCCGATCCTCTGCTCCGCCGTGGCCGGCGAGAAGGGCGCGTCGCTCGTGCTCGACAGCATCGTCCGGTATCTCCCCGGGCCCAATGAGCGCACGCGAACCGGTGCCGGCCCGAAGGGCGATGAGATACAGCTCGACTGTGACCCGAACGGCAAGCTCGTCGCGCAGGTCTTCAAGACGACCGTCGACACCTTCGGCAGGGTGTCGTTCTTCAAGGTGCTGCGCGGGACGATGCGCGGCGACACGCATCCGCTCAGCGCACGCACCGGCCAGGAGGAGCGGTTCGCGCAGCTGGGTCAACCGAACGGCAAGGCGATCGTCACGGTCCCCGAGGTGGTCGCCGGTGACATCGGCGTCGTCACCAAGCTCGCGCACACGCACACCGGGGACACGCTCTGCGCCAAGGATGCGCCCGTGATCGTGCCGATGATGCCGCCGCCGGCGGCGACGGCCTCCGCGGCGATCGTCGCGAAAAGCAAAGGTGACGAGGACAAGATCATGAGCGCGCTCGCTCGCCTCACGGAGGAGGACATCACGTTCTCCACCGACCGCGACCCGGTGACCAACGAGGTGCTGGTGCACGGGCTCGGTGACGTCCACCTCGACGTCTCGCTGGAGCGGATGAAGCGCAAGTTCGGCGTCGACGCGGAGCTCCACCCGCCGAAGATCCCGTATCGCGAGACGATCACCGGCACAGCGCGCGTCGCGCACAAGTACAAGAAGCAATCAGGCGGTGCCGGGCTGTACGGCGACGCGACGATCGAGATCGAGCCACTGCCGCGGGGCGGTGGCTTCGAGTGGGAGGACAAGATCTTCGGCGGCGCGATACCGCACCAGTTCCGCCCCTCGGTCGAGAAGGGCGTGCGCCAGACCATCGAACAGGGTGCGGTCACGGGCAACCCGATCGTCGACGTCAAGGTGCGGCTGGTCGACGGCTCCACGCACGCGGTGGACGGCAAGGACATCGCGTTTCAGATCGCGGGGGCGATGGCGATGCGCGAGGCGGTGCAGAAGGCCTCGCCGATCATTCTCGAGCCGATCATGGACGTCAACGTGGTCGTCCCCGACCGGTTCACCGGCGACATCATGGGGCTGCTCAACTCCAAGCGGGGTCGGGTCGGCGGCATGAACCCGATCGGTGACGGTCGCGCCGAGGTGAACGCCCACGTGCCCCAGTCGGAGATGTACACATTCCCAGTCGAGTTGCGCGCGATGACCCAGGGTCGTGGCAGGTATTCGATGTCCTTCGCGAGCTACGAGGAGGTGCCGGCGCACGTCGCCCAGAAGCTCATCGACGCGCACAGCAGCGAACATTCGGCCGCATGAGCCGGCAGTTGGGGTAAGGAGTCAGCAATGGGTGAGACGGTCGAATTCCCGAGCAACGGTCACACGTGCAGTGGCTACCTCGCGACGCCGGCGAACGGTCACGGGCCGGGCGTCGTCGTCATCCAGGAATGGTGGGGGCTCGTGCCCCACATCCGTGATCTCTGCGACCGTCTTGCCGCCGAGGGATTCGTCGCCCTCGCACCGGACCTGTATCACGGCAAGGAGACGAGGGAGCCGGACGAGGCCGGCAAGCTGCTCATGGAGCTCGATCTTCCGACCGCCGCTCGCGACATGCTCGGCGCGGGGAGGTGGCTGGCACAGAGCGACACGACGGCCGGTGATCGTGTCGGGATCGTCGGCTTCTGCATGGGCGGCGCGCTTGCGCTGTACGCGGCCACGCTGAGCGATGTCTTCGCGGCGGTCGTTCCCTTCTACCCGTACATGGGAGTCACCGCGGCGGCCAAGCCCGAGATCGCGAACATCAAGGGCGCTGTGCTCGGTCACTTCGCAACCAAGGACGAGGCGTACACGCGCGAGCAGGTTGCCGCACTCGAGACGGAGCTGCGCGATGCCGGCGTGGCCGTCGAGTTCTTCTGGTACGAGGGCGCGGACCATGCGTTCTTCAACGACACCCGGCCCGAGGTCTTCGACGAGGACGCTGCGCGCCTCTCGTGGGACCGGACCCGGGCCTTCTTCCGGACGCATCTGGCCACCACCGTCGCCCCCGTGTAGGGGTCCGGCCCGGGGGCCTCGCGGGAGGCGGCGCCTGAATTCGGCTCCAATTCGGGTCGGATGTGTCTAGAATGCGCGCAACCTGCCTCCGAGCAGTCGCAGAACCACCAACCACCCGGAGGAGAGCACATGGCCACTGGCTATTGCCTCAAATGCAAGGAGCAGCGCGAGATCAAGGGCGCTGAAGCAATCACCATGAAGAACGGCAAGCCTGCGACCACCGGCACGTGCCCGGTCTGCGGCACCAAGATCTTCAAGATCGGCAAGGCGGCCTAAGGATTCCGTTGCCGGGCTCGGGCCCGGCAATCGCGCACTGGTGACGGGGTGCAGGCGCGCCCCAGCACCACCCCCGCGAACAGCTACCCCAGCAACTCCCGCTGAAGCTGGTCGAGTGGCAGCGACCCCATGTGGAGCGCGTCCATGTGGAATCGCTTCAGATCGAATTCGCCGCCAAGCCTGGCACGCAGCCGGGCTCGGACATCGAGCCAGGTCCGCTCGCCCACCTTGTAGCTGATCGCCTGCGCCGGCATCCCGCAGTACCGCTCGAGCTCGCTCAGGGCGAACCCGGGCCCTCCGACGTCGCAGTACCGCTCGACGAAGGGGAGGGCGGTGTCGAAGTTCCAGACCTGCCCGGGCAGGTACGGCTCCGATCGGGGGATCGCGAGTTGCAGGTGGAGGCCGATGTCCACGATCACACGCATCGCCCGGAATGCCTGGGCCGAGAGCATGCCGAGCAGGTAGTCGGGGTTCTCCAGGTACCCGAGCTCCTGCATGAGCCGTTCGGCGTAGAGCGCCCAGCCCTCGGCGTGACCTGAGTACGTCCCGAGCTGCCGCTGGAAGCGCGTCAGGCGGTCCTGGAATGTCATGCAGAGCCCTATCTGGAGGTGGTGACCGGGAGCGCCCTCGTGGTATGCGGTGCTCACCTCGGTCCAGAGCGGGAACCGCGTCCGACCGCGGTCGGGGTACCAGGTGCGCCCGGGCCGGCTGAAGTCCGCCGACGGCGCCGTGTAGTACATCGCCGCCGCGGCTCCGGGCGGGGCGGCGCAGCACTCGATCCGCCGAATCTGCTCGGGGATGTCGAAATGGACCCCGTTCAGCTCGGCGATGGTCCTGTCGCTCAGCTCCTGGAGGAACCCGAGCAGCCGGTCGATGCTGTCGAGGCTGCGCGCGGGATCCTCACGAAGCAGCGCGATCGCGCCCTCGACGCCGGCCCCGGCGGCGATCCGCTCCGCCGTGCGCTCACGCTCGGCGTCGATGCGATGCAGCTCGTCCCAGCCCCATGCGTAGACCTCGCGGAGATCGACGCTCGTGCCGAGCCATCTGCGCACCCCGAGCGCGTACGCCTCCTCGCCGACCGCGTCGGATTCCGAGGCGAGAGGCGCGTACTCCTCGCGGAGGAAGCGCGCCAGCTCGACGTACGCGGCGCTCGCCACGCGGGCGCTCTCGCGCAGACGCTCCGCCGGGACGCGATGCGTGTCCGGCGAGCTCGCGAGCGCCATGAAGTACGACGGCTGTCCGGATCCGCTGCCGCCGCCGAGGGTCGCCGCCTGCTCCGCGCAGACGAGTGCCTGACGTCGCGGCGCGATCTGACCGACGTCGAGGCCGTGGCGAAGCGATGCGGTGAATCCCGCAAGCGAATCGGGGACGCGGGTCATTCGCGTCGCGAGGTGCTCCCAATCGTCCGCGGTGTCGCGCGGGCTCAGGTCGAAGGAGGTCCGCAGGAAGGTGATCGGTGAGTCGAAGTTGGAGAGCTGCCGCCACGCGTGGCCCGCCTCGAAGCCCTCGATCTGCATCGCGAGCCGCTCGCGCAGGACGGCTGCCGCGATCCGGTCGTCATGGTTCTCTGCCACCGCGTCATCGAGCGCGCGCAGGGTCGCGCGCGCGAGGTCCACGCGCCTCGCGACCCCGTCCGGCGAGTAGTCCGTGACCTCGTCGTCGTGCCCCGGCTCGCCGATGCCGGTGGCCAGGAACGGATCGAGCGCGCAGAGCTCCCCGACGAACGAGTCGGAGAGCTCGAAGACCTGCGTCATCCGCGTGACGCTACGCCTCGAGCGCGACCACTGCGCCGACGCCCGCGATGGACGCGACCTTGTCGCCTTCGTCGAGTCGCATGATGATCACGCCTCGCGTCTGCCGGCCCGAGATGCGCACCTGGTCGAGCGGGATGCGGATCACCTGGCCCATCGTCGAGATGACCATCAGCTCCTCGTCGAGCGCCTCGACCACGCGCATGCCGACGATCTCGCCGATCTTCGGGATGGCCGTCTGGTCCACGGTGTAGACGCCCTGGATGTTGCGGCTCTTGATCGGGTAGTCGCTCATCGGCGTCAGCTTGCCGAAGCCGTTCTCGGTGATGACGAGCACATGACCGTCGGGGTTCACGATGTCGAATCCCGCGACCTCGTCACCCTTGCGCAGTCGGATCGCGCCGACACCCATCGTGTCGCGTCCCATGGGACGAACTTCCTTCTCGGTGAAGCGCGATCCCTTGCCCTGACGGGTCACCACGAGCACCTGGTCTCCACCCGAGGAACGGCGCACCCAGTTCAGCTCGTCGTCATCCTGCAGGTTGATGGCGATCAGCCCGTTGCGCCGCACCGCGGCGTACGCGGCCGCCGGGGTCTTCTTGATCTGACCCAGCTTCGTCACCATGACGAGGTACTGCTCGTCGCTGAAGACCTCCATGTCGATGAGCGCAGTCACTTTCTCGCCCTGGTCGACGTCGATGAGGTTGATGATCGGGATGCCCTTCGCCTGGCGTTTCACGTCGGGTATCTCGTGCGTGCGCAGCCGGAACACGCGCCCGCGGTTGGTGAAGAACAGCATGTCGCTGTGCGTGTTCGCGGTGGTCGAGTGCTCGATGTAGTCCTCGTCGGTCGAACGCCTCGCGCCGACGATGCCCTTGCCACCCCGGTGCTGCGCGCGATACGTGTCGAGCGGCATGCGCTTCACGTAGCCGCGGTGCGTGAGCGTGACGAAGACCTGCTCCTGCGGGATGAGGTCCTCCTCGTTCATCTCGAGCTCGTCGTGACGGATCTCGCTGCGCCGCGGATCGGCGAAGCGCCGGCGCAGGTTGGTGACCTCGTCCTTGATGACTCCATCGATGAGGCGCGGGTTGGCGAGGAGCTCCTCGAGTTGATTGATCTTCTTGATCAACTCCTCGTACTCCTCGCGGAGCTTGCCGCTTTCGAGCCGTGTGAGGCGTCCGAGACGGAGGTCGACGATGGCCTTCGACTGACGGTCGGTGAGCCCGAAACGCTGCTCGAGGGCGGTCTGAGCCGCTTTCTCGTCCTGCGCGGCGCGGATGATCCGGATCGTCTCGTCGAGGTTGTCCAGGACCTTGATGAGTCCCTCGAGGATGTGCGCCCGGTCGCGCGCGGTCTCCAGCTCATGCCGTGTGCGCCGCGTCACCACGTTCCGCCGGTGGCTGATGTAGTGCTGGAGCATCGCCTTGAGGCTCAGCACCTGCGGCCGGCCGTCGACGATGGCGAGCATCAGCGCGCCGAAGGTCATCTGCAGCTGGGTGTGCTTGTAGAGGTTGTTGAGGACGGTGTGCGGGCGCGCGTTCGACTTCAGCTCGATGACGATGCGGACCCTGTCCTCGCGTCCTGACTCGTCATGGAGGTCTGCGATCCCGTCGATCTTGCGGTCGTTGACGAGCTCCGCGATGGTCTGCATGAGACGCGACTTGTTGACCTGGTAGGGGAGCTCGCGAACGATGATCTGCTCGCGTCCGGACTTCGACTCCTCGAAATCCACCTGTGCCCGCATCACGATACGGCCGCGTCCGGTGCCGTAGACGTTCGCGATGTCGCGCGTGTAGATGATCCCGCCGGTCGGGAAGTCCGGTCCCTTGACGATGCGGATGAGGTCCTCGGTCGCCGTCTCCGGGTCGTCGATCAGGCGCACGACCGCGTCGCAGATCTCGCCGAGGTTGTGGGGCGGGATGTTGGTCGCCATGCCGACGGCGATGCCGCTCGCGCCGTTGACGAGCAGGTTCGGGAGCAGCGACGGCATCACGACCGGCTCACGCACGCCGGGCACGTTCGCGAAGTTCGGGCCAAAGTCGACGGTATCCTTCTCGATGTCGTCGACGAGGCTCATCGCCACCGCGGTCATGCGTGCCTCGGTGTATCGGTACGCCGCAGGCGGGTCGCCGTCCACGGAGCCGAAGTTGCCCTGGCCGTCGATGAGGGGATAGCGCATCACCCAGGGCTGGGCGAGACGAACGAGGGTGTCGTACACGGCCGAGTCACCGTGCGGGTGGTACTTGCCGAGGACCTCACCGACGACGGCTGCGCACTTCTGATAGCGGGCACCCGCCGTCATGCCGGTGTCGAGCATCGCCCAGAGGATGCGGCGCTGAGCAGGTTTCAACCCGTCGCGGATATCGGGGAGCGCGCGGCTGATGATCACGCTCATCGCGTAGTCCATGTAGGAGGCGCGCATCTCGGCCTCGAGCTCGATGGGATGGATCTGACCTGGTTCGAAGATCGCCATTACTGAGCTCCAACCTCCACGGGGGTTCTCACCGCGCTCGCGATCACGCCGCTGACACCCTGGTCTGCGGCGCGAGCGGCGACACGGATCGCGTTCATGGTCGCCTCGGCGTCGGACCGCCCGTGAGCGATCACCACCTCGCCGGCGACACCGAGCAGCAACGCGCCGCCCGTCTTCCGATAGTCGACACGGTCGCGCAGCGGGCGCAGCTTCGGACGCAGCAACGCGCCACCGACCTTGCCGCCCACCGACTTGCGAGCCTCTCGGGCGATGCTCGAGAAGAGGAAGTCACCGATGCCCTCGGCCACTTTGAGAACGACGTTGCCGGTGAACCCATCCGTGACCACCACGTCGCAGCCGCCACGGAAGACGTCCTTGCCCTCGACATTGCCGACGAAGTTGACGGGCAGCGCCGCGAGAAGCGGATGCGCTGCCTGGACCAGCTCGGACCCCTTCTCCGCCTCCTCACCGTTGCTGAGCAGGGCGATCCGCGGCCGCTCGATGCCAAGCATCGTCCGTGCGTAGACATCGCCCATCAACGCGAACTGCGCAAGCCATTCCGGCTTGCAGTCGGTGTTCGCTCCGACATCGAGCATGAAGGTCTGACCGGACTCGCTGGGAAACGCGGCGCCGATGGCGGGCCGCGCGATGCCGGGGATGCGCTTGATGGTGAACAGCGCGGCGGCGAGCATCGCACCGCTGTTGCCGGCGCTCACGACCGCGCGCGCCGTGCCGCCGGCGACCAGTGCGCAGCTGCTCACGAGCGACGAATCGCGCTTGGCGCGCACCGCATTGGCGGGGTGCTCGTTCATCTCGATGACCTCGCGGGCGTCGACGACCGTGATCGCCCCGCCCTGCGTCGCACCGGCGCTCTGCAGCTCGGCCTCGACGACCTCGCGCCGACCGACCAGCGTGACAGCGATGCCGTGCTCGTTCACTGCGCGCAACGCGCCCTGGACAATCGCTGCAGGGGCGTTGTCGCCGCCCATCGCGTCGACCGCAACCGGGAGCGTCATCAGACGTCGAGGTTGCGCACGCTCGTTGCGTGAGTCTGAATGAATCGCTTGCGCGGCTCGACGTCCGAGCCCATGAGCCGGTCGAAGATGTCGTCGGCCTTGAGCGCATCGGCGACGCCGACCTGGAGCAGCACGCGGCGCTCCGGATCCATGGTGGTCGCCCACAGCTCCTCGGACATCATCTCGCCGAGTCCCTTGTATCGAGAGATCTCCGTGTCGCGGCCCATCGACTTCGCCTTGTCATCGCGCTGGTCGTCGCTGAACGCGTACTCGGTCTGCTTGTTGCGTCCCTTGCCCTTCTCGAGCTTGTACAGCGGCGGCTGTGCGAGGTACAGGTACCCACCGTCGACCAGCGGCCGCAGATGTCGCCAGAAGAACGTGAGGAGCAGGGTGCGGATGTGCGATCCGTCCACGTCCGCGTCAGCCATGAGCACGATGCGGTGATACCGGAGCTTGTCGACGCTGAACGTCTCGCCGAAGCCCCCGCCGAGCGCCATGATCAGGTCTTTGATCTGCTCGTTGCCGAGGATCTTGTCCGCGCGTGCCTTCTCGACGTTGAGGATCTTGCCGCGCAGCGGCAGGATGGCCTGGTTGCGACGCTCGCGAGCCTCCTTGGCGGTGCCGCCTGCGGACAGTCCCTCGACGATGAAGATCTCGCAGTGCGCAGGGTCGCGCTCACTGCAGTCAACGAGCTTGCCGGGCAGGGTTGCCGACTCCAGCAATGACTTGCGCTGGACGAGGTCTCGAGCCTTCGCCGCGGCCTGACGGGCGCGAGCGGCGGTGAGCGACTGATCGATGATCTTGCGCCCGTCCCCGGGATTCTCCTCGAGGTACTGCATGAGCGCATCGCTCAAGACGGTGGAGACCTGACCGGTCACCTCGCTGTTGCCCAGCTTGGTCTTGGTCTGGCCTTCGAATTGCGGCTCGCGAAGCTTCACGCTGATGACGGCGGTGAGCCCGTCACGGACGTCGTCGCCGGTGAGGTTCGGGTCCTGCTCCTTGAGGATGGCCGCCTTGCGCGCGTACTTGTTCAACGTCGCGGTCAGGGCGGTGCGGAAGCCGGTGACGTGCGCGCCACCCTCCTCGGTGTGCACGTTGTTGGCGAACGCGAGCACGTGCTCCGTGAAAACCGTGTTCTGGTACTGCAGCGCGATCTCGACGACGTTGCCGTCGATCTCACGCTCCACGTACATCGGCTTGAGGTTGATGACGTTGCGGTTCGCGTTGAGGTATCGAACGAAGGACTGAATCCCGCCCTCGAAATGGAACGTGTACGCAGCGCCATCCCGCTCATCGAAGAGCTGAATCGTGATGCCCTTGTTGAGGAACGCATAGCTGCGCAAGGAGTTTTGGATGGTGTCCCAGGAGAATTCGATCTCCGGGAAGATCTCGGGATCCGGCCAGAAGCGGACCAGCGTGCCGCGACGGTCGGACGTGCCGGCCACCGCGACGGCGGCGTCGGGAACACCACGTGTGTACGTCTGGCGGTGCGCCTCGCCGTCGCGATAGACCTCGACGAGAAGCCGCTCGCTCAGCGCGTTGACGACCGACAGGCCGACACCGTGCAGGCCGCCCGAGACCTTGTAGCCGCCGCCGCCGAACTTTCCTCCGGCATGGAGCGTGGTGAGGACGACCTCGAGCGCGGATCGTTTTGCCGTTGGATGCATGCCGACGGGAATGCCGCGGCCGTTGTCCAGCACCGATACGGATTTGTCCGCGTGGAGCGTGACCTTGATGGTGTCGCACCAGCCGGCGAGCGCTTCGTCGATGCTGTTGTCGACAAGCTCGACGACAAGGTGGTGCAGGCCACGGAGGTCCGTCGAACCGATGTACATGCCCGGTCTGCGGCGGACCGGCTCGAGACCTTCCAGGATCTGGATCTGGTCGGCGGAATACGTGTCCTTCGAGACCCGGCTGATGCCGTCAGTCGGAGGGCTCGAGCCGCCTCCGTTGGTGCTGGACGTGGGTTCGACGGGCTCCTCGTGGGGCCGTTCGGGGCGTGCGATGTCGGTTATCGGTACTGCTCCGGTTGTGACGTGAGTTGTGGATGTCGGGCCAAAGTCGAAACCGCTCGATTGTTCAGCGCTGACTGCTCAAATCGGCCGTTCCAGATGCCCATATTCTACCAGCCTGGAGGCCCAGTTTGCTCTCCTGCGCGCGGTGCGCTGCACTAGCATCAGTACGGTGAAGGACACGGTCGCGGACATCGCGGAACAGGCTCTCGAGGAGTACCGCCGAAAGCGCGACTTCAAGCAGACCCCTGAGCCCAGTGGGGAGCCGATCGGACGCTCCGATGTGGAGCGCTCGGCATGGGATCTCCTGCCACACGGGCACCGTTTCTGCGTGCAGAAACACCGGGCCACACGGATGCACTTCGATTTCCGGCTCGAGCACGAGGGCGTCCTGCTCTCCTGGGCGGTCCCGAGGGGACCCAGCCTCGATCCGGCCAAGAAGCGCCTGGCGGTGCAGACAGAGGATCACCCCATCGACTACGGAGAGTTCGAGGGTGTCATCCCCTCCGGATACGGCGCCGGCACCGTGATGCTCTGGGATATCGGCACCTTCGAGTGGATCAAGGAATCGGCCGACGACTACGAGCGCTCGCGGCTGGCGGGCGACATCAAGTTCCGGCTCTCCGGCAGCAAGCTTTCGGGCGAGTTCGCCCTGGTGCACATCGGTGACCGAGGGCGGCAGTACGGGGGCAGCGGCGACGGCAGCAGGAACTGGCTGATGCTGAAGAAGCGCGACTCGTCGGTGGTCGTCGGATTCGAGGCGATCGACCGTGATGTTTCGGTCAAGACCGGCAGAAGCCTTGCGGAGATCGCGAGTGCCGGTGGCGGTGACCCGCGAGAGATGAGGCGCGCTCGAGCCAGAGGGGAGTCCACGCCGCCCGCGCCGGCGGCAGTCGCGGTGGAAACGGCCCGCGCACCCGCGCCGATGCTGGCGGCGTCCGCCGACCACCCCTTCTCGCGTGAGGGATGGGTCTTCGAGCTCAAATACGACGGGATCCGCGCCATGGTCAGCGTCGCCGGGGACGCCGTCCGCATCAGCGGCCGCCGGGGCAACGACGAGACCATGCGCTATCCGGAGGCGCCGGCGATTCGCGCGGGGATTCGAGCGCGACAGGCTGTCGTCGACGGTGAGCTCGTGGTGCTCGACGCAGAAGGCCGGCCGTCCTTCGAGCGTCTGCAGCAGCGCATCAACGTTTCCCGGGAAAGCGACGCGCGGCGCCTCGCCGTCGAGCACCCCGTCACGTTCGTCGCCTTCGATCTCGTGCAGCTCGATGGCCGGGATCTCACGTCAACCGAGCTGCGCATTCGTAAGAAGACGTTGCGCGAGACCATCGTGGACTCGCCGCACATCCTGTTCGCGGAGCACGTGGAGCGCGACGGCATCGCTCTCTTCGAGGAGGCACTCAAGTCCGGCATCGAGGGAGTCGTTGCGAAGCGTGCGGACTCGCTCTATCGTCCCGGAGTGCGCACGCCCGAGTGGGTGAAGATCAAGTCCTGGCGCAGCCAGTCGTGCGTCATCGCCGGGTACACGGCGGGCCGCGGCCGGCGGTCCAACCAGCTCGGCGCGCTCATCCTCGCCGTCCAGGACAACGGCCGTCTCGTGCACTGCGGCCAGGTCGGCACCGGCTTCAACGACAGGATGCTCCGCGACCTCAGGGAGCAACTCGCACCGTTGGTCGTCGACACGTGCCGGCTCGACACGGTCCCAAGAACCACCGAACCCGCAACGTGGGTGAAGCCCGAGCTGATCTGCGAGGTCCGCTTCTCGGAGTGGACCAACGAAGGCATGCTCCGCCACCCAGCCTTCCAGAGACTGCGAACCGATCAGACGATCGAAGACACCCTCCGCGACGCCCCGCTCAAAGAATCCCGCGACGAGAGAATGCCCGCTGCCCAGTCCCCAGCCGACAAAGCATCGAGTGCGAGTGTCACTGGGCGCCGGCGCTCGCGATCCCACACAGCGTCCGATGCGCCCGCGGTCGGAGCGATTCCAGCAAAGAAGAGTCCGGGTGGCTCGGTGGGGAGCGACGGGCCCCCACCGAGACAGGACCCGGACATCATGAATGCGCTGCAGCAGCTCCGAACGCTGCACGGCAACGCAAGATGGGAGATCGCAGGCCGCCGTCTCCCCTTGACGAACCTGGACAAGGTGCTCTGGCCCGCAGACGGTCTGACCAAGCGGGACATGATCGAGTACTACGTCCGCATGGCACCGTACATGCTCCCGTATCTGCACGACAGGCCCCTCTCGATGCAGGTCTTTCCCGACGGCATCGATGGGAAGTCCTTCTGGAGAAAGGACAAACCCGCGCACGCGCCGGCGTGGATCCAGTCGTGGACGTACCACGGCGAGAAGACCAAGGACTACATCCTCGTCAACGAGGTCGCGACGCTCGCCTGGGTCGCCAACGCCGGCGTCATCGATCTTCACCCGTGGCATTCGCGGTTCGACGAACCCGGGGAGCCGGACTGGGCGGTCTTCGACCTCGACCCGTTCGAGCCCGCCACGTTCCGCGACGTCATCGACATCGCGAAGCTCGTCAAGGCGGCGCTCGACCACTACGGCATGCACGGCGTCGTGAAGACGAGCGGGCAGACGGGCTTGCAGATCTACGTCCCGGTGCGGCGGGGTCCGGATTACGCAGCCGTGCGCAACTGGGTGGAGGAGGTGGGCAAGGCGATCGACCAGGCTGCGCCGGGGCGCGTCACCTGGGAATGGGCTGTCGCCAGACGCACGGGGCGGATTCGTATCGACTACACGCAGAACATCATCAACAAGACGCTCGCCGCCCCGTACTCGCTGCGTCCCGCGCCCGGCGCACCGGTGTCGACGCCCATCGCATGGGAGGAGCTGGACGACCCCGAGCTGCGGCCGGACCGGTGGACGATCGCCACGATCGCCAACCGCGTCGACGAAGTCGGTGATCTCTTCGCACCGGCGCTGCACGCCGATCAGGATCTGCCCGGATGACGAACACTCGCAACACCGGCGCGCGCAGAAACCGCCTGCAGCGGGTACCCTCCAGCGCTATGCAACGGCCGCTGCTTCCGATCGCGCTCCTGACCTGCGCCGCAGTCGTCGCCGGCTGCGGCTCATCGACCCCGACACCCAGCGAGACCGCGGCCGTGACCACGCAGGCAACGCCGACACCCGTGCCGACCGTGGCGGCAACGCCGACGCCTGTGCCGACACCCACGCCGGCAATCCCGTGCGAGCCCGGTCAGTTCGAGATCTCGATCAACAACCAGCAGGGCGCCGCGGGGACCATCTTCGCCACCTTCGAGATTCGGAACACGACGACGAGCGACTGCACCGAGAACGGCTACCCGAAGCTGCAGATGCTCGGTCAGAACGGCGGAGAGCTCGCGACGTCATGGAGCAACGACAACTCGAGGGCATCGCCGTCGGCGGTCGATCTCTCGCCGGGATCCGAACCGCTCGGCGCCGCAGGTGCCACCGGGCATGGCTACTTCCTCGTTTCCTGGAGCGACGCCTCGTGCTCAGCAGCGGCGGCCACCGTGCCGAAGTTCTGGCAGGTCACCCTGCCGACGTCGGGCTTCCAGACCGACGTCACCGCGACGCCGAACAGCGATGTCTGCGGCGGCGTCATCAAGATCGGCCCGATCAAGTCCGCGCCCTACAGCTGACCGCCGGGACAGCCGACGCCTACGGCGGATTCCCAATAGAATTCGGCCATGGCGGTGCTGCTGCTCAATGCCTCGTTGCAGCCGCTCAACGTGATCAGTCACAGGCGGCTGGTCGTCCTGCTGACCAAGGAACGGGTTGCGTTCGTTGACGAGGCGGCCGAGCGCGCCGCGGCGGAGGCGCTCGCAGGACGCCGGCTCCCCGACGGTGTGGTGATCGTCCGCCTGCTGCGCACGATTCACGTCCCGCGCCGGCTGCTCCGCCCCAACCGGCGCAACCTGCTCCTGCGCGACGACCACACGTGTCAGTACTGCGGCCGCCTGGGGACCGCGGCCGACCTCACCGTGGACCACGTCGTCCCGGTGTCCCGAGGCGGTGCGCCGGATCGCTGGGAGAACGTCGTGATCGCGTGTCGGAAATGCAACTGGCGCAAGGCGAATCACCGTCCCGAGGAGGTCGGCCTCGTGCTGCGTCGCAAGCCGGTCCCGCTCACCCAGGAGTACGCGCACATCATCTTCCTGCGCTATCCCGAGCTGAAGGAGGCGTACGACCGGCTGCTCGCCGTCGCCTGAATCGAGCGCGTTCACGGTGATCCCGCGCCCGTATACTCGGAGACGCCATGCCTCGATCGATGTGGCGCGGGGCCATCAGCTTCGGCATGGTGGCAATTCCCGTGCGTCTGTACCTCGCGACCGAGTCGAAAAGCGTCTCGTTCCGGTTGCTGTGCCCGAACGACCAGACGCCGGTGCGGAACAAGCGCTGGTGTCCTGAGGAGGACCGCGAGATCGGGTGGAGCGACGCGCTCCGCGGGTACGAGGTCGGCAAGGACGAGTACGTCGTCATCACCGACTCCGACCTCGACCAGCTACCCCTGACCACGACGCACAGCATCGACATCATCGAGTTCTGCCCCGACTCCGAGATCGAGGCCGGGGTGTACCTGAAGAGCGCGTACTACCTCGAGCCGGAGGCCGTCGGCGCCAAGCCGTACGCGCTCCTCCGCCAGGCACTCGAGAAGACCGGGAAGGTGGCGATCGGCAAGATCGCCCTGCGCGACCGCGAGCACCTGTGCCGGCTCGCTCTCCACGAGCAGGGTCTCCTGCTCAACACCCTGCACTGGCCCGATGAGATTCGTTCCGCGGGCGAGCTGTCCATCCCCGACGAGAGCCTCGACGTCAAGAAAGCGGAGCTCGACATGGCGGTGATGCTCATCGAGAACCTGAGCGCCCATTTCGATCCGGCGCGACATCACGACGCCTACCGCGAGGCGCTGCTGGAGGTCGTCGAGTCGAAGCTCACGAACGAGCCGCTGAAGCGGCCGGAAGCGCCCGAGCAGGGCAAGGTCACCGACCTGATGGCCGCGCTCAAGGCATCGGTCGAAGCCGCGAAATCCCGCCGCAGCGATGCCGCCGGCAGCGAGGCGTCGTCTGACGAGGAATCGGCGGAGCCGGCGCGCCGGCGCCGCGCCTCCTGAGGCTGCGCAAGCCGCGAGTGACGATCAGGACAGCTGGGTCTCGCGCCGGCGCGGCGGCGCTCGAGGAGCCGTTGCTCTTCCGCACCCCGACGCCGCCCCTGCTCCCGGGGCACATCGCACTCGAGGCGTCGGTCCCGTGCTCGGACCCGTTCGACGACCGGGACTGGCTCTTCAGCATCGACTGGGACGGCGCGCGAGCCCTCCTCTACCTCGATCCCGACAGCCCACCACGTGTCCAGGGTGAGACGCCCGTCGAGCTCGGCCGGCGCTTCCCCGATGTCGTCGAGACGGTGGCCGCTCCCGACGGACGGGCCGCGGTGCTCGACGGAGTCATCGCAGTCCTCGACGCGCAGGGCAGGCCGGATCTTGCGGCTCTCGGCAGGCGTCTCGCGGCAGGGGCGGCGCTTGCCGCCGAGCTGCCCGCCGTGTACCTCGCCTTCGACGTGCTCCATCTCGACGGACGCGCTGTCACCGGATGGGCGCTCGAGCGTCGCATCGAGGCTCTGAGCGCCTTCGCGGGCAGCGGCGACGTGCTCCAGGTTCCTGATCACGTCCGGGGGCGCGGCGGCGCTCTTGCGGCCGCCGCTGCTGCTCGCAGCCTCCCCGCGCTGCTGGCGCGGCGGGCGAGAGCCCCGTACCGGCCCGGACTCGCCTCGCCGGATCGCCTCCGGATCCCGCTTGTCGAGCAGACGACGTGCGTCATCGCCGGCATCATCGAGCGCCGGCTGGGCGCGCCGCGCCTCATCCTCGGCGAGCAGGTCGGTGGCCGTCTCGTGTTCGCGGGCCAGGTCGACGGCCCGCATGACAAGGGCGTCGCCCGCTGGCTCGAGCAGCACGCCGAGACGCTGACAGTCGGCGCCGCGCTGCTCGACGGCGTCCAGCCGCTCGATGCCACGTGGCTACGGCCGGCGCTCACGGCCACGGTTCGTCATCAGGGACGCGGTTCCAGCGGTGCGCTGCTCCGCCCCTCGCTCATCGCGATCCGCGACGATGTCGAGCCACGCTGGTGTGTTCGCCGGCCGCCGGTCGCAGTGCCGGCGGACGCCGCCTCCGGTTCCGGCTTCGCGCCCACGTTGATCGTTCCACTCCCGCTGGGCGACACAGCACTCCTGCCCCGGCCACGCACGTGACCGGCCCGGTGCTGATGTGCCGGCCGGACCACTTCGGCATCGAGTACGAGATCAACCCGTGGATGAACGTTGCGATCCAGGTGGACCATGCGCTCGCACAGGCGCAGTGGGAGGCGCTGCATCGCACCTACGTGGAGCTCGGCGTCGAGATCGAGCTCGCGGCGCCTGTGGCGGGACTTCCGGACATGGTGTTCACGGCGAACGCCGCGGTGGTGTGGGACGGACGCGCGGTCCTGGCGAACTTCCATCACCGCGAGCGGCAGGGTGAGGAGCCGCACTGGCGGGCTGAGCTGGAGCGGCTTCGCTTCGAGGTGCACGAGCTGCCCCGGTCGCTGTCGTTCGAGGGCGCGGGCGACGCGCTGTTCGTCGGCGACCGCCTCTTCTGCGGGACGGGGTTCAGGACGGACCGCGCGTCGCACCGGCCCGTGGCCCGCATCCTCGAGGTGGAGGTGGTGTCCCTCGAGCTCGTCGACCCGCGCTTCTATCACCTCGACACCTGTTTCTGCCCGCTCGACGCGAACACGGTGATCGCCGCGCCGGAGGCGTTCTCCCCGGGGTCCGCGCAGCTGATCCGTGAGCTCGTCCCGAACCTGATCGAGGTTCCCGCCGAGGTTGCCGCCGGCTTCGCCTGCAACGCGATGCCGCTTGGGACTCAGGTGGTGTCGTCCCTCACCATCGCCCAGCTGGCCGAACCCCTGCGCGCGGCAGGGTTCACGGTCATCCCCATGGCGATGGGGGAGTTCCTGAAGGCGGGAGGCGGCGTCCGCTGCCTGTCGCTGCCGCTCGGGGTAGGCAGCCCGAGCGGCCAGGTCACGCCGCGCAACACCCAGGCAAGCCCCGACAACCTCTGAGCCATTTCCCAGACTTCCGCGCGAAGATCAGCCTCGTGCCCACTCCGAACACGGTCGAGCCGAACCGCATTCTTGTTGTCGACGACGAACGGGCGATCACCGACCTCGTCGCCATGGCTCTCAAGTACGAGGGCTTCACCGTCCAGACCGCGGCAACCGCGAAAAGCGCCCGCCACGCCGTCATGGACTTCCGACCCGACCTGATGATCCTCGATGTCGGGCTGCCCGACGACGACGGATTCACGCTGGTGCAGCGGCTGATCACCGACGGCATCAAGGTTCCCGTGATCTTCCTCACCGCTCGCGATGCGACCGATGAGAAGGTTCACGGACTGACGATCGGTGGCGACGACTACGTCACGAAACCCTTCAGCATCGAGGAGCTGGTCGCGCGCATACGCGTCGTGCTGCGCCGCCACCATCCCGATGCCGGTGCCGTGAGCAACAAGCTGGTGCTCCACGATCTCGAGCTCGACGACGAGACCCACGAGGTCTTCCGTGGTGGCGAGGTCGTCGACCTGACGCGCACCGAGTTCCGCCTGCTGCGCTACCTGATGATGAACAGCGGCCGCGTGCTCTCGCGCACCCAGATCCTCGATCACGTCTGGGACTACGACTTCGGTGGCGACGCCAGCGTGCTCGAGACGTACATCAGCTACCTGCGCCGCAAGGTCGACCAGGTGGATCCACCGCTGATCCACACCGTCCGTGGTGTCGGATACGTCATGCGCGTCCCGCGGACCAGCGCGGCACGGGCGTGATCGGCACGCCGGCGATGCCGTCAGGACCGTAATGTCGCTGCGCCTCCGACTGCTGCTCACCCTGGCACCCCTGTTCATCATCGGTCTCGCCGCCGCCGATGCCGGAACGTATGCGGCAGTGCAGAACACCCTGCTGCAGGGCGTCGATCAGCAACTCGTGAGCATCCAGCCAGGAGTCACCAACGTGCTGATCAACAACTTCCTGGGGCATGGCCAGCAGGGCCCCGGCGAAGGGTTCGGTCAAGGCGATGCGATCCCCGCCGGCACGTACGGGGCGCTCATCGACGCGGCCTCTTCGAAGGTTCTCGTGGGGGGATACCTCTTCGGCCCAGGCCTTGCGACGTCGACATCACATCCGGTGTTCCCGGTCAACATCGCAAATCAGGCCGGCGGGACGATGACGATACCGGGCAGCGGGACCTGGCATTCGTACCGAGCGTCCGTGGCCACGATCGCGAACACTCAGAACCTGGGATCCCTGAAATCCGTGGTCGCGGTGCCACTGGACGGTGTCGACGGCGTCGAGAACACGCTCAGCACACTGCTGCTCTTCGAGATCGCGGTCAGCAGCGGCATCACGGTCCTCGTGCTCCTTGCGACGTTCTTCCTGGTGCGCAGGGGCATGCGTCCGCTCGAGCGCATGGGCGCCACCGCACGGACCATCGCCGCGACCGGGCTCGGCAGCAGGGTCTCGCCGTCGACCGAGAAGACCGAGGTCGGCCGCCTCGGTCTTGCGCTCAACGAGATGCTCGGCCAGATCGAGCGCGCCTTTGCCGAGCGCGAGGTCGTGGAGCAGCGTCTCCGCCATTTCGTCTCCGACGCGTCCCACGAGCTGCGTACACCGCTGACGTCGATGCGCGGTTACGCAGAGCTGCTGCAGCGCAATCCCGACATGTCGCGCGAGGACGTGCTGCTCGCGGTGCGGCGCATCGAGGACGAGACGCGGCGCATGGGACTGCTCGTCGACGACCTGCTGCTGCTCGCGCGGCTGGACCAGCGGAGGCCGCTCGACCGCGCGCCCGTCGATCTCGCGTCGATGATCAACGACGCTGTCAGCGACGCGCGCGCGGCAGACCCGGAGCGCAGCGTGATCGCGCGCATCAGCGCCCCGATGATCGTGACCGGGGACGACCTTCGGCTGCGCCAGGCCGTCGCGAATCTGGTGCGCAACGCGCTCGTGCACACACCGGCGGGAAGCCCGGTCGAGGTGACGCTGCAGTCGGTGAACGCGCACGCCGAGATCGACGTCATCGACCATGGACCGGGCGTCCCGGAGGCGCAGCGTCAGCAGATCTTCGAGCGCTTCCATCGTGCCGACCCGTTGCGCAGCAGGGACCAGGGAGGCAGCGGCCTCGGTCTCAGCATCGCGGCCGCGGTGGTGAAGGCGCATGGTGGCAGCATCGGCGTCCAGGACACACCGGGCGGCGGTGCGACCTTCCGCATCGAGCTCCCGGTGGGCTGATCGATGTCCTACCAAGTGCTCTGGTTCACGACGCGCGGTGCCGGCGCCGTGAGCCTCATCCTGCTGAGTGCGGTCGTCGTCCTCGGCCTGCTCGCGCGCGTGCGGGTTGAATCACGAGGGTGGCCGCGCTTTCTCAGCGCGGCCGTGCACGGCGACCTCGCGCTCATGACGCTCGTCTTCCTGCTTTTGCACATCATCACGGCCATCGTCGACCCGTTCACGCACCTCGGCCTCGTCACCCTCGTGCCGTTCGGCTCGTACTACCGCACGCTCTGGCTCGGTCTCGGCGCCATCGCGTTCGAGCTGCTGCTCGCGATCGTCGCCTCGAGCCTGCTGCGCCGCCACATCGGCGCGCGCACGTGGCGCGCGATCCACTGGCTCGCGTACGCATGCTGGCCCGTCGCCGTGCTGCACGGCATCGGGACCGGGACCGACCGTTCCGCGTCGTGGATGGTCGCGATCGATGTCGTGTGCTTCACCGCCGTACTCGTGGCGCTGGTATGGCGCGCGCTCGCCGCACCACCGGATCCACTTGCCGGTGAACGCCGTGACGCGGCGGATCGTGCGTCGTTCGGTGCGGGACGATGACGCTGTCCGTGCTTGCCGGGCCCCCCCCGAATGCCGGCGCCGAGAGCTACGCGGCCCATGTGGCACGGCTCGGGCCGGCCCCCGCGGGAACGCGCGCACTCATCGACACCATCGACCGGAGCAACCTTCGCGGGAAGGGCGGCGCCGGGTTCCCCGCGGCGATCAAATGGCGCTCCGTGGCGTCGCAGAGAACGGGGGACCCGGTCGTGCTCGCCAACGGCGCCGAAGGCGAACCGCTGAGCCGCAAGGACCGCACGTTGATGGAGCAGCGCCCCCATCTCGTGATCGACGGTGCGCTGCTCGCGGCGGGGGCCGTGGGCGCGCGCGAGATCGTGCTCTACGTCGGCGCGGACCACGTCGGTGCCATCCGCGCGATGCAGCGTGCCACGAGCGAGCGGCCGGCGGCGGAGCGCGAGATGCTTCGTCTCGTGAGCGCACCCGTGCGCTATGTCTCCGGCGAGGAGACGGCCGCAGTCCACTTCGTGAACGCCGGCATAGCGCTGCCGGCATCGATACCGCCGCGTCCGTACGAACGCGGCGTCGACGGCCGCCCGACGCTCGTGCAGAACGTGGAGACGCTCGCCCATGCCGCGCTCATCGCACGCTCCGGCGACGCGTGGTTCCGCTCGCTGGGTGCCGGTGGCGCATCGGGCACGACGTTGATCTCCGTCGGCGGCGCGGTACCGCAGACCATCCTCATCGAGGCGCCACAGGGGACGACCATCACCGACGCCGTCAACGCCGCGGGCGGTCTCACCGGCGCAGCCGACGCCGTCCTGCTGGGCGGCTACTTCGGCAGCTGGGTGCCGGCGTCGACCGCGTGGGGTCTCGTCATCGACGCGGACGGACTTCGCGCGCAGGGGTACTCGCTCGGATGTGGCGTGATCGCGGTGCTGCCGGCCGGGCGATGCGGCGTGGTCGAGACCGCACGGATCCTGGCGTACCTTGCGCACGAGAGCGCCCGTCAGTGCGGTCCGTGCACGTTCGGTCTTCGCGCCATCGCCGCAGCCGCCGGGCGTGTCGCGTCGCTCACGGCGACGGACGGTGATCTCGATCACATCAAGCGCTGGTGCGGGCTGCTCGCCGGCCGCGGGGCGTGCCGTCATCCAGATGGCGCAGCCGGACTGCTCGGATCAGCGCTCCGCGTCTTCGCGGACGAATTCGAACTGCACGACCGGCATCACCGCTGCAGCGTCGCCGCTGCGCACTCGGTGGCGTCATGAGCGGACGCTTCGCCATCGCAATCGACCGCATCAAGTGCGACGGCCACGGCGTGTGCGCGGATCTCCTGCCCGAGATGATCGAGCTCGATGACTGGGGATACCCGATCATCCAGCCGGGAGCGATCCCGCCATCGGTGCTCCCCCATGCGCGACGCGCGGTGTCCGGTTGTCCGACACTCGCGCTGCGTCTCCAGGCGCTCGCAACCAAGCGCTGATATCGCGAGCACCGCGATGACCGACCTTCGCGGCGTGGCCCGCATGGCTTGCGAGGCCCGGCGCGCGGATTCCCAGCGTGTGCCCAGGAAGCTCACACCCCCGCTCCAGGGGTCGGCGCCACGCTGAGGTGGTCATGAACACCCCGAAGCGCCGCCTCACCGTTGCCGAACGCGACCGCGCGCTAAGGTTTCGCAAGCGGCTCACGGTGTCGTCCGGGATCGCCGGCGGCGTCGCCGTCGTCGCCCTGGCCGCACTCTCCGCCCACACGTACGCAGGAACCACCACCGCAACGTCCACCACATTGACGACGACCACCGCCACCTCGAGCACCGCCCCGCCCTCGGCGTCGAGCAGCACTGCGGCGCCGCTGGCGACAGGCGCCGCGAGCAGCGGCAGTTCGTCCTCGGCGAGCACGGTGAGCGGCGCTTCGTGACCGTCGCAGCACACAGCGGAACCGCGTTCGGGACCGTGATGCAGGTGGTCGTCACCGACCCGGATCACCTGGAGCGGGCGACCTCGGCGGTGGAACGCGTCATCGAGTCGATCGACGTGACGTGCAGCCGGTTCCGCGACGACAGCGAGTTGAGCATCCTCCTTGCCGGCGCCGGGCGCCACGAGTCGACCGTCTCGGAGACGCTCGGCCAGGCGATCGCCACCGCCCTGCGCGCAGCGGAGCTCACCGACGGCGCGGTCGATCCCACCGTCGGTGGCGCTGTTCGCAACGCGGGCTACACCGTCGATTTCGGTGCGCTCGCCCCCGATGGCGCGCCGATCGCTCTGACCGTCCATCCCGTACCGGGCTGGCGCCAGATCACGTACTTCCCGGCGACACGGACCGTCGAGATCCCCGCCGGCGTCGAGATCGACCTCGGCGCCACCGCGAAAGCGCTCGCGTCCGACCTCGCTGCCGCGGCAGCGAGCGATGCGCTCGACGGCGGGGGTGTCCTGGTCAGCCTTGGCGGCGATATCGCCGTCGCGGGCCTGCCGCCGGACGAGGGCTGGCACGTGCAGATCGCCGAGGACAGCCGTGCGCCGATTGTGCGCGACGGCGAGACGATCGCCATCCGCTCAGGCGGCGTCGCCACCTCGAGCACCACGGTGCGTCGCTGGCGGCGCGGGGGGGTCGAGCTGCATCACATCATCGACCCCGCGACCGGGTTGCCGGCCATCAGTCCGTGGCGGACGGTCAGCGTCGTCGCCGGCAATTGCGTGGACGCCAACATCGCGGCCACCGCAGCGATCGTCCGTGGTGCCGCAGCCACGGCGTGGCTCGAGTCAGCGGGTCTCCCGGCGCGCCTGGTCGATCGGTCCGGCAACGTCAGCCGGGTCGGCGGATGGCCCCCGGCGGGCGCTCAGACGTCCTGATCGATGAGCGCCTGCACCTCACGCTGGTAGCGGCGCGTGTCGTCGTACACGCCGTGGGTCGCGACGCTCGCGTCCCCCTGGTAGTAGCCGGCGAGCGTTGCCGGGATGTCCGCCTCGTGCTTGCTCATCAGATGACGGAGAAGCATCGCACCGGCGGCGACGTTGTCCTGCGCACGCCAGATGTCGAGCTGCGTGCCGGCGATATGGCGCGACACCCACTCCCCGGTGTACGGCTCGATCTGCATCACGCCCACCGCGCCGGTGGGTGACACGCGGTCCTGATGCCACTTCGACTCCGCCCACGCGACGGCACGCAGCAGCCGCGCGTCGACACCGACATCGGCGGCGACGAAGCTGACGAGCGCGTTCATGCGCGCGAGCCGGCCGGGCACGACCATCTCGTCGCCCTCGGCGATCGGCGCGTTGACCCCGATGCCGTTGGCGCGGGCGAGTGCCGTTGGATCCACACCGAATCGGCGCGCCGTCTCGAAGACTCCCTCACCGCGGCCCACCCTGTAGGTCTCGGCGTCGCCCCCGCCGCGGGCATAGGCCGGCAGCGCGAGCGAAGCGTCAGGGATGTGCAGCATCTGACCGACCTGGAGATGCTCAGCCGCGGCCATCGCGTTGGCGCTCAGGAGCGCGGCGACGCTGGTGCCGTGGCGGACCGCGATGCCGGACGCCGTGTCCCCGGGTCGGACGATGTATGAGCTCGCGAAAACCGCGGAGGGGATGGTTGCCACGGCGGTCGCACCGAGCGCTGCTGCGGCAAAACGAGATTTCGTCGGCATCCGGGTTCCTCGTGTAGTGAGACGTTGGGAAGATGGGGGAACCGGCCGCCCGTCGGCGACCAGCGCAGCGTAGGCACACCCCATCGCCGGCGTCAAGCGTTGTGGGTCGCCGTAACGGTTTCGTCACAACGGAGTGCCCTCTGTGTGAACTCACGCTGATCCGGCTCGAGTGCTACGCTCAACTCCGAACACCATGCGACTCCCGAGCCTGCCCCGCACCTCGCTACCGACCACGCTGCTCGCGGCAACGTGCGGCGTCGGCCTCGGGCTGGTGACGTTCGTGCTTGCGGCGTGGCTGCACGGGATCGGTGCGACAGGCACCGCCTCGATGCTGGCCGAAACCGCGCTGCTCACCGCGCTCGCGTGCGTCGCCGGGTTCACGCTCTTCGGCGGCAACGCGCGTCTGCGCGGGGCGCGGGTACCGATCAACCGCGCGCTCCCTCCGTCGTGGTGGCCGCGTGAGCCGGATTCGGTCTCACTGCTCGCGGCGTGCGTCGGTGCTCCGCTCGTCATCGGCGCGGGCGCCGCGGTGCTCCTCTTCCGTTAGGCGGGCCGCGTCGCTGCGGTGAGCTGTGCGACAGCCCACGAGGCAGCGTCGCGCACGACGGGATCAGGGTCACCATCAGCGCTTCGTAGCAACGCCGGGAGTGCGCGCGTGTCGCCGGCGTTGCCGAGCGCGATCGCGCAGTTGCGGGCGAGCCCGGCCCGTCCGGTCCGCCGCACGGCGGTGTGCCGGAAGCGCGCGGCGAAGTCCTCCTCGTTGAGCTCGAGGCACTCGACGAGATCGGGATTCGGTACCGGTCCACCGGCGGTGCCCGGCGCGCCCACCTCGAGCGGCTCGGGGGCGAGCCGCTCGTTGATCGGGCACGCCTCCTGGCAGAGATCGCATCCGAAGGCCCAGGTCCCGATGAGCGGGCGCAGCTCGACGGCGATGCTGCCGCGGTGTTCGATCGTGAGGTACGAGATGCAGCGCCGCGCGTCGATGACGCCCGGCGCCACGATCGCCCCCGTCGGGCAGGCTGGAATGCACTCGCGGCACCGTCCGCACCCGCGCCGCGACGGCGCGTCGGTGGGAAGCGACACCGACACCGCGATGCCGGCGAGCATCACGTAGGACCCCGCCTCTCTCGTGATCACCGACGCGTGCTTGCCCGCGAACCCGATCCCGGCTCGCTCCGCGATGGGCCGGTCGAGCGCCCAACCGTGGTCGATGAACCGTTTGGCGTCGACGCCGTCCACGCGCGTCCGCAGCCACCCGATCAGCGCGTCGCAGCGCTCCGCGAGCAGGTCGTGATAGTCGACGACGCCGTCGCGGCCGCTGATGCACGCGTACGCGGAGAAGCGCCCGCGTACCGGGCCATCGGGATCCGGGGCAGCCGCGCGGGCGGGGTGATACGGCCAGGCGAGCGCGATGATCGACCGCGCCCAGGGATAGCGCGCCCCGATGTCTGCGGATGCCTCGACGCGCTCGCGGGTGTACCAGGGCATGCCGTCCATCCGGCCGGCAGAGATCGCGGCGATCCCGCGGTCGCGCGCCTCGGTGAAGGGACGTGTCGAGGTCACGCCGCAGGCGGAGAAGCCGAGGCGGCGCGCCTCGTCGCCGAGCTCGGCCTTGAGCGCGATGCCGTCCATGGCTCGATGGTGTCACGCGGCCCGACACCGTAGGATCGAGACATGCCTCGTCTCCTCTGCGTCATGGGCTCCGGCGAGACCACACCCACGATGGTCTCGGTCCATGCGGATCTCCTGACGCGCCTGGGTCCCCGTCCGGTCCCCGCCGTGCTCCTCGACACGCCGTTCGGGTTTCAGGAGAACGCCGCGGACATCAGCGAGCGAACCGTCGCGTACTTTCGCGACCGGGTCGGGTTTCCCATCACCGTGGCATCGTTCCGCAACCGCGTGGAGGCGACGCCGCTCGAGTACGAGACGATGCTCTCGCGGGTTGCCGACGCCCGCTACGTCTTCGCGGGCCCCGGCAGCCCCAGCTACGCGCTCCGCCAGTGGCGGGACACCGCCGTTCCGGAGTTGCTCAATGCGAAGCTTCGCGACGGCGGATGCGTCACGCTCGCCAGCGCCGCCGCCGTCGGCGTGGGCATGTTCGCCCTCCCGGTCTACGAGGTCTACAAGGTCGGCGAGGACCCGCGCTGGCTCGAGGGGCTCGACCTGCTGCGCATCACCGGGCTGCGCGTCGCGGTCGTCCCGCACTACAACAACGCCGAGGGCGGGACGCACGACACGCGCTACTGCTACATGGGCGAACGGCGGCTGCGCATGCTCGAGGCACTGCTTCCCGACGACGTCGACATCCTGGGTGTCGACGAGCACACCGCGGCGATCTTCGACCTCGACGCGTCGACGGTTTCCATCCGGGGACGCGGTGGGTTGACGGTTCGCCGCCGGGGAAGGTCGCAGCGGTTCGAGAACGGCACGACACTTGCGACCGGCGATCTCGCGAGCGAGTCGCAACCGCCGGGCGCCGGCCCAGGCGCCACCGCGCCGTCGGTCACCGACGGCGGCGGTGTCGAAACGTCCCTCGCTCCTCCGACACCGGGTGTGTCGCCCTTCCTTCAGGAGGTCGCGCGGCAGTCCGAGCTCGCGGACAGCGCGATCGCCGGTCGCGACGTCGACTCCGCGGTCGGTGCCGTGCTCGCCATCGACTCGCAGATGCACGAGTGGGAGGCGGACACGCTGGACTCGGACGAGCAGGAGCGGGCAAGGGAGGTGTTGCGGCGCTACGTGGTCCGCCTCGGTGATCTTGCGCGCACCGGTGCCGGCGATCCTCGCGACCTGCTCGCTCCCCTCGTGAACGCCATCCTCGAGCTGCGCGTCCGCATGCGCGCGTCCGGCGAGTACGCACTGGCGGACACGTTGCGCGACGCGCTTGTCGACGCCGGCGTCGAAGTCCGTGACACCCCTGAGGGATCCACGTGGGAGCTCGCCGTCCCGGCACCGGCCTGAGGTCAGCTCAGGCGGTGGCCTCGCCGAGCGCCGGCGTGTCGAGGAGCGGCTCCTCGGGGCGCCCGAGCCAGTAGCCCTGACCGGCGGTCACGCCGAGTGCGGTCAGCTGGTCCGCGGTCGCCTCGTCCTCGATGCCCTCGGCGATCACGCACGAGCCCGAGCTTCGCGCGTACGCGACGGTCGCCTCGATCACCGCGCGCGCACCGCGCTCTCCGCAGTCCTGAGTGATGCTCTTCGCCACCTTCACGTACTCCGGCACCGCTGCAGCGAGCAGCTCGAGTGTCGAATGGCCCTCGCCGATGTCGTCCAGCGCGAAGCGGAAGCCGTGCTCGCGGTAGCTGGCGAGCACGAAGCGCAGGCGTTGCTTGTCCGCGATCGACTCGCGCTCGGTGATCTCGAGGACGACCGTCTCCGGATTCCGTTCCGCCCAGCGCGCGAGCAGCAGCATGTGGTCGACGGGGTGGATGGGATCGAGAAGCATCGCCGCGGAGACGTTGAGGAAGAGCGGGGCGTCGTCAGGCAGCGCCGACGCCGCCGACATCGCGATCCTCCGGCAGATCCAGTCAACCTCCTTGGTGACGCCGCGCCGGTGTGCAAGCGCGAAGACATCCTCGACGCCGTCCAGTGGATCGCGCAGGCCGGGAACGCGCGCGAGCGCCTCGTATCCGAGCACCGCATGATCGGTGAGTCGCACGATGGGCTGGAACGTTGCCCGAATGACCCGGCGCTTGCTGAGTATCGCGTCGAGCATCGCGCCGGCATCGCTGCCGCCGTTGATCAGGCTCGGCATGATCCGCTCGCCGGCCACGACCACGCGATCCCGACCCTCATGCTTCGCGCGGGAGAGCGCCTCGTCCGCCGCGAGCCACAGCGCATGCACGCCCCCGGCGCCCGCCGCAACCCCGGCGCTGATGCGGGCCCTGCCGTGCGGCAACGCGACACCGTGCAGCGAGAGCCGCATGCGCTCGGCGATGGCGATCGCCTCTTCCTCGCTCGTTGCATCCATGATCGACACGAACTCATCGCCGCCGATGCGGAGCAGCTGATCGCCGGCGCGCAGCTGCGCGCGAAGCGTGCGAGCGACCTCGACGAGCAGCATGTCACCGGCCTCGTGGCCGAACTCGTCGTTGAGCGGCTTCAGATGATCGACGTCGATGGCAACCACCGCGGTGGCGGCGGACATCTCGGTGAGCCGCTCCTCGAACGCGCGCCGGTTGCCGACCTTGGTGAGCGGGTCGGTCGTGGCGTGCATCGCCTTCTCCTCGAAGAGCCCGGCGCGCGCCACGGCGACCGCGGCCTCATCGGCGATGGCCTGGACGACGGTCAGATCATCGACGTCCCATGTCCCGCGACGAGCGTGGGAGATGAGCGCCAGCACACCGATCACCCTGCCACCGGTTGCCCGCAATGGGGCGGCGACGAAGCTTCGCGAGCGCCGGCCGCCGCCGAGGCTCTCGAGCTCCTCGAGGCGCGATTCGGGCATTCCCGCGTAGGCCTGCTTGATGTCGCGCGGAGTGCGCAGAAGGCACGCGTCGCCCGTCGCGTACACCCGACCGATGACCCCTTCCCCGGCGCCCATCGTCACGAGCGGACCGGACGCCGGCGTCACGCCACCGGGTCCGAGGATCAGCGGAAGCGTCGCCAGCGCGCCGGAGTCGGTGTCGAAGAGGAGGACCCGGCCCCACGTCGCATCGGGGTACGCGTTGTGGCAGCCGTTCAGCACCGCGGCGGCGACACCGCCCGAATCGGTCGTGAGACCCAATCGTTGCGCCACGTCGGCCACCGCTCGCAGCCGCCGCGATTGGGCTTGATAGTGGCGCTCGGTCAGGGACCAGTTGGAGTACGCGAGCACCGTGACGCCGATGACGAGCGCGTCGATCTGGATCAACTCCGTGATGCCGCCGTTGGCCAGCATGCCGGCCCACCACCAGACTCCGGCGAGCCCGGCCAGCGATGCCAGCAGGATCGTCCAGAGCGCGGCCGCGCGCGCCGACGGATCGACGGTCAGCAGCACCGCGACGAAGCCGAGCACGATCAGCGGCACCGGGTGCCAGAGGCGCGGCGCCGCCAGGCCGAGGATGATCGTGCACAGACCGACGCTCGTGAGCCCCTGCACCAGCGCAGCGGTGGACGGGCTGACACGCGCGGCGTGACGCAAGCGGATCGTGATCTCGAGCATGACCGCCGCAACGACCACGACCTCGATCTCAACGAGCATCACGCGAGGGGGCAAGGCGGAATCGACCAGCTGCCACCCGGTGATCCCGAGCAGCACGCCTGTCGCGAGTATCGGCAGCCAGCGCCGGGCGGCGCTCTCGGTATGCATAGCCCTCTCGGGTGCCTAGCGTAGTCGGCGACGTCCGGAAGGATTGACGCGTTACGGGCTTGTGTCGAATTCCTCGGAGGTCAGGGGCCCGCGACCGAGATGGCCCCGGTGAGAGCGGCGCCGATCGTTCGCGTGCCATCCATGGGGGACAGCACCACCTGTGCGCTCCCCGCCGATCCGGCCTTGAAGAAGAGCTGCACCGGAGCGCTCGACTGGCTGGTCAGCTCGCCTCCGCACACCGTCCCGCCGACGAAGGGCTCCCTGTCGATGTTCTGAAAGATCGCGTCGACCGGTGTGAGCGGTCCCTGGATCACGACGCTCACGCACAGCCGCCCGATGACCGAGAAGCCGGTGTTGTCGACGGAGACGTCGATCTCGAGTTGCCGGCCGGCGGGCGCCGAGGCGGGGATGACCCCGCTGAGGTCCGCCGTCGCGTTCCCCGACGTGGCGAACAGTGGAGCGATCACTCCGAGGAACAGCCCCAGCACGACGGCGCCGGCGACGACGAGGAAGACGATCCGCGGATTGGCCTGAATCCAGCGCTTGATCCCTGCGATGACGCCTCCTCGACGTTGCCTAGATCGTTGCCGGCGGGTGGTACTCGCCGAACACGGTACGCAGCGAGCCGCAGATCTCGCCGAGCGTCGCCTCGGCGCGAACCGCATCGAGGATGCGCGGCATCAGGGAGGCATCCGGGCTCGCCGCCGCGTGATGGACCGCGGTCAGAGCCGCTTCGACACCGACGGCGTCCCGCAGCGAGCGGTGTTCGGCAAGGCGCCGCGCCTGGTCCGCCATCACCCGCTCGTCGGGTCTGAACAGCAGCGGCGCGCCCTGCTCCTCGGTTTCGGTGTGGCGGTTCACGCCGACGATCACCTTGTCGCCGGCGGCGATGGCACGCTCCGTGCGGTACGCCTCGTCCTGGATGAGTTGCTGCATCCACCCGGACTCGATGCACGCCACCGCGCCGCCACGGGCGTCGACCTCCGCAAGGAGTGCGAGCGCGCGCCGCTCCAGCTCGTCAGTGAGCCATTCCACGTGGTAGGAGCCGGCCAGCGGGTCGACGGTGTTCGCGACCCCCGTCTCCTCCGCGATGATCTGCTGCGTCCGCACCGCGATCCGCTGCGCCTTCTCGGTCGGTATCGAGAGCGCCTCGTCGTAGCAGGAGAGCGCGAGCGACTGGACGCCGCCCAGCACCGCGGCGAGCGCCTCGATCGCCGCGCGCACGATGTTGTTCTCGGGCTGCTGTGCCGTGAGCGTCGAACCGCCCGTCTGCGTGTGCGTTCGCAGCATCAATGACCTCGGATCGCGTGCGCCGAAACGCTCCGCCATCACTCTCGCCCACATCCGTCGCAGCGCGCGGTACTTGGCGATCTCCTCGAAGAAATCGATGTGCGTGTTGAAGATCCACGACAGCTTCGGCGCGAAGTCATCGACGTCGACGCCGCGCGCGATGGACGCCTCCACGTACGCGATGGCGTTGGCGATCGCGAACGCCATCTCCTGCACGGCGGTGCTGCCCGCCTCGCGGATGTGATACCCGGACAGGGAGATCGGGTTGAACTTCGGTGCGTGCACGGTGCACCACGCGATGAGGTCGGTGGCAAGTCGCAACGATGGGCGCGGCGGATAGATGAACGTGCCGCGGGCGATGTACTCCTTGAGCACGTCGTTCTGCACCGTGCCCATGACGGACGCGGCGTCGACACCCTGACGCTCCGCTGCGACGACGTACATCGCGACGAGCACCGGCGCCGGCGCATTGATGGTCATCGACGTGCTCACGTCGCTGAGCGGAATGGCGGCAAAGAGATCCTGCATGTCGCGCACGGAGTCGATCGCGACGCCCACCTGGCCGACCTCGCCGGCGCTGCGCGGATCGTCGCTGTCGAGCCCCATCTGCGTCGGGAGGTCGAAGGCGACGGAGAGCCCCGGCTGACCCTGCGCGAGCAGGTAGCGAAAGCGCTCGTTCGCGTCGGTGGCGGTGCCGAAGCCCGCGTACTGGCGGATGCTCCAGAGACGACCCCGGTACATCGTCGGTTGGATGCCACGCGTGAACGGCGGCCGGCCGGGGAGCCCTTCGTCGCGATTCGCGTCGTGTCCGGCGAGATCCTCGGCGGTGTACAGCGGCGCGATGGGAATGCCACTGCCCGTCTCGAAGAGCTCCTTACGCTCGGTTTGCGCCATCAAGGCAGCATATACACTCCCCGCGATGGCGCTTCCGGTCACCCCCCTGCTCGTCGAGGACTCGGCCGCAGCGCTTGCCGCCGGCGGGTGGCGGTACACGCAGCGTCAACTCTACTATGCGACCTGCGCGCGCGCTGAGACGCCCGCGTCAAATGCGGCATCAAACGGTGAGATCGGTCTCGGCGTGCTGATGATCCTGGTGGGACTCATCCTCATCGGCATCAAGGTCGCGTTCGTCCTCTTCGTCTCGCTCGGCATTGCGCTCGTGCTCACCGGCGTCATCGGACGGATGCGACGCCCCGTGCTCACCGGACGCGTGCTCGCACTGTCCTTCGACGAGTTCACCACGAGATTCGGCGACCTGAGACCTGCGGGACTCGTCGATCCCGATGCAACGCTCCCCGCTCCCGATCCGAGCATCGCGGATGCACCCACCGTCATCTGCGACACGCTCGACACGGCACGCATGGTCGTCGCCAACCTCTCGCGCGTCGACCTCGGCGCCGCGACGGTGGTTGCGGCAAAGGACGGCAGTGCCGACGTCCCCAAAGGGCGAGCGCTCGTCCTGCACGACGCGTCGCCTCGTGGCTGCGCGCTCGTACTCAACCTCCGCGACGACGGCATAACCGCCGAGGACGCCGGGCTCCGACCGTCGGATGTCGACGGGCCGTCACACCAGGTCATCGAGGGCGCGCCGGCGCGGCTCCCGCGAGACCTCGGCTCGCTGTTGCGCGCGGACGAGATCGACTGGCTGCTCAGCGGACGCAGGGTGGAAGTCGCGACGCTGACTCCGGAAGTCGCGATGGATCGGGTCCTTGCCGCGGTCAGACGGCTTGCTCCGCCTCCCGTCGATGGTCGGCCGCCAGCCGGCTGAGCAGCTCCGGGTCGACGTCGGCACCCGATACCGCGGCCACCTTGCACGCGGTTTCCGCGCGGAGCGTTGCCGTGCGGCGACCCTCCTCGAGGAGCGCTCGCTCTCCAAGCACAGCACCCGGACCGACCTGCGCCACGGGCGCGCCGTCCACGTCGACCGCGAGCACCCCGTCCAGCAGGACGTACATCTCGTGTCCCTGCTCGCCCTGCTCGACGAGGGCCGCCCCCTGCTTGACCGTCTCGATGCGCGGTTTCGCGGACCCGCGCATGAGTTGCAGCGAGAGCTCGCGCTCGAGCGCACTCTCCACTGCGGTCACGAGCGCCGGAGAGTCCTCATCGCCCCATGGCGTGTGCTTGCCGAATGCATGCAGCGACCAGTCCTTGAAGTCCACCAGCCCGGACTTCAGGACGAGGTTCTGCTCGCGGTCGTAGATCCAGTGTCGAGGGAATGGGCTCGCGCCGGTGAGGTCGTACGCGGACGATCCGTCGGCAAAGATCGTGAGTGTCAGCGTCGTCCATGCCAGGGCCGCCGCCACCTGGACGAACGGAGGATGACTCACCCGGCGCGGCGCCGGGACGCCGGTGCGCCCGCCGGCCGTCTGCGTGAAGCGGACCCAGCCGTCGCCCGTGACAGGCTCCGGCCGCCGGTCGGGCAGCGCCGCGGCTGCAAACGTCATGCCGCGGCCACCGAGCCGGAGGGTGGTGGCGCCGATGTGGCCGCCACCCGACTGTCCGAATTCGATGATCCTCCCGCCGTCCACCTCGATCCATGCGCTCAGCGCATTCGCGAATCGGAAGCGATCCGCCTCGCGAAGGGCGTCGAGCGAGTCGATATGGTCCGGAGGCGGCTCGTCGTAGTGCGCGACTCCCATCTCGAACGGCAGGCGGGTCACACCTTCGACCGCCTCCGACGGGATCCAGGAGATGGATGTGACCGATGAATGGATACGCATGGCGATGTCCTCCTTTGGCCGTGATCATGCGTACCGGCTCAGGTGGCGTCGAGGGTGCCCGGACCACAGCGCGAGGTGAGACCACCCCCCGGTACATCGTGGTGGCAGCCTCATTTCATCCTGCGCGGCGATGACTAGAGTGTGCAGCCATGCCGCCGGACACAAGGATCCGAGTCGTCCTCGCCGATGACAATCTCATCGTCCGGGAGGGCGTCCGGGCGTTGCTGTCCATCGCGGGGGACCTCGAGGTCGTGGGCGTCGCCGGCGACTACGACGAACTCCTTGCGGGCGCTGCCGAGCACGTGCCCCAGGTGGTCGTCACCGACATCCGCATGCCGCCGGACTTCACCGACGAGGGCATCCGCGCCGCTCGCATCGTGCGGATGCGCAACCCGGGTACGGGCGTCGTGATCCTGTCGCAGTACGACGAGCCGGAGTACGCCATCGCCCTGCTCAGCGAGGGTGCCGCCGGGTACGCGTATCTCCTCAAGGACCGTGTCGGTGACGGCGACCAGCTCGCCCGCGCTGTGCGTGAGGTCAGCACCGGTGGCTCGATGCTCGACCCGCGCATCGTCGACGCACTCACGAGGCCGGTGAGTGAAGGAGGCGGCCTCACCGACGTGGAGGAGCGGCTGCTGCGCATGGTCGCCGAGGGCAAGCCGATCAAGGCGATCGCCGCCACGCTGCATACGACGCCGACATCGGTCGGAGACGACGTGGAGCAGCTGTTCCTCAAGCTCGCGCAGCAGGCAAGCGCCGGCACGCAGGGTGCGCTCGATCGTCTGCGGCTGTTGCACAAGGCGATCGTCGACCGTGAGGAGCAGGGCGAGAGTCTGAGCCGCATGCTGCCGGGAGGCGTCGCCGAGCAGATGCGCGAGCGCGGCGTGGAACCCGGCAGAACGGAACGTCTCACCGTGACCGTGCTGATGTCCGACATTCGCGCGTACTCCACGATCGCCGAGGCATCGGATCCGTCGGTGCTTGCAGGGCAGTTGAACGAGCATCGCGCCGCGATGAATCGCGCGGTGCTCGCCGAAGGTGGCACCGTGATGCAGTTCGTCGGTGACGCGGTGATGGCGGTGTTCGGCGCTCCGCTGCCGCAGCCGGATCACGCGCAGCGTTCCCTGGCTGCGGCGCTTGCGATGCATGCCGCACAGGAGCGGGTCAACGAGCAGTGGGCGGCGATAGGCCTGCCGCCATTCCACATCGGCATCGGTCTGTCCACGGGAGACGTCGCAGCCGCGCTGCTCGGCTCGCAGGAGCGGCTCGAGTACTCAATCGTGGGCGACGCCGTGAACCTCGCGCAACGCCTGCAGCAGTGGGGCGAGGGCGGGCAGACCGTGTTGAGCGAGCCGACCTACGACGCGCTTCTCGAACGGCCCGAGGCAGAGCGCATCGAGCCTGCGTTGGTCAAGGGGCGGCACACACCAGTCGGCGCTTATCGCATCGGGACAGTGGCCGCATGAGTCCACGCAGCGCCTCGCGCCTGGCCTGGGGCATCTCGTCGCTCGGTATCGCCCTTGGTGCCGGCACGGCTGCGCTTGCGGTGGCGAACCGAGGGTCCATCCACAGTTTCGACGGCACCAACCCGCTCGAGATCGTGATGTCGCTCACCTTTGCGGTCGTCGGCGGCTTGATCGCGTCGAAACAGCCGCGGAATGCGGTGGGGTGGCTCTTTCTCTTCATGGCCGTCGTCATGGGAGCGGGCGGAGTCGCCGCTCAGTACGCCCGTCTTGCGGTCTACACGCTCCCAGGCGCCGGCGGGGCACAGTGGGCGCTCTGGTGGTCGACGTCATCGGAGCAGTTCGTGTATCCGGCCGGAGCGGCGACCGTGACCCTCCTCCTGATTCCAGACGGCAGGCTCCCTTCTGCACGGTGGCGGCCCGTGATCCCCATTGCCGTGGTGACCACACTGCTGCTGGTGATCGTGGTCGGCGCGCTCGGCTCGTCACCGCTGGACGGTCCTGACAATCAACCGCAGCTTGCGAACCCGCTCGCCGTCAAGGCGCTGGTCTCGCTCCAGGGGCCGCTCGGATCCCTGTGGTTCGTCGGCACGGCAATCCTGCTTGTCGGCGGTGCGGGGCCGCTCGTGCGGCTGCGTCGGGCGCAAGGCGAGGAGCGAGAACAGCTGAAGTGGATTGCCTACGTCGTTGTGACCACCGTGGCGGCGACCCTCGTCGCCTACGGAGCTTCGCTGGTGGCACCGCAGGCGACCGTTGTGACGAACAATGCCTTCCTGGCGATCAACATCCTCGGCTTCGCCGTCGGACTCCCCGTCGCAATCGGCATCGCGGTGCTGAAGTATCGCCTCTACGACATCGACATCATCATCAGCCGGACGCTGGTGTACGGGTCACTGGCGGTGTTCATCACGGCGGTGTACGTGGGCATCGCGGTGGGGATCGGGACGCTGGTCGGAAGCGGCGGAAAACCCAATCTGGCACTGTCGATCGTGGCCACGGCGATCGTTGCTCTCGGGTTCCAGCCGTTGCGCGAGCGGCTGCAGAAGATTGCGAACCGCCTCGTCTACGGCACGCGTGCGACGCCATACGAGGTGCTCAGCGAGTTCTCCAACCAGGTCGCCGAGGCATATGCGGCGGATGAGGTCCTGCCCCGAATGGCCCGCGTCCTGCAGGAGGGCACGGGCGCCGAGTCCGCGACCGTGTGGCTGCGCGGTGTCGCAGAACTACGTCCTGCCGCCACCTTCCCGGACGGTCACGCTGCGCCTGCGGCCGTCCCCATCATCAACGAGTCATTGCCTGCGCTCGACGGTGAGACGAGCGCGGTGGAGGTGCGCCATCAAGGGGAACTGCTCGGCGCGCTCAGCATCAGCAAGCGCCGCGGTGAGGCGCTGACGCCGATCGAGCAGAAGCTCGTCGACGATCTTGCGCACCAAGCCGGACTTGTCCTCAAGAACGTCGGACTCACCGCGGATCTGCAAGCGCGGCTCGCGGAGCTGCGCGCATCGCGTCAGCGTCTCGTGAGCGCGCAGGACCTGGAACGCCGCCGCCTTGAGCGGAACCTGCACGACGGCGCGCAGCAACACCTGGTGGCGCTGAAGGTGAAGCTCGGGCTCGCGGAGATGCTCTTGACCCGTGACCGGGAAAAGGCGGTCGCAACCCTGGAGCAGTTGAAGCATGACGCCGACGAGGCATTGGAGACGCTGCGCGACCTGGCTCGTGGCATCTACCCGCCGCTGCTCGCCGACAGGGGTCTGGTCGTGGCGCTGGACTCGCAGGCGCGGAAAGCGACAGTGCCCGTCACCGTGCGGGGCGGCGGTGTGGCGCGCTACTCCCAGGACGTCGAGGCGACCGTGTACTTCTGCGTGCTCGAGGCGCTCCAGAACGTGCAGAAGTACGCGCACGCGACGCACGTGGTGGTGGACATCCGCTGCTCGGGTGACGATCTGATCTTCGAGGTCAGCGACGATGGCACGGGTTTCGACACCGACACAACGGTCAAGGGCTCGGGCCTCACCAACATGGCCGACCGGCTCGACGCGCTCGGTGGCCGCGTTGAGGTGATGTCGAAGGTGGGTTCGGGCACGACTCTTCGCGGCTCGGTGCCCGTGCCGGCCCGCAGTGCTGTCGCGGTCTGACGCGCGCCCTAGGCGGAGGACGCGGCCGCCCAGGCCTCGAGCAGCCGGTCGGGACTGAACTCCGACTTCGAGATGAACCCGGCCGCACCCGCCTCGGCTGCGCGTGGTCCGTATTCATCGGCCTCATAGGTCGACAGGACGAGGACGACGACCGGGCGCGATGCCTCGACGCCCGCGAGGATCTCCCGCGTGGCGTCGAGACCGCTCATCCCCGGCAGGTTCACGTCCATCAGGACGAGGTCGGGATGCAGCTCACGCGCCGAGCTGACCGAGTCCTCACCCGTCTCGACCTCACCGACGACCTCGAACCCATCCGTGAGCTCGACAACCGTTCGAGCGACATCGCGAAACGGTGCCTGGTCATCGACGATCAACACCCGGACGCTCATGTGAGGTCTCCCATGCTGCCACGGTATCCCGCCCGCGGTACGGCGGCAACCGTGCACGCATCACCCGCCGGGTGAGGCAGGCACCCTGACGGCAAGCGGCTCGCCTATTCTCACCTCGTGCCGATCCGTGTGGTCCTTGCGGAGGACAACTATCTGCTCCGCGAAGGCATCCGTCAGCTGCTCGAGACGTCCGACGACATCGAGCTCCTCGCAACATGCGCCGATCTTCCCGAGCTGGAGCGGGCAATCGATGAGCACCGCCCCGAGGTGGTCATCACCGACATCCGCATGCCACCCACCGGCACCGATGAGGGTCTGCGGGCCGCCGAACGGCTTCGAGCGGATCGGCCCGAGGTCGGTGTCGTCGTGCTCAGCCAGTACGCGGAACCCGAGTACGCGCTCGCGTTGCTGGAGAAGGGCGCGAGCGGTCGTGCGTACCTGCTCAAGGAGCGCGTCTCGGACATCGACCAGCTGGTTGGTGCCGTGCGCGAGGTGTCGCGCGGCGGCTCCGTGATCGATCCCCGCGTTGTCGAGGTGCTCGTCGCCGCGCGGAGCTCCGCAAAGAACTCGCCGCTGGCTCAGCTGACGCCGCGTGAGCTCGACGTGCTGCAACAGGTCGCGATGGGCCGCAACAACGCCGGCATCGCGGCGGCGCTGTTCCTCACCGAGCGGGCGGTGGAGAAGCACATCAATGCGATCTTCTCCAAGCTCGATCTCTCGGAGGAGCCCGATGTGCACCGTCGCGTGAAGGCTGCGCTCGTCTACCTGGCCGCGCAGCACTAGGTCAGTCGGGTTCCTCGGCGTCGTGTGCGCCGATGAGCACGGCCATGTTGCCCATCGGGTGCTGGTTCTGACGCATCAACTGGTGCGCGACACCGACGTCCTCGAACGCGAACGTCCGCGAAAGACACGGGTCGACCTGTCCGCTGATGACCATGTCGTTGAACGCCGCGGCCTCCTGATCGTTGGCGAAGTGCGAGCCCTGCAACCGTTTCTGGCGCATCCAGAGATAGCGAAGGTCCACCGCCGCGTGATACCCCGTGGTGCCCGCGCAGATGACGACCATGCCGCCGTTCTCGCACACGAACATGGACGTCGGGATCGTGTCCTCTCCCGGGTGCTCGAAGACGATGCGCGGGTTGCGCCGCTCGCCGACGACATCCCACAGCGCCTTGCCGAATGCGCGCGCGCCGGCGGTCCATGCGGCGAATGCCGCGTCGTCGCGCCAGTCCGGGATGACGCCCCAGTGCGAGAAGTCGCGCCGGTCGATGTAGCCACGCGCGCCGAGGTCGATGCAGTACTGGCCACGCTCCGGTCCCGATGTGACGGCCACGGGGATCGCACCCTTGGCCTTCGCGATCTGGATGGCCTGCGAACCAAGTCCACCGGATCCGCCCCAGATGAGCACCACATCGCCTTCGCGAACCGTGTGCGGGTGCCAGGCGCACAGCATCCGGTACGCCGTGGCGCCGACCAGCGTGCTCGCCGCCGCCGCCGCCCAGCTGAGCTGTGGTGGCTTGGGAAGCAACTGATGCGCCTGCACGAGCGTGTACTGGGCAAAGCTTCCCCAGTTCGTCTCGTACCCCCAGATCCGCGCGCTCGGGGCAATGATCGGATCGCCGCCTGCCATGATCCACGGGTCGTCGGCATCCCACATGCCGCAGTGGACGACGACCTGATCACCGACGGCGACGTTGTCGACTCCGTCACCGACCGCCCACACGATCCCTGAGGCGTCGCTGCCGCCGATGTGAAACGCCTCCTGCTCGCCGGCCTTCTGACGCGCGGCGATGACATCGACGGGGCGTCCCAGGGCCGCCCAGACGTTGTTGTAGTTGACGCCGGCCGCCATCACGTACACGAGCGCCTCGCCGGGACCAGGCGTCGGAGTCGCAACCGTCTCGATCTCGAACGCGGTCCTCGGCTCGCCGTAGCGCTCGGGACGGATCAGCGACGCATGCATCCGCTCGGGAACGTTGCCGAGCGACGGCATCGTCCCGACATCGGTCGAATCCGCGTGCGCCATAGCGTCCCGACGATACACGGGGCGCGGTTGTTCACGACGCGCCGGCGGCCGGATCAGCTTCCCTGGAAGTGCAGGTTGGTGAGCACGTAGTCGAACGACTGGTCCGTCGCGATGTAGAACGGGGCATCACCGCCGGTGTCCGTCTCACACCACATCTCCGCGAGGAGCGTCGTGCTGCCGTGCGTCGCCGCGACGATGACGATGCCGACGGGGCTCCCGGAGCTGCCTGATGTCGAGACGAGGTTCGCCGTGTATCCGTTCCCCACCGCCGGAATGAGTCCGATCTCCGCTCCCGGCACCGGCTCGACCTCGGTGATGTCCTGGAACTGGTTGCTCGAGAAGTCACCGAGCGCCTTCTGCACCGCCTGCGGTGTGTTGGTCGCCGGCATGGCCGTGATGAGGATCTCTCCGACGGTGTTGCCGTCCTGGTCCTGCGCGATGAAGTCGGCGGAGTTCGATGACGGATCGGGCTGATTGATGGACAGCACGGTGCCGCTGTAATCGACGACGAAGCTCCATTTCGTATCGACGAACTCGCGTGAGTCGGGAAGCCGCGCGCCGACATCCGGCCCGCAGTAGAAGCCGCATGCCTGCGCGCTCGTCGACACCTTGACGGCGAACACGGTCACGAGGGTTGCCACGACGGCAATCGCCGCGAGCGCGGCAACGATGACCGTCGTGTGCGACAGCTTCGATGGATGCGTCGTGTTTGCATATGGAGGCAGCGGCAGCGCTCGCGCAACGGCACCCAGTCCGGTGGGTGCGCCGCACCGTCCGCAGAATGCGCTGCCGGCGCTCAGCGGGGCACCGCACCGCCCGCAGAAATGACCCCCGAAGGTCGTCGTCATGACGCGACCACATCCACGACGCGACGCGCGTGTTTCGGCGCGGCAAGGCGCGCGGCTCCGCAGTTCGGACAGAACGCCATCGTCTGGACCAGCCGGAGACACTCGCCGCAGGGAGCGAGCGGGCCGATGGTGTGCGTCCCCGCCTCCTCGAGCAGGGCCGCGTGCAACACGACTCGAACCACGACGAGCAGCACCGCGCCGAGCGCCGTCCAGATGAGCAGCAGCGACAGTGGATCGGGAGTGTAGTAGCCGGTGACCCCGAGCACGATCTGGACGGCGAATCCGGCGATCACCCCGACCGGCGTCACCCACCCAGCACGACCGGCGTGTCCCGGCGCACGCCGCCACAGGGCGGCTGCGACGACACCCGTCGTTCCGGCGTTCACCACTGATGCGACCACGCCGCTGCGCAGGATACGAAGCACGTCGTCGGCCGCGATGCCGTGGACCAGGGGCGCGGTGAAGAACGGCCACGAGCCGGCGACGACCGCGACGAGCGTGAACCCGAGAGCGGATGCGACGGCGAACGTGAGTCCGTCAAGCGTCTCGTCGAACTTCCTTCGGGTGACCAGAACGACGGGGCCCGCGAGCATGAGCACCTGCGCGATCACGGGCAGGAGAACACCGGTGACGAGAGGGCCCTGGACGGTGCCACTGAGCTGCGCCGTCGTGAGGTGATTCGCGATCACAACATACACGAACCCGAGCACCCCACCGGCCACCACGGTGAGCAGCACGACCTGCACCGGCTCGTCCTCGTAGACCTCGGATTCATAGAGATAGAGCAGATACAGCACCGGGAGCAGCAGCACCGAGACCAGTGTCGCGGGTGCGACGAGTCGCAGGGCCGCGAGCAGCAGCACGACACCGACGCCGATCACGAGCGTTTGGCGAAAGACATGCGTCTGGCGGTGCGGCAGGTGCGGGAAGAGGGTCGTGATCACCGATGCATGGCTCACGTGCTCGTTCGGTGCGGCCGCATACGACGAGGAACGGCCACGCGCGGCGTTGCCCTCGAGATGTTCGCCGCAGTTCCCGCAGAACACCCCGGGCGGCACGCGCGCGCCGCAGTGCCGGCAGATCATCGTGTCCGGCGCGATGTCGGTCATGCGCCCGCTCCGTGAGTCCGCTCATACCACTCGAAATCGTTGGTGAGCGCTCCCACATCGGGTGTGCCAAGACCCGTCGCCATGTCCCAACCCGGTCCCGCGGGGTCGTGGAGGTTCGAGCCGAGCGTGATGTCATGGAACGCGGGAGCCGGCAATCCTGCCGGCGCCTGCGCGAACAGGTAGAGCGCGGGGTTCGCGAATCCCACGGGTGGCAGTGACTTCTGCGAGAGGTCCTCGTCGACGAGCGCGGTGACGGCCGCCCAGAACGGTGCCGCCGCCGACGTGCCGCCGACCGGCCCCTCCTGCGCCTGCCCGGCCTTCTGTCCCTGCGCGACGATGTCCCAGCCCGAGATGATGTCAGCATTGGCTGCAACATCCGGGATGCCGCGGCCGGTCATCGACGTCGGGATGCCCGGCGCAACCTGCCATGTCGGTCGCTGTACCTCTGTGCTCACCCCGCCACCGCTTCCCCACTGCTCGACCGGCTCGCCCCATGCCGACTCCTGGAAGTAGCCGCCGTTCTGCGCAAGGAATGCGGTGGTCCCGCCCACCGCGGTCACACCGGCGCTCGATGCGTCGGGCATCACCGATATCTCGGTGGTGGCGTTGGCATCCGGCTTGGGAAAGTCGCTGAGGCACATGTACGCCCCGCGGTCGCCCGATGCCCAGAAGATGCTCATCCCCTGCGCCGCTGCGGCGACGTCGACCTCGTTCTCGGCCGCCCCGTCTGCCGCAGCGCCCTGCTCCTGCTCGCAGTCGTGCTCGCTGATGCTGCTCGACAGGATGGCGCTGGGGGACGCTGCCGCGATGGCCTTCACGACGTCGGGGATCGCCGCGCTGTTGCTGAACGCGTAGACGACCTCGCGCGCGCCGGGAGCGATTCCGTGCACGATCTCCAGGTCGAGCGCGGCCTCGCCGGCCACCGCGGAATACTGCTTGTCGCCGCTCGCGAGTGGCGGGCCCCAATCCGCAGCGTCGTCGTGGACCTGCACGCTGAACGGAGCGTTCGGGGTGAACTTCCGCGCGTACGCGTTCAGCACGCTGGTCGGCGGGACGCCCCATTCGATGAAGACGACCGTCTCGCCGGTACCGTCGAGCCCGGCTTTGCGCAGCGGGGTGATGTCGTAGAAGGTGGTCATGTCCGACGGCGTGACGCCGTCGGCGTCAGCCGCAGGAATGGCCGACGTCAGGTCGCGCCGGTAGCTGTTGAGGCCTGTGATGGCGACGACAACGCCCTCCAGCGATGCTGGAATCGCGGGGACGGTCAGCGCGGAGTAGAACGCCATTCCGTCGGGGCCGGTGAAACGGTGGATGCTGACGCCGAGAAACCGCTCGACCGTTGACGCTGTGCCGGCCACCGTGAGGAGGACCTCACCCGGCGTCCAGTGCGCGGTGAGACCGGCTGCCGCGAGCACCGTGAGCGCTGAGGCGACGCGCGCCGGATCGGGGCCGAAACGGGCGGCGAACTGCGCGGCGGTCAGCGCGGATCCACCGGCCATTGCGCTCTGGAGCCCGGCCGGGTCGCGGGTGGCGAGCGTGAGATCGAAGGTGAGGCGCTGCGCCGGCGCCAGCGGTCCGAGATCGCGCCCGTCGCGAATCGCGACCTCGAGCGGTGCCAGCCCGCTCGAAGGGTTCGTCTGCGCGGCGGGGTGCGGCGCCCCGCGCGCGGGAGCGTACGTCGGCGCGATTCGCGAGGTGCAGGCGGCAAGACCGAGCACGCACGCGAGGCCCACCACGAGCAGTCGGCTCACGAGACGCGCATCTTACGGGCCGGGTCGATAGCGCCACACCGACGGGAACGCTGCTGCGGCCGCGCCGAGACCGACCAGGCAGAGCGCGCCGCCCGTGAGGATCGCCACCTCTGCGCCGAAGGCGTTGGCGACGACGCCGGTCTCGACATCGCCGAGATAGGGGCCGCCGGCGACGACCATGAAGTACAGCGACGTCAGGCGTCCGCGCAACTCGTTGGGCGCGATCCGCTGCATGATCGTCGTGCGGCAGACGGTGCTGAAGCTGTCGGCCGCACCGGCAAGTGCGAGGAGCAGCAGCGCAACCCAGAGGCTGCGTGCGAAACCGAACGCGACGATTGCCACGCCCCACGCCGCGATCGAGACCACGATGATGCGGCCGAGCCGCTTGGAGCGAGATGTCGGTCCGCTGATCAGGGCAGCCACAACAGCGCCGAAACCCGGCGCTGAATAGAGGAACCCGAGCCCCTGCGCCCCGGCATGAAAGGTGTTGGCGGCCAGCACCGGGAAGACAGCACGCGGCAGCCCGAAGATCATCGCCGCGAGATCCATCGCGAACCCGCCGAGCAGGATCGGCTGCTTGCGGGTGAAGTGGAGGCCTCGGAGGATCGCCGCGATCGGCCGCTCGCGCTCGGTCGATGAGTGTCCCTGCGGCGGCAGGAGGATGACCGCGACGAGCGCGGCGCTGAAGGTGACCACGTCCACCGAGTACGCCTCGGCGAGCCCGAGGTGCGCGATGACGAGACCGCCGATCGCCGGCCCCGCGACAAGCGTCGTCTGGAACAGCACGATGTTGAGCGAGAGCGCTCCGGGAAGCCGATCGATGCCGACGAGGTTCGGGATGATCGCCGTCCGCGTCGGAGAATCGACGGCGCCGACCAGCGCCGCGAACGCGACGACGCCGTACAGCCCCAGCAGCGGCGGGTTGCCTCTGAAGGCTCCCAGGGCGAGCAGCGCCGAGCACGAGGCGAGGCTGAGCTGGGTCACCAGCAGCACGCGGCGGCGATCGAAGCGGTCTGCGATCGCCCCGCCGCCGAGCGAGCCGGCGATGAGCGGGATGGCCTGCACGATGCCGAGCAGCCCCACGTCCAGGGCCGACTTCGTCAGGGCATACACCTGGAACGGGACCGCGACCAGCGTGATCTGCCGTCCGACGAGGGAGATCAGCTGACCGATGAACAGCCGGCGAAACGGGCGCGACTCCCGGAGTGCCCGGGCGTCGACCGCCATCGTGCGGACCATCCGGCTGGCGATCGGCCTCCGCCCCAGCGGTGGCGTCGGTTCGACCCCCGGTCCATCCGGTGCCGGCGTCGTCGGGGTCAGTTCGTCGGGCACGTCGTCCCCGGTGGTGGCAGGGTGAGCGTGGTGAGGTAGGCCTGCTCATACGAGACGGCGCACGTGCTCCTCCCGAACGACACGTGCCCGTCGCCGTTTCGCGTCAGCAGGACGGATCCCGGGAAGAACGGGACCGCGCCGAGCGCCCATTGGTACGGTGTTGCGGGATCACCCGTGGCGCCCACGAAGAGGAGCGGCGCCGTCTCGACCGTGTGGAACGACGGCGGCGGGGCGTGGAACGGCCAGTACGCGCAGACCAGATCGCCCCAGACCGTGTCCGCGCCGAAGTGCGCGTCGATGGCATTCATGCGCTGAGCCTCGGCGACGTACGTCGACAACGTCGCGGGCACCGAGCTGTCCGCGCATGCAATCGCGATGTTGGCCTCGGCGAGCGGTGCATACGTCCCATCACTCCGACGCCCGACGTAATCGTCAGCGGAGCCGAGCAGGAGGTCACCGTTGCCGGAGGCCGCCCGGTTGATCGCGTTGGCGAGCGCCTGCTCGAGGTTGCGGTCCTCTGCAGGAGCGTAGAGATAGGTGAGGATGCCGGTGAGCGCCTCGGCGCGTGTCAGCGGCCGCCCGTTCACCATGAGCGGAGCTCGAGCCGCCTGTGACAGCACGCCGGCGATCGTCGCCGCGGGCGATCGATCGAAGCCACAGCCTTGCGCGCAGCCGGTCTCGAAGTCGGCGAGGTCGTGCTCGAACGCTGTGGCCTGATCCTCCGATGCGGGCAGCAGCGGAATCGTCGGATTCTCGACGCCGTCGAGCACCATGGCACGAACGTTGTTCGGGAACAGCGACGCGTACGTCTCGCCGAGGAACGTCCCGTAGCTCAGTCCGAGGTACGTGAGCGGTGCGCCACCGAGCGCGCGGCGCAGCTCCTCAAGGTCGCGGGCGGTGTACTGCGTTCCAAGGAACAGGAGCGTGCGCCCGGTCAGCGCGAGACACCCCGCGGCGAAGCGCTGTGAGAGTGCGACGATCGTTGCCTCACTCTGCGCGGTATTCGCGAGGGGATCGGCGGAGTAGTACTCGTCGAGGCCGGCACCGGAGAGACAGTGCGCCGGATCGCTCCGCCCCGTTCCCCGGGGGTCGAACGACACGATGTTGTACGACGTGCGCAGGCTGTTGAACCGGCTCGCCGCCTCGTTCAGGTAGTCGATTCCCGACTCGCCCGGGCCGCCGGGATTGACGACGATCGAACCTCGCGCCGGAGCGTTCAGGGCCGGCAGCCGCGCCACCGCGATCGAGATGGTGGAGCCGGAGGGATCGGCGTAGTCGAGGGGGATCTGCATCGTCGCGCACTGCAGTCCGGAGGCCCCGGCGCAGGACTGGAAACGCAGCAGCGGCATCCGGGGGAGCGTGAGCGGCGGCGGGGCCGGGAGCGCGAGCGTTCCGATGGACGGGAGAGCGGTGGGCGGCGCCGTCGGTGCGGCGGGGCTCGGGCTGCACCCGGCGGCGCAGACTGCCGCGATCAGCGCCAGACGCGTCCACACTCTGGGTAGCACCGGGGCAACGCTATCCTGTCCGCCGATGTGGACGCCGCTCTCGTTCCCGATCGGTCAGGCGTGAACGAGCGCGACACCTGGAGTCCCACTCAGTACGAGCGGTTTCGCGGCGAACGCGAGCAGCCCTTTCACGACCTGGCGGCACTCATCACGAAACGGCCTGCGGGTCGCGTCGTCGACCTCGGCTGCGGCACCGGGCAGCTCACAGCCGCGCTGCATCGGCAGCTCGACGCCGGGACGACTGTTGGCGTCGATTCGTCCGAGGCGATGCTGGAGCGCGCGCGGAGCCTCGACCTCCCCGGACTGACGTTCGTGCACGGCGACATCGGCGACTGGGAGCCGGACGCACCATTCGACGTCGTCTTCTCCAATGCCGCCTTGCACTGGCTGCCGGACCATCCGCGTCTGTTCGCGCGGCTCACGAGGATGCTGGTTCCAGGCGGCGAGCTCGCGGTCCAGGTACCCGCCAACTTCGATCACGTTTCGCACGTGCTCGCGGCCGAGGTTGCGCGTGAGGAGCCGTTCGCGAGCGCGATGCACGGCTACACGCGAACGTACTCCGTGCTCGCTCCCGAGGCGTACGCGACACTCCTGCACGAACTCGGCTACACGGCGCAGTCCGTGCGACTCCAGGTCTACGGGCACGTGCTCGACTCCACCGATTCTGTGGTGGAGTGGGTGAAGGGCACGCTGCTCACCGACTACGAGGCACGCATGCCCGCGTCGCTGCATGAGGAGTTCGTCGCGCGCTACCGCGAACGTCTGCACGCGGCGCTCGGCGATCAGCGCCCATATTTCTACCCGTTCAAGCGGATTCTGTTGCGGGGCCGTCTGGCAGGCGGGTGACCATGCAGATCAAACGCCTCGACCTCGGACACCTCTTCATCGAGGGAAGTCGGTGGCCGGTGCACGGCTATGTGGTCCTGCACGAGCAGCTGGGGACCGTTCTCGTCGACACCGGTTGTGGCGGCCCCGATGAGGTGATGCGATATTTCGCTGTCGTCAATCGAACGGTCGCGCACGCACTTGCCGAGCACGACCTCGCGCCGATCGATGTGACCATGGTGATCAACACGCATCTGCACTTCGACCATTGCGGGCAGAACCCGGCGTTCGAACACGCGCCATTGATGGTCCAGCGGACGGAGCACGAGCGCATCTTCCGTGAGCGCGACGAGGTGACCGACTGGATCGAGGCGTCAGGGATGCGTTTCGAGCTGGTGGACGGCGATGTGCAGCTCGCGGACGACCTGCGCATCATCACGACCCCAGGGCACACGTCAGGACATCAGTCGGTCATCGCGACGACGGAGTCCGGGACCGAGCTGTTCATCGGTGATGCGGCGTACACGCGCGCGATCTGGGACCACGCGGGCGGTTCGTCGAAGCTGCCATCGGGGCAGGCAGCCGATCCCGATACCTGGCATCAGACGCTCGCGGATCTGCGAGCGCGGAAGCCGGAGATGATCCACTTCTGCCACGACGATTCCTGAGCGCCGTCCTGGAGCGGGCCGCTAGTCGCCTCCGCCGCGATCCAGCTCACGAAGGACAGCGCGTTTCGTCCAGCAGGCATCGGCGATGACGGTCACCGCATGGTCCCGGTCGAACGACTCACCGCGACCATGCGCGACCGCCGCATCGGCCGCCACCAGGGGGTTCGGCGTGAGACCCGTGCTTGGCAAGGCGACGACCGGTTGCAACATCGTTCCGTCCGACAGCTCGAACCGGATCGGCTCCCCGCTCACCGCGCGGATCTCGAAGGCGCCATCGTGATGTCGCCGGTGATGGAACCTGCAGAGTGAGATGAGGTTCGCCATGTCGGTGCGACCGCCGTGCGCCCAGTGCCGGATGTGATGTCCTTCGGCGCGCGCAGGAGGAACACTGCATCCCGGAAAGCGGCAGCCCTGGTCGCGAGCCTGCAGCGCGAGGCGCAGACGCGATGACAGCACGCGATGGACGTGGTTGACATCCAGGACCTTGCCGTCGCGCTCGAGTACGGAGACGACGTCGGCGTCGCAGCTGAGCCATCGCGCGGCGCCGAATGGCAGCCACGGTCCGTCCTCGATATGGCAGCGCGCGGCCGGGTCACGGGCGATCAGCGCCGTCTGATCGACGTGGACCACGACCTGACGCGTCGGCGCGGGCGTCGGCTTCTTCGAGACACTCGCCACCCATTCCTCGCACACGCGAACCAGCGCATCGGCGCGGAGCGCGTCGCACTTCAACTCAGCGGGATCGTCGACCCCATCGCCGGCACGTGACGATGACCGCAGCTCGGCGAGCAGCGCCGCTGCGCCCGCCTCCACTGCAGCCTGCACGACCGCGCCATCCTCACGGGGAAGCACGGCCATGACCTGGAGCATCCCGTCGTCACGCCACCACGACTGCCAGCTGCGGCGCTGCAAGGCGTGCTCGGCAAGCTGAGGGTCTGCGGCATCGAGCGCACTCGAGACCGCACGACAGATGCGGCTCAGCTGTCCGCCTGAAGCGTTGAGCGCGACATCGAGCCAGATCCGCTCGTCCTCGGGCACCGCGACGCGCGTGACCCTGCGCACCTTGTCGAAGGACAACCGGCCGTCGGCGAACGCCTCAGCAATCTGCGGCAACGCCTCAAGTGCGTGGCCGGTGCGAACCATCGCCGCTCCGGTGCCGACATCGACACCGGTATGGATCGACAGCCAATGCGCGCACGAGCGAAGGCCGACGCCGAGCCAGCCACCCACGTCGTCGTACTCGGCGCTCAGTTGCACCAGCTCGGCGGTGGCCGCATTGATCTGCGCCGAGAGCTCCTCAATGCGCCGGCCGACATCCTCGCTGATGGTTTTGCTCACACGAATATCATACCAAACGTATGTTCGCTGATGCATGCATGAACGCCGTCGCGAGTCCGTACCCCGGCGGCCATGCGGCGCGTCCGGCGTCGAGGTATTCGTGCTCCGCGCTGCCTGTCCCGCGCATCGCCGAAGCCGACCCAGCCGCCTACGCGTCTTGAGATCGAACGCGTCTTCCCGTACGGCTCACCGCACTGACCTAACGCGAGCGGGTCACCAGCTAATCGATCGCGTTGACGATCTCCGGACGCAGGCCGGGGTACGACGCGAGGTATTCGCGGCGTTCCCGCTTCAACTGCTCCACCAGGGCGCGATACTCGTCCATGCGGCCCTGACGCTCGTACAGCTTGCGCGGCTGGAGGATCTCGGGGTCGTCGATGCCGGGGACCGACACGGCGACCTCATAGCCGAAGTCGGGATCCGTCTCCCACTCGATCGTGCCCTCGGCAATTGCCTTGACCATTGCGCTCGAGGAGGAGATCGAGACCTTCTTGCCGCGCTCGTCGTCATCCCTCCCACCGACGCGGCCGGTGTTGAGGAGGTAGACGGCGAAGTCGCTGCTGTCCATGAGCTCGAGGAAGCGGTTTCCCTGCTGCTCGTGACGCAGTGGGAAGAACGGGTTGGTGCCGGGGACACGCAGGAACTTGCCCGCCTCTTCCGCGCCGCCGGCAGACGTCCCACGCGTCTCGCCGAGCATGAAATACAGCGCGGCATGTTCGCGGTTGAGCCGCGCGACGCCCGGAATGAGGTTGTCGTTGCGATTGAGGATCAGGAAGTGATCGACCGCATTGACCTCTCGCGCGTCCTTGTGCCATCCGAGCGCGTCCATCTGAAACACGGCACGGCCGTTCGGCGTGTACGACGTGTCGAAGAAGTCGACGGCACCGCCGTCATCCTGCGACACGTTCTCGAGGTATGTCTCCGGCTTGCAGACGGCGCCGTAGATGGTCGGCTCGTCAGCCGCATCGAGCGCGAACGTCTTCGCGAAGCAGCCGTTCTCGGTCGCGACGATGCGTCCCTTCGGATACAGCGCCACGAAATCGTCCTGCACCGGCTTGCTGTCGTTCTGGCGTGTGAAGGTCGTCGTGGTCTTGCCGGTTCCCGACAATCCGATGATCAGCATCGACTGATCGCCGCGATGAGTCGGCACCACCTTGCACCCGGCGTGCAGTGACAAGCCACCGTTGTCGTAGGTGAGCTTGTTCCACATACGGAGTCCGCCCTTCTTGGACTCACCGAAGTAGTCGCTGTTGAGGACTCGGGTCACACCCGCCTCGAGGTCCACCGCGATGACGCGATCGTTCAGGTAGCCGGGGGCGTCGAGGTTCGGTGTGTAGATGACGGTCAGGACCGGCTCGAAATCCGGCCCCGGATTCTCCGCATCGAAGTAGAGCCAGCGCTGCATGCCGGCGATGTTGGCGTTGCCGGCCTCGATGTAGAGACGCGCGCCGACACGATGCTCGGCGTCGTTGCCGATGTAGCCGTCGATGACGAGCATGTCCTGGTCGCGGATGTACGCGTCCTGGCGATCGGCGATCGTCTGCCCCTCGGCCCGGCTCATGGTCTGGTCGGAGTGCTCCTCGGGTCGATCGGTGACCACGTAGGTGCTGGCTTTGCTGCGCGAGACAACCCTGGTCTGCACGTTGTAGTTGTCGTACACGGTGCGGCGCGCGTTGGGCATGCGCGACGTCAACTCGCGCAACTCCGCGGGCGACGGATTCCAGCGGATGTTGCGCGCTGCGGGCAGGTTGCTCGCATGGGTCTTGATGACGTCGGTCATGACTCCTCCAATATCCCTGGCGGATCCCGTGGCGTCGTGTCCCCCCGCTCGTCCACGTTCGTCTTTCCAGCCAGGTGTTTCCGGACCTCGCGAGCATAGCAAAGGGTCTCTCGCGTGGGCGGATTGCGCCGGTCTCCGCCTCGTATGGTTGTAGGCTGTCGCTGATGACCCAAACCGCGCCGGCTCAGATCGCTGAGGCCACTTCACTTCGCGAGAAGTCCTGGGTCTTCTTCAACGGCGAGATCGTCCGCTATGCGGATGCCAAGGTCGGCCTGCTGACCCACGGCCTCAACTACGGCACAGGCGTCTTCGAGGGCATCCGTGCCTACTGGAACGCCGAGCGCGAGCAACTTTTCGCGCTGTCGCTGCCACAGCACTTCGAGCGCATGCATCAGAACACCCGCGTGCTCCAGATGACCATTCCCTGGAGCTCGGAAGAGCTGATCGAGACCACGCTCGAGCTCCTGCGGCGCAACGAGTACCGCGAGGATGTCTACGTCCGGCCCCTCTCGTTCAAGTCCGCCGAGATCATCGGCGTCAAGCTCCACGATGTTCCCGACAGCTTCGCGATCGTGACAGCGCCGATGGGCTTGTACGTCGGCAACGGCGGGATCCGTTGCATGGTCTCGTCCTGGCGGCGCATCGAGGACTCGATGGCTCCGGTCCGCACCAAGTGCACGGGGCTCTATGTCAACTCAGCACTGGCAAAGAGCGAAGCGCTGCAAGGCGGATTCGACGAGGCGATCATGCTCACAAGCGGTGGTCACGTCTCCGAGGGAAGCGCCGAGAACATCTTCATCGTGCGCCGCGGCGAGGTGCTCACGCCGCCCCCCTCCGACAGCATCCTCGAGGGGATCACGCGCGCGTCCGTCATCCACGTGCTCCGCGAGGAGATGGGACTCGAGGTCCGCGAACGCACCATCGACCGCTCGGAGCTCTACGTCTCCGACGAGGTGTTCATGGTGGGCACCGGCGCCCAGGTGGCGCCTGTCATCGAGATCGACCGCCGCCGCATCGGCGACGGCGAGCCCGGCCCGCTCACGATCCGAGTCCAGGACACGTACCACAAGGTCGTCACGGGTCGCGACCCGAAATACGCCGCCTGGCTGACGCCCGTCTACTGAGACAGAGCCGGAAACGCGTCCCGGATCGCTGTCGCTCCCGCCCGGCGGAGGAGCGCCCGGGTATGCCGCATGGGATCGATCCCGGCGTCGAGCTCGTCGAGCGCGAGTGCCGACTCGAACAGGTCGGGCAGACGATCGCTGATCGATCCGCAGACGGCGATGCAGGGGATTCCCGAACGCCTCGCTCGAGCGGCGACCTCGGCGGGGGCTTTCCCGACCCTTGTCTGGCCGTCCAACCGACCCTCGCCGGTGATCGCCACCGACGCGCCGGACAGCGCCGCGTCGAGCCCGATCACATCACAGACGAGGGCCGCTCCCGGCAGCAGGCGCGCTCCAATGAGCGCGAGCCCGAATCCGCATCCACCTGCTGCGCCGGCTCCGGGCAGACGGGCGAGATCGCGCGTGAAAAGCCCGCGTGCCACGAGCGCGAAATGCTCGAGCGCCCGTTCGAGGTGGTCCACCGCAGAGGCTGATGCACCCTTCTGGGCGGCGAACATCCGGGCCGCGCCCTCGATGCCGAGGAGTGGGCTGCGAATGTCGCAGGCCACGTCGATCGAGCAGCGCGCCAGATCAGGATGCACGCCGGACGCGTCGATCCTCGCGAGGTCGTCGAGGCCGGCGCCGCCCGGCCCGATCTCCATCCCACTCGCATCCAGGAGCCGGACCCCGAGCGCCTGCAGCAGCCCCGCACCCCCGTCGGTGCACGCGCTGCCGCCCACGCCGACGACGATCCGGGTGCTTCCGGCGTCGAGCGCTCGACGGATCAGTTCCCCCGTACCACGCGACGTCGCGTGCAGAGCGTCCATCCGGGCAGGGGTCACCAGGCGCAGACCTGACGCCTCGGCGAGCTCGACCACCGCCGTCGTCTCGTCGAGCAACCCGAGCCGCGCAGTGACCGGCCGGCCGCCGGGTCCGGTCACGCGATGCCGGACCAGGCTCGATCCGGGGCGCGACGCGAGCAGGACGTCGAGCGTCCCGTCGCCGCCGTCGGCCACCGGCAGCTCCACGGTGCGAGCACCTGCGTCACGTGCGCCGAGCGCGATCGCCCGTGCGGCGGCCCTGGCGCTCAGGGATCCCTTGAACGCGTTCGGAGCGCAGAGCGCGACGGGGATTGCGCTCAGGAGGCGGTGAGCGCCGCGGCGCACGCCGCGCACGTGCCGTAGAAATCGAGCGCAGCGTGGTCGAGTGCGAACCCGTAGCTGCCGCGAACGGCATCGATGAGCTGGTTCACGGCTGTGTCGTCGATCTCCGTCGTCGATCCGCAGTGGCGGCAGACCAGGTGGTGGTGATGGTTGTCGGCGCAGGACGTGTAGACGTGGATGTGGCCCTCCGCCTCGAAGCGCTGCGCCAGACCCGCGTCGACGAGGAAGTCGAGGGTGCGGAACACCGTCGCGCGCCCGAGCTGGGGATGCTCGGCGTGCAGCGTTTCGTACAGCTCCTGCGCGCTCACGGTGTGGGCCGCCCGGGCCAGTGCCCCCGCAACGATCATCCGTTGCAGCGTCAGGCGATGTCCCTGCGCGGCAAGCCGGTCGGCGACGCTGGGCGTTGCGGAGACGGCCACCGCTCAGCCCACCCGCCGGAGCCAGAGCTCGGGATGGCGCAGCTCGTCGAGCGACGGCATCATCATCGCGGAGTCCCACACGCGATTGAGTGTCGTCAGGCCGGCGCGGTCGAAGATGGCGACGGCGAACTGCTCGCCCACCTCGTACTGGCGCATCTTGATCTCGAGCCCGGTGATCGTGAGGATGAGGCGCTCCATCGGGCCCCGCTGGCGGCGGCGGCGCTGCATGGCGGCCTCGAGCTTGTCGGCACCGCGAATCGCCTTCCGCCCGGCTCGATGCATCAGGAAGTTGCTGTATCCCTCGAGCACGCTCATCACCGCCTGGACGTGACTGATCGCGCGGAGCTGTTCGCGGACGGTTTCCGGCAGCTTGCGCACCATGTCGCGTGACGGCAGCAGTGTCTCTCCGTCGGCCGACAGCGCGTCGATCATGAGGCCCCGCATGAGGTCCTGCAGGTGCGCCCCAAGCCAGGGATGGAGCTCGAACTGCCACGCGTGCGTCAGCTCATGGAGGATCAGCCAGGGTCGGAGATCGGTGTTGCCGAGCGAGAGGTCGCGCTCGATCCCGGCGATGTTGGGCTCCACCAGGTAGAGCGCGCCCGGCTGGGCGGCGGCGCCGGGCTCGTCGACCAGCGAGAGCACTGGATCGTACTGGCCGAGCACGCGGCGCGACATGAGGCCGAAGAGTTCCCCGACGTAGCGGTCGAGCATCCGCCGGCTCATCCCGGTGGCGATCGACTCGGGGACGTGAGCGCGGAGCCGCTCCACCGGCGCGAGGAGGCGCTGGACCATCCCGAGGTTCGCGTCGATGAAGCCGGTGCGGTCGAGGGCGACGAATCTCGGGTACGACGTCAGCGGCACCTGCGAGATCTCGGTCATCATCGGCGCGACGCGGGCGGCCATCTCGGTGTACGCAGCCTCGAGTGCGGGGCGGTCGATGCTGCGTCCCGGGGCGACCCCGGTTCGCGACACCGCGATACGGCGAACGTCGTCCCAGTCGACGAGCCGGCGCTGGGTCTTGACCTGCGGTCGGAGCAGCACGCGGGCCGAGATGACGGCTCCGGCGCCGACCGCTCCAACCGTGAGCGCCCGGCGGACGGCGTTCGATCGAGCTGTGGGGCTCATGCCTCGATCATACGGGTGACCGCTCGCGGACCCCGGATCTACATCGAGGAGCCGGACCGCCCGTCGATGTAGACCGGATGCTCGGGAGGCTTGCCCTCGAGCCAGTACGCGTCGAGACGCTGGTCGGTCCAGCCCCGCTCGCGCAGGAAGGGCTCGTCGAGGATCTGCCGCCCGCTCAGCGCGGGAGGCTCGGTCCCGACGATCTCCATCATCGCGTCGCAGAGGATCTCCGGCGAACGCCACTGGCTGCGATCCCCGAGACCCCAGTTGATGCTGGCGAGGCTCTCGATGATGGTGACCGGCCAGAGCGAGTTGCATGCGATCCCGTCGGACCCCATTTCCGCCGCGATCCCGATGGCCATGCGGGTCATGCCCATCTTGGTTGTCATGTAGGCGACGTGTCCGGGGCTTGGCGTTGTGCTGATCGGCGGGGAGCACATGATGATGTGACCCCAGTGGCGCTCGACCATGTGCGGCAGCGCGTAGTATGAGCAGAGATACGCCGCGCGGACGTTGATCTCCCACATCAGGTCGTAGCGTTTCGGCGGCGTGTCGAGCACCGGTTGCCACCACAGCGCTCCGGCGTTGTTGACAAGGATGTCGAGACGCCCGAAACGTTCGACCGTCGCATCGACCATCGCCTTGACCTCATCCTCGTGACGCACGTCAACGCGCACCGCGATCGCGGTGCCGCCGGCTGCTTCGATCTCCGCCGCGACGGTGTGGATGCTGCCCGGCAGCGTGTCGGTACCCGTCTCCGACTTGCCGGTGATGACGACGGATGCGCCTTCACTGGCAAGGCGAAGTGCCATCGCGCGACCGATGCCGCGGCTCGACCCGGTGACGACCGCGACGCGATGCTCGAGTGGGCGGGGAGCACTCATCGGTGCGCATCATATGCGCCGCTGCTGCCTCAGGGTGATGCGACCGGAAGGCGATCTGATCTGTCAGGACACGAGTGCGGCGATCGCAGCGACGATGCTGCCGAGCTCGTCGGTCAGCGGACCCGGCAGCCGGCGCTGAAGGATCTCCGCCACGGTCGTGTAGTACCAGAGTTGCTGCTTCGGGTCGGCGACCGTGAAGCGCTGCCACACGACGTCGCCTTCGCTGCGAAGGTCATCGAGGACCGCCCTCGAGTTGTGGACCTTGTCGCACGCCGATACCAGCAGGACGTCCTCATCGGCGTCGACATCGAGATGATGGAGGTATCGCTCCTTGCGCTCGCGCCAGGCGGGCTTGGGTTGGCCGGGAACCGCGACGGCATCGCTGCAGGCCATCACGATGCGCGCGACCCGTTCGCCGAACTCCGCCAGGATCACGCGATGCATGGCGGCGCCGTCCTTCGAATCCTCGACGGTGTCATGGAGCAGCGCGGCGATGGCGACATCCTCGTCGGCGCCGTGCTCCAGGGCGAGCGCGGACACCGACATCACGTGCGCCATGTACGGTATGCCCGTCTTCTTCCGGAACTGATCCCCGTGGACACCCCAGGCCAGCGCGAAGGCCGCTGCGAAGCGGCCGGTCAGCAGCGGCGCTGCGGTTTCGCGTTCGGGCACGGGCACATTGTCGTTCGTGCCGCGTGGCCCGCGAAGGCCGGCCGCCGGGCGCGCCAGAATGGCGCGTGCGGTTCTATCTGGGGCATCGACTTCCGGGAGGGTTCCGGGCGGGCTTCTCGACGTACGCCAGGCGCCCCCACCACGCGGCTCGCCAGGCGGCGCGGGCGACCGGTGGCATCGGTTGCGCCGGCTACATCGTGCTCGCCGTCGTGCTCGCATTGAGCATCGCATACTGGTACATCAGCATCCCGGTGCTGGTGCTGACGGCGATCGCCGTGGGCGTGACGGTGCACCGCCACCACGTGCAGCGCGCGCGAGAGGCCGTTGCTCCCGCAGGCCCCCCGGCGCAAACGCCGTCGCGAAAGCCGCCACTCTCGGTGCCCGCGGACACATTCAAGGTGGGCTCCCTGGTGCATCTGGAGAAGGACGGAACGCGCGCAACCTACTTCGTCGACCACGGCAGGACGCCCGATGAGATCGTGCTGAAACGCGTGACCGGCGCGCCGGCGACGCCCGATGCCTGATACAGCGCTGCTCGGGCTCGTCGCCGATCGGATCGAGGCGCATCCCCCAGCCGGCGGCGCGGCGGACATGATCCTCGCGGCATTCCAGGGTGTGGCGACCGTCGATGCCTCGCTGCGTGGAGAGGGCGCTGCGACGGCGGCGACCGCGTCGCGGATGGCCACGACGACGACGTCGCCGGCGGTGTATCTCACCGCCATCGAGGTCGAGGGCTTTCGAGGTATCGGACCCCCGTCGACGCTGCACATCGATCCGGGTCCCGGGCTCACGCTCGTGGTCGGTCGCAACGGCTCGGGAAAGTCGTCGTTCTCCGAAGCGCTCGAAATGGTGCTGCTCGGCACCAACCAGCGCTGGGAACAGCGCGTCAAGGTATGGCGCGACGGGTGGCAGAACCTGCATCACCGGCACACGCGCGTCGCCGCGCGGTTCGCAATCGACGGGCGCAAGCAGCCGCTCGATGTGGCGCGAGTCTGGAAGGACGGCGACGGAGTCGACGGTGCCACGCTGACCATCGACGGCAAGCCGTCGTCGCCGGAGGCGCTCGGCTGGGCGCAGCAGCTCGCGGGGTATCCGCCGCTGCTCTCACACAACGAGCTCGAGCATGCGCTTGACCGCGAGCAGTCGAAGCTGTACGACGCGCTCGCGGGCATCCTCGGGTTGGGCGATCTGGCAGCTGCGCAGCAGGTGTTGCAGAAGGCGCGCCTGGACCGGGAGCACGACGTCAAAGCAGCGCGCGAGGCATTGCCGCAGCTGCGCGCGCTGCTCGAGCAAACCATCGATGACCGCGCGGAGCTGGTCCGCGCGGCCCTCGTCGCCAAGACCTGGGACCTGGCTGCCGTCGCAAGCACGGTCGGTGGCGAGGCGCAGAGCGACGAGGGCATCGTGCTTCGCAAGCTCCGTGACCTCGCGGGCCTGCCGGTGCTCGATCGCGAGCGACTCAACAATGCGATCACCGAGTTGCGCGACGCCAATGCCGCCGCTGAGCGACTGCGTGGCACGGATGCCGGGAGAGCACACGAGATCGCTGCGCTGCTGCAACAGGCGCTCGACGTGCATGCCCATGCGGAGGGGGAACGCTGCCCGGTGTGCGGCACTGAAGGGGTGCTCACGTACCAGTGGCGTATCCAGGCGCGTGAGCAGGTTGTGTCGCTGCGGGCGGATGCAGAGGCGGTGAGCACGGCACACACCATGCTCGAGAACGCGGAGCGGCAGGCGCGGCAGCTCGTTACCGCACCGCTGCGGACGCTCCGCGACGGTGCGGGGGCGGGGATCGACATCGCCCCGGCGGTCGAGGTGTGGGAGCGATGGTCTGATGTGGCGGCAGATGCGGACGCCCTGGCGCTCGCCAGCCATCTCGAGACACACGGACCACCGCTCATCGCCGCTGTCGGCGATCTTCGACGCGCCGCCGCCGCCGAGCTCGAGCGGTTGGAGCGAGCCTGGCGTCCCGCCGCGGAGGCGATTGCGTTGTGGTTGCCGCTTGGGCGGCGTGCGCAGGCGGCGGAGCGCGAGGTCACGCGGCTCAAGGATGCGGAACGGTGGTTGAAGGACGCGCACGATGAGTTGCGCGACGAACGGTTCCGCCCCATTGCCGGCGCGGTGCAGGAGAACTGGACGCAGCTGCGCCAGGACAGCAACGTCTCGCTCGGCGAGCTGCGCCTGCGCGGCGCGCAGACACAGCGCCGTCTCTCACTCGACGTCAAGGTCGATGGCGAGGACGGGTCTGCGCTCGGCGTCATGAGCCAGGGCGAGCTCAACTGCCTTGCGCTGTCACTGTTCCTGCCGCGTGCGTCGATGCCCGAGTCGCCGTTCCGTTTCGTGGTCATCGACGACCCGGTCCAGGCGATGGATCCCGCCAAGGTGGCAGGGCTCGCGCAGGTGCTCGCGCGTGCTGCGAAGGAGCGCCAGGTGATCGTCCTGACGCATGACACACGCCTGGCCGATGCCATGAGCGCGCTCGACATCGCCGCCACGGTGATGGAGGTGGTGCGCCGCGAACAGTCCGTCGTGGAGTTGCGCCGGATCCAGGACCCCGTGCAGCGCTACATCGAGGATGCGTTCGCTGTTGCGAACAGCCGGGATCTTCCGGCGGAGGCGCTGCGTGTCGTCCCCGGCTTCTGCAGGCTCGCGCTCGAGGCTGCGGCGGCGCTGGCCGCGACGCGATACCTCCTCCACCAGGGCAAGTCCTATGCGGATGTCGAGACCGAGCTGAAGAAACCGACCACGCTGAACATGTGGCTGGCGCTCGCGCTGCTGCACGACGCGGACCGCGCGGGTGACGTCACGGGATTCCTGCTCAAGAACCATCCATGGGCAGTGGACGCGGTCAAGGAATGCAACCGCGGGACGCACAGCGGGAAGGTCTACGGCGACATGCGCGAGTTCATCCGCAGTGTCGAGAAATTGGCAAAGCAGATGCTCGGGTCGCACTGAGGTGAGCGCAACGCCGGCTGACGACGCACACGCGCTCGTGTCCGCGGCGCGTGACCTCATCCGCGACGACGACACGACGACCGCGGGCCTGTGGCCGCGGGCGGCTGCGCTCCTTGCGCGCCAGGGCCTGGAGCTTGCGATGGCGCGGCTCTGGGATGTGACGGCGCCCGGTCTGGAGCGAACGTCGACGCGGTGTCAGTTGCTGTGCGTCGGCGACATGCTCAACGACCGGCCGTTGGGAGGGCGCGCGACTCTGACGTGGAACGCACTGTCCGGTGCCTGCCACCACCGTGTTTACGAGCTGCCGCCGACGGCGTCGGAGCTGAACCTTGCGCTCGAGACGGTGTGGGACGTGGCCGAGGCGGTGGAGCGTCTGCGCGGCAAGATCAAGGCCTGAGCGGCCGCAGCGGAATCCGCGACAGCCATCTGTCGCACGCGCACCCGACACTCGGTCCTGGAGATCCGTGGCGGGGTAGCGAAGTGAGGAACAGCGATGCTCAGGAAGGTGGAACCCATCACCCTTGGATGCGAGGTTCGCATCGAGGGCGACAACATCGCCGTCACGGGTCTCTCTCTGCACGACGCCGATCTGGCGTTGTATGTGGGCGAGCACCCTGAGGTCGATCGCCCTGCAGTCGTCGAGCGCGGACTCAAGGTCGGACTCATCGCTCTGCGCAACGCCGGTGTGACGATCAACGTCGACTTCGTCGCTCGTGAGTTCGACAGGCTCATGCACCGCACTGACGAGTCGCACGACAGGGCGGCGGTCGCCCTCGACGCCGCGCTCCGTCAAACGTTCGCCGCGGAAGATGGAACCCTCCCGCGCACGTTGGAGCAGTTCCTCGGCAAGGATGGAACTTTGCGCCGTCTCGTCGACGACCTCTTCGACGAGGAGCGGCGCGATAGCGCGATCGGACGGATGCGGACGCTGCTCGCCGGTTACTTCGACGGCGACGGGGCCGTGATCAGCCGGATGCTCGATCCGCGCCTCGCGGCGAGCCCGCTGCACGGGTTCCGCACCGAGATGCGCGAGATGTTGCAGGATGTCAGCGATCGCCTCGTGCGTCTCGAGGCCGCCCGTGACGCGCGTGCGGACGAGCGCGAGAAGGGCACCGCCAAGGGCCTCGACTTCGAGGAAGCGGTGGAGGCACGTCTCGACGCGCTGCTCCGCGGGACGGGCGATCTCGTCGAGTCCACCGGGACTGCGGTGGGCAACAGCGTGCGCGGTCGCAAGGGCGACTTCCTGATCACGCTGGATCCCTCGTGGACCCGCGGCGTCCCCGTGTGCGTGGCCGTGGAGGCGAAGAGCGGCAAGGTCGGGCTGTCCAGGCTCTGCCGTGACCTCGACGAGACGCGGCACAACCGTGGTGCCGTCATTGCCGTGGCGGTGTACCGGAGAGGCAACGCGCCGGCGGGGTGCGCGCCGTTCACCTTGCACGGCGAGCACATCATCTGCGAATTCGATCCGGACGACCCTGACGACACCGCGTTCACCGCCGCCGTGCGTCTCGGCCGCGCGCTCGCGCTCGCCGCCGCTCGGGACCGCGCTGACGTCGTCGACGCCGCCGCGGTGCGACGTGACCTCGAAGGCATCCGCGCGCAGCTCAACGCGATCGCAGGGATGAAGTCGAAGCTGACCTCGATCTCGACCGCGACTGGTGACGTCCGCAACGGTCTTGACACCCTGCGGCAGGGGGTCCTCGATCGGGTTGTGTCCATCGAGGGCAACGTCGCCGACGTCGCCGGTCGCGCGGAC